>Ga0105240_10010767_pt1 | contig 12824 bp, 19 predicted proteins | sample KBSC54metaG_FD_80426 | JGI IMG/M metagenome (GOLD analysis project Ga0105240, IMG submission 80426) | Corn rhizosphere microbial communities from Kellogg Biological Station, Michigan, USA - KBS C5-4 metaG | ecosystem: Host-associated > Plants > Roots > Rhizosphere > Soil | place: Michigan, USA... | reverse complement strand
CGCGCCTGGGTCCGCCACGCCGGAGGCGCAGCGAAGGTCGCCTGAGCGAGATCACGATCAGCGTAAAAACGGGTGGCCCGCTCCGAGGGACTCGAACCCCCAGCCTTCGGGTTCGAAGCCCGACGCTCTATCCGGTTGAGCTAGGAGCGGTTGGGAGCCTCTAATCCTCCGATTCCCAGATTTCCACCCGGCGCTTCACTCAGCCGAACACCTTTTGCAGAACCCGCTCATAGATCCGCGACAGCGCCCGGATGTCCTCGACCGCGGCGCATTCTCCAACCTTGTGCATCGTGGCGTTGGGCAGACCGAAATCGACAACCGGGCAGAGCTGGATGAGGAAGCGCCCGTCCGAGGTGCCGCCGCTGGTCGAAAGCTCCGGAGCTTCCCCGGTTTGCTCGCGGATCGACTCGACGACCACATCGTAGAGCGGGCCGGGTGGAGTGAGGAAGGCCTCGCCCGAAATCCGCGCCTTCACCTTTGCTCCGGGCGCCTCTCGCTCGGCGATCTCCTCGACCATTTTCACCAGGTCCGCTCCCTTGTGGAGATTGTTGAAACGGATGTTGAGCTGAGCAGTTGCAGCGCCGGGAATGACGTTGCTGGCGTGGGTCGGCGTGTCGATGCCGGTGAATTCGAGGTTCGAACGCGGGAAAACGTCCGTGCCGTCATCGAGGTGAACCGCGTCGAGTGCGGCGATCACACTAGCCAGCGGCCCGATCGGGTTCGTCGCCCGGTGCGGATAGGCGACGTGGCCCTGAACCCCCGGCACCTCGATCCACATGTTGACCGAGCCGCGGCGGCCGATCTTCACCGTATCGCCGAGTCGGTCGACCGAGGTCGGTTCGCCGATCAGGATCATATCGGGGCGGATATTCCGCTCGTTCAGCCAGTCGATGATGCGTGGCGTGCCGTAGGTCGAATAGCCTTCCTCGTCGCCGGTGATCAGGAAGGAGAGGGTGCCCTTCGACTGATCGGTATTCGCCACCGCCGCGACGAAGGCGGCAATCGCACTCTTCATGTCGTTGGCGCCGCGACCGATCAGGAGCCCGCCCTCGATGCTGGCATCAAACGGATCGCTGCTCCAGCCTTCACCGGGAGGAACCACGTCGAGGTGGCCGGCAAAGCCGAAGTGCGGCGCACCTTCGCCCCGGATCGCCACCATATTCTCGGTCGGGCCGTCGGGCGGCTCGCCCATCACCCAGCGATGGCAGGTGAAGCCGAGCGGCTTGAGCGCTGATTCGAGGAGGTCGAACACCTCGCCCCGCGCCGGCGTGATGCTCGGACAGTTGATCAGTTGTGTCGCAAGCGCAATTGGGTCAGCTGACATTCGCGCCGACTAGCAAAGGAATGGCCCATGCCCAAGATCGACCTCGACAGCATCGAGCAGACCAACCGGACCAGTTACCCGGCGCCGTACGCTGAGCAGGTTGCCGATCGCTGGTTCCGGCGCATCGGAAAGGCGAGCGGCCTGACCGAAATCGGCGTCAGCCATGTCGTCCTCCAGCCCGGCGCCTGGTCGAGCCAGCGTCACTGGCATGAAGGGACGGACGAGTTCGTCGTGATGCTCGACGGCGAGGCAGTGCTCGTGGAGAATGAGGGCGAGACTGTGCTCCGTCCCGGCACATGGCGGTCTTCCCGAAGGATGTTGCGAACGGCCATCACCTGATCAACCGCAGCGACCGGCCCTGCGCTTTCCTCGCGATCGACAACCAGCGCGACCCGGGTGACTGCCACTATCCCGATATCGATTTGGATCTCAGCATCGAGAAGAGAGCATTCACCCACAAGGATGGAACGGCTTATTAGCCGCGGCGTCTAGGCGAAGACCTCTTCCAGCTGCGACGGGCCGTAAGGGTCGGGGCCATATTCGTTCGGACCTTGGGTGCCCGACTGAACCATAAAAACCAGGAAGGCTACACAACCTCCCAGAAGACAAAGTATTGCGACGATCATGGCCGTAAACATTGCGGCGCTCGAGCCCGGCACCATTCTCATGGCGGCAAACACTGCCGCGGCCCCAGTGATTGCAAGTGCGATAAAGAACACGAGCGTCCACCAACCGCTTCGATCGGTGTCGTGCAGCCGCCGAACGGTGACTGCCAGCATGGGAAGCAAAAAAGCCAGATTAGTTATGGTGTTGATAGTATCGCCGTCACCTGTGGCTGCATCGAGCAATTTAGCCACGCCGTCCACAACCACGGTCAGTAGATAGAACCACCAGTATTCCGCGCGCGGCGCTCGCCCGGAGAGCGTCGCATATTTCCTGATCGGAAGGATCGCCCATTGAATTGGGTTCAGCTGCTCCATGGTTCCGTTCCTCAGGCGAAGATCTTGTCGAATTGATCCCGGCCATAGGGGTCGGGGCCGAAGCGGTTGGGGCCCGCTGTTCCGGGCAAGCAGTAGAAGACAATCAGCACGATCATGTAGACGAACTGCAGCAGGCCGATGAGACCGACGACACCAAATCCTGCACCGAACGCGGCGGGGTCCGGAGGCGTGCTCCCGGCCCGCATCGACGCCAGCATACCGAACATCACGCTCCCCATCAGAACAGCATAGACCAGGTACAGCAGGTAAAAGCCGCCGAGCCACCAGCCGGAACGATCGGTATCGTGGAGCCGCCGGACCTGCACCGCTAGCCAAGGAACGAGAAGCGCGAGGAAAGCGACCATCAAAATCAGCCAGGTTATACCGAAGGCTCCGAGCAGCCCCGCGGACGGTTGGGTGCCTGAAGCGCCGATTCCCGCCACCGCTGCGAAGCCCAGAATCATGGCCGCGATCCAAAATGCAAACACTCCCAGCACGAACCACCAAAGCTCTGCTCTGGAGGAGCGGCCCGAAAATTCGGCATATCGCTTGAGCGGGCGCAACGCCCATCCGATTGGATTCAATTCCTGCATTGCACTGCCCCCTATTGCCCCGAGTTGAAGCTATCTGCCTGCACGCGCAAAGCAATCCCTCAATTGCGCGGCGCCTGGCGGCGGTAGCTGAGCGCTTCCGCGACATGGATCCGCCCGACCTGTTCAGCGCCGGCCAAATCAGCGACGGTTCGCGCGACTCGGAGCACCCGGTGGAATCCGCGCGCAGAGAGGCGCATCGCCGCGGCCGCGTCGGCCAGCAGCTTCCGGCCGGGCTCGTCCGGAGTCGCCACCTCATCGAGCAATTCGCCGTCGGCTTCGGCATTGGTGCGGACTCCCGAGCCGTTGTAGCGCTTCGATTGCACCTTGCGGGCGGCGGCGACGCGAGCGGCGACTTGAGCACTGCCCTCGGCTGGCGGCGGAAGAGTGAGGTCTGCAGCCGAGACTCCCGGCACTTCGATATGGAGATCGATTCGATCGAGAAGCGGACCTGAGACTCGCGCCTGGTAATCGGCGGCGCAGCGCGGAGCGCGGCTGCAGGCGAGCGCAGGATCGCCGAGATGGCCGCAGCGGCACGGGTTCATCGCCGCGACCAGCTGGACCCGGGCCGGAAAGGTGACGTGGGTATTGGCTCTCGCGACTGTCACGTTGCCGGTCTCCAGCGGCTGGCGAAGCGAATCGAGCACCGGGCGCTGGAATTCCGGCATTAGGTAGCAAGTGGGACAAACCCCTGCCGCCTTTTGCCGCTTCCTAAGGAGGAAGCGAAGTGGAGTTCTGGAAAGTCGCACTAGTCGGCGTAGTCCAAGTCGGGCTCGTAATTGTCGGGCAGCCGGTAAAAGCGCTGGCGCTCGGGCTTCAGGACGCGTCTGAAAGCCGTCCGGCGGGGAACGCCGATTTCATCGACGTAGAGGATCTGCCCTGTCAGGTGGAGCGTCCGGTCGCCGCCTTTGCCGAAAAGCTTGCGGTGCCACGCTGGGGCGTCGGAATGTGGGTAAATGAAAATCTGCTGTTCGCCCGCGGCGAGCCGAACCGTTCCCAAGTCAGAATGCGGCTCGACGCTGTTATGGAGAAACAGGCGCTCAACATTCTCGGCGACGACCTCCAGCCTAATCGAACTGCTTACAATCGTTCCGGCAGTCTCTCCGATATTCGCCAAGCTAAACATGGCGGTGATTTGCTCGCCCTCAAGAACGCTGCCGATGATCGCTTCGCGCAGAATTATCCGGGGGCGATGGGTGGCGTGGAACTCGTAGCGGGAAAGCGAAATCTGCTTGCCGAGGAGAATGCCCTGGGCAGTTCCGACGACGGCCAGAACGGCCGTGAACAGAACCAGCCAGAGAGTTTCGTAAGCAACGGTATCTCGGCTCGCCCGCTCCCAGAGGGATTCGCGCGTTGGACACTCTATCTCTTTGGTTGGATTTTGCTTTGCGGCCTGTTGGCAGTTTGCTTGCTCTTGGGCAGGGACAACGAGTGACGGGTAGTTCGCTATTGCGTAGGCGCCAGCAGTTCCCGCCAGAATTAGGAAAGCTACTCTAGTCGCAGAACGCCTACGCCAATTGCTCGCAATGCTGCGAATAGAAACCATGCAGGAAACGCCCCCCGGTTGATCTTGATCTGAACCGAAGCTTCGGTTTCCGGCAAGCCCATTTCCGTGAGTCGCTTTGCAAGCTCAGCATTTTTGACTCCGGCTCGCACCATCTCCGCCTTGAGATTGCGCTTCGCCAATTCAGCCCATTCGTCGCTTTTGCCAGCCATGACAGTTCCTCACATTGAGTCGAAAAACAATCATATATGTTCGTTTTTCACTTGCAAGTGATTAATGAATATCATACATATCTGTGCATCAAACACACGGATATGATTGATGGCACAGCACTTCCTCCTTTCCGCAAATGCCCGGACCCTCAGTTTGGTCAAGGTGATGCGTATGTCGGACGACCAAGCGTTCGACGCCCTGCGGGCACTTCGTTGGGCTTCAACCGATGGCGAGCCGGTATGCCCGCGTTGTGGTTGCCTTCGCATCTACAATTTGAGCGACAATCGGCGCTTCAAGTGTGCCGCTTGCCTTCACAAGTTCAGCGTTACGTCCGGCACTCTGTTCGCATCGCGCAAGCTGCCAATCCGCGACATTCTCGCAGCTATCGCCATCTTCGTGAACGCGGCAAAAGGTCACAGCGCGCTTCAACTTAGCCGTGATCTGGACGTTCAGTATAAGACAGCTTTCGTGCTCTCACACAAAATCCGGGAAGCGCTCGTTGCCGAGCAAGCCGGGAATGAAATCAGCGGCGATGTGGAAATCGACGGAGCCTACTTCGGCGGTTACGTGAAGCCCGCGAACCGCCGCGAGAACCGGGTTGATCGTCGCCTTGCGATGCATCGCACCGGCAAGCGCCAAGTCGTTATCGTGATGCGTGAGCGCGGCGGTCAGGTGCTTCCCTTCGTTGCCAAGTCAGAGGCTCACGGTTGCAGCCGCATCGCCGGTTGTGTCGTTCCCGGTTCCACCATCTATGCGGGCGAAGCTTCGTCATGGGATGCGCTCGAAGGTCGCTTCCTCACGAAGCGGATCAACCATAGCGAAGCCTATTCGACGCCGGAGGCTTGCACGAACATGGCAGAGTCGTTCTTCTCGCGGCTCCGCCGCGCTGAAATCGGAACGCATCACCACATCGCCGGCCCGTATCTGAACGCCTACGCTGGCGAGATGGCGTGGCGTGAGGATAATCGCCGGGTCAGCAATGGCGAGCAGTTCATGTTCGCCACTGCCGCCGCCGTTGGGCGTCCGGTCAGCCGCCAGTGGAAAGGGTATTGGCAGCGCGCAGCCGCCTAGGCCCGGAGCCAGCCCTTATACTCACCCTCTTTCGGGACTTCCTTCGCCCAACCCCGCTGCTTTAAGCGCCATAGGGCAGCGCCAACGCGCTTACGGATCACCACAACCGTTTTCGGATCGTCGGGCAGCTTACGGAGCGCGATCACCTGTCGGGCAATCTCAAGGCTTGTGAGCGGTCCCGTCGCCATTCTCAGGGCCGCTATGACGTGCCGCTGCATCTCGCCCTTGAATGCCGCGTTCTTGCTCGGCAGCGGCTTGGCGCGGCCTAGCTGCGCCTCAGGGTCGAAAAGGTAGATCGTGTGTTCGACCGCTTCCATGTCCTCCACCAAGCGGTGAAGCTCATTTCGGGCTGCTTCGATCTTGCCCGCAAGTGTGCGGTGCATCTCGATTAGACCGGCGACTGTGTTGGGGCGTTCCATCGGGTAAGGATAGCCGTTGCGGCTGAGACGAACGAACGCGATCTAGTCCCACTTGCTACCTAATGCCGTGGAATTCGGGCAGTTCATCAAGGAACAACACGCCGAGGTGGGCGAGGCTGATCTCGCCGGGCCGGACCTTGAGACCGCCGCCGACGAGTGCCGGCATGGAGGCGCTGTGGTGCGGCGCGCGATAGGGTCGTCGCCGCCGGATCTTGCCGCCCGCAAGCTCGCCAGCGACTGAGGCGACCATCGACACCTCCAGCGCTTCGCCCGGTTCGAGCGGCGGCAGGATTCCGGGAAGGCAGGCGGCGAGAAGCGATTTCCCGGCTCCGGGCGGACCGCTCATCAGCAGATTGTGGCCGCCCGCTGCCGCGATTTCGAGCGCCCGCTTGGCGACCTCCTGCCCTTTAACCTGGGCGAGGTCGGGGCCACCCTCGACCGGCTCGGCCTCGGCGACGCTGGGCGTTGCAAGCAGAGACGTGCCTTTCAGGTGGGCCAGGAGAGACAGCAGGTCGGGCGCGGCGATCACGTCCAGCTGGCCGGCCCAGCTCGCTTCGCTTCCCTGTGCGGCGGGGCAGATCAGACCCTTGTCTTCGCTCGACGCATGAAGCGCGGCGAGAAGGACTCCGGGGGAAGCCGCAATCCTGCCGTCGAGGCTTAGCTCGCCGACCGCGACATAGTGCGACAGCGCCTCGGCATCCGCGGCCCCAATTGCGGCCAGCAGGCAGAGCGCGATCGGAAGATCGTAATGCGAGCCTTCCTTCGGAAGATCGGCAGGCGAAAGATTGATGGTGATCCGCTTGGGCGGAAGGGCGAGGCCGATCGCAGAGAGCGCAGCCCGGACCCGTTCCCGGCTTTCGGCGACCGCCTTGTCCGGCAGGCCGACGATGACGAAGGCGGCGAGGCCCGATGAGAGCTGCAACTGCACTTCGACGGCACGCGCTTCGAGGCCGAGATAAGCGACTGTGGCGACGGTCGCGGTCATTATCGGCCCGGGAAGCCGCGGGAGCGGCAATCATGGATTCGCGCGGAGACGCAGAGACGTTTTTGCCCGGCACGACATCTCTGCGCCTTTGCGTCTCTGCGCGCGATATTGTTGGGTCGCCGCTGCCGCGGCATTGAAGACTTCAACTGATACGCGAGGCAGATTCCCCCCTAGCTCGGCGGAGCAAAGCTAGACCGCTGCGGACCTTTCCCGCAAGCCGCCTTGCGCGCGGCCAGGTGTGTCACCACATCAATACACATGCGGCGGCACGAGCGATGGCGGAAGTTCTTCGACAACCCGATTGTCGAGTGGGCGCTGTTCGTGCTGGGCGTCCTGCTGGTCCTCGCGGGTTTCGTGCTCGCGCCGATCCCCGGTCCCGGCGGCATTTTCCTGATCGCGCCGGGGCTGGCGCTGATCCTGAAAACCAGCCTCTGGGCGAAGCGCCATTACGTCCGCTTCAAGCGCTGGCAACCCAAGGCGGGGCATCTCGCGGATCGGGCTTTGCGCCGCAGATCCGCTAAACGCCGAGAAGCTGCCCGCAAGGCCCGGCGGAGCAATGCAGCGAATTGACTTTGCCGCCCCCCTCCCTTATCGGGCGCGCAACAGCGGCTGCCGGCTCGGCGGCCCTTTTTCTTTTCAGTTTCGAGGCATGAGCGATGAAGCGCACTTTCCAGCCGAGCAATCTCGTCCGCAAGCGGCGTCACGGCTTCCGCGCGCGCATGGCGACCGTGGGCGGCCGCAAGGTCCTGAACGCGCGCCGCGGACGCGGGCGCAAGAAGCTCAGCGCTTAGAAACAATTCGAAAGCGGTCGGATTTCCTCGCTGCGAACGCCGGAAGGCGCGCGGCGATGCCCGGATTCGTGCTCCTCGTTCGCGACCGCAAGGACGGAGATCCGCTGAAGCGAGTCGGCTTCACCGTCACCAAGAAGATTGGCGGCGCGGTGGTCCGCAACCGGATGAAGCGGCGCTTCCGCGCGCTCGCCCGCGAGCTGATTCCGGCCAACGGCGTCGCGGGCTCGGACCATGTGATGATCGGTCGGAGCGGTGGGATCGAACGCGATTTCTCGCTTCTTCGCGATGAACTGATGAGGGCGCTGAAGAAGGTGCGGCAGTGATCGCCCGCCTGCTGATCCTGATCTGCCGCGCCTGGCAAAAGGGACCCTCCCAAGTGCTTCCGCCAAGCTGCCGTTATCAGCCGAGCTGCTCGGCCTATGCGATCACCGCGATTCAACGCTATGGGGCCGCGCGCGGGGCCTGGATGGCGTTGAAGCGCATCGCTCGCTGCCACCCGTGGGGCGGGCAGGGTCATGACCCCGTACCATGATTGATTGAGGATCGGACAAGACGTGAACGACAATCGTAACCTGATCCTCGCGATCGCGCTCAGCGTGCTCGTACTGCTCGGCTGGAGCTTTTTCTCGCAGAAGTTCCTGCCGGCCAATCCGCCGCCAAAGGTGGTGAATGGAAAGGTGCAGCCGGCGCCGCAGCCCGGCGCCCCCCCGGCTCCGCAAGCCGAAGCGGCAGCCAGGCAAAGCGTGGCGCAGGTGCTCGTCTCCACTCCGCGCGTGCGCATTTCGACACCCAGCTTGCAGGGTTCGATCAATCTGAAAGGTGCCGAGATCGACGATCTCGTCCTGCTCAAGCAGCGCGAGACCATCGACAAGAATTCGCCGCCGGTTCGGTTGCTTTCGCCGGCCGGTGCGCCGGGCGCCTATTACGCCAGTTTCGGCTGGACCGGGCAGGATGTTCAAGTGCCGGGGGCGGACACGCAATGGACGCCAAGCGCTCCGGTGCTTGAACCCGGAAAGCCGGTGACGCTCAGCTGGAAGAACGGCAGCGGCCAGACCTTCCAGCTGATCGTCAGTGTGGACGACGACTATCTGTTCACGGTTCGGCAGCAGGTGAAGAATGGTGGCGGCGCGCCGGTTGCGGTGCGGCCCTATGGCCTCATCAGCCGCGCCGACAAATCTCCCGACACCAGCCGCTGGACCATGCATATCGGGCCGATCGCGTATCTCGACGGGGCTGCAAAATACGGCATCGATTGGAAGAACCTCGACGGCGGTCAATCGCAGCACTTCACCAGCAACGGTGGATGGCTGGGCTTTACCGACAAATATTGGCTGACCGCGCTTGCCCCTGCCGGTGAAGCGCCGATCTCCGCTGATTTCGTCGGTAAGCCGGCCGGTGGATATCAGGCCGACTATGCCGAGCCGGAGCAGGTCGTTGCGCCCGGGCAGACGGTAAGCGCCGACACCCGCCTGTTCGCCGGCGCCAAGGACAAGCAGCTGCTCGATAAATACGAGAGCGCCGGAATTCCCAAGCTGACCAAGTCGATCGACTGGGGCTGGTTCGAATGGTTCATGCGACCGATCTTCGACCTTCTGATGTTCCTGTTCCACGCCACCGGCAACTTCGGCGTGGCGATCATCTGCCTGACCTTCATCGTCCGACTTCTGATGTTCCCGATCGCCCAGAAGCAGTTCAAGTCGATGGCGGCGATGCGCAAGCTCCAGCCGAAGATGAAGGCGATTCAGGAGCGGTTCAAGGACGACAAGCCGCGCGCTCAGCAGGAAATCCTGAAGCTCTACCAGCAGGAGAAAGTGAACCCTGCGGCCGGGTGCCTGCCGGTGGTCCTGCAGATTCCGATCTTCTACGCTCTGTACAAGGTGCTGATGGTCTCGGTGGAAATGCGCCACCAGGAGTTCGTTCTGTGGATCAAGGATCTGTCGGCGCCGGACCCGATGACTCCTCTGAACCTGTTCGGCCTCGTCCACTGGACTCCGCCGGGTATGCTGGCGATCGGTGTCCTGCCGATCCTGGTCGGTATCACGCAATGGATCAGTTTCAAGCTGCAGCCGCAGCAGATGGATCCTGCGCAGCAGCAGATCTTCTCGATGATGCCGTGGATCATGATGTTCTTCTTCGCCCAATTCGCGGCCGGGCTTCAGCTCTATTACGTCACCAGCAACCTGCTGACACTGGCGCAGCAATGGTGGCTGTACCGGCGGTTCGGGCTGCATCTCAGCGACACGCATCCGGTGCATACATGAGGCAAATATCGTCATTGCGAGCGCCAAAGGCGCGCGGCAATCCAGAAGGCCGGCGCGACTGGATTGCTTCGTCGCTACACTCCTCGCAATGACGACGATGGACGACGCTGATCCCGATCTCGCCGATCGCGCGCGCAAGCTGTTCGCAGGTCCGGTCGAGTTCCTGAAGTCGGCGCCGTCACTGCAATATCTCCCTGACGCCAATTACCCGGAAATCGCGTTCGCGGGACGCTCCAACGTCGGGAAGAGCTCGCTCCTCAACGCGATCACCAACCGCAAGACCTTAGCCCGGACGTCGAATACGCCGGGGCGAACGCAGGAGCTGAACTTCTTCGATATCGGGCAGCCGCCGGTCCTCCGCTTCGTCGACATGCCGGGCTACGGTTTTGCCGAGGCGCCGAAGCCGCTGGTCAAGCGCTGGCGCTTCCTGGTGAACGATTACCTTCGTGGCCGTGCCGCGCTGAAGCGGGCGGTGGTTCTGGTGGATTCGCGGCATGGACTGAAGCCGGTTGACCGCGAGGTCATGGCGATGCTCGACGAAGCGGCAGTCAGCTACCAGCTGGTTCTGACCAAGGCCGACAAGGTGAAGCCAAGCGCGCTCGAAACCGTTCTTGCCGAAACCGCCACTGAAGCGGCAAAGCATCCGGCGGCGCATCCGCACCTGATCGCGACATCCAGCGAAACCGGAGCGGGCATCGCAGAGTTGCGTACCATGATTGTCGCGGCTGCGCTGAACTAGGTCGTCACCCCGGGCTTGACCCGGGGGTCCGCCTTTTCTTCAGGGCCCAAAGACAGGCAGATCCCGGATCGGGGTCCGGGATGACGGAGAAAAGATGCTCAAGCTGATTATCGGCAACCGCGCCTATTCGAGCTGGTCGATGCGCGGATGGCTGGCGTGCCGCCAGTCGGGCGAGGAGTTCGAGGAACTGGTGGTCCCGATGTTCGGCGAGGAATGGGACCGAAGGCGCGAGGGCGACGAGTTTGCGCCGTCGCTCGGCAAGGTGCCGATCCTGTGGGACGGCGAATGCGTCGTCTGGGACAGCATCGCGATCATCGAATTTCTCGCCGACCGGGTCGGCCGAGATATGTTCTGGCCGGAGGATGACACGGCGCGCGGAATGGCGCGATCCATGGCGGCGGAAATGCACTCCAGCTTCGCCAACCTGCGCCGCGAACTGCCGATGAACGTCAGGCGTTCCTATCCGCCGAAGGAGCTTTCCGATCCCGTTCGCGGCGAGATCAACCGAATCATGCAGCTATGGGCGCAGGCGCGGGCCCGGTTCGGCGGGACTGGCGATTACCTGTTCGGCGACTGGTGCGCCGCGGACATCATGTTCGCTCCCGTCGTCACCCGATTCATCACTTATGGTGTGCGCGTGCCGCCGTTCGCGGGCACGTACATGAAGGCGGTGCTGTCGCACCCGCATGTCACCGAATGGATTGACGCCGCCCAGGACGAACCGTGGGTGATCGAGCAGTACGAGAGCGACAAGGCGGCGTAAAAGCAAAGCATGGCAGTGGTTTACCCTGATCTTGCGCATTGACGCGGATGAGCTAGCATCCCCTCCACCTGAACAGGGGAGGGCAAAAATGAATCAAGAAATGACTCCGGTCGATTGGGCCAAGCGGCCCATCCTCGAAAAATTTGCCGACTTCAGCGGTCGCGCGCCGCGGGCGGAATTCTGGTGGTATGTGCTGGCGGTCGTCGTCGTTGCGATCGTCCTGCGTATAGTCGAGAGCATTCTCGGCCTTTCGCACATGATCTTCTATGCGTTCGGTCCGTTGACGCTGCTGTTTCGTCTCGCGACCATTATTCCATCTCTGGCGGTTTCCGTCCGGCGGCTGCACGATACCGATCGGTCCGGCTGGTGGGTGCTGCTGCCTCTGATCCCTGAGGTCGCGACGATGGCGATGGCGATTACAACCGCCGGCGCAGTCGCCGCCGGGGGCGGCATGGGCGCGGCTGTTGGCGGCGGGATTCTGACGGGCCTTCTGGGCCTGGTGACCCTTGTCGGAGCAATCGTGCTGATCGTCTTCTGCGCGATGCCAGGCCAATCGGGCCCGAATCGCTTCGGTCCCGATCCCTACGGTGGGGACGTCGGCGAGGTGTTCGCCTGAAGTGTTGCCGCACGGGGCATGCGCCGCTACCTAGCGCGGCGCGTGCCCCTGTGGCGGAATGGTAGACGCGCTCGACTCAAAATCGAGTTCCTTAACCGGAGTGTCCGTTCGAGTCGGACCAGGGGCACCATCCGCGCACTGTGAGAGCCGGACGCGGGCACGACTTCCACGCAATGCGCTGGCCGCACCTCTCTTGCGGCGGTATGCTCCCCCCGATGGACGCCCGAAGTCGACGCAAGCAGCTTACCGAAACGCTGACCGACGCGCATCTGCTGGCGGAGGCGTTCACCGCCAAGCGCGACCGGCTGCTCGCGGCGCTGACCCTCATTGCCGGTGTAGGCCTTATTGTCGCGCTGCCGTTCGCGCTTCGCGCCGGGGCGGAATTCTTCCTTCCGGTCACCGCCGCACTGGTCGTCTCCGTCGCTCTGGTGCCGATGCTGGAATGGTTTGAGCGCCGCCGGATACCGTCGCGAATCTCCGCGGCGCTGTGCGTCCTGATCTTCCTCTTCGTCTGCATTTTCGTGGTGGCGTCGATCGTGCTTCCGGCGACCGACTGGATCGCGCTGAT
>Ga0105240_10010766_pt1 | contig 12824 bp, 9 predicted proteins | sample KBSC54metaG_FD_80426 | JGI IMG/M metagenome (GOLD analysis project Ga0105240, IMG submission 80426) | Corn rhizosphere microbial communities from Kellogg Biological Station, Michigan, USA - KBS C5-4 metaG | ecosystem: Host-associated > Plants > Roots > Rhizosphere > Soil | place: Michigan, USA... | reverse complement strand
TTGTTGACCGCCAGTATTACCCCATCCTGCGTACCCGCAATGATCGAGTCTTTCCCCGCGTTAACGATGGATGATGAAAAGTTAGAAAACTCGTCCAATCGTTTTAAAGTATTATTTTCTAAATAGAAACAGCCACTTGGCGCGGTTATCCATATCTGACCGTTGCTGTCCTGCGTAATGCCATTAATCGCGTAATAATCGCTGCCTTTGATCATTTGATAGTAACCTTTATCATAGGTCCACAGACCCGCATGATCTGTTCCTATCCATATCAACCCATTTTTATCGGTGTATAAGCATTGCACGTTTTTCACATCCGGGTGATCTTTGGGTAGTTTAACACTGGTCAATTTTCTGCCATCATATTGAAATAACCCTGCGCCATTGATACCTAAAAGAATGTGATTATTCCTGTCTTTTGCGATGCCCCATATCACTTCGTTATCAGGCAAACCCTGTGTCCGGTCGAAGATCACATAGCGATCGCCTTCATATTTATATAACCCGTTCCCCTGGCTGGCCAACCATAAATTGTTGTCTGCATCGTTATAAATATCTGTGATTGCGTTATCCGACAGGCCATTCACAGCCACAAAATGTGTGTTTTTTTGTTTCTTCAGATCGAGGTAGTAAGCACCGTTATTGGTGCCGATCCATAAATTGGCCGCGCTATCCTGCGCCATACTCAGAAAGGGTTCTTGTACCCCCTTTACCAGTCGATTCTGATAAGGCTCCAACACGCCATCTTTAACCGAATAAATGCCATTGAACGAAAGCAACAAAAGCCGGCTTTTGTCAGTCCGGTCAAATTGCATTTTGGTAACAAAAAAGTTCTTGTTATTTTTCGGGTAAGACACCGGACTGACCCATTTGCCTTTATCATGATAGTAAATGCCCTTTTGATGAACTGATGCATACAATCTGCCTTCACGATCTACAGCAAGGCAAAGAAGGGGCTCTTTAATGGTATCTTGAATGATCTCCTCTTTTCCGGCATTACCTGATACTTTAAATAGGCGATTGTTGATGATAAACCAAATCGTTCCGTTGCCATCCTGGGTAATACTGCGCACCCGGCTGTTTTTGAGTTTGGCGGAGACGGGGTAGGCCACCAGCTTTTTATTCACCAGCTTCATCAATCCGCTTTGCGTACCGAACCAAACCGTGTTGTCTTTATCTACAAAAACATTATTGATGAAGTTGGTCGGCATACCGTTTTGCCGGGTGTATGAGGTGAAATCTTTCCCATCGAAACGACATGCGCCGCCGAAAGTGGCCATCCACAACCGGTGCTCATGATCCAGCGCCAGGTTATTTACTTGTGATTCGATCAGACCATCCTCAATATCATAATGCGAAAAAGTGTATTTCTGAGCAAACAAGTTCAAATGACAAAAGAGGACGAAAAACAAAACGCAAAAAAGCCGGCACATCGCCTCCATCCTGGTTTTTATGATATGTTTTGTCAGAATTTTAAACGTCATTTGTAACAACACGCCCTTTTCGTAAATCTACTATCAAATTACGTTTATTTGATATACAAAATAGTCACCCTATTAGGGTGATTAATCGGGCAAACCTAAATAATTCTGCAGCTATGAACAAATCACACAACTATAGTTTAACCGTTAAGTGGACCGGCAACCGCGGCACCGGCACCAGTGATTACCGTTCGTATGACCGCAATCATATTATTCAATCCGAGTTAAAAGCGGATATTGATGGCTCATCTGATCCGGCCTTTCGCGGTGACAAAACCCGATACAACCCGGAAGACCTATTGGTAGCCTCTCTTTCTGCCTGCCATATGCTGGCTTATCTGCATTTATGCGCAGTAGGGGGCGTAGTGGTAACGGACTATATCGATAATGCCACTGGCAACATGGTAGAAACACCCGATGGCGGCGGTCATTTTACTGAGGTGACTTTGAAACCTGTAGTGACCGTAAAGGATAGTTCAATGATCGATAAGGCTAACGAACTACATCACAAGGCTGGCGAACTTTGTTTTATTGCCAGTTCGGTAAACTTTCCAGTGAACCATGAGCCGACGGCAATCCCGGAGAACCAATGATTTGGCGATAAAGAAAGGCCGTACTTCACCATCCTCTATGGTTATGGGAAGGTGGAGTACGTAATAAAATTATAAATTCATTTTATTTCGCCTTCACAAACTTCAGCGCGTAGGAGTCAAGGCAATAGCGGAGTCCGGTTGGTGCCGGGCCGTCATCAAACACGTGGCCAAGGTGCAGACCCGTACTACGTTCAACTACTTCGTCGCGCTCCATACCGTCCGAATAATCTTTAACGACCATGATAGCTTTGGGATCAATAGGCTTAAAGAAACTTGGCCAGCCGGTTCCTGAATCAAATTTGGCATCCGAACTAAATAGTGGTTTACCTGTAGCGGCGCTTACATAAATACCTTTTTCGTGATTATTCCAATATGGATTGTGAAACGGCGGCTCAGTTCCCTTGTTCACCATAATGTCATATGCATCCGGAGATAATACCTTTTTCCAGTAAGAATTGGGCTTTGCCTCCGGATATGTTTTTACATCTTCTGAGCTCCCTGCGACCACTTTTCCCTTCGATTGACCCTGCCCGCATGCGCTCAACACTGAAAAAACCAGCATTGCGAGGATCAGATTAACTTTTTTCATAGTCATTATCAAAATGTTGTATATTTTATGTATATTTATTTTGTCGATCAGGATTGATAATCCTTACAAAACTCCCTGAAAATTTAATCTATTGTAATTTACCGCTTTTTTTTATCGGCAACCAGGCTGACCTAATAGCAATATAAGCATTAAAATTAAATTTTCTTTAGTTAGCCGCACTACCGATCTGATATTCAATATTTTATTGTGGAAAATTTTACACAGAACGAAAACTTTTCCACGTTTTTTGCGGAACATAGTTCCCGATTGATTTGAATGTCAATATTTATATTCACATAAATAGGCCAGAATATTGATAAATAGGCTGTTATCTAAAACGGCACGGTATTTGCAAAATTTTAACACCATAATTCAAAAAACCAATGAATGCACAAACCTTAGTTGGAGTTATCGTATGTGTTTTACCGATAGTGTTAATTATTGCTACGGTAATTATTAGAGGTAAAAAGTTATTCGATTAACCGGACAGTTGCGCCTAAAAGTATTTTTTAGGTGATGCAGTATCATGATACTGCACGGGGATAGCTTTGTGCGGTTACATCCCCTTTAAATCTCTTCTTCCTCTTAAACTGAATAAAAATTTCCATTAAACGCAGTTAGAGACCGCGCCTCATTGCCCTGCCTTTGGTTTTCTTAGATTTCGTCTGCGGTATATCTTCGTTAGGATCGTAAGGGCGGGTTAAACGGGCAATGCGTTCTTCCAGCGTCTCGGTAGTCAAACGCTCTCTCCCCAAACTATCTACCATTATTGGGAATGCAAATGGTGTGGGACGGTCTATCTGTTTCAAAATGATATTTTGAGTAACAATACGCTGAAGGGCCCCCCTCAACCTGAACTCTTCCAGCTGGAAAGCCAGCGCTTCATTGTAAGCTTGTCGCACTAAAAGATTATTGGGTTCATACTCACTGAACACATCAAAAAGCAACGAGGTAGAGGCCTGCAGGTGCCTGCCCTTTACAGGTTGGCCCGGATAACCGGTAAATATCAGTCCGCCGATATGTGCAATATCTCTAAATTTCCTTTTCGCCATTTCATTCGCATTCAGACTATGAAGAATATCATCCAACAGGTTATCGATCGAAAAGAAACTGGCGTCTTCTAAAGCCATCTCGATAGGTATTTCATCATCTGCCAGTAATTCAAAACCATAATCGTTCATGGCGATAGAAAATGAGAACGGCTTGATCTTCGAAATGCGATAAGCAAGCAAAGATGCCATCCCCTCATGCACCAGCCTGCCTTCGAACGGATAAAATATTAAATGATGCCCTTCACGCGAATGAAAAGATTCGATCAGGAACTCGTGGCTTTGAGGAAGATGTGACAGCTCAGCCTGTAAATTGAACAAAGGCTTCAATGCGACCACCTCTTCATCATTTTCTATTCCATGTGCCACTTCATCCAACTTATCTCTGAAGACTGCTGAAAGCTGTGACGACAAAGGCATTCGGCCGCCCATCCAACTGGGTATTATTCCCTTTCTTGCATTCGATTTTCTGACAAATGCGCTCATTTCTTTCACCCTGATAAACTCCAGGCTTTGTCCGGCGAACCAAAAGTTATCGCCCGGTTTAAGTTTCGAGATGAAAGATTCTTCAATCGTTCCCAAACTTTTACCGCTCAGCCACTTCACTCTTATGCTTACATCACTTGTAATCGTGCCGATACTCAACCGGTGACGCATAGCTACCCTGCGATTTTTTACCTGGTACAATCCATTCTCCATTTCTACCTTCAAAAACTCATCATACTGAGCCAGGACGCTACCGCCATGGGTTACAAACTCCAGCAGTTCGTTAAACTCTTTTCGGGTAAGATCAGCGAACACATAAGTGGTTTTTACTTCATGATACAAGTCATCAGCCTTGAAACCGTCCGAAACCGCCAATGTGACCATGTACTGTACCAACACGTCGTAGGTGAGCAGCATCGGATCGCGGCTTTCATAGATGCCTTGTTTGATGCCTTGCTTTAGCGCCGCACCCTCCAGTAGCTCCAAAGAATGCGTGGGCACATAATATGCCCTTGATATTGCTCCCGGGGCATGTCCACTGCGGCCTGCCCGTTGCATAAATCTTGCGACACCCTTTGGACTACCTACCTGTATGACGGTATCCACTGGACGAAAATCAACTCCCAGATCCAAACTTGACGTACACACCACTACCTTCAACGCCTCCGCATGCAGCGCCTGCTCCACCCAGTTGCGCAATTCATTATCCAGAGAACCGTGATGCATGGCCATGATACCGGCATACTCAGGATAATTATCTAAAATGGCATGGTACCATATCTCTGATTGCGACCGGGTATTGGTGAATATCAGCGTGGTTTTGCTTTTTGCCACCAAATCCATCACCTGCGGCAGCAGTTTCACCCCAATATGCCCCGACCAGGAATAGCTCTCGATGTTTTCCGGAATAACAGATTTGATCACTAACTTCTTATCAATAAACGCCCGAACCATCTTCACCTGCTCCTTCGGAAAGTTATTACCAAGCAGCACTTCCGAAGCTTGCTCCAGGTTGCCTATCGTGGCACTGATACCCCAGATTTTCAGTTTGCAGTTTGCAGTGGGCCGTGGGCAGTTTTCTTTTGAACTGCTAACTGCAAACCGAGAACTGCCAACTGAAGACAGAGCCTTCAGCCTGGACAGACCCAACTCCACCTGAACTCCTCGCTTAGTTCCTAGCAACTCATGCCATTCGTCAATCACTACCACCTGCAATTGGCTGAATATTTTTGGATATTCCTTTTGCGCCATCATCAGGTGAAGGCTTTCTGGCGTGGTGAGCAATACTTCGGGGAGTTTCTTTTTTAAAGCTTGCTTTTCGGCGGCGGGGGTGTCACCAGTACGCGTTCCGATCTTCCAGGGCAGGCCAATCTCATCGCATACTTCCTGCATAGCTTTCCTGATGTCGTTGGTTAAAGCCCGCAGAGGCGTTATCCAAAGCATCATCAGGCCGTTGTTTAAACGGGTATGCCAGGTATCGGGATTTTTGTTGATATAATCGGCCAAAAAAGGCAAGAACAGTGCAAAGGTTTTACCGCTACCCGTGGGTGCGTTCAGCAAACCGGAATAACCGCCCAGGTAGGCCGCCTCCATTTCCTGTTGGAAAGGAAACTGCTGCCAGTTTTTGCGCTTATACCAATCTGCTATAATTTGCTGCCCTGTCGTGATCACAACTCAACATACAATTTAAAAGACAAATTAGTTGTGTTTGGCCGAAATAAAAAGCGACAATGGCTATATACTTACAAACTATTGAAAAAGGCCGGCGTGTGGTTATTGAGCTCCCCATCAGAATCGGAATGCAACCAATTTTGCCTCGCTACCTCGCCTGTACAGGGCCCATAAGTAATGATACGAATCTCCCTTTTCAGTGATTCTTTTCTCAAAACATCCAATACATCCCGCAACATTTTACCACTGAAAGGCGTGTACATAAAGAACACAGTCCCCTCGCTATAATCGGTCTCTCTGGCGTCGACATTAATAAAAGTGACATCGGACAAACCGAGCGTTACTGCACATTCTTCCGAATACTTGCAAAAGGCAGGATCGAACTCCACGCCTACTGTACGGATACCTGTCAGTAAATTCACGAGCATAGCTACCTGCCCTAATCCCGAACCTATATCGAAAAAGACATCGTTTTTCGCGGACCCTGCCTTCTTCACCAACTCAAATATCATCCTTGCCGGCGTCTTTTGATAGAATACCATTTCCGGCTCCAACGATTTGCTTTGTTCCGGCATATCCTGGACACAAAGCAAGCGGTTTATGAAAATATCGAGGTTGTCGTAGCCTTCTCCGCCATGGTTACTATTTTCAAAACTTACATATTCTCTGACAAGTGCTTCAAAGGCATTGCCGCTGTGCTTCTTTTGTTTGATCTCTCGTTGTAGTCTTTGAAATAGCTTATTGTCAACTTCTTCTAGTTGGCATTTTATTTTTTCGGTTTGATCGTGAAGTGCTGTCAATTTATCCTGATTTGGTTCACGATTTCGAAGAGCCTCAATTTGATCAAGGATATGGAACTCTAAAAAGTCGAGGGTATCGGTGCGGTCGTCGAAATTTTTCTCGTCATGGGGTGACGGGTTGCTCTTTATACTTTCAATATGTAGTCCGATTTCCGAAAAGGGCATTTTATCAGGTTAAAATGTTCGTTCAGATCTATGGTCCTGGACTAACGCCAATGACTTTCATTATATGTTTTTCTCTTACCAGTTGCGTAGCAAGAAATGTAACTATAGCAACCAAAAAAATCCATTCGTGGTATTTGATTGTCCAAAAAATGAATGGACTGCTAATTATCAGCCATTCTATTAACAACTTGACTCTAAGATTTCCTTTGTTAGGAACAATCAATATAAGATCTAATACGCTCAACAAGATTATAAACAATCCCCAAAGCATCATACCATACCCGAGGACAGAAAACAAGCCGGCAAGTAACGCCTGGAATATATTATATGATAAGTCAGTATCGATTAAAGCCCAAACAACTATAGACATATATGTAACCGAAAAGACTCCCAAAAGATTTATCCAATTCGTCGATATAACCTTCACTATCTTGTTATTTGTTCGTAATTCAAATCCTAACCCCTCACTCGGAAGGGTTAGGATAAAATTTCTTACTGTTTCTCCGGCAACAATATCAATTTGATCAAATTACTACCGCTTAAATATTTATTCGCTGCGTCTTTCACACTTTGTACCGTTACTTTACTTAGGTCTTTAATATGATGAAGTACAGCGTCCGGGTCCTCGCCGTTTTGTGTTGAAGCTGCCAGGTGGGCCGCCCAGAAAGTGTTTTCCTTTAACTGTACCTCAGTAGAGCGGCTTTCTTCGGCAACAAATTTCTGTATATCCACTGCTTCCGGACCGTTTTGTTTGATCTTGTTGATCTCTTCCATTGTCGCATTGATCAGTTTCTCTACGTTCGCCGGTGCGCAGCCAAAATACACAATGATGCTGTAACGCTGATTTGGTATCTTCACCATATTAGCCCTTACACCGGGGGCATATACACCGCCTTCCTTTTCACGCAAACGCTCGATCAACTTGATATTCAATATCTCGTTTAGTGCATCTACCTGTAGGTTGTTGTCAGCGTTAAAATCATAGTCGCCGCTGAAAACCAATTGAACGCTGCTCTTATCGCCGATGCCTTTATGCACATCTTTAGTCAATTGTCCTGCCGGGATGTGGATGCCCAAATTCTTGTAGGTCTCGTCACCCTTGCCTGATGGCAGGCTGCCGAGATATTTTTCTAGCAAAGGTTTTATTTTATCTATATCAAAACTTCCGACTAACGTAAAGGTAAAACCATTGGCATCAGCAAAGCGGTCTTTATAAAAAGCAAATGCTTTATCCAGGCTGGCTTTATCCAGTCTTTCTGTCGATGGCACCATCCGGCGGAAGTTATGATTGCTCAACACCGCCGAAACCGTATCCTGGAAAACGCTGGTCGGATCCAAACTGCGGTTAGCCAAGACCGATTTGGTTTGCGTTATGCTCGACTGCCAGATATCAGCATCCTTACGCGGCTGGGTAAAATACAGGTACACCAATTGCAGGGCGGTCTCCAGGTCCTTTGGTGACGAACTGCCATTAATCCCTTCTGTAGTTTCAGTGATATTCGGTGAGATATGTACATTTTTGCCACTCAGCATCTTCCCAAGCTGTATCTCATTAAAATCAGCCAGGCCGCTATTGCCTATCACATTGTCAGCCATATCGGCCGAGGTAAAGTCCGCATCACTTGCCAGCGAAGTACCGCCGAAGTGGTAGCCATTGATCAATATCTGGTCATTCTTAAAAGTAGTCGGTTTCAATATCACTTTCACGCCATTGGACAACGTCAGGGTGGTAGTTAAAATAACGGTATCTTTCTTTTCAGACACGATCTTGCCGGGTGTTGGTTCTTTGGCAAGCAAAGGTTTGTTACTTACATTGTCTACATAAGCCGTTACACTTTTACCGGCACTGCTGATCCACTCTAATAGTGTCTTATCATTTGGTAGCTTGTCCTTTTCTTTCTCAGGCGCCTCAACAACTACGGCCCTGTTCTGGTCGCTGATATATTTCCCTGCCAAAGCGTTGATGTCACTCAGCTGTATTTTGTCTACATTTTCTTTGAAGAAGTTGTATTCCCACGCAATACCCGGTATAGCTTCACCATTGAGGAAATTCTGCTGATACTCGCGCACAAAGTTTACTGATTTTGTTTTATCGCGTTCCTTGTAACCATTTTCCATCTGGGTCAACGCATCCTGTTTGGCACGATCGAACTCGGTTTGTGTGAAGCCGAATTTACGTGCGCGCTCCGTCTCGGCGACTACGGCCTTTATGGCTTTTTCCAGTTCGCCCGGCTTAGCAACGGCAATTGAAGTAAAAGCGTCTTCATGGCCCAGGAAACCGCCATAACTGGCCCTGCCAAAAAGGAATGGAGGGTTGGCCTGCTTGGTCAGTTCGCTCAAACGCTCATTCAGCATTTGGTTGAACAGGTTCACGCGCATGTTTTGCAGGTAATCTGCTTTAGTTTGAACTTTAGTTTCCGGATGCTTTACTACGATCTCGCAGAGCGTATATGGGAATTCCTTGTCTGTAGCGATCTTTACTGCCGTGCCTGGAGTTGCCGGTATCGAATATTTTGTTCTTGGTTTTTCGTTAGCCGGATTTTTCAACTCCGAGAAATTATCTTTTATCAATTGCTCCACCCGTTTTGGATCGAAATCACCTACGGCAATCACTGCCTGCAAATCAGGGCGATACCAATCGTGGTAAAAACTTTTGATCGTTTCGGGCTTGAAGGTTTTCAATATATCTTCCTTACCGATAGGCAAACGTTCCGCGTATCGTGAATTATTCAGCAATATCGGCAGAATTTGGTTCTGCAAACGCTCTTGTGCATTTTTACCACGCAGGCGCTCTTCTTCTAAAACTACACCGCGCTCACTATCAATCTCTTTTGGATCGAAGCTTACATGACCCGCCCAATCGGCCAAAATATCAAAACCCTTTTCAAAAACTTTGGAACTATCGGTCGGCAAAGGCAATTGATAAACGGTCTCATCAAACGAGGTATAAGCGTTCAAGTCGGCGCCAAATTTTACCCCGGCTTTTTGCAAGTAATTCACCAATTCATTTTTCGGAAAATCGCGCGTACCGTTAAAGGCCATGTGTTCGGTAAAGTGGGCCAGTCCACGCTGTGCATCAGTTTCCAATACAGATCCTGCTTTGTTTACCAGGTAGAGTTCGGCCCGATTCTTTGGTTCTGTATTTTTGCGGATATAGTAGGTTAGACCGTTAGGCAGTTTACCAATGATCACATCCGGATCAACCGGCAACAGGTTACCCTTGATCTGTGTTGCGGCAGCAACCGGTTTTTCTTTAGGCGATGGAACCGGCTTTCTCTTTACCTGTGCAAACGAAAAATTGACAGTAACGGATAAGGCCAGTGCGGCTATAAGGAATTTCTTATTCATTTTTATAGGATTAGATATTTAGGGACGGGTTTAGTTTCAAACGTTATTATACTTTAATTATGATTTTTCTTTTATAGAGCACCCACATGATGATCCAAATGCAAAACACGGTAAATATAGCACTTGCCAGCGAAGCATTGATCGGCGAAAAATAAGGTGCAAAAAGCAGATCGTATAGCGACTTCCCCCCAAGCTTTATTTTACCGACATAATGCGGAATAAAGTCGGCCAAAATATAAGCGGTGATGGCATTGGCGCCAAAGGCAACAATTGGAGGGGTAAATTTCTTATAGCCGCGAACATCAATTAGCCAGTAGCTTAATGCTAATCCGACACAGGCCAGGCCGCCGGTATACAATACAAATGAGCTTGACCATAAAGCCTTATTAATTGGGAAAAACAAATCCCAAATCAAACCCACAATAACCGCAATGGTTCCATAAACGAACATCCAGGTTACTTTGATGCTATCCTCAAGGTCTTTTCGTTTGATCCATGCTCCCAGTCTGATCCCCAATAAGCCGGTTGCAACAGCCGGTATGGTTCCCAGCAGACCTTCAGGATCCCAGACCTTACTTTCGGCCCAGAGGTGGTTGGGTGTAAAAACCAGCCTGTCCAGCCATGCGCCAAGGTTGGTGCTTGGTTCAAGATTAGCATAGCCAACACCCGGCACGGGGATAAAATTGATGATGAGATAATAACCTACCAGGAAAATAGCAAATAGCCAGTCGCGCGTTTTTTGTGATGTTTTGACGTACAGTACCGAGCAGATAAAATAAACTACAGCAATACGCGGCAACACACCCGGAATACGGATATGGGCCAATACCTCCGATACGTTTATGTGTGACAGGTCGACCAGGAAATAGAACCGGATCGTATACATGATCAGCAGCAAGAGCAAAGTGCGTTTCAAAGCGCGCAATATCAGTTTGTTGTGGTCGGCTGTTACTTCTTTCCTGCTTTCCATTGCATACACAATCGATACGCCTACCATGAAAAGGAAAAACGGGAATATCAAATCTGTAGGTGTGCATCCATTCCATTTGGAATGCTCTAGTGGTGCATAGGCATGCTCGTTTCCCGGGTCATTCACCAGGATCATGGCAGCGATGGTGAGACCGCGGAAGACATCGAGGGAGAGGAGGCGCTTTTTTAGTACGGATTCGGTGGTTGTGATGGCGGTCATTTTTGTTGTACCTTTTACGTAGTACGTTATACGTTTTATTTTCTTACTTTATCGATTAGGTTGATATTCATTGCTCTTACTTTATTCAAGCGTTCCTGAACATCTAAATATTGATCTTCTGATAAGTACTTTAAATCCTTGGCGAGTAAAGTCAGGTAATCTGTTTCATTAGTTGAGCCTAAAGCAATTTGCAAAAAATTAGCGAAATCTTTAGATGTATACCGGCCGCAACCTTCCGCAATATTGCATGGGATTGATACCGCCGCGCGTCTTAATTGAGAAGTGATACCAAATGTTTCTTCTTTAGGAAAAGCTTTGGATGATTCATAAATTTTCAATGTAAGCTGATGCGCTTCCTGCCAGATTAAAAGGTCTTTAAAATTCTGCATAGTGATAATGATTTAGTTTATTTTCTAAATATATCAATCTATGCAGAAAAAACGTACCACGTAAAACGTATCACGTACAACCTCTAATATTTATACCTCACAAACGCTTCCATCGCCTGGTACTCAGCCAAACCTAAGCGGTCATAAGCCTGCGCGGTTTCCCTGTTACGGTCTTCAGCCCTTACCCAGAACTCCCTGGCATCATCACCCGGGAACACCGCCCTGTCTTTTTGCGACTGGTGTTTGAAGATGGCGTTCCTCTTTCTTAGTACTTCCTGTGGGGAAAGCGGTACGGCCATTTCTATTTCATAAGTATCAAACTCTTTCCATGCGCCGCGGTACATCCATACCCAGCAGTCTTTTACCCAGTCTTCTGTGGCTCTTAGTTTTCTTAGGGCCGCGATCACAATATTAAAACATACTAAGTGAGTACCATGCGGATCGGCAAAGTCGCCGGCTACGAATACCTGTTGTGGTTTTATCTTTTGCAGCAGCTCCATGGTTAACTCGATGTCCTTGTCCGTTACCGGGCTTTTCTGGGTTTTGCCGGTTTCATAAAACGGCAATGCCTGGAAATGGATATGATCGTCATCCAGTCCTGCATATCTTGCGCCTGAGATGGCTTCTGTTTTTCGGATAAACCCTTTTACATTCCGGATCTCCTGGGTATCGATCTGGTTGGGTTGCTTTTGGGCCAGAAAGGTCCGCATGTCTTCATACAGGTTTTTCAGGTGGGTATTGTCATCGCCTATGCTATGGTTAAAGTCGATGGCGAATTCCATGTAACGCAATACATCATCATCCCAAACGGCGGTATTGCCGGAAGTTTGGTAAGCGACGTGCACATCATGGCCCTGGTCTACTAAACGGATAAAGGTACCGCCCATCGAGATCACATCATCATCCGGGTGCGGGGAGAAGATGATGGAACGTTTTTTTGCCGGTAATGCTCTTTCCGGACGCTGGCTGTCGTCTGCATCGGGTTTGCCTCCCGGCCAGCCGGTAATGGTATGCTGGATCTGGTTAAAGATGTCGATATTGATATTGTATACCGGGCCCTGTTC
>Ga0105240_10010765_pt1 | contig 12824 bp, 11 predicted proteins | sample KBSC54metaG_FD_80426 | JGI IMG/M metagenome (GOLD analysis project Ga0105240, IMG submission 80426) | Corn rhizosphere microbial communities from Kellogg Biological Station, Michigan, USA - KBS C5-4 metaG | ecosystem: Host-associated > Plants > Roots > Rhizosphere > Soil | place: Michigan, USA... | reverse complement strand
TAACCGTTGAACCGTCGCTTAATGTAAGTTTTACTTTTGTCCCCGCCGGAACAACAGTCTCGGTGTAAACCACAGGGTTAAATTTATCTCTCAGTTGGTCTTTATATCTGATTGCCAACCAACCAAAACTGCAAATGAATATAATAGAGGCAGCTGCCAGCAGCAGCCTTAAATTTATGCTGCGGCCTTTCTTATAGTTTATCTGCGCATCAATAGCATCCTTCAGCTCGTCTTTTACACGTGCCACTTCGTCCCCGTCCCATACCGGCGTACCCTGGTGTGCAAGGCTGTCATACCACGCTTCCAGCTTTATTTTTTCAGCGGGTGTGCATTCGCCCTTGTGATAGCGGTCCAAAAGATCTTTAGCTTCCTGGTTGGTCATTTTTATGGTTCTAATGATAAGTCTTGATTAGTGCGCGTTGGTAGTAGATGAAAATTGAAATATTTGCAAAAGGCTGTAAATCAAGCGGGAATTTTATTGTTGATTTTGATGAGAAGATCTTAATAGCTGCTGTTCGATATGGGCGGGTTGTTGATGATAGGCGATTGAGTGATATAACTACCTGGTATTATTTGTCGGCGAGTTTGAGACGCAAGTGCTTTAAAACGTTGTTTATTTGTTTTTTAACCGTTTTGTCCGAAATCATTAGTTTTTCTGAGATCAGTTTATGTGAAAGGTTTTCCTTCCTGCTCAAAATAAAAACTTCCTTCATTTTAGGCGGTAGCGTTGCTATTTCATCATCAATTAAAAGGCTTAATTCATTAGCTTCTATTTGTTGACTTACCGACTCACATTCCTCGTTGAAGAATTGTTTAAGCGATTCTAAATATTTGTTTTTATAGATATTGTCCTTTATGTAAGTTAACCCCTTGTACCTGGCAGCAGTAAACAAATAAGCCTGCAGCGAATCTATATCGCTTAAGTTCATTCTGCGAAACCATAGCGATACGAATATCTCCTGCACTATATCCTTGGCACTGTCCTTATCGGTTATAACTTTTGCCACGTATACAAAAAGCTGCTCCCAATACCGGTTATAAATAAGGTCAAATGCTTGTTTATCGTCATCCCGTAATAACGTTAGCAATCGATCATCCGGACAAAAAACATCCTTATCAAGCATAATATACCGTTAGTTCATCCTAAGTGGTTTATCCCTTTTAAATCGAAAACTTAAAAAACATTGATATAACGTAATAGAAGCAACAATTTAAAACGGATCAATAATTGGTTAATCATAGAGCATTTGCTGAGGAAATCACAGATCCAGAATTGTAACTTCCCGGTTCAACAATGCGGCAATTACAAAATTAGCAGCCAGGTTGATATAACTGTCCTATACTGTCTTTTTGCCAAATTCTCATCGATGGGGCGTTCATACAGAACTCAGTCCGCAGTGTATTCAGCGATTATCTCAAACGACTTATTTGCAGGCAGGAATAAGTTGATATTATATTACATCGCCCGGGCGGCGATGAAACAAGAATTGCCGAAATATCGGGTGGGAAAATTAAAAAGATGATGAGCCGAACTTGTTAAATTGTTGCAGAAATGTTTCGCTTAGTTTATATGCCCATTTTCTGCTAAAACCTCCTTTTGGTAATTTAGAGGGCTTTTTCCGTTAATTAGCTTGAAAAATTTATGAAAGCTCGCGAAATTATTAAAGCCGCTTTCATAACAAATTTGCTTAACGTTAATTTTATTTTCAATAAGCAGTTTACAGGCGTTGCCTATCCTGATCTCGTTTATAAACTGCGTATAGGTTTTTCGTGTTTTTGCTTTAAAGAACCGGCAAAATGAACTTGGGCTGATATTTGCCACTTCCGCAATCTCTTCAAGTGTTATCGTATTTTTAAAGTGAGCCAACGAATAGTCATAAATGGCGCTGATCCGGTCTTTATCCAAATCGTCGACATTGTGATGAAATGCGATAGAAGATAGCTGGTCATCTTTGCATCGGCTTGCTGCCATCAAAGCTTCCATTAAGAAGATAATTTTGCCGGGACCTTCCGTGTTTAAATGGGTGTTGAACAAATCTGCTATTTGTTGCTTCGCTTTTCCTTTAATCTGGATTCCTCTTTTTGCACATTCCAGGGTTGTTTTTATTAGCCTGTTTTCGGGTAAATTTAGAAAGCTATCCCCCCAAAAAAGTTCGTTGAAGTGCACAACTTTCACATCTGCGCAGGTTTTAATGCCATTGTCAAAATATGCATCATCAAATCTCCAGTAGTGTGGTAAATACGAGCCAACCAGCACCACATCGCCTGATTGAAAACGCTTAATGCTATCACCAATGAATTGAGTCCCGTTTCCCTTTTTAAAATAAATTAACTCAACCTCCGGGTGGTAGTGCCAGTGATTGTTAATGCAGGGAACGGTGTCGCGCCTCACGCTAAACGAATGGACAATATCATTAGTGACTCTAAGCAGCTGGGGTTTCATGGTCAATTAATCGGTAAAACGAATATAATCGCATTCAGCATAATTTACAACAGGATTGACTCTCAAAAGCTAATAATGCCAATTACGCTTAATGATTTGATAATTAAAGAAATTGATGTAGATGATCGCGAACTAAAAACCTTAGAGAGTTTACCGGGGCACCTTGCGATGACGCATTATTATACGCGCCAAGGCGCGCTTTAAACTGCCAATTGACTTGCTCAAAACAGATAAAATCAGTTAATACTGTGCTTATTAAACACAATTGCCTTTTAACAATAATAGCTTTTTTAGTGATCCAATTAAAAAACAATAGCGCTGAATGATTATTAAAGAAAAATGATATGAAAGTTGGTTTGTTTGTACCCTGTTATGTTGATCAGTTTTATCCAGGCGCAGCTATTGCAACCTTAGAGTTGCTGGAGAAATTAGGTGTCGACGTACAATATCCATCAAGGCAAACCTGCTGTGGTCAGCCTATGGCCAATTCTGGTTTTGAACACCTTACAAGTGGTTGCAATGAGCTGTTTATAGAGAATTTTTCTGCCTTTGATTACATTGTTTGCCCTTCGGGGAGTTGTGTTCTGCATATAAAACATCATTTGCAATCCAATAAAAATGAAATAAAAGCTGCTGCAATTAGAAACAAGGTTTATGAACTGGTGGAGTTTTTAACGGATGTGCTAAAAATAACAAACCTAAAAGGAAGCTTTCCGCATAAAGTGGGTATTCACCAAAGTTGCCATGGACAGCGGGGGCTGCATCTTTCACAAATGACAGAGTTAGTGGCCCCCTCATTTTCGAAGCCCCGCTATTTGCTGGATATGATTGCCGGGCTTGAAATAATGCCGCTTGACAGGCCGGACGAATGCTGTGGCTTCGGAGGGACTTTTTGTGTTGCTGAGGAAGCGGTTTCGGTAAAAATGGGGAAGGACAGGGTTGCAGATCATATTAGAAACGGGGTTGAATACATTACCGCGGCCGATCTTTCCTGTTTAATGCACATGGAAGGAATTTTGCGCAGGCAAGGCAGTCCGCTTAAAGTGATTCATATTGCCGAGATTTTGAATGGAGGATGCGCTGTTTAAGCTACTGTTAGAAAAAATTAATGAAAACTACTGATAAGGATCACGCGGCTTTAGCTCATGAATTTAACAAAGATGCTCCGAGAGTTGACTGGCACGACGAAACATTGTGGTGGGTAAGGCAAAAAAGAGACAATGCTGTTAAAAAAATACCTGACTGGGAGGAATTAAGAGAGGCTGGGTCGCAAATAAAAAATAATGTACTGGCCAATCTTTCCGGTTACTTGCAGCAATTTGAGGCTAATGCCCAGGCAAATGGAGTTCATGTTCATTGGGCAATTGATGCCAAAGAACATAATGAAATAGTACTTGAGTTATTGCGGTCAAATGGCATAAAAAAGATAGTGAAAAGTAAATCGATGCTCACAGAAGAGTGTAATTTAAACGAATATCTTAATCTAAATGGGGTTGACGTGATTGACTCAGACCTGGGCGAGTTTATCGTTCAACTGGCCAATGAACATCCCAGCCATATTGTATTGCCCTGTATCCACAAAAAAAAGGAAGAAATCGGTGAATTGTTTCATCAGCACCTGGGTACGCCTGCAGGGAATGCTGATCCGGTTTTTTTAACCGAAACAGCGAGGCGACACTTGCGGGAAAGCTTTTTAACAAGAAAGGCTGCGCTTACAGGTGTCAATTTTGCAGTAGCAGAAACCGGCGAATTTGTGGTTTGCACAAATGAAGGAAATGCCGATATGGGCGCACACCTGGCCGATATACATATTGCAAGTATGGGTATTGAAAAAATTATACCCAAAAGAAAGCACCTGGGGGTGTTTTTAAGGCTACTCGCCCGGAGTGCTACCGGTCAGCCTGTTACAACGTATTCCAGTCATTTTAAGACACCGCGCCCCGGCGCCAGCACCCATATTGTTATTGTTGATAATGGGCGCAGCAAACAACTTGGACGGGAGGATTTTCGCAATTCACTAAAATGTATACGTTGTGGTGCATGTATGAATACATGCCCGGTTTACAGGCGCAGCGGTGGGCATAGTTATAATAATGCCATAGCCGGACCTATCGGATCCATACTTGCCCCTAACCTTGATATGAAGAAACACGCAGATCTTCCGTTTGCTTCAACGTTGTGTGGTTCCTGCACAAATGTGTGCCCGGTTAAAATTGATATACACGATCAATTATACAAATGGCGCCAGGTAATTGTAAAAAGCGGGCATGCTCCCTTAGCCAAAAAAGCGTCAATGGGTGCAATGACAAGGGTGCTTTCCTCGCCTGTATCATATAAAGTCGCCGGCAAGCTTGGCAGATTGGTGATGAAGTGGGCTCCCTTTGCTGTTAACAATCAATTTAACCTGTGGTGCAAACAGCGCGAGTTGCCCCTAGCCCCTGAAAATTCATTCGGAGAATGGTATAGAAAGAACAGAAATAATAAACCTAAAGATATATGAGCAGCAGGAATAAAATATTAACTGCAGTTGCCGAAAATCAACCATCAGCTGCTCCACTATCGGAGTTTGATTTTTTAGATGCAGAATGCATTTATTTATCGGAAACATTTATTAATGTTTTAACTGGTATCGGGGGTATTGTTATCCCGGTTGAAAGTATGGAGGAAATACAAAATTATATCCTTCAAAATTTTGGTCGCGGATCACGAACGGTAACTAACATCCCTGCCCTTGAAAATGTGGCTGAGTTGATGCGCAGAACTTCAATTTCACCTCATGCCCTTAGCGATGTAGGTTACGCAATAATCGATACCCGGTTGGCAGTAGCCGAAAATGGTGCTGTGTGGGTTACTGAGAAAAGCTTAAGTGACCGGGTTTTGCCATTTATCTGCCAGCATTTGGCTGTTGTACTCAACGCCGGTGATATAGTTCCTAACATGCATGCTGCATACGAGATAATAAATGCCGATGATTATGGTTATGGGACATTTATTGCGGGCCCTTCTAAAACGGCAGATATTGAACAATCGCTTGTTTTAGGGGCTCACGGCCCTAAAAGCATGACTGTTTTTTTAATGATGTAATGAGACGAATAATGAGGACTTATATCATTAATCTTAAGACAAACTTAATCATAGTGAGATCATGATTAATTGATTAGTTGATTGATTGAAGCACCCTTAACCGGGTGCTTTTTTGGCTGCGATTGGGGATTGGTTCAAACAATAAATTAATATGCGGTTTTAGTACCTCCGTGGTGATTTAATTTGAATGTTATGCCAATTTTACTGAATAGTTAGATAATAAAACAAAACTAAGAGCCCTAAAAATAAACTTTTTTTGTCCTACCCAATATTTGAACAACACGTTATTTATCAAATAACACTTTTTTAATTTACCAGGCACTAGATGAAAATTTAAATGGCGGGTGCGACCAACATAAACCCAGATATATGCCAAAAAACAAATATTTATTCCCATTAATCCTGGTTATTTCCCTTTTTTTCCTGTGGGCTTTTTTACATAATATTAATCCAATTCTTATCCCCCATTTAAAAAAAGCCTGTCAGTTAAGCGATACACAATCCTCCTTTATTGACGCGTCGGTTTACCTTGCCTATTTTGTAATCGCAATTCCTGCCGGGTTGTTTATGCATAAATATGGCTATAAGCGCGGAATCATACTTGGGCTGATACTTTATGCAATTGGTGCCATTTTATTTGTCCCGGCGGCAAGCGAACGCAATTATACTTTTTTCCTGGTCGCACTTTTTGTGATAGCAAGCGGTGCCACATTTTTAGAGGCTATCGCCAACCCATATATTGCCGGTTTGGGCGATAAAGATACATCAGCACGGCGGTTAAATTTTGCACAGTCTTTCAACGGAGTTGGATCATTCATTGCGCCGATCATCGGCGGACAGGTTATCCTTTCGGGTATTGAATATACGCCAGCGGAGTTAAAAAACATGTCGGCCACCGGATTAGCTTCCTACCTCCAGTCAGAAGCAAACACCGTTAAAATTCCATATTTAGTAATTGCCGGGGGTGTAATTGTTTTAATAATATTATTTCTGTTTACCCACATTCCCGAAGTAAAAGAGGATGATAGTGCTGTAGATACACATACGCCCGGTACAGATTTTTCTATTAAGGTATTAAAGCACCGTCATTTATCTATGGCCGTTTTAGCCCAGTTTTTCTACGTCGGCGCGCAGGTGGGGGTAGGTAGCTTTTTCATTCGCTACGCCAAATACGTAGCCGGCACGAGTGAGAAAAATGCGGCATTTATGTGGGGCTCCATAGCCATGATTGGATTTATGGTTGGGCGATTTGTCGGCACTTTTTTGATGAAATACATCAATCCTGCCCGTTTACTAAGTTATTATGCTGCCATGAATATTTTACTGATCCTTGTTGCGCTGAATACTAAGGGGGATATTGCATTGTATTCAATCCTGGCAGTACCCTTTTTTATGTCCATAATGTATCCCACAATATTTGCATTAGGTATAAAGGGCTTGGGAAAGGAAACAAAAATTGCATCCTCATTTTTGGTTATGTCAATTATTGGCGGTGGTGTTGCTCCTCTGTTGATGGGATTAATTTCTGATAGGACGGGCAGTATTCAAAATGCTTATATTATACCCTGTATTTGCTTTTTTGTGGTGTTGTATTTTGGGTTAAAAGGGCACAAAGTAATACATCAGAATACTACCGCTTAGGCGCAGGGTTAATCCGGCGACATTGATACCAAAAACTATAATAATAAAATATTCCCAATGGCTGATTCTATAAATAAATTTCTACAAATTCATCACCGCGACAACGTATTGGTAGCGCTACAGGATATGCCCCGGGGGACCCCCATTCAGTTTCGCGGGCAATCGTTTAGCTTAAAAACAGATGTAACTTCAAAACACAAGTTTAGTCTGGAGACAGTTAAAGCCGGGCATGAGATATTTATGTACGGAGTTTTAGTAGGCAAAGCAACCGAAAACATAGAGCAGGGGAGTGCAATTACCGTTACTAACGTACACCATGCAACAGAAGACTTCAAACTAGGGGAGCGCAAGACCGAATGGCGCAAACCCGATGTGTCAAACTTTTTTGATAAAATATTTATGGGGTATCACCGCAACGATGGTTCTGTTGGCACCGCCAATTACTGGATTGTTGTGCCCCTGGTTTTTTGCGAGAACCGTAATATAGAGGTATTGAAGGAGGCCTTGACAGGAAAGCTTGGGTTTAAAAAGGCTAAAAGTTATGAGACCGAAGTTGAGAACCTTATTAATTTATACCAGGCGGGAAAATCGGTTGAAGAAATCCTCCGCGTGGATCTGCAATCGGGAATTGAAGAAGCCGCATCAAAAAAGGTATTTAAGAATATTGACGGAATTAAGTTCTTAAGTCATGATATGGGTTGCGGCGGCACCAGGACAGATTCGGATGCGTTATGTGGATTAATTGCAGGTTATGTTACTCATCCAAACGTAGCCGGAGCAACCATATTAAGTTTAGGTTGCCAGCACGCCCAGGCCGATATTCTTGTTAGTGAGATCAGGAAAAGAGATCCGTTTTTTAATAAGCCATTGATCGTTCTCGAGCAACAAAAAATAGGTACAGAAAGTAAATTGTTGCAGGCTGCATTGAAAGAAACATTTGCGGGACTGATGGAAGCCAACAAACTGGAGCGCCAACCCGCACCGTTATCAAAACTGTGCATCGGCATGGAATGTGGTGGTTCGGACGGTTTTTCGGGCATTTCTGCAAATCCTGCTTTAGGTTATGTTTCAGATATATTGGTTTCATTGGGTGGAAGTGTAATATTGGCTGAATTCCCGGAACTATGTGGTGTTGAACAGGAATTGAGCGACAGGTGTATTGATGACGATACTGCATTGAAGTTTATTGGGCTGATGCGGACGTATAATGATCGTGCAGTAGCAGATGGTTCAGGATTTCATGCCAATCCATCACCGGGAAATATCAAAGACGGTTTAATTACGGATGCAATAAAATCAGCAGGGGCTGCAAAAAAAGGCGGCACTTCGCCGGTAACAGACGTTCTTGATTATCCGCAAAAGGTTACAAAAAGCGGGCTGAACCTTTTATGCACCCCCGGGAGCGATGTGGAAAGTACAACGGCAGAAGTTGGCTCGGGCGCAAACGTGGTGTTGTTTACTACTGGCTTGGGTACACCCACAGGTAATCCAGTGGCTCCGGTTATTAAAATTTCGACCAACACGAATGTTTACAAACGAATGCCGGATATTATTGACATTAATTGTGGTACCGTAGTAGAAGGGAAAGAAACAATACCACAGGCCGGCGAACGTATTTTGGATTTTGTGATAGAGGTGGCCAGTGGAAACATCCAACCAAAGGCAGTTTTGTTGGGGCAGGACGATTTTATACCATGGAAAAGAGGGGTTTCATTATAATTTATAAACGATGTTCAGTTTAAAAGGGAAAACAGCGGTAATTACCGGCGGAGGTAGCGGAATTGGGAAAGTCATGTCATTGCTTTTTGCACAACAGGGTGCACTGATGCACATTATTGAATTAGACATAAAAAGCGCAACAGATACAGTTAACGAGATTGAAGCAAATGGAGGGAAAGCCTTTCAATACGCATGCGATGTTAGTAAACAGGAACAAGTTATAGCTGTTTTTGAAAAAATCGGCGCTGCAGATATCCTCATTAATAATGCGGGTATTGCACATATTGGCCGGGCGCATACAACTAACGAAGAGGATTTTGACAGAGTTTACAATGTAAACGTAAAAGGCGTTTACAATTGTTTATATGCTGCAATTCCGTTAATGAAATCAAACGGAGGCGGCGTCATCCTAAATACTGCATCCATTGCTGCACACGTAGGTATTGTTGATCGATTTGCATATTCAACCAGCAAGGGCGCTATCCATGCCATGACTTTGTCAATAGCCAGGGACTATTTGCATGACAACATCAGGTGCAACAGCATATCACCGGCCAGGGTGCATACCCCGTTTGTGGACGGGTTTATCGCCAAAAATTACCAGGGCCGCGAAGATGAGATGTTCGATAAGCTATCTAAATCGCAGCCTATCGGGCGCATGGGCAAACCTGGAGAAGTAGCTGCCCTTGCCTTGTACTTATGTTCGGACGAGGCGGGATTTATAACAGGCACCGATTATCCCATCGATGGTGGTTTTATAACTTTAAACAACTAAAAATCATGATAAAAAGACTCACCCTGTTTGTATTGTTGCTATACTGCTTTAACGCAAACGCCCAGACAACAAAATACAGCCCCACCGCCGATAACCTGGCGGCCCGCGAAAATTTTCAGGATATGAAATTTGGTATGTTCATCCATTGGGGTATATACAGCCAGCTAGGTGCCGGAGAATGGGTAATGCACGACAAAAATATTCCTTACAACAACTACAAACGCCTGGCCGACTTTTTCAATCCGCAAGCATTTAATGCCAAAGAATGGGTAGCATTTGCAAAACGGGCAGGTATGAAATACATTACCATTACCTCGCGCCACCACGATGGTTTTAGCATGTTTGCAACAAAGTTTTCTCCCTATAACATTGTTGATGCAACGCCTTATCATAAAGATCCGTTGATGGAACTTGCACAGGAATGCCAGAAAGAAGGCATCGAACTGCACTTCTACTATTCACTGCTCGATTGGGGACGGCCGGATTATAATTTCGGCAGCCCAATTGTAAACGGAAAGCCCGTAAACGGCGATTGGGATAGCTATATCAAGTTTATGAAAGACCAGCTTACGGAATTGATCACTAAATACCCCGCCGTAAAAGGAATTTGGTTTGACGGGGAATGGGAACGACATTCAGTAAACTGGCACTTTGACGAGATTTATGGGTTGATTCATAAACTCAATCCCGCAATAATGATCGGAAACAATCACCATCTTGCACCTATTGACGGCGAAGATTTCCAGATGTTTGAAAAGGACTTGCCCGGCAATAAAACAACCGGCTTTAATAATGAACAATCAATTGGAGCGCTACCATTAGAAACCTGCGAAACCATTAATGGTAGCTGGGGCTTTAATATAAACGACCGGAATTATAAATCGGTAAAACAAATCATCCATTACCTCGTAAATGCCGCAGGCAGAAACGCTAATTTTTTATTAAATATCGGCCCGATGCCAAACGGGAAAATTCAGCCGGAATTTACGGATACGCTCGCTGCCGTTGGCGCGTGGATGCAAAAGAATGGCCAAAGCGTTTATGGAACAAGGGGTAATATCATACCTCCGCAGCAATGGGGCGTTGTTACCGGCAAAAGTAAAATGCTGTATGTGCATATATTGGATATGCCGGAGCAACCCTATATTTTCCTGCCCTTGTTTAAAGGAAAGATTGAAAAAGTACGCGTATTAGCTGACGGTAGCAGCATAAAATACAAACAGGTGCCTGAAGGTGTTTTTGTGTACACCAATAACCTTAAAGCCGACCCCAACGATACTATTATACAGATAACAACAGATTAATATAACAAATGAAGCTGATTAGATTTGGAGAGCCTGGCAAAGAAAAAACAGGTGCGATCATCAACGGAAAAAAATACGATACCTCGACATTTGGGGAAGACTATAACGAGCATTTTTTTGAAACCAACGGGATAGCGCATCTGGCCGATTTTATTGATAATAACGTACTAAAAGAAATTGTTGATGATGAGCGATTAGGCTGCCCGCTTGCACGGCCATCCAAAATTGTTTGTATCGGGTTAAATTACGTTGATCATGCCAGGGAAACCAATGCCACACCGCCCACGGAGCCGGTAATTTTCATGAAGGCCACAACTGCAATTGTTGGCCCGTTTGATGATATCATCATTCCCAAAAACTCGAAAAAGACCGATTGGGAAGTTGAACTGGCCGTAGTTATCAGCAAAAAAGCAAGTTATGTAACCGAAGCTGATGCAATGGATTATGTAGGAGGCTATGTGTTGCATAATGATGTTTCAGAACGTGAGTTCCAGATTGAACGCGGCGGGACCTGGGATAAGGGAAAGGGATGCGACACATTTGCGCCTATTGGTCCTTTCTTTGCCACCAAGGATGAGATACCTGATCCCCACAATCTTCGGTTATGGCTTAAGGTTAATGGTGAAATAATGCAGGATGGCAATACCAATAACTTCATCTTCAATATTCCTTTTCTAATTGCTTACACAAGCCAATTTATGACGTTGTTACCGGGCGATATTATATCAACCGGAACACCTGCAGGCGTAGGTCTCGGAATGAAACCACCTTTTTACCTTAAACCGGGTGATATAGTTGAGTTAGGGATTGACGGATTAGGAACGTCGAGACAGGCCGTAAAAGCATATGTTTAAAACAGGCTTAACTGTGAATTGTACAAAATGGTGCTTTTTGAAACGATAGCGCGGCCCGGGCTTATAAATTAAAACAAGAACGATTAAATGGATCTCCAGTTAAAAGATAAAATTATAATAGTAACCGGCGGCGCTAAAGGGATAGGAGCTGCTATTGTTAAATTACTCGCCCAGGAGGGGGCTGTTCCTGTTATAGTCGGCCGCGATGAGAGCGACAATATAAAATTGGTAAACGAAATCCAAAATATTGGCGGCAACTGTTTTCAGGTTACAGCGGAGTTAACAGCGCCTGAAAACTGCGCAATTGTTATTGAAAAGGTGGTTAATAAATGCGGACGAATTGACGGACTAGTAAACAATGCCGGTGTAAATGATGGTGTGGGCCTTGAAACCGGCGACTATGCACGCTTTATGCAAAGCCTTCATAAAAACGTTGTTCACTATTACCTAATGGCACATTTTGCTTTACCATATCTAAAGCTGTCGCAGGGTGTGATCTTAAATATAGGTTCAAAAACTGCCGAAACGGGGCAGGGTGGAACATCAGCGTACGCCGCTTCAAATGGCGCCCGGAATGCATTGACCAGGGAATGGGCAGTAGAGCTTTTGCCCTATAAAATCCGTGTCAATTCAATAATTGTTGCTGAATGTTGGACCCCGTTGTACGAAAGTTGGATAAACACAGTACCTGATCCGGAACAAAAACTATTTGAGATAAAAGCTAAGATCCCATTAGAGAACCGGATGACAACCACCGAAGAGATCGCCAACACGGCGGTATTCCTGCTTTCGGAATGCTCAAGTCACACTACCGGCCAATTGATCCACGTGGATGGTGGCTACGTACACCTTGACAGGGCCCTGGGCAAATAAATAACGCTGTTGGCAATCTATCAAAAATCATGGGTGCTGGCCCGGTATTGTTCGGGCGGTACACCCATTAGTTTTTTAAACAAACGCGAAAAATAATATGGATCATCGTAGCCAATGTCCTGGGCTATATC
>Ga0105240_10010764_pt1 | contig 12825 bp, 7 predicted proteins | sample KBSC54metaG_FD_80426 | JGI IMG/M metagenome (GOLD analysis project Ga0105240, IMG submission 80426) | Corn rhizosphere microbial communities from Kellogg Biological Station, Michigan, USA - KBS C5-4 metaG | ecosystem: Host-associated > Plants > Roots > Rhizosphere > Soil | place: Michigan, USA... | reverse complement strand
CACCGGGCTCGATCTGGAGAACATTTTCTGGATCTCCACCGAGGCCAACTCGCCCGACTACAACTTCGCGGCCGCGGTGAAGGCGGATCTGGCTTATCTCAACTCATTACCCGGAGTGGTAGCTGCATCCACGTCCAACAATGTACCGCAGACTTTTAATTCCTCGGACCTGCCGTTTGCGGCCGATCCACAGACACTGCTCAATCCGAACGGAGGTGTCTTCGGCGTCCTTTACTATGGGACCGATCGGCTGATTGACGCCCTGGGGCTGAAGCTCGTAGCGGGCCGAAAATTCGACCCGGGCGTGGTCATGCCCCCCACGGCGAACTTCGATGCTGCCGTGACGAGATGGGCTCCCGAGGTGATCGTAACCCGCGCATTCGCCGACAAGGTCTTTCCCAAAGGCGATGCTTTGGGGAAGACTGTTTACACAGGTCTGATCAACAAGTCCGCCGTGATCGTTGGTATCGTGGATCAGATGCGTGCCAATCCGTTGCCTACCCAGTATGAGCAGTTCGCGACCCAGATTGTGATATTGCCGATCATTTCGCCAGGTCCGAACGCTCGTTACATCGTACGGACAAAACCGGGGCGGCGTGACGCACTCATGGCGGAAGTCGATAAGAACTTTGCGGATCTGCAGCCAGGGCGATTCATCGATCGCCTGGAAGCACTCGACCGCACTGCCGAGGACGCACGCCAGGGATATCGCGCGACCGCCATCATTCTCAGCGTGGCCACCTGCTTTGTCGTGATTGTAACTATCGTGGGTATCGTGGGTCTCGCTGCGTTCAGCGTTGCTTCACGGACCAAACAACTGGGTACGAGGCGGGCCATCGGCGCGCGCAAATATCATATTCTGCGTTATTTCCTCGTGGAGAACTGGATCATCACCACGGGTGGGGTGGTGCTGGGATGCCTCCTGGCGTTGGCTGCGGGAATACAGCTCAGTCGGATGTACCAGATTCCACAGTTGCCGCTGTTTTACCTCGTTGGCGGTGTGCTGATGCTCTGGGTTGTCGGACTGCTCGCGGTGTTGTTACCCGCGCTGCGCGCTGCGTCTATTTCACCTGCGGTGGCGACGCGTACCGTGTAACGGCCAATCCGGTGCGCTACACTTTGCGCTCTCTCAGAGCGCGATCGAATGCGTCCGACCACCTCCTTCAATGCTGGTCTCGAAGATGGCCATCTCCAAGTGCTGTGGGAGGATGGGGAACGCGCACTCTGCCGGCAACGCTCTGTAGGCGAGGAGAGGGCGTCGCGTAGCGTGTTGGCGCTGCGGTTGACTGCACAGTCCCCGCTGTCTGCAAGTGTCGATCGCCTCGTGCACGAATATGGACTCAGGGACCATCTCGAGAGTGCATGGGCCGCCCGGCCGCTGGAGCTGATGCGCCAGCGTGATCGGACGATGTTGCTTCTCGAGGATCCCGGTGGCGAGCCCCTTGACCACCATCTCGGCGAACCGATGGAGGTATCGCGATTCCTCCAGCTCGCCATCAGCATTGCGGCCGTACTGCGCCAGGTCCATCAACGAGGGCTCGTTCACAAGGATCTGAAGCCGGGTCACATCCTGGTGGACGGTGGTAACGTGTATCTCACAGGGTTTGGACTCGCCTCGCGGTTACCGCGGGAACGCCAGTCTCCGAGCCCACCTGAGTTCATCGTAGGCACGCTCGCCTACATGGCGCCCGAACAGACCGGACGAATGAACCGGTCAATCGACTCACGGAGCGATCTGTATTCGCTTGGGGTGACCTTCTATCAAATGCTTACGGGCGTGCTTCCGTTCATGGCGTCCAATCCCATGGAATGGATCCATTGCCATATCGCTCGAACGCCAGTACCACCACATCATCGGGTGTCGGATATCTCACGTCCGATCTCTCACATAGTGATGAAGCTTCTCGCCAAGACGGCCGAGGAGCGCTACCAGACTGCCGCCGGCGTTGAGCGCGATCTGAGGCGCTGTCTGTCAGCGTGGCAAGCCACCGGTAGTATCGACACCTTCTTACCGGGCGAAACCGACGCGCCGGATCACCTGTCAACCCCGGAAACGCTCTACGGACGAGAGCTCGAGATTGCGCGTTTGCTCGACGCCTATGATCGTGTCGCCACGACCGGCACGCCGGAGTTGATGCTGGTCGGCGGATATTCCGGGATCGGCAAATCCTCAGTCGTCCACGAGTTGCACAAGGCCATCGTGCCATCGCGCGGTCTTTTTGCCGCAGGCAAGTTCGATCAGCAGCAACGCGATATTCCCTACCGGGCACTTGCTCAGGCTTTTCAGGGACTGATCCGGGACTTCATGGGTAGCCGCAGTGACGCGGAGCTGGAAGGCTGGCGCGGCGCATTGAGTGAGGCGCTGGGGTCGCACGGTCGCCGGGTGGCCGAGCTGGTACCTGAGCTCGAGCTGATTATCGGCAAGCAACCGCTCGCTGGCGATCTTCCGGCGCGGCAATCCCACCGCCTGTTCCAGATCGCGCTTCGACGGTTCGTTGGCGCGTTCGCCCAGGCCGAGCATCCGCTCGTGCTGTTCCTCGATGATCTGCATTGGGTCGACGCGGCGACGCTCGATCTTCTCGAAGAGCTGATGGTTCCCTCTGATCTGCATCACCTGTTGGTGATCGGGGCCTATCGCGACAACGAGATTGACCCGGCCCATCCGCTCATGCGCAAGCTCGAGGCCATCCGACACTCCGGCGCGAAGGTGGGACAGATCACTCTGACGCCCCTCGGTCGCGAGCATCTCGAGGAGCTCGTCGGTCATGCTCTGCGCTGTGCGCCGGCGCGGGCCGCTCCCCTCGCGCAACTCGTTCATGAGAAGACCGGCGGTAATCCGTTCTTCGCGAGTCGATTTCTGTCCACGCTCGCCGACGAAGGCCTGTTGGCGTTTGATGCGGCTGCCGGCGCGTGGTGCTGGGATCTGGCTCGGATCCGCGCGAAGGGATATACGGAAAACGTCGTCGATCTCATGGTCGACAGTCTGAGTCAGCTGCCGTCGGAAACCCAAACGGCGTTAAAGCAATTCGCCTGTCTCGGCAATGCCGCCACGACCGCGATGCTTTCGACCGTTCTGGGAGCTTCGGAAGGACACATCCATACCGCCCTTTGGGAGGCGGTCCGGCATGACCTGGTTGAGCGCCTCGACGGTTCCTACAGGTTCGTTCACGACCGGGTCCAGGAAGCGACCTATTCATCCATCCAGGCCGATCAGCGTGCCCGGGCTCATCTGTTGATCGGACGGTTGATAGCGGCGCAGACGCCTCCGGAGAAGCGGGACGAGTTGATTTTTGAAATTGTCAATCAGCTCAACCGGTGTCTTGGTTTGATTACGGAAGTCGCTGAGCGTCAGCAGCTCGCGGCGTTCAACCTGACAGCCGGCCGGCGCGCCAGCGCAGCGACCGCCTTCGCTGCTGCGCTCAGCTACTTCGCTACAGGCCGGGACCTGTTGACCGAGGAGTGCTGGGAGTCGCAACGGGAGCTGATTTTCAAACTCGAGCTCCATCGCGCCGAATGCGAGCTTTTGACCGGCGCATTCGCAGCTGCAGAAGACCATTTCGCGTCACTGTCTGCTCGCGCCACCGGAACGTCCGAACGAGCAGCGGTGGCGCGCGTGGGTATCGACCTTTACAGTTTGATAAATCACCACACGCGCGCGACCGGCGTGGGACTCGACTACCTGAAGCATGTTGGCATCAGCTTGTCGCCGCAACCGACGGACGACGAGGCGCGCTGTGCATATCAGCAGATCTGGTCGGAGTTGGACCGGCGCACGACCGAGGAGCTGATCGAGCTTCCGCTGATGACCGACTCCGACTCGCTCGCCACGCTCGATGTGCTGAACCGGCTCTCTTCACCGGCCCAATACACCGACCGCAACCTGTACACGCTCGCAGCCTGCCGCATGCTCAGTCTCACGCTGGAGCGCGGCAACAGTGACGCCTCTGCCGTTGCCTATAGCAGGCTTGGAATGGTGGCTGGCCTGTGGTTCGGTGAGTACGGGCGCGCGAACCGTGTTGGACAACTTGCGCGCGAGCTCGTCGAGCGGCGTGGATTGCAGCGTTTTCAGGCTGGCGTGTACCTGAATTTCGGCAATCTGATCATGCCCTGGACGCGGCACATCAGCAGCTGCCGCGAGCTCATTGCCCGTGGGTTTGAAGCGGCGCAGAAAGCCGGCGACCTCATGTATGCCGCGATCTGTTTGTGCGCGAGGACCGTGAACCTCCTCTCGAACGGTGACGCGCTTGCAGACATGCAGCGTGAATGCGAGAGCACTCTGGCCTTCATGCAGAAGGTGCAGATAGTTCCCGGCGTCGAAGTGGTCAGCGTGGCGCTCGCCACGGTGCGGATGCTACGCGGTTCGACGGCGAGCTTCGGCACATTGGATGACGGACAGATTGATGAGCAGCAAATTGAGCGAGGTTTCGCCAACAGCTCCGAGTTGACCGCGGCCCAATGTTGGTATTGGGTCAGCAAGCTGCGCGCGCGCTTCACAGGTGGCGACTATGCGGCGGCGCTCGATGCCGCATCCCGGGCGCAGCCGCTGTTGAGCCGGTCGATTGCCATCATGCAAGCGGCCGACTATCACCTCTACAGCGCCTTATCCCATGCGGCGTACTGCAATTCGCTGCCCGTCGCCAAGCGGGCGTCCCACTTGGAGGTGTTAGCCTTTCATCACCGGCAGCTCGCTGACTGGGCGGCAACCTGCCCGGAAAACTTCGCAGATCGCGCGGCTCTCGTAGGCGCGGAGGTTGCTCGCCTCGAGGGCAGAGAGCTCGAGGCTGAACGACTGTACGCGCAATCGGTCCGCTCGGCCCAAACCAACGGCTTTATCCACAATGAAGCATTGGCGTACGAGCTTGCTTCCAACTTCTATGCGCACCGGGATCTCGAGGACATCGCCGAGATGCACATGGCGAAAGCCTGCAACGTCTATCTGCGTTGGGGGGCAGTTGGCAAGGCGCGGCAACTCGAAGCGTTGCATCCCTACTCGAGGAGTGGCCCGCCGCCGGGGCCGGGTGGCGCTATCGGTGTACCCGTCGACCAACTCGATCTCGCGACCGTGATCGAGGTGTCGCAGACCGTCTCCAGTGAGATCGTGCTGGAAAAGCTGATTGATACGCTGATGCGCACCGCAATCGAGCAGGCGGGTGCCCAGCGTGGTGTTTTGGTCATCTGGCGGGATGGCGAGTTGCGATGCGCGGCAGCGGGCAGCATTCGGAACGACACAATTATCGTGGAGCTGCGAGATGACCCCATGGCGCAGACGCTGCTGTCCCAATCGATCGCGCAGTATGTCCTGCGCACGCGAGACCCGGTTATTCTCGATGACGCCACCGCTGAACATCCTTTTTCCGCAGACCCCTATATCCGTCAGCGACGAGCCAGGTCAGTCCTCTGCTTGCCGCTGATCACGCAGGCGAAGCTCGGCGGCCTGCTTTATCTCGAAAACAACCTGGCGCCTCGCGTTTTCGTGCAGGCGCGCGCGGCAGTCCTCAAGCTACTCGCCTCGCAGGCCGCGATCGCGCTCGAGAACGCCGGCCTGTACCGGGACGTCAAGCGTGCCGAGGAGCAAACCCGTGAGGCGCAGATGGAGTTGCGGCGGGCATCCGACAAACTTGCGCAGGCCACCCAGGCCGCCAGTCTCTCCGAACTTTCCGCCTCGATAGCTCACGAGGTGAATCAGCCCTTGGCGGCCATAGTCGCCAATTCGCATGCCTGCTACCGTTGGCTGTCAGCAGCAGATCCGAACATTGAGCGCGCGAAGATCACGGCCGAGAGAATCACCCGCGATGCCAACTCTGCCGCGGACATCGTCAGCCGCATCCGCGCTCTGTTCAGTCGCTCACTGAACCCGAGGTCGTATGAAGATATCAACGGACTGATCAATGGTGTCTGCCGGCTGCTGGCTGAGGAGATCGAGCAGAAGGAGTGTCGCATCAACACAAACCTCGAGCCGGGCCTGCCACTGGTCGCGGTCGATCGCGTCCAGGTGCAGCAGGTATTTGTGAACCTGATCAGAAACGGAATCGAATCGATGGAGGCCGTGGCCGGCGATGCGCGTACCCTCCAGATACGCTCGTGCCGTGACGGATCCCACGCGATCCGGGTCGAGGTTCGCGATGCCGGTATGGGCTTCAACGAACCGGAACGCGCCTTCGAGCCGTTTTTTACAACCAAACAGAATGGAATGGGGATGGGACTCGCCATCTGCCGTTCGATCGTCGAGTCGCACGGCGGCCGCCTCTGGGCCGCCAACAATAGCTCGCCTGGGGCAACCGTAGCCTTCACCCTACCTTTGGCGCAACCCCCCGCCCCGTGATAGCGGTGCTCGCTCTCGCCGCGGCAATGGAATCAGGGCCGGGCCTGAGTGAGATCGTAGTGACCGCGCAGCGACGGCAGGAGAGTCTTCAGCAGACTCCGATCAGCGTGACCGCACTCACCGGCCGGCAGTTGACGGACTTCGGGGCAAAGGACTTCGTGGACTACGCCAAGTCAGTACCCGACCTGTCATTCGGCATGGGTGGCAGCCCATTCGGTGGCGGGGCCTATGGCTACTCCTCGACACGTCAGATAGTGATCCGAGGTGTAGCGGGCGCAAATACGACGAGCCTCTACATTGACGATACCCCAATACCCAATGTTGTAGATCCACGCGCCTTCGATCTCGAGCGCATCGAGGTCCTTCGTGGTCCCCAGGGGACGCTGTTCGGTGCTTCGTCGATGGGCGGTACGGTCCGGCTGATCACAAAGACCCCTGACCCTGTCGAGACAAGTGGAAATGTGGACCTCCAGGGATCTGTTATCAATGCTGGAGGTGGAGGCTATGACATCAGCGGGTCTGCGAACGTGGCGCTCGTTGCAAACAACGCAGGGCTGCGTCTGAGCATGTTTGACGCCTTCGATCCCGGCTACTTCACGAAAGTATTCGGCGTGGCAAACGTTCCGGGCGTGGATTTTGCCCCTGGCACTCGTGTATCGGGCTCGACGAAAGTGGGCGATACGCGCAAGTACGGAGGCACGGTGTCACTACTGATTACACCAGAGACGCTGCCCGGCCTCTCGATGGCTCCGCTGGTTATGTTGCAACGGTTCGATGTCAATGGCTATCCCCTGGCCGATGACAATGCAAGCAACTTTACGCAGGTCCGCCCACTCAATGTAGCTGAGCGCTCCCTCTCGCAGTGGCAGCTATACGCGTTCACGGCAAAATACACAGCCAGCTTCGGTGATCTGATCTCATCGACAGGTTACCTGCATCGATATTCACAGGATGTCGAAGACGGCACGATGTGGTTTGCCGCTTTCCAGGGCTACTACTACTCGCCGCTGCCGTATCTGGCGGCAACGGTTTTGCAGACCTATGAGAGCCGGGAAGTCACGCAGGAGCTGAGATTCCAGTCCCGTCTGCGCGGGCCGGTTCAATTCACCGCCGGTTATTTCCATCAACGAGCTGCGACGAGCTCGCCTTTTTCCTATCCAATACCCGGCCTCGATGCCGCGAGTGGCTATACGCTCGGGGCCGACAACATCGCCTACCTGACTCAAAACACTCTCTCGAAACAGGCCGCGGGATTCGCGGATATCACCTATTCACCGCTCACAAAGCTGGAGCTGTCAGCCGGTGTTCGCAAAACATGGGTGGATGACACGGGCCGTCAGTCATTCCAGCAGCCGCCATCGCTCAATGCCGACAATGCTTACTCCTACGAGCAGAAACAGCAACCGGTCACACCCCGTTTCACAGCCAAATACAGCTTCGATGCCGATAATATGACGTACGTGAGCGCTTCCAAGGGCTTTCGAAACGGCGGGGAGAATGCACCCACAACAGGACCATGCGCGGAGGGTGCGCACATGTTGGGACTGCCGGTCGGCGCACCTGTGCCGTACTACAGTGACTCCCTGTGGAGCTACGAAATCGGCCTCAAGAACCTTTGGGATGGACAAAAGATAGCCAGCCGGGCCGCAGCCTACTATATCGATTGGAAGAACATGCAACAGACTGTCCTTCTGCCAGTCTGTGGCATACCTGCGCTCTTGAACACGGGAGCAGCGCGTATTGTCGGTGCGGAGTGGGAGATTACCGCGCGTATCGCGCCCCGCTTACAGCTCGATGCCGGTCTGGGTTACGAGGACGGAAAGATTACCGATGCCAAGACACTTTCCAACGGACAGGTTCTCGGCTTTCCTGTCGATACTCCTCTCTCCGGTGTGCCGATATGGACCGCATCGTTGCGTGCGTCGTATTCCATTGCTACATCGATTGGTGACGCCTTTGTACGGGGCGAATACAGCTTCGTCGGCTCGAGTCTCAGTCTCGCAAATGGTGGCACGGGGTTGCATAGGGCCGAATATAGCCTGTTGGACCTCCGTGGCGGGTTGCAGTTCGGCGACTGGATGACAACTCTCTTCATAAAGAACGTTTTCAACAGAGCAGCCAACTACGGTGACATCTTGACCGCGGCTGGAGTCGTGCCAGGGCAGTCCCGCCTCGTCGTCGCGCAGCCGCGCACGATTGCACTCGAGTTGAAACGGAATTTCGGGCCTCATGGGAGATGACGCAGGCCCCTCCTGGCATTGTCATAGGATCCTATGATGGCGGGCGCGATTCGGGCGGGTACACTTCCAACGTGTTGTGAGAGGAGACCCGAACGTGGACCCCGGCGAGCGCACCGACCTTGGATCTGATCTGTTGGCCTCGCGCGCGAGGCTGACGGTGTTCATCGTGGACTCGGATGTGGAGGTCCGGGAGCACTTGACCGCAATCGTTCGGGCGGCAGGTTGGCAGGGGCTGAGCTTTGGCTCGGCAGAGGAGCTGTTGGCAGACCCACGCTCGCTCGCGCCGGGTTGCATTCTGCTGGATGTCGACCTGCCCGGACTGTCTGGCCTGGACCTGCAGCACCTGCTTGCTGAGCGGGCGGGCATCTCAGTCATTTTCGTCTCTGCCTGTCGCGACGTTCGACTGACGGTCCGAGCCATGAAAGCGGGAGCCGTCAACTTTCTCACCAAGCCCGTGGATCGCGAGTCCCTGACGAGTGCCATCGCGGAGGCGCTCGAGTGCAGTCGCGCGAGTCTGAGCGAGGATGCGGAACAGCGTGTGCTTCGTGGCCGCTTCGCGGCTCTCAGTGCGCGCGAACGCGAGGTGCTCGAGTTGGTGCTCAGGGGTCGCCTGAACAAGCAGATAGCCGCTCAGCTCGGAATTGCCGAGATCACCGTGAAAGTGCATCGCGGACGGGGAATGCGCAAGCTGGGTGCAACCTCGTTCGCTGAGTTGTTGAAGCTGGGGGCAAAGCTCGGTGTCGGTGGCTCGCAGGGCCGCCCGAATGTGCCACCGTTCCAGGGGTCTTTCCATCACGTGTTTCCATTACGTCATTTTTCGCACTTGCGCGCCTGAGGCTCGCGAAATGCACGTTCATGGCGCATATACTCTGTCCGATGAAGATCGAAGCGCGCCCCTACGTCATTGCCATTGCGGATGACGATCAGCGAGTCCTCGAGTCACTCGGCGAGCTGTTGGAGTCGGCGGGTTATTCGGTGCGTCTGTTCAATTCGGCGGAAGCGTTCCTGCAGGCCGGTGCGGTAAATGAGATCGATGCACTGATTTCCGATATCCGAATGCCCGGCGTGGATGGAGTGGAGTTGCAACGGCGGTTGGCGGTAACGCGGCCGCAGTTGCCTGTCATTCTCATTACAGCCCGTAGTGATGTCGAGCTGGCTGGGTTGCCACAGCCCCACAATCGCATCCTGTTTCACAAGCCCGTCGATGGAGCAGAGTTGATCAAGGCCATTGAAGCGGCATTGAAAGGAATGCCTTGAGACGGGCACTGCGCTACAATGCCCAGGCGATGCAGGAGGCGCCATGAGCCGGCACGGGGAAATCGTCTTCCTTGTAGATGATGACGCCAGAGTCCGCGAGGCCATCAGCGAACTGTTGGAGTCCCTTGGATGGCGGGCCAAGACGTTCGCCGCCGCCGGTGACTATGTTGCCTATCCGAAGCCCGATCTTCCTGCGTGCCTGATTCTCGACGTCGAGCTTCCGGACATCAACGGCCTCGACTTCCAGAAACAACTCTCCCGCGAGGATCATCCACCGATCGTCTTCATCACCGGACATGGCGATATTCCATCGTCGGTGCGCGCCATCCAGGGCGGTGCTGTGGATTTTCTGACCAAGCCGGTGGGAGAGAAGGAGTTGGTTGCTGCGATTCGCGCGGCGATTGACCGGGATCAGATTCAGCGGTCGATGCGGGCGGAGCGGGCCGAGCTGCGCCGTCGCTTCACGGCGCTTACGCCGCGGGAGCGCGAGGTGCTCCCGCTGGTGGTCAGTGGTCTTCTGAACAAACAGGCGGCAGCCGAGCTCGGCATCAGTGAAATCACGCTGCAAATCCACCGCAGCAAGGTCATGCAGAAGATGCAGGCGACGTCCCTGGCAGACCTGGTTCGGATTGCCGAAAAACTGAGCATCCCGATCATTCATTCGAGGCGTCCAGGGTAGAACCTTTCAGACAGTCGTTACGGAAGAGGGGTTGACTCTCGCGCGTCGCCACGCAGCCGGGCTTTCACCCACGATGCCGCGAAATAGTCGTGTCAGATGGGCCTGGTCAGCCATGCCGCATTCGGCGGCGATTTCACTCAAGGGCTTTTGTGTCGAAAGCATGAGCCCCTGCGCGCGCTCCACTCGGCGCCGGATGATGTATCCGTGCGGCGGTTCACCCACACTGTTGCGGAACGCCACATTGAAGTGGAACTCGCTGAGGCGAACGAGCGTGGCGAGCTCTTTGTTTCTCAGGGTCGTATCCAGGTTCATTTCGATATGCGCCATCACTCTGCGAAGTTGCCATGGTGCGAGTCCCCCGCTGGTGCCGCCCTCATGAGGGCGTGGGCCGGTACGACCAACGCTGTGCAATAGCGCTTGTGCGCGCTGCAGGCAGGCTACGGCCCGGCTGCGTTCGTCACACAACGCCTCATTCAGTGCAGTGGACAGTTCCAGGACCGCTGATTGCAATCGATGAAATGAAGCCAATGCAGCCTCGGGCGGCGAAGTCTCCGTGAGCGCGGCCGTCGAGCACTGGGGTATCTCGCTCGTCGCGTAAAGGTCTGTGTCATACATGTCGCCGGCTCCGGTCGTTGCGTGTTTGCGATATCAAACCTGATGGACCGCGGCCGGACAATTAAACCGTGGTATCACTGGCGCGTTGCCGCATCGCTGGCTCCTTCAAATGGCCGCCGGGCCTGTCAATCAACTCACCATGACAGCGCGCAGGATGGCGCGGAGATCCACTCACCGAGTCAGAAAATCCATGGTCCTCGTCAAGCATATTTTAGAGGATGCGCGCAAGCGGCTCGCGATACTCGATCGAGAGGCGCTGGTCGCCGAAGCCGCGTCGATTCTGGCAAACCCGAACACACCCCTCATTGTTGTATGCGACCGCGAGGGTATTGCCGTTGGTGTGGTATCCAAGTCCAACATCATCAGGGCACTCGCCGCGGGACATGATAATGCGGTCAAAATGAACGTGGGTGATGTCATGACCCACCCCGTTTTTTCCTGCCACGTCGAGCAGGCGCTGAAGCAGGTCTGGGATACCCTGAATGCCCGTTCTCTGCGGAGTATTCCGGTCATAGACATTTCCGGACGGCCCCAGGGTGTCGTTCATGCCCGCGACCTTGCACGCGCGTTGCTCGACGAGGTCGACGAGGAGGAATTACTACTGCGTGATTACGTTCTGGGCATCGGATACCAGTGAACCATGCGGAAGCTGGGCTCCCTGGTTGCCATCGTGTTGAGCTTCGCTCTGTGTTCCTGCATCACGGCTCCGAAACTCGACCCGCAGCCGCAAACCATCCGGAGCGATCGCCTCGGACTCTCACCGCAGGCATCTGCACCGCTCTCAGTGCAGGCCTGGTGGACCACGTTCAACGATCCTCAGCTCGATCGCTTGATGGAGCAGGCTCTGGCGGCCAATCCGACGTTGGCCCAGGCGATGGCGCGCGTACGCGAAGCGCAGGCATTGACCGATCTGACGCGCGCGGGCCTGGCGCCATCTCTCTCTTTCAACGCACAGGAAACCCGGCAGCGTTTCAGCGCCCATGACGTCGTTCCTCCACCGTATGCCGGTACCGACCGTTGGCAGGGGCGCGAGGGTTTGGATTTGTCCTGGGACCTCGATTTCTGGGGTCGCCAGTCCTCATTACTCGAGCAAGCACGCTCTCGCGCTGCTGCGGCGGCTCTGGATCTCGCCGGCGCACGGTTGGCATTGAGCGGCGCGGTCGCACGGGCTTACATTGACCTCTACCGCAACCACGCCCTTGCCGATGTAGCACAACGTACTGAGTCACAACGTCAGCGCATCCTCGAGATCACTCGCAGACGAGTCCAGGCTGGACTCGATACCAACGTGGAGTTGCGCGAAGCCTCGGCAGCCGTGCCCGAGGCACATGTTGAGCTGCTGCAAGCGCAGGCGTCTGCCACGTTGGATACGCACCAACTCGCCGCATTGTCAGGCCAGGGTGCCGGGGTTTATTCCCAGGTACTTCGCCCGAGTCTCGACCCTGCCGCTATCCTGCCGTTACCGGCGGCACTGCCGGCAGACCTTCTGAGTCACCGACCGGACGTGCTGGCGGCACAGGATCGGATCGAGGCGACTCGGGCAGGGCAGGCTGCAGCCAAGGCGGCGTTCTATCCTGACATCAACCTGAGAGCATTCGCCGGTACGGCTGCCATCGGGTTGGACAATTTGTTCCAGGGCGCATCGGGCTCGTTTGGCGCAGGCCCCGCGGTCCATCTGCCACTGTTCGATGCGGGCCGGTTGCGAGCGCAAT
>Ga0105240_10010763_pt1 | contig 12827 bp, 16 predicted proteins | sample KBSC54metaG_FD_80426 | JGI IMG/M metagenome (GOLD analysis project Ga0105240, IMG submission 80426) | Corn rhizosphere microbial communities from Kellogg Biological Station, Michigan, USA - KBS C5-4 metaG | ecosystem: Host-associated > Plants > Roots > Rhizosphere > Soil | place: Michigan, USA... | reverse complement strand
GGATTCCATGCCGCGCGATGTCCCAAGAAAGAGCACATCGGCGGAGTATCTCGTTACGAGTTCGTGAGCAACGGCGAGAGCGGGAATGATGTGGCCGCCGGTGCCTCCGCCAGCGATAAGGACGCGAATGCCGGATACCGAAGTTCTGGTCGGCGACTGAACAGAGATTGCGTCCATGCCCCTATGGTATTGCGCCGCAGCCGCGTGAATGCGCGCTGACACGTGTTGCTGAACTCCGATCGTCAACATGGCGCAAAGCCACAGATCACGCCATGATTTTGTCCGCGAAGGACTGGCGCGGTAACCATCTGCCGTAAACCTTTGTTTGATTGACAGGAAAAACACTGCGGGCGAAAATCGCCAAGACTCCCAATCACAAACGAGGGCCCATGGCGACTCAGTGCAGAATGTGCGGTTTGCATATAGCCGACGGTGTGACGTCGTGCATGATGTGCGGCAACAGAAACTTAGCTCCGGCAGCCGCGGGGGAAACGGTCGTGCCGTCGCTCGGCGCTCAAAGCATCACAAAGGCTCCCGGGCAGGCTTCGTTTTCGAAGTGGCTGTGGGCGGTGGCGATCAGCCTAATCGTCTCACCTCTTATACGCGCGCTCGCCATCATGAACAACGAACTGCCGAGGCTGAGCAGCGAGCGCTTCCAGACTTACGTGCAGAGCCATCCTGGGTTATTGAACCTTCTCTACTTCGAGATTGGGATGAATGCGTTCCTGGTGATCAGCGCGCTCGTTCTGAACTTCCTGTTCTATACAAGGCACAAGAGCTTCCCCATGCTGATGGTGGGGTATGTCGCCCTGACGGTGTTGTTCCGGGTCGCGGTAGTCTCATCGATCAACTCGATGTTTCCGGATGCGAACCTGTCCGCGGGATACATCACGCTGGTGCGCTACCTGCTTTGGGCGGGAGCGATGATTCCCTACCTGCTCACGTCAACCGATGTGAAGAAGCGCTTCGTAAACTAGCTTCGCCGCTTAATTCTCGGAGAAGCCGCACATCCCGCCACCGCAGCATTGGCCTGACGCGCATGGAGGCGCTGCGGACTGCTGGCTGCTGCCTGCACCTTTGGTGATCGCTCCAGCTCCGCCGCTGATGAGGCGCTTGACATGGCCTCCACACTCGGGGCACTGCTCGACGGCAGCATCGCTCATCTTCTGACGCTTCTCGAAATGACAGGAACACTCTTCACACAGATATTCGTATGCAGGCATGGAAACCTCGTATCCATTTTAGATAATCGGAAGAAAGAGCGCGCGCCGCGCGTAGGCGCGAGCCGCTCACTACTGCCGGTTCAAGTCCACCAGACCCTCGGGTAGCGCCATCTCGACCCGTTTTGCTTCAACGTCGACTCGGCGCAGGTAATCCTTTGCGAAAGGAATGAGGATTTCTTCGGTGGTTCGATCAGTGCCTTTCACGACCAGCATCGCAACCGGACCCGCGGTTCGATCCACGTCGTCGATTTCGCCAATGACAACCGGTTGTGAGGCGGCGACATCAACGAGGGTGCAGCCGATGAGATCGCCGATGTACACATCGCCTTCATCCAGTTGAGCTCTCTGCTCACGCGGGATGGCGACAACGCAGCCCGCCAGTTCTTCGGCGGCAGAGATGGAATCTACTCCGGCGAAGTGGAGGACCACGCCGCCTTTGTGCATCCAGTGGTTCAGGAGTGTGATCTCGGGCGGGTGGGGAGACACATCTGCACCTGCGGCTGAACTGCTTTTGAGCAGCCACAGTTTCCGCCTGTCAGCAAATTTTTCAGGGAAATCGGTGAGGACCTCAGCGAAAACTTCACCTTTGCGGCCTTGTGTGCGTTTGATACGCGCAAGCCACACCCACCCCTCGGACGCCATCATGTGCGCTCAGAGAGATGCCTGACCCTGAGGGGTTGGCCCATCCTACTCTTCGTCGTCCTCTTCCAGGATGTCGAGCGTGTAGCGATGATGCAGCTTCATACTCACAGCACCCAGAATTGTGCGAACTGAGCGGGCCGTTCGCCCCTGCTTCCCAATTACTTTTCCAACATCCCCAGGTGCCACCCTCAGCCGCAGGACGGTATTCTCGTCCCGCTGGACTGACTCGACTTCAACAGCGCCGGGTTCGTCTACCAAAGCCCGCGCGATCTCGCGGACCAGTTCGTCTACTGCCACCATGTCAACTTGGGTCATGAACTTGCCTTTGACCTTTACCGTCCACGAGGAACAACTTGGCTCGGTGCGCCGATAGTATCAGCACACCCCGCCTAAAGTCAGCATTTTGTGTGCGCAATGCAAAAATTTCACGCGCACACGGCGCGTGCAGTGAAAACGATTCTAGGCGACTGCCGGTTCGGCAGCGGCGGCCTTGGCCGGGTTCTTCTCGACCAGTTTGGCCACGATGGGAGAGAATTGCGCGCCCACGCTGCGCCAGTAAGCGATGCGTTCATGCTTCAGGTCAACCGAAGCTGGGCTGGTGCGGGGATTGTACGTGCCGACAACCTCGATCGACCGGCCGTTGCGGGCACGGTCCTTCTCGATGACAACAACACGATAGTAGGGCTGCTTGGGGGCGCCAACACGCGCCAAACGAATCATCACCACGGCGATACAGGTCCTTTCAGTTTCCGGTGCTCTGTTGCGGTCTTTTCGGGTCTGTGGGACCGGGCTGAGACGCTCGGCCGATTTCCACCCGGACTTCACTTGTCGGTGCACCGGGGTCCCCAGGACAGTGCTTCCCCTGAGGCGTAAGACACAACACCTAAGTATCGCCGAAATAGACCGTTTGAGGCAAGCTGTTCCGGTTTTGGGATGAGGTTCCGAACGTGCAACATCTTGCTCGAATCCGCTGTCCCGAGTTCTCTCATTCCGGCATACTTGTGTCAATCTTCAGCAACCCAATCCAGGAGCCGCTGCGGCATGTGGCCATTTTCCACGAAAGCGCCCCTCAGTCCTGACAAACTCCCCGTTCCCGCCGCCTGGATCCAGCGCCAGACACACGACGATCTGGGCAGGACCATGTACGTGAGGGCCAATGCGGCATACAGCAAGTTCAAAGGCGTGACGGGCTACGGTCAGTATGTTTCGCTGGCGGTGCCCATGACGGACACCACCCGGGCAGGGTTCCCGAACCCGGGCGAGGTGGATGAGCTGAACCGGATCGAGAACGATATTTGCGAGATTCTCGAGCAGAATCGGGAGTCGATCTTTGTGGCCACGACGACCATCCCGGGCATCCGCGAGTTCATCCTCTACACACGCAACCCTGACGCCGTGCAGCGGAAGTTCGATGACGAGGTGCTGGCCCGCGTCTTCACTCACCGCGTTCACTTGAAGATGCAGCCGGACACTGGCTGGAGTCTGTATCGCAAGCTGCTGTAGCGGGACCCATCCCGCTGACGCAGAAAAGCGGCGACCCTTGGCAGGATCGCCGCTCACTGCTCCGAGCCTTACTCTTTCAGTTCCGAAGCCACTGCAAGATGGTTCGACACTCCAAAGATCCCCGGCACTGAATTAGCCCGCATGTAGGCTAGTTGTCTATCCATATCGTTCAGAACCACCCCCGCAAGTTCCACGTGCCCGTTCTCCACAATGATCCGGATCGGTGCTTGTGGATCCATCGCATACTTGCGCAGGTTGGTATCACCGTAGATCGCCCGGGCAAGTTGGACGCGCAGACGGTCATCCTGAATCGATGTTGGCGCCACAGAGATGTCGTCGATCACCTCCTTCACTCCTGACGTCGTCGAAACAATCGCCAGAGCGGAATCGCGCTCTGCATAGTCGCGCACATTCCCGGCAATGGTCACCGCTCCGTTGTTCACATCCACTCCGAGATTGTTGAATACGATCCCGTAGCCCACGCGGTCATAACGAAGCTTGGTCGAAAGGTTTTCGCGCACTTCGTCATCTGCGATGGCAGGCCCGCCAACCTGGATGTGATTGCGCACGCCATCCACGCTCTTCACCTTTCGAACTCGCTTCTCGGCGTTCACCTTGTCGATGTAGAGCGGCACCTCTCCGGTAAGCGTCACAATCCCGTCGTTGACCTCCGCCTTCAATGAGCGGAAGAGATCCTTCTTTTCTAACTGCTTCGTCACCTGCGCCTGAACATCTCGATCCTGCTGCGCCTGGCGCGAACTCATTTGTGCGGCCAGAGCGGGAAAACCCGCTCCGGCCACCAGCAACACGAGAGTAAATATCTTCCTTTTCATTTCTGATTCCTTTCTCTATTCAGTTCTGAGAGCGCTACCGCATCTGGCTGCGGTGTACGCCGTGCTAACGTTTGTTCGATCTCCAGCGCACTGCGATCCAGGGACTCCAGCTCAGCGTCAATCGTGCGAAGTGATCGCGAGTCCTGCCATGTGTCCCTTCAACTGCGCACTGCCGTAGTCCTCCGTTGCATCGGCAACTTGCGCCAGCGCTGTCGACCGTTCGTGAATATTGGCGACCAGCTGCTTGTAGTCCTGATCTGCGACCGGAACCTGCCCGGAACCATTTGGATTCCGATTGCGAATCGCCGCATCCGCACTCGCCGCAAGATTCAGTGCTGAAGTGTGCATTTCAGTAATCGCCGCCTGGTGCCACTCCGGCAGCTCCGGTTTCAGCTCTGCCAAACGGCTGAATGCAGGCTGCAACTGTTCGTTCACATGGTTCCTAATCTGCCGCAGCCCATACTTGTGCGTCGCATTCGAGATGCGGTTGTCGCGGCTCATGGACTGCAGCCGGTCCGCTTCCTTCTGGATCGCGAGGCTGGTCCGCTCGATGTGCTGCGTCAGTTGCACGGCCTCTTTGCGAGTCTTGAAGTGGCTCGGCAATTCGCCCGCTATCAGGGTGCCGGGCAGCAACAGTGCGAGACTGAGTGCGAAAACGCTCGACTTGCTGAGTGTGCGCATTGTTTGTTTCTCCCTCCTGCCCGTTTTGGGCATGCCCTTCATATTGCAGCCCTCGTGCCAAACTTAAGTGATTGAAAAGTAAAGGTCCTTAACCCTGTTGCCCGTTTCAAAACTCGAACAGTTGCATCATTTGTCAAAAATTTTGAACGCAAGTCCACCCTTGCGGCGCATACTGCTCATGCAGTACCCACATGCCCATGCTGTCGGCGGTAGGAGACCTTGAAGATCGTACGAAAGCGCTCAAAATCTCCCGAACTGCCGGACTTCCTTTCCTTCCGTCAGCAGGAGAGGATCTTCGCGGGAATCAACCTCGCTCTTCTGGCACTTCTCTGTGTTACCCAGTTCGTGTGGGCACGATACTTCGGCACTCCTCATCGCCAGGTGCTCGTGTTGCTGGCGCTCGGAATCGTTGCCAATATCACGGAACTGGTCTGGCTCAATCGCCGCAAAGAACTCGGACCCTCGTCACTGCTCCGCCTGACGTGGACGATGATCGCCATCCATCTGGCGATCGCCTTCGCAATCGCCTTCTTTTCGTACAAGACCGATCTCCAGTACTTCGCCCTGATGATTCCGGCGATCCTGCGCGCGGCTTTCAGGCTCTCGCGCATTGCCACTGCTTCCACCGTCGTCGCGAGCGACGGGCTGATCTTCTTCTGGGTCTGGCACTACTTCCGCGTTCATCCCCCTGTCGATCCGAACAGCTATATCGAAGCCGCTATCGTGGCGCTTATCTACGCAATCATGGGCTTCCTCGTCTGGACCCTCGTCGATCACTTGCGCAAAAAGGAACTGGAGTTGGTCGCAAGCCTCGACGAACTGGAGAGGACTGAAGCCAAACTCCGCGAGGAAGAAAAGCTTGCTGCCGTGGGCCGCTTCTCAAGCGCAATTGCGCACGAAATTCGCAATCCAGTCGCCATGATTTCCAGCGCGCTCGTCACAGCCTTCAACCGACAGCCAGGCTCTCAGGAAAGCCGCGAGATGTACGAAATCGCCACCAAAGAGGCCGCACGCCTTGAGCGATTGACTACCGACTTCCTGGCCTATGCGCGCCCGCGGCCACCATCGGTCGCCCTCAGCGATGTAGCAGACTCCGTCGGTTACATCGCGGAGATCTGCGGTCCGCGCGCCGCCGCAAACAACGTCCGCGTGTTCTGCGAATGTAATGAGCCGCTCCCCGCCGAAATTGACAGCGGCCAGTTACAGCAGGCGCTTCTCAATCTCGCCATGAATGCCCTTGAAGCTTCTGCCCCCGGCGGATCAGTCTATCTCCGCGGCCGACGCGACGGCTCGCGTATCGATGTCGAAGTTGAAAACGGTAATGGCCCTATCCCTCCTGCGACCGTGCCCTACATCTTCGAGCCGTTTTTCACAACCAAATCGGGCGGCACGGGGCTGGGCATGGGAATCGCACGCAACATTGCCACTGCGCATCACGGCGACATCGTTCTTGCCCAGAACGATGCCCATACTATTCGCTTTGTCCTTTCGCTGCCCGCAGTTGCAAAGGGAAAGGAAGAGAGTCTTTGAGCCGAATCCTGATCGTCGACGACGAAGTCAACATGCGCCGCATACTTGCAGCCAATCTCACCTCGGATCGGCAACAGGTCACGGAAGCCGCCGGCGTCACCGAAGCCGTTGCGCATCTCACCGCCAACCGTTTTGACGCGGTCATTACTGACCAGAAGATGCCCGATGGCGAAGGACTGGAACTGCTGGCCCGCATCAAAGAACTCGATCCCGCCGTTGCCGTCGTACTCCTAACAGCCTTTGCCACCGTCGAGCTTGCGGTCGAGAGCATGCGCCAGGGTGCATTCGACTTCATCACCAAGCCCTTTCAGCCCGATGTAGTCCGTGCCACTGCCCGGCGCGCCTGCGAGCACACCCAGCTCTTGCGAGAGAACGGCCTCCTTCGCCTCACGATTGATCGCCTTGAGGGCGCCGGCGAAATCTTTGGTGTCAGCACCGCCATCGCCACGGTGAGGCAGATGATAGCGCGCGTTGCTCCCACGAGCGCCACCGTGCTCATCACCGGCGAAACCGGAACCGGGAAAGAACTCGTCGCACGAGCAATCCACAAGAACAGCCCGCGCGCAGCCAAGCCCTTCGTTGCCGTCAACTGCGCCGCGTTCACGGAGACACTGCTTGAAAGCGAGCTCTTCGGCCACGAAAAAGGCGCATTTACCGGCGCCGATAGATTGCGCCAGGGCCTCTTCGAAGCCGCCCACGAAGGCACGCTCTTCCTCGACGAGGCGGGCGAGATGTCGCCCTCAACACAGGCCAAGCTCCTGCGCGTTCTCGCCGAAGGCAAGATTCTTCGCGTAGGCTCGACCAAGCCTCGCGACGTAGACGTGCGCGTCGTCGCCGCGACACACCGCAATCTGGAGGAGCGCGTAAAGGACGGAACCTTCCGTCAGGATCTCTACTATCGGCTTGCTGTCGTCCCTATCCATCTCGCTCCATTGCGCGAGAGGGCCGACGACATTCCCGGCCTTTGCGAACTCTTCTGCCGCCGCGCCGCGCAGGAACTCAAGCTCCCCATGCGAACCATTAACCGGGAAGCCATCGAGAAGCTCAAGCGATACGACTTCCCCGGAAATATCCGCGAATTGCGCAATCTTATGGAGCGCGCTCTGATTCTCTCCTCAGGCCCCGAACTGATGCCGGCGGATTTCCCCTTGGGACCATCGACCACCCAGCCGAGCAGCTCATCTTCATCCAGCATGGATTGGATCAATACTCTGCCGGAGTCGCTCTCCCTGCGCAATCTGCTTGAAGATGTGGAGAAGAGCCTCATCTCCCGCGCGCTGCAATCTTCCGGTGGCGTGCAGGCAGAAGCGGCTCGACGCCTTCAGCTTTCCCGGAGCGACCTCTCTTACAAACTCGGGAAGTTCGGACTAAAGGTGCCGGACTAGTTCAGCGAGGTGGCGAACGGAAAGCCGGCGTTAGCGATGAAAGCTCGGCGGCTCGCAAACGACTGCTCGGCCTCGCGCTCGTCCAGATACATCCGGTCTTCGAATCCCTTCCACTCAATCTGCTGGGCAGAAGCCGACCAGGCCGCGTGTATCTCGCGAAGAAGGTAGCGGTGCTCTTCTTTGCCGCCGAGATCCACAAGCCGAAGCTCGACCAGCTTATGGTCCCGCAGCGGGGAATGGGGCGAATTGGTGTTCCAGAGGATCTCAGTCATGGCATTATCCTGCGCCTGACTGGGGGATCTGGATGTGAGCTAGCTCACTTGATCGGGAACCGGAAAACGAGGAGGCCAGGTGCTAGCGGACGCTCCCTGGAAACAGGAATCTCAGCATTGGCCGCACGCGGGTGGCCCAGCTCGCCTCGTCGTGGGTTCCGCCATCGACCTTCTCGAAGTGGAATGTCTCGCCCGGTTTCCATCCATTCGCTTTTAGCCGTCGCGCGAGGTGCTCCACATCTCGCAGTGTCTTCTGGCCTTCATGATCGCCGACGTCCAGCCAGATCTTCGACCGTTCCCAAACCTGCGGGGCGTGCTCGTTGAGGTAGCCAAGAATGCTTTTGTGATTCCACCAGACACTGGGTGAGAGCAAGGCCAGCTTTCCAAACAAGGCGGGATAGCGAAGACCGAGATAGAGACTCACCAGGGCTCCGAGCGACGAACCGCCCAGCCCAACGCTCTCCCGGTCGCGCCGGACCCGGTACTGGCCGGCAATCCAGGGCATCAGCTCTTGCGTGATCAATTTGCCGTATGAATCTGCGTCGCCGCCGCCCATCTGCCAGTTGTACTCGTGGGTGTACTCAGCGAGCCGGCGATCGCCGGTGTTGTAGATTCCGACGATGACGAGCGGGTCGACCTCACCGGCTTCGATGGCCGCATCCGCATGGTCGAGGACCTGCCAGGTGCGGCCGGGGACGAACGAGGTTCGGCCGTCGAAGAGGTTCTGGCCGTCGTGAAGGTAAAGGACTGGGTAGGTTCGCTCGGGGCTCTCGTCGTACCCCGGTGGAAGATAGACGATTACGTTGCGATCGGTGGGCAGATAGCTGCTGTGAAAGGCCTGATGCAGCCGCAAACGAGGATGCATGGGAGCATCATTTGACTGCGGCGGAGCTTCCCTGCCCTCTGACTGACTCTCTCGTGAATCCAAACTCAATCTACCCGTGGCTTCCTTCTCTGATCTCTGATCCCCGACCACTGTTAAAGTATCAGCTAACCACCTCATCGCCTCTCTAGGAGACCGCCCGTCAGATGAATCGCGAGTACCACAAGTGGTATTCCTCACGGCTAAGCCGCGAGATGGAACTGCTCGTCTTCGGTCACTCAGGTCTGCCGGTGCTCGTCTTTCCAACCTCCGGCGGGCGCTTCTACGAGTTTGAGGACCGACAGATGATTGCCGCCGTGGGCGACCGCGTTGAACGAGGCGATCTGCAGTTCTTTTGCGTCGACTCCGTAGACATGGAGAGCTGGTACAACCGGAATGTCCCACCGCGCTGGCGTGTCGCACGTCACGTGCAATATGAGGACTACCTCATTCACGAAGTCGTTCCACTGATCCGGAAGAAGAACTGGGATACGCACCTAGTGTCACTCGGCTGCAGCTTCGGTGGATATCACGCCACGAACATCGCGCTGCGCCACCCTGAAATCTTTTCAGGACTGCTGACAATGTCCGGCGCTTTCGATCTGAGCAACTTTCTGGGCGGCTACTACGATCAGGACTGCTACTTCAATTTGCCGACGCACTACCTGGCCAATCTTGCCGATCCGTGGTTCATCGACCACTATCGCCATAACACCTACATTCTCGCTACCGGGTGGGACGACCAGTGCCTCGGACAGAACCAGAACCTCGATCGCATCATGAGTTCGAAGGGGATTCCGCACAAGCTCTACACATGGGATACGTGGAACTCGCATGACTGGCCAACGTGGCAGAGGATGATTCAGGAATACCTTTAGGCAATCGAGGGCGTCCCTTCAGCCATTGCTAGAGATCGGGGCTGAAGATGACTTTCAGCAGGAAAGTCCAGCCGTACCGGGCGACGCCATACACGATTCCGGCGACAGCCAGGATCATGAGCACCACCTGCATCCACGTGGGGAGTTTTTCGATGCCTCTCGAGATGACGCCCATATTTGAGCCATCTTCTCACGTTCCCACTCTCGAACACGCGGTTGCTCCTCGTCGCGCAGCAGATGTCCTGCCGAATCTAATGATGGACTTGTGCCCGCACGTGCGCTCAACGTAGAACTGTACTCAAAGCTGAAGCAGAGATGCGAGCGTTGCCGGCTGAGGACCTGATCTTCTCCATGAGCGAACTGAATCCATACGCGAAGTTTCTCGATGGCCGGCCACTAGAGACCATCCTTGGCAGCACCTCGCATGAGGTCGCCAATAAGCTGCAGATGATCGGCCCCGATCGCATCACCGAGGCTCCTGCGCCGGGGAAGTGGTCGCCCTCCGAGATCGTCTGCCACCTGGCCGATTGCGAAGTCGCCTTTGCGTTTCGTCTGCGCCAGACCTTGGCAGAAGAGCACCATGTGCTCCAGCCTTTCGATCAGGAGAAGTGGGCCGCCACCTACAGCGGAGTGGCTGCGAAAGACGCCCTGGCCGCATTCATGGCCCTGCGGAACTGGAATCTGCTGCTGATCAAGAAGACCCTAGCTGCGTCCGGGGCGAAGCCCGTTACGCATCCCGAGCGCGGCACCATGACCTTCCAGACAATTGTGGAGACGATGGCCGGTCATGACCTGAACCATCTGGCTCAGCTCAAGCGCATCGCCACCGGCTGAGCGATTCATCGCTTCCTTGCTATGTCGCACAGCATGTCGGAGTGGATGTTCAGCCCGATGTTGGTGATGTTGTAGAAGTGCTCGCTTGCCGCAAGCCAGACGATCTCGCAGATGGCTCGCTCTGAAAAATGCATCCTCATCCGCTCGAAGGTCTCGGGCGCTACCTTCTTGTCGCGCGTCAGTTCCGTCACGTAATCCAGCGCCGCACGTTCGCCCTCGGTGAATAGAAGACTGGTCCGGTAGTCTGCCAACGCATCGAACTTCGCCTCATTCATCCGCGCCTTCACCACGAACATGCGCCCGATGTCCATGCAGAACTCGCAGACATTGATGTGCGCTACTTGCTCGCGGATAAGCATCGACAATTCGGGCGAGAGCTCCAGCTTCTTGTCGAGTTTGGCGATCTTGCCGACAAACATCCCGAACGCCGCAGGCATCCGCGAATAGACAACCTTAACCGGGGTCGGCACCTTTCCGAACTGGCGCCTGGCCATCGCGTAGGCCATCCGCATCACCGCTCCTGCAGGATTCTCAATTGGAGCAAGGAACGTAGTATCCATGACTCATCCTTCAAAGCAGGTCTCACGTTCAGGCATCAATTAATTGACGCCTGCAGCGGCATTCGGATTCGCAAATTTGACTTGTCCGCAATTTTCTCTGCAAGAGTCTCCCGCCTCCTCGTTCTCTGGACAGCGAGCCCGCCTGGGAACCTTTTTAGCTCTTGCGGGGTCCAACGCAATAGCGCTCCGAATTTCGCAGCTCCATCTGTGCCCGCAGTATGGTCTGAGCCGCACGAATCGGCTCGGACTCGAGGAGGATCGATGCGTCTCTGGGTCACCGCAGTTCTTGCTCTCTTTTCAAGTGCCCTCACGATTTCAGCTCAAGACAAACAATCTGGGCATACCGGGCCGAAGGTCACGCCAGCGTCACAAAAGGTGGCGCAGGCGGCGCAGGTTCCATTGCCCGTCCGCAAGGTGGTGCTCTACAAGAATGGTGTCGGCTACTTTGAGCATGCCGGGGCGGTCAATGGCAATCAGCGAGTCACCATCGACTTCACCTCGCCGCAACTGAACGACGTGCTGCAATCGCTTACCGTGCTCGACGAGGGCGGCGGCCGGATAGCCGGCGTCAATTACAACTCGACCACGCCGCTTGCCGAGCAGTTGAAGAGCCTCTCGCTGGGCATGACTGAGGATCCGACGTCCACTGAACTCTTCAGCGCTCTGCGGGGGCAGCGTGTCGAGGTGACGGGAGCGCCTGGTGGACCGATCTCTGGCCGACTGATGTCGATTGAGACGCGCGAGGAGAAGGCCGGCTCAGGGGATAACGCGTCCTCTGTACAGAAGTTTTACTTGACGGTGGTCGCTGGCTCTGGAGCGGTTCGAGTTGTTGAACTCACACCCGCTCTCAGTGTTCGCCCGATGGACTCGAACCTTCAGGGACAGCTCGATCGTTATCTGGAGCTGCTCTCGACGACACATGCGACGGGCCTTCGGCATCTCACGCTTGACGCTCTCGGCTCCGGCCCGCGGCAACTGCGTGTCAGCTACATCAGCGAGGTGCCGGTTTGGAAGGCTACCTATCGGATGGTCTTTCCGCGCACCGCGAACGGCAATGCGACCGTCCAGGGCTGGGCTGTCGTGGATAACACGGTCGGAGCCGATTGGGACAACGTGCAGCTATCGCTTGTGGCAGGTACGCCGCAGAGCTTCATCCAGCCTCTCTCGCAACCGCTTTATACGCGACGGCCGGAGATCGCGATTGCTACAGCGGCACAGACGACGCCGCAGACGCACCAGGCGGCGGAAAACACCGGCGCCGGGTCAATCTCCGGCACCGTTACAGATGCATCCGGTGCTGTAATTCCGAATGCCACCGTGACCGCAACGGCTCTCACCACGAACGCCACAGCTACAGTAAGTACATCTAGTCAAGGGGACTTCACGATTGCGTCATTGCCATCCGGCCGGTACACACTTACCGTGTCTGCGCGCGGGTTCCAGCGGTACATGCAGCACAATGTTGCGGTGAACGGCGAAACGTCCGTAGACGTTCAACTCAACGTCGGTGCATCCAGCGAAACAGTAACAGTTGAAGCTGAGAATGCCCCTCTTCAGGCGCCTCGCGCCATGGCAAAGGCCGCAGCCCCTGCAATCAGCGCCGGGAGGAATCTGGCCATGCTTC
>Ga0105240_10010762_pt1 | contig 12829 bp, 18 predicted proteins | sample KBSC54metaG_FD_80426 | JGI IMG/M metagenome (GOLD analysis project Ga0105240, IMG submission 80426) | Corn rhizosphere microbial communities from Kellogg Biological Station, Michigan, USA - KBS C5-4 metaG | ecosystem: Host-associated > Plants > Roots > Rhizosphere > Soil | place: Michigan, USA... | reverse complement strand
TCAACGTCTCAGCCAGGTTTATACCCTCCATCAGTCGCCTTCCTTCTCCTGCTATCACCGGGTGCACAACAATGCGATATTCATCCACCAGCCCCTGCGCTATCAGTTGCGAAGGCACTGCCACACCACCCAGCAAAATGCTTTTACCCTCTTCCTGTTTCAGTCTCCTAATTTCATCTGCAGGATCTGTACGTACTATACGCGTATTCTTCCCCTCCGCCCCTTCCAGTGACCTTGAGAAAACCACGATTTCATTCACAGCATCAAACGCCTCAGCAAAATCATTTAGTTCCTTTGTCTCTCCCGAGTGGTTTTTCGCCACATCTGGCCAGTAGGGCACCATCAGTTCATAGGTTTTACGCCCATACGCCAGCATATCAGCATCCCGTATCAGCGCTGCATAATATTCATGCATTTCGCCATCAGCACTATTGCCCTTAGTATGGTCAACACAGCCATCCAATGTCATATTGATCCCGAATATTACCTTTCTCATGTGATTTATTTTTAGGTTTACTACTCAAATTAATTATTTATTGTCGAGAAATTATGGCTTGATTCTCTGGGGCAGGTTTCTCCTTTGTTGTTGATCTCCACCAACAAGCTCGCGTGCTAATTTATCGTGGACGAATTTTGTATTCCTTAGTATCATCCCCAAATCGAAACCCTAAAGAAAGAATCACTGTTCCACCTGCAGCATTTATGCTGCTTGGTTCTTTGTTTGCCATATCGTATTCATTTCTCTGGTAGATATTATTGATAAGCTTCGCAGTTGTGTACACGCCCCAGCCACGGTATGTCAGGCGCAAAAAATATCCTATCCCCATGCCTACATACACACCATTGTTATTGGGAACGTAGTCTATATAATTTCCCACTATAGCCGAATCATTGTTATGCTTGTAAAAATCCATTCCCACATCCAAAAACACAAAATACTGGCTTATTTTCTCAGGTCTTATCCTGAAACGTACATCAGCATATGCCGCTGGTGTGAATAAGTGCGGACTAGTAGTTGCAGGATGAAAAACATAACCCTGTACACCAACTCCCATACCTATATATTTGATGGGGTTATAGTTATAGGTAGCTGAAAAGCCCGGATCGTAATAGGCCATGCTGATAGCCGCGTCGGTATACACATAGTTTTTCTGTGCCGACACTCGCAAACAACTTGCTAAGAATAATAAAATAATTGAAACGCGCTTCATAAGAACTATGTCTTAGTTCAAATAGAGATTTTATGAATTACAAAATATGAAAACTATAATAATTCTTTCATATCCGGTTTCCATTTCCCTTCATCCCTGCTTGCAATAAGAATATCAAAGTGTCGTGGTTCTCTAAACACCGAGGTGTTTTACAAGTTCCGTTAGATTATTTCCTGTCCAATCGGCTGTCGCGCCTAGCTCCTCCTTCTTCTGGTTTTGTCGATTCACCCAGTAGGTAGGGTAGCCAAATAATTTTGCACCACTTGCATCCCAACCCGCAAAGGCAACAAAACCGATATCTGTTTTCCGTAGTTTCAGCTTGTCCACAGCAATTTGATAAGCTTTTGTGCTCGGTTTATAGCTATGGTTGCTATCCGTGCTGTATACGGCATACATTAGCGAGCTAATACCATTGGCTTCCATATTACGGCGTAGCATATCTTCTGTCATATTCGATAGGAACACAAGTTTTATACCAGCATTATGTAGAGCCTTCAAAGCCGGCAGCACATCAGGCCATATTTTCAGATTAAAGTAGGTATCCATCAAAGCCGCACGGTTTTCGTCACTAAGGTCTAGTTGCATCGTATTTGCAGCAAAAACCAGGGCATCTTGTGTCACCGTTTTAAAGTCTTTATATTCCCCTGACAATGCCCTCAGCCATTGATATTCAAATTGCCGTGTTCGCCACAGGTTGCTTAGTTCCTGCCCCTTTCCCGGGAATATTTTTTCAGCCATAGCAAATACTGGTCGCGGGTCAAAAATGGGAAATGCATCAAACGCTAATGCCTTTATTTTTTGCCTGGAAAGGCTTTGCGCTAGCGCAGAAGGTGCAAGTGCGCCGATTGCAGTTATGCTGAGCAATTGTTTAATAAAAAGTCGTCTTGAATTTTCATGCTGAAGTGACATGGTTCAAAGATATACAGGCCTGCGAAATTGTAGACCTGTATTATATCGGCGTTAATGAAATTTACACCGGTTTTACAATCGCGTTCGCACAAGTAAGCCTCACTCATCCTCTATGCAACGCTACACATAACATTGACAGTTATTTGAAACCATACTCAAGTTTCATATCTCAACATACAATTGTATTTTGTGCCTAACACCGAAAAATACTACTAACGTCAAAGAAGATTAATTAGCGTTCGTCTAATGAGTGCACCATTCCTAACTGTCCAGCAAGCCATAACCCGAGGCACAAGAGTCATCGAAAGGCCGGCTATTATCATATTGGCTTCAGGTCCGGTCCTGTGTGTACTGCTAATGGTGCTCAACTTCTCATGGTGGTATCTTTTATTGCTTCCGGCTGGGCTCTTACTATCCTTCCTATACACAATAATAGTTACCCCAAGATGGCGAATCTGGGCCTACGAGCATGTTAACGATATTCAGCAATTCGAAAGATCCGCCGAACTGGAAGGACTGTTCGGAAAACAATCTGTCGAAAGCATAGGCAGTTTTTTAAGCATTCGTCAACAGGAAAAACTAAAAGCACTGCAAGCAAGCTTTTTGTCAGATCCCGTTTTTATCGACGATCCATCAATACCCGCCGAGACAACTATTTACACCAGCGCAATAATTCCGGCATTTAAAAAGCCGGTAATGGTAATTAATGAAGCTGGCATAAAGCTCGACTTAGATGAGATTATAGAATGGAGCCAAATAGAAAATGACCATGTTGCCTCAGTATCCTACGTTAGAACAAGTAGAACTACAGGAGGCGATATTCCCGGGGGCACAGAAGATTTTTTCCGCTTTGCATATCCTGGTGGGCGTTTTGAAATCCCCCTTTCATCCATCAATATACCTGCATGGAAATTAGACCTGCTTCTCTATACTTATAGAGGTCGTTATGCGAAGACAAGGCATCAATAGCGTTACCAAATATACTGTAACCAATCTATCCCATACGCCGCTTCGCTCCATCAACTAGCAGAGAATAAACATTCACATCCATATACTTCCCATCGTGGTGCAGGTAATCTCTAAAGAGCGCATCATTGCTGAAGCCTGCTCTTTCAAGCAGTTTTTTTGAGGGTATGTTCAGGCAATTTACTATTGCTTCTATAGAGTGAAGTTTCATTACACTAAAGCCATAATCTACCGCAGCCTGGAAAGCCTCCTGTATTATACCTTTTCCATGGTACGGAGTATGCAGCATATAACCTATCTCCCCACGATGACGGTCCTTGTACAGGTGCACGTATCCTACCATCCCCAGCAGTAGGTCTTCTCCCTTTTTCGTTATGGCCCAGTTGATACCCTCATTGGTATATATCATTCGGTCTATGCGCTCTATCGCTTCCACCACCTCCTCTTTGTTATGTGCAAGCCTATGTGGTATAAATTGCATCAGTTCGGGGTCAGAGCGATACTTGTATACCTCGTCTACGTCGTGCATCGTAGGCCGCCTAAGTATTAGGTGCTCAGTTTCTAAAACGGGAAATGGAGAAAAGCTAATATTGAGCATCTATAAAAATACAATTTTTAGATTTATTCACCTGTGCCTATGTGGTTCAAGTGTCTCTGCAGATGACAAGGAGCGGCTCAACTGAGCCGCTCTCTTTTATTACTCTTTGTACTTGTCAAGTCTGAAATACGCTTCATATTCCTACCTATACCTCTGCCATTTCTTTATTATACTTATTACGGTAATCCAACGGTGAAAGCCCCGTTATTTTCTTGAATACTTCTCGAAACGCTTGCATATCATTATAGCCTACCTCATACATCACCTCGCTCACTGTTCGCCGGCTCGTTTCAAATAACTTTTTTGCAGCCTCTACGCGCACCTGTTGCTGGTACACCACCGGTGTAATCGAGGTCGCCTTCACAAATCGCCTGTCAAAGTTCCTGCGCCCTATGCCCAGCCTTTCTGCCAGTGTAGCAAAGTTCACCTTCTCTGCCAGGTTGCTTTCCAGGTAATTCTGTGCCTGCATTATCGCATCATCCTGGTGGTCCTTCAGTCCCGAGAACATAATAAAGGGCGATTGGCTGCTCCTGTCTATATCCACCTGCATGAACTTCGCGCAATATATAGCACATTCTCTGCCGCAGTATTTTTCCAGTAGGTACACCAGTAGGTTCGCAAATGACATTGCCCCACCATTGGTATATATGCCCAGTTCATCCGTTATTAGCTTATCTGTTTGCAGGTTCACCTCCGGAAACATCTTCCTGAACATATCGGCTGCAGCATAGTGTGTCGAGCAGCTCCTCCCGTTCAGCAGGCCTGTCGCCGCCAGCAGAAAACCGCCAATGCACATACTGGCCACTTCCGCACCGTTTTTATATTGTTGCACTATCCAGGGCAGCAGCGCTAGGTTCGTGTTTATCGTATGTTCAAAATCCCATCCGCCGGCGGGCACCAGCACCAGGTCTGTATGCTTCACTTGCTCAGGACTTATCTGTGGCGTTACGGTAAACATACCCTCGTCATAATGCTGCGTTTTATACCCCACCGTTTGTATCCGGAACATCGGCGGCTGCCCCTGCTGCATCAGGTATCTGTTTGCTCCCGTAAATGCCTTGTAAGCGCCTATAATGTCTATAATGCTCGCTTCACCTTCCGGTACCAGTATAGATATGTGCTTTTCCATATTGCAAAGCTATGAGTAAGTATTGTCCAAATCAACAGTCAGGAAAGTCCATATCACAAGAGGTCGCTTATGCTCGGGCATTCTAATTTTGATGAAAAATAAAATAGCTATGAATACGATAAGCAAAATAAACAGTTATACCGCCACTATAGATGTGCCGGTTACTGCAGCTCAGGCGCAGAAAGCTGTTAGCCAGGTCAGCAAGTGGTGGGCTCTTAACTTTCACGGCGCTGCCGAAAATAAAGGCGACAAATTCTCCGTTGCCTTCGGCGATACATTTGTCAATTTTCAGGTATCAGAACTTATCCCCGGCCAAAAGACAGTTTGGTACGTTACTGACTGCTACTTGCATTGGCTGGATGATAAAACAGAATGGAAGGACACCCAGGTAGAGTGGCTATTTAATCAAAAAGACGATAACACTACAATTACAATGACACATATTGGTCTCGTTCCGGAAGTTGAATGTTATGATTCCTGCCGCAAGGGTTGGAATGAATATGTGCTTACCAGTCTACCCGCATATATTAAAACAGGTAAAGGACAACCCAGCTAATCAATTGCGCCGGTGCCCATTATACTTCTAGTACTAGTAATTGTAAATATTCTAAACAATAGATCATGAATCAAAAAATGAGTGCCGAAACCAATGCACTGAATTGGTTTGAAATACCCGCTACCGACATTAATCGCGCTCAAAAATTTTATGAGTCCATTTTCGACATTCAAATGCAATCCATGGAAATGATGGACATGAAGATGGCTATGTTTCCCTGGAGTGCGGAACACGGGAAAGTAGGAGGTGCATTGGTACAGAGCTCGATGCACAAACCTGGCATGACAGGTTCAATACTTTACCTCAATGCCAACCCCGATTTGCAGCACACGTTAAATGCTGTGCAAAAAGCAAATGGAAAGATCTTAATGCCCAAAACACTTATTGATGAAAATTCGGGATATATGGCCCTTATAAACGATACCGAGGGTAACACCATCGGATTACATTCAAACGGATAAACACTAAACTAAAAATGAAAACGATTGTTATTGGAGAAGGTGCTGGTGCAAGCCTCGAAGAGATTATGTCCATTTATCCGAGGCATAAAATAGTTGCCGATAAATTTACAGAACGGGGTGACATTATCGGAATAGGGCCTTTTGCCGACAAGGGAGGTAATATGGCTATATTTAAAACTCGCGAGGCTGCCGAGCAGTTTGTTAAAGAAGATCCATTTATTCTGGAAGGGATTATTAAATCCTTCGTTATTAAAGATTGGGATGATAATCTTATACCTGCGTAGGTGTTACTGTCCTGTTGAAAACTCACTGGTTCAAGCGTCACTCGCTTGAACCTTTCATTTTTGCTATTCAGTTACCACTTTTTTGCCTGTTACCAAAAGATAACAAGTTACTATTTGGAACTAACATCAGTTCCTTGTGAAACAAAACTAAATCATCAATCAAAAAACAACAAAAATGAAAACAATACTTATCATCGGCATCAATCCGCGCACCATCGACTTTACAAACCCTGAACTACCCAAAGGACTGACAGCAGAAATGGTAGAGCGGGGCACCAATGCAACATTGGAAAAACTAAACGCTATTGGTTACAAAGCGGAAACATTTTTAATTGATACGGGCACTACCGATTTGAATCACCTTGCAGAACAGTTAAAAGAAAAGAATTATAGTGGAGTAGTAATTGGGAACGGCATAAGAAGCCAAGCCGCCAATTTTATTTTGTTTGAACAGATCATAAACGTAGTGCATGCAAATGCACCAAAATCAGTAATCATTTTCAATACCTTGCCTACCGACACGGACGAAGCCGTAAAGCGTTGGCTGTAGAATATACAGTTGCTGGATTAAAGCAAAAAAATGTTGATATCTTTATTTGGAATCAGCTTATTACCATTTAATGAATAAACAGCCACTTATTGACTTTCTCAGGCAAAATTCGGGCATGTCCTCAGAGACAATTACGAATGTCGTAGCTCATTTCGAAGAAAGGAACTTTTCGAAGAATGAATTTTTTCTAAAGGAAGGTAAAGTAAGTGCCCTCCTCTATTTGGCAGAAGGAATTATGAGAGCGTATACCTATGATTTGAAAGGCAATGAAGTAACAACAAATTTATTTGCAAAAGGTCGTCAGGTTTTCGACCATGCTTCTTATTTTCTTCAGGCTCCTTCAGAAGAAAACATTCAGGCCATTACAGATTGCCTTGCCTATTCCATTACTTTCGAAAAAATGAACACTCTTTTTCACACCATCCCCGAGTTTCGGGAATATGGCAGAGGAATGTTAGTCAAAGAGCTTGTCTCCTACAAAAAGCGCACACTCGCCATGATCAATAAGTCAGCAGAACAGCGCTACGAAGATTTAATAAATGACAACCGGGACATTTTCCAATTCGTCCAGTTAAAACATATAGCCTCTTATCTTGGCATCACCAATTCGTCACTTAGTCGCATCCGACGGGAATTTTCTAAACATTAGGTCCGTTCTTGTATTTGCCAAATGGCAATTCAGTTTTTGCCATTTGACAACTGCCGTTTCTCGTTTTCCGACTTCCTTTGCATCATAAATACATCTAAAAGTTATGGAAGCGATAATTTTGTTCGGCATCAGCGTATTAATGAGCTTTATCGTATGGAATAAAGCAACTCAAAAATATCTCTGGCCTCGCATCAAAAACCTCGAATTAAAAAAAGCTGTGCAGCCAATCCTTATTTTAAATTCCTTTCGCTTTGCCGGGTTATCTTTTTTTGTACCGGGCGTTGTTCATGCCGATCTCAATCCTGCCTGGGCCGTACCGGCCGCATTCGGCGATTTTACAACAGCGATTCTGGCTTTCACTACGCTTTCACTGATAAACACGGCATCATTTCGCCCTCTTTTATGGCTATTCAATATCTTAGGCTTCATTGATTTATTAGTAGCCTTTATTGACGGCCCCAGGTATAATATACTTCCCTCCCTGGGCCCGGCCTATTATATTATTGTCCTTTATGTGCCATTGCTTCTTTTGACACACTTAATGACGTTTAGGCTGCTACTAAAGAAACAAGAAGTTGCAGGCTGACCATAAATTCAATGGAATGTACCAGCAGCCAACTAAACTCTGTTACGGATTTAAGGGGGGAATTTCTATTCATTCTCATGCACATTACTTCACTTTCTTACTTTTGAAATTATAGGATAGTCCAAGATTAGATCTTAAAATATTATTTCTTGGTTCACTCGTAAAAAGCGGTGATAACTCAAACAATACTGCAAAGTTTCTATTGGTACGCAATGGCTTGATCCTTGCCCCTAAAGTAAGAAAGTACAGGTTGACCATGTTTGAAGTATTGTAAAACGGGTTAATGCTTATTCCAGGGCCAATATACAAGTTGATCACCTCGCTTCTTTTTATGTTTACGAAAGGGGCCAACTCTGCCGTAGCATTATAGCTAAACGTATTCGTTTGCAACCTGATATCTCCCAAAATCAATCGTTCCGGATTTGACGAAAGTTGAATGAATGAATTATTAAAAGGGAAGTAGCCTACAGCTACCTGGCATGTGCTTTTGCAGTACACAAACAACAATAGGATGATAATTGTATTTTTCATTTTAATGATTTACAAGCACAATAGGCAGGTTTTTGTTCATAGGAATAATCAAATAGCAAGGGAAGTCCGGCTGGTATCCAGCTATCAGCATCGCTCACCCCCCAAATGGTAATGCCAAACTGATTTTTTTCATTTAGTTGGCTATAGGTCGTAAAAACTGACGCATACCTGTTCGCTTGTTCCTGCAGTTCACTTTTAGACAAGGATGTTTTACCATCTGCTGTATTCATGTATACATCCATCTCAGAAAAATGTACTAAAAATCCGGCATCTGCTATGGTTTTGGATGCCTCCGCCACTTGGTTAATGCTGGGAAATGTATTGGTAATATGCATTTGCATGCCAATGCCATCTATCTGTATGCCGCTAGCCTTTAAATGCGTTAGAAAGTCAATTACACCTTTCAGTTTTGCAGGGTTGGATTCCAGGTTATAGTCATTATAAAAAAGTTTAGCTTCCGGGTTTGCGGTATGTGCAAATTCAAATGCCAGTCTTATATAGTCTACACCAAGGTGGTCTAGCCATATTGTACTTCTTAATGTGCCATCTTCATTAAATGCTTCATTTACTACATCCCATGAGAAAATATCTTGCTTGTATCTCCCTACTTCCTGTGTTATATGATCACGTAGTAACTCTTTCCAGTTGCCTGTAAATCCATAAATCCACGGAGGCAATTGACTGTGCCATACAAGTGTATGCCCGTGCAGTCGCTTGTTATATTGCTTTGCAAAATTTACCAGGTAGTCGGTCTCTTCCCAGTCATAGCGATTGATGTCAGGCTGAACATGTAGAAATTTAAACGCGTTTTCAGCAGTAATGCTATTAAACTGGTTAATAACAACACTTCTGTATTGGCTGTTTGTTTTCAGTTCGCTTACATCTACTGCTACACCTACAGGAAAGGTGGTATGACTATAAATACTGCTTTGGTCACAGGCCGTAAAAGTTTGTTTGCTACAGCTTAGCAGCGAAAATAACGAGAAGTAGAGTGAAATCTTTTTCATTACACTATGGCTCTAAAAACTGGTGATGAAATATAAATCCCTCATACTGGAACCTTTCAATTCGTATAAATAAAATTATAATAACGCCAATTTATTCAAGTTATTGCCTTTGGTTTGAATGCCGGCCAGATGTACATCAGCTCAAGTTGTTAATCATGTAATTTTTACACGGAACTGTACAGAACCACTTCAGATGGTTACCAACAAAGTGATTTGATATTTGTGACAATTACATTGTTGAAAAGAAACCCGCTATTATAGCGGGTTTCTTTTCAAGTCGGGTTCGCGCGAAATTTGATTTATGTGATAGCAGCACCATTAATATCACGATTAGCTGATTAATAATTCGTATGTGCCTGATTAGAATCATTATATATGCTGATAGTGGTTCAAATTTTCGTTGTATTTGCTTGCTACATTACGCTTGACATTATAACAATGCCAAACTAAATCAATTTGTATGTTCAGGATTAGAAAGAGTTTTAAAGCTATATTTAGCAGCGCTATTATCGCTTTTGCATTTATTATGATCATTAGTTCTTGCAAAAAATCAAGCAGCAGTAATAGCAACTCTGCGTTTATAGGCACGTACTATGGAACATTGACAACAAGCGGTATCTATACAAGTGCAGACACCATTGTTATTACAGCAGGTAGCAATTCATCATCAATTGTTATGAATTCAAGGACGGCAGCAGGCTCAGTATATAATGTTAATGCTAGCGTAAATGATAAAAGTATAACCATGTCATCACAACAAGTTACTGTACCATCCTTAAGCGAAACATTTACTGTTACAGGGACAGGTAACCTAAATGGCTCAACCTTGCAGCTTAATATGGTATTCGTAAATGCCAGCTCAGTTTCTTATAACTTAAACTTTACTGGTACGAAACAATAAATTATTTATAAGGTTCATTTTTTACTGTTGTACAAGGGTTCTAAAAGTCTGCAGGCATAATTATTTTGAAATAATATATCGGAAGTAGATTCAAAATGATCATCTTGCTTATTTTTAGGGCCTGTAACAACTATTACTGTAATGAACAAACTCATCGCCATCCTTTTCTTTTCTACGATTATCGCTAATACATTAAAAGCACAGTCAGCAAAGCAGACGTCGATCACCCTTGGTATTACAGATGAGCTCTCATCTTCCCGTTTATCAGAAAAACGAAAACTAAACATATACCTTCCGGAAGGCTATAACCCATCAGATACAACAAAGTATCCGGCCATCTATCTGCTTGATGGTGGCCTTGATGAAGATTTTATTCACATCGTTGGCCTGGTGCAGTTTAATACATTCCCATGGGTCAACAGGTTGTCTAAGTCCATAGTAGTAGGCATCGTTAATATAGACAGGAAAAAAGATTTTACTTTCCCAACGACTATTAAGAGTGATAAAGAAAAATTTCCAACTACAGGCGGTTCCGAGAAGTTTATCTCCTTTCTTGAAAACGAATTGCAGCCTTACATACAAAAGCACTACAAGACCAATGATTCAAAGACTATAATTGGCGAATCTCTCGGTGGACTACTGACCACAGAAATATTATTCAAAAAGCCGTATCTGTTCAATAAATACATCATTATAAGTCCCAGTCTCTGGTGGAACAATGGTTCTATTCTAAATGGACCAATGGTACTATCGGCTACTCAACCTACCAATGATATAAGTATTTATCTGGCAGTAGGAAAGGAAGGGCTTACGCCAGGTGCAGAACCCCGTGTTATGGAAGTCGATGCCAACTTACTAGCGGAAAAAATTGCAGCGGCGCAAAACAAGCACATCAATCTTACATTCGATTACCTCCCAGATGAAAACCATGCTACTATTGCACACCAGGCTGTCCTAAACGCATTTAAAAAGCTATCGGAAATAAAAAGCCGCCAATAGAAGGCGGCTATAAATTATCAATGTGTTTTAAATGGCTAAGCGTCCAGCAAATTTAATTGTCCTGCATGGTAGCTCTGGTGTATCGCCCTGCCCATCAGTACATTCAGTTTATTTCTTGTAGGCTCGGCTTTAAAGTCTTCAGCAGATACTGCAGTATGTCTGTCCAGCCAGTCATTAGCACTCATTTTGTCAAAGTGATTACTGAGGGCTGTATTCACTGTTTCCCACTTTTGTTTCAGATCAGCCACGGTAGGGATTTCAGCCACAACTTTATCTGCCGATTTCAAAAATGTTTCTTCCAGTTCAGGGTAGAGCTTTTCTCCAAGTCCCAGTAATGGTAGCAGGTTATCATTTACAGCAGTTAAATGCCCAAGCAGGTATATCGCCCTGTTTTTATTTGGCGCTATTTCTTTCAGGTAAGTCTGTTCGTCATATTTGTTGAAGAACGCCGTCACGTTTTTATTCTGTGCTGCCCACGCATTTTTTACCTGTGTTACTATTTGTTCAATGTAGTTTGAGTTTTGGTTGTCCATTTTTATGAATTTAGGAATCAAAAGTAAGTAGCGACATTTAATCCTGCCTTAAGCCCCTATAGTCAAAATATATACTTCGCCCTTTGTCTATTAATAAAAAACACTCCCTGCATAGCAGGGAGTGTTGGGCTAACTTAATTACAATTATTGCTTTATCACCTTTAGCGTATAAGCATCAATTGTCCTCGGGTTCAGCAGTATAAAATACGACCCCGGGCTCAGTGCAGACATGTCTATCTGTGTATTGAGTATTGATTGTGCAGGAAGCTTTACTATATCTTTTACCTGCCTGCCACTTATATCAAGTACCTCTACCACCAAAGCCTTAGGTAGCTGTTGGTTAATAGATATATTCAGAACAGTACTTGTGGGGTTAGGGTAAGCAGTTACCGAGTTAATATTGCTCATAACAGAAGGGACATCCGTAGGCCCTTGTTCTACTATTATAGGATGAAAACCTTCAGTTACAGTCAGTCCGCTACTGGTATATTGGTTTGCTATGTTCTGGCCTACTGTCCAATCTGCCGATAGTCCGGCGCTGGTATAGCTTCCTCCCGCACTGGCAATAACAGCTTTGTATGCTACAAGCTGGGCATTTGCACCTATACTGCACAGCAGCAAGGCACCTATTATTTTGAACTTGTTCATAAGCTTTATTTTTTATAGACTACAAATTGAAAATATTCATCGGTCAGTGTACCTGATGTATTGGCAGTACTTATATACAGATAGCCCCCTGAGCTTGTAGCTTGTATAAAGCCAAGCGAACCATCCAGCGTTGCTACACAGGCAAAGTTTTGATAGTAGTAGCTTTCCCCGCTTATGGTGAAATTATACACTCCGCTGTTTGCTGTATGAGAAGCCAGGGTAATATTACCAGAGCTTGCATAGATAGTGCCTGTTGGGCTCACTGTAGCCCAGGCTATTGGCAGCATGTTTGTAGTGTCAGACCCTCTTTG
>Ga0105240_10010757_pt1 | contig 12832 bp, 16 predicted proteins | sample KBSC54metaG_FD_80426 | JGI IMG/M metagenome (GOLD analysis project Ga0105240, IMG submission 80426) | Corn rhizosphere microbial communities from Kellogg Biological Station, Michigan, USA - KBS C5-4 metaG | ecosystem: Host-associated > Plants > Roots > Rhizosphere > Soil | place: Michigan, USA... | reverse complement strand
CCTGGCCACCATCATTCCAAAGAAGTTAATGGAAATCCCGCGACAAGGAACCTGCAAAATCACCCACCGTCGATCACCCACGCCTAGTGAATGAAGCGATGAACCGTCTCCTCGTTGAGTCCCATGGCATCGATCATTTTCGCCTGGGCCTCCATGCGCTTGTCCATGCGCGAGTGCGCGTAGACCTTGAGCAGGATTGAAGGGTCTGCCCAACGCAGCATGTCCTGAATAGTTTTCGTGTCGGTCCCGATCTCTACTAGGAACGAGGTTAGCGCGTGCCGGAGATTGTGGAAGCCAAACCTGTGGCCAGGTGGAATCTCGATCACCTGTTTGGCAGCGGGTCTGAGATGATCCTCGACCAGCATGTTTGGCACACGCGGTTGCTTGCCCTTGAGCCGGGCAGAGGCAAAGATGAAATCCTCGTCCCGGGCATACGCCGTTGTCTCCCGCCAGTTTTTCAGCAGGCTCATGACGAGCGGATGCAGCACTACAGGTTTCTTCGAGGCGGCTGACTTCGGATCTCCAAACTTGCCACGGACAAAATTGGAGACCACATGGATGCGGAACTCGCCCCAATCGATGCGCTTCCACCGCAACGCGAGCACCTCGCCGATCCTCAATCCCGTGACCGCAACCAGCAAGGTCATCAGCCGCTCGAACGCCTGCATGCGGCAGATGATATTCCAGGCTTGCTGTGGCGTAACGAGGATGGCTTCGTACTCGGTAGTCGTCGCGATGTGAACGTGCGTGACCGGGTTCGCTTCTACGGTCCGAGGAATGAGATCGTTCGCCTGTGCCATGGAGTAGACCAGATTCATCACGCGGCGGATTTTGTCCACCGTGGAGTTTTCCAGGTCTTCTCTGTCCTGCACCGCTTCTAACCAGCCTTTGATTTCGGAGGGCTTGATCTTCAAAGCCTCCGTCTCGCCGAATCGTGGCAGGAGGCGCTTGCAAATAATGCGCTCCCGGTCCTCGACGGTCGATGCGGCCTTCGGCTTGCGTTTCTTCGACTGCGACCCCTTCTTTAACTCCTGCAGATAAAATTCGGCAAGGATAGCGAAGGTAAGGTATCCGTGTGTCGAACCAGGCTCGATGGTATAGAGACGTAGGCGCTCCGCTTCCGCAAAAGCCTGCGCTTCCGTGGGAAAGTCTCGGATTCTGCCGATAACACGCGTACGTTCGACCCTTTTGTGGTCGCAGTCTCGTGTCACCTTGAATCGCAGTACCCAAACACCACCATCCAGACGTTTTTCTACTTTCAAACTTCCCCGATGCTCCCGAATCATTTAGTTCCTCCGATTCGGTTGCCGAGGACTGCCAGCGCTGATCATATCGTGTTTCGCCGGGAGCGTATCGGGCTTTTCAGTGGCCACCGCTTGCCCGATTTCTGAGAGGCGAAAACGCCAGGTACGCCGCTGACCGTTCCCGATTGGGTGCGCTGGGATGCCTCCGGAACGCGCTAGGTCTAGAATCCGACGGCGGGTTACGCCGAGGAATCTTGCCGCAGCGTTCCCATCCACAAAGGGCTCAACCTCGTTTGGGAAGGCGATATTTGGAACTTGCGTTGTTCCTGACTCGAAAACCTGCGGCCGTTCAGCTTGTTGGCTGCGGCCGGGTTTTGGTCGGACTTGGTCGTGCACCCATTTCGCCATTCTCTTCCCTCCAGGAGCATTTAAGATGTCTGAGCGAAATGTTAGGACGAGTAAGGAGCGCGAGCACAGGACAGATAACTGACGAGAAGCTGAGAAAATGTCCGGCCATGCCATAGATAATTTTCGACGATGGGAACGCCGTTTCGACGCTGCACTCAGTAGCCCCGGGGTGAAGAACGCATGGCGGACATTGTTAGGTCACAAGTGTGACTCTCGCGTTTTGAAGGCGGCGCTATATCACGCCTCCTCAGTCACAGAAGATTCTCAAGAGTTCCCCGAGGCGTATGAAGCGTTCATCCGAGCCAGGGCACTCACGTTGAAGCAGGTGGTTGAATTGAGGAAAGCACTGCGGGAATTCCTGGCCTCTACGTTTCGCGGAAAGCAGTTTGCAATCCTGCTGTTGGCCGTTTGGCCAGTCAAGAAAGGAGATGTTAGCCTTTTCCAACGTTTTCCAACCCTTCTCGAAGGCTTTGAGAATACGCTTCGGTTTATTGATCTGCCGACGATTGGAAAGCGCAACATCGAACGAGCTGCCACGATCGCCCGCGGAGAGGCCTTATTGCACATTTATGTGAAAGAGATGACTGGAAGATTGTTCTCGGAGCAAACGGCAATCTTACTTCAAGTGGGTGCTGAATCTTATGGGCTCGAGCAGGGACCGGATTATAGCGCGGGCGCCGTCAATCGGCGTTATCGAAGATGGTTTCGGGAAAAGAAGAATAACGATACTAAGCAGATGAAGTTACTCATCAGACGAATCAAGCGCAATGGCGATACCTTCTTAAAAAACTTCCTTGAAGTCAGGCTTTTGCAGGCGTCACTCGAGGTCGGACTTTATCGATCTTCCTTGGCGTTTGCGAATAGCACCCTAGATCGCAAGCCGAAACCATCGATGCTTGATCCTTTCGCCTTGTTGCGCCGAGTCACCCGAGCCATGCCTTCCTCGTGATCACACCGGTTCGAGGTTCTTCCTTCGCAGGTGCGAGTGCTCGTGGTGTTCTCGCTGTTAGCTGGACAACTCGCAGCTGTATGCGGGCTTGCCCGGTCGGTAAACAGACGATGCGGACGGTACGCGTAACGGTGATCCCGAAACTTGGACCCATGCGTCACATTAGCGTCGCAGTCGGAAAACATCACGCTCTATGTTCTATTGTTTCAGTAGGTTTAGACTCCCATCGCTATTTGTCCATTAAATGGATAGGCTGTTACAGCCACAGAACTTATTTAGATACAGCTGGGTGTCACCATCAGTGGTGTCAATCATGCAACTGTGGGCAGTTTTCGTGTCACACCTGCGTCACAAGTCTTCAATTCCAGAGCCATTGTTCAGTGAAATACGCACTCTTTCCCGAATCTCCTCCACAAAGGGCAGGTAGTGCGTGATTACTGTATTGACATCATCTGCCAGTATTCTCGCTACTGTGGAGTCATTCTCACCTTTGAGCAGTAAATCTACCCCAAGGTTGCATCGAAAGCGATGTGGGCGGGCGTCATGAACTCCAGCTCGACATCCCAAGGCGACAACGCGGTGGTAAAGTTGCCTTTCGGCACGAGACATACGATTCCGTTCTACGCTGGCTTCTGTTCTCTCGCACCCTTGAGTAAAAAACAATCCTGGTCCATCCGCTGCGTCAGCGGCTTCTAGCAACAGAACAGGAGCGTCAGGTTGTGGTGAACGTCGTTGTCGTTCAGTTGCCAATGCCAACATAAGTTCTTCATGCACTGGAATATTCACCCTTCTATTATTTTTCAAGCATATGTGTTCGATTGTTCCTTGATTGAAATCAATCTCCTGCCACGTGAGCCTCACTACGTCAGAACGTCGGAGGCCGGTCCACCTTAATAATAGGAATAAGAGTAGGTCAGCACCCGCAGTTTTTCGCATAGCATGCAGTTCGTCCTTGTTGAAAGGCCGGGTGCTTCTGCTGGCGTCCCTCCGCTTACCCATAAAGCGAACGGGGTTCTTCTCAATAAGTCCCTTTTCTACAGCGAATGCGAAGACGTGGTGCAAGCGATCTATGTCTAGCCTCAGAGTTGATGTTCCATCTGAGCCTCGCGTGACCGGCTTAATTCGACGTAGCCTCCACAGCTTGAAAATCTCGATGCAAGGCTCATCTATCTCACACAATTGCTTTGCGCTTCGTTCGTCAAGAAAAAGTTGAAGCTCCCTCAGCGTGAACTTGTAGCCCTCGACAGTACTGGGTGCGAGATTTTTAGTTTTGAGCCTCTGGTCGATTTGTAATTCGAACGATTCGCGAAATTCTTTCCACGTCGGCACTAGCTTTCTTTTAGCCCCCACATACTTTGCAAAACGATCAAAAGTTTCAGGAGGAATAAGGGCGCGGAGTTCCGACCACTGTTCTGATCTCGGCCCTTCCGACAGGGCCAGTTCGAGACGATGACACAGGCGCATTGCGGCGTCGCGATTACTAACGCCCAGGCTGCCACGTACGACATGAACTCGACCAATACAGAAGTCGGCGTGAAATACCGTACCGCGCTTACGAGGTGCGATCATGAATCAACCCTTTCTGCCGTTGTAAGCCGAGAGCCATCTAAGATCATGTGACGTGCTGGAACCAAATAATAGGACTTGAAAGGACTCCGAAGACAGGACAGAATGGCGACTCGCTGGACGGAATATGTCCACCACAGGCGTCACCTCGTTTGCGAGGTTTGTCGAACGATTTTCACCGTAATCGTCTCATCCTCTTCTCCTCAATCTGAAGGACCGTTTGGATGGGTATGACCTTTTTGCCTTTCTTCCCCGGAGCACCAAAATCTAGCACTCGAGCTCCTACCCCGCGCAAGCGGTTGTACACTGTGGCGCGCGAGCAGCGCCAGCGTTCTGCAAGCTCCGCAAATGAGAAGTATGCCTGCTGCTCACGGTCGCCGGAAATCGATGCGTTCTTCAGAAGTACTGGTCCAATTCTTCACGAGGTATCAGCTTCGACATCTCGCAACCTTGCATCGAAGCCGCCTCTTTCAATGAAGCCAACAAAATGAACGATGAAAGTGATCGTTTAGCGTTTCTTGCGGCCCCCACTAAAACCGCCTTCGTTTTTGGCCTGGGATAGCACACGATCTGCACAGCCGCGCCACGCTTAAGTCGTGTACCTCTCTTTTTCGCGCGAATGCCCGGCGCCTTCATACCTCTTCCTCTGTTTCTGAGGATTCGTGGTGCTTACGGCGCGCCTCATGGGCACGTCGGAGATAGGGATCTGGAAGTAAGCTTGAGTCAACGTTCCTAATGGCTGCACCTTCCTTGAAGAAATGGTCAACCCCTCGTCCCAACTTGCGCCCCCTGGGCGTATGCATGTCCAGGGCAAAATCAGGGATATCCCGCTTTTGCCTATCGCTTTCGTACATGGTGATGAGCGCAGTATCCACAATGCGGGATTTCTTCGCTCTGGCACAAAGCAGAACTGCGTGTACGAGAAATAACCTCTCCTCGAAAGAGTAGGTTTCCTTTCTCTTGCGCTGCTCAAGCCAGTTTTCATAAAGAATACGAACGTGGACACTAACGAGAGGGTCCGCAAGACCAATGTCCTCACTTGCTATGACTCGCAGACGCTTCCAGACATAGTTGCCGTACCCGGCCAAATCAAGTTCCGTCGCCCAGAAGAGCGCTTCCTCTTCCAGTCCCCTGCGAATACATTTCTGCATTGCCGAGGTCGCGTCGGAGTTGGAATAACCACCTGGGGTCTTTAATTGCCAGAATTGCATTTTCTTTTCTCTCTCCTTGGGAGATGACTAAGTTTCTCGCAGTGGCAACCGAATCGAACGGCCAATTTTCTGGAGGACGCTGAATCACGGCAGCTGAGGCCTCAAACTTGAGGCATGTCTCAGGTCGAAATGGCGCATCGGTTCGGCGAAGATCGCGGTCACATTTCCGAAATCGAGAGCGGTAAGAAGCACGTTTGTCTGCGCATGCTTGAGGTGCTGGCAAGAGGGTTCCAAACTTAAATATCAGAGTTGTTCAGAGGATTGTGATACTCCGGACGCGGATTCCCGTCGGCGAAGCTGATGCTTTTGCGGGCCGGAGCCGACTTTCTGGAGTCCAAGCAGAAATTGAAGGCTTCCCTTCTCCCAGGTTTTTGGCGATCGATTATCCAGATCGTGGCTTGATCCGCTGCCGTTGCACTCGGCGATAAACTGCCAAGAAAATGGGAGCTAGCGGAAACGGCCGCCCATAGTCGTCGCGGAGGCGAAGCTTTCTCCTGCCGGACTCCAATTCTGCAATTGCCTCCGCAAGCCCTTCGTCCGTCAGCCGTTCAGCGGTCTCTAGTGCCATCAGGATGGCGATCTTCATATAAGGATCCTATCTCTCCACGACGTAAGCTGCGATGCGGGTACATTTGAATGCTTTTTGAAAGAGAACCCAAGGCCCGTACCTGGGAGGCCACACAGCATGTTGGCTTTGCACACAGTCATCGAGACCGATGTCTTCGCTCGCATTATTCGCAGTCGTTTCCACAAGTACTCCCCAAGTCCTGAAGAGTCCAATTCCGTATCCCAAAATAGAGCCTGTCCTTCCATACCTATGCGAATGCACTTCTGCAATACAGAAGTGCATTCAGAGTTGAAGTAACGGCCCAACGTTTTCAATTGTCCAAAGTGCATATTTCCTATCCTTAAAAAAGAGATTAAAGAACTTTCCCATGGTGGCAGCTGAATTGGACGGCGATTGTTACGACAATTTTTTATGTTGGCCAACTGTTCGAAATATCGGGAGAGGGATTCCCCTCGTAGCGTCTCGCGAGTTCTACAGCCAACCAGCGGGGCGACATCGATCGCTCCGCGCCGTTTCCGGCTGGAGGAGGGTGGGGATTGCCTAATCAGAGCCGCATCAAAAAGATTGAAGAGAAGGAGTGAGTAGAACACGGTAAGTGCTGGAAATTTCCTCCGTTTGCGTCTCATTCCGTGTTTTCGTTGCTGCAGCGTGTCAGCGCTCCTGCCGCAACTTCACCGTTACTAAATGACTGATCGGCTAGTTTTTTGCAAGTGCGGTACTCTAATTCGATGTTTTCCGAATCAGTGCGTGGTTCTGAGCCAGCTTCCGATCGAGCCTCATCCGCCTGGCGTTTGAGCCGTGCCAAAGTAGCGTGAACATAGAGGTTTTGAAGGAGGTGGTAAGCAGCGGCATCTGTTGAGTTCGTACGTTGTACGTCGCATTCATCCAACGCTGCAGATGTGTCGCTCGTGGGAATTCCCATGTATTCGTTCTCAATGGCATGAATGGCGCGTTTTCCGGCGATTTGGAAATTGTGCGACATTAGCTTCCGCCCGGGCTGCGATTGGACTGCTGCTGATTGCTCCGTGGATGCGTGTAGCGGGGGGTTCTTGGATTGCACAGCCGCGGCGGTCGTGCGCCGGTTGTCCGCGCGGACGAGGAATAGCCCAAGTCCGATCCCGATGCCCAGCAGGATACAAGCCGCCATAGATAGGATAGCTTTCAATGTGGCATCCTCCTCGCTGTTTGGGTGCTCTAAAAAACTCGATTGCGCTGTTCTTGCCGAGCCTAAGAGTGTCCAACGTAGCGGACCAGCTGATGTCAAGAACACTAACCAGCTATTCTGCTCGTGGTCTTTTTGCTCGTGGAAAGATACATGAGAGGAGGTGGTCGATCAAGGAAAATTCTTTTCGGCGCTTGGGCAGAGAATTCGGTCCTTGCGGAAGAAACGCGGCTACAGCCAAGAGGACATGATTTCCTTTGGTTTTTCGGCTCGCCATTGGCAGCAAATCGAAGCTGGGCGACCGATCACGGTTTCTACTCTCCTACGAATTTGCGACTCGCTGAACGTTCCCGTTGATCGCCTTGTGAGAGGCTTGGATGCAAAACTAAAGATTTCCTGACAAAGCGCCGCGTAGACCAGCATTCCCGAACTACTCATGTGTAGTCATGCGACCCAGTCTTTGCACAACAATGGTTGGCTTGCCGATGTTTCCCCACTCGTGCTTGAGAAATTTTCCTGATGAATCGTAGACAGTGCGCGACACCCACTCCGGTCCGCCAGGACTCCGCATGCGCGTAACGACGTGCCGACCTTCCTCGTTGAATTCGTTTGTGTACGTGGAGTTCAACTCTGGGAAGTGTCTAAGGACGATACCCCGGCAGCAGCATCGCGCGCCAGAAAACGGGGGACACGGGCATCGCGAATTGCCAAAAAGGCCAGAAGCAGAAAATCATCATCATCGCGTCGGCGGCGCCGTGCGAAAAGCGGACGCCCAATAAGATAAGGACGGAGGGAAAGCCTGCTTGCGTTGATTGTGTCTCAGCTTATTAGGTAGTGTTGCGATGTCATCTTGATGAAGTAACGGTGGGTGTTCAATCTTAGTAACGTCATATTTGACGTGGGGACCGAAGTGACTGCTGCAAACTTAGAGGAGCTCGCCGCGGAAAATGTCTAACGTTTCGCTACTTTCCAGAGTGCAGCCAAGGCGGTTGCTGCGTCCTGGATCGACCGCTGTTCAGTCACTGTTGGTCCACGTTGGACAATCGCCGTATGCCGCTTCTCCGTTTGGGATTTGGATGGAGCCGTGATTCTCCTCACAGCGATGAAATATTTTTCTTGTAATTCTTCCGAGCTCAACTAACCTCCTTAGAAGCTGACGATACCAAATGAGAAGATTTATTGTTTATTCCGTCCAAGAGCAACAAACTTTAAGCTGTGCGTCGGCCCAAGACGAAATGCAAAATAAGAGAAATCACCGCGAAAACCAGCAGCAGGTGAATTAGACCACTAGCCACGTGAAAAATGGTAAAGCCGCCGATCCAGGCGATCAGCAGGATCACGAACAAAATTGTCCAGATGCTCATACGGTTTCCTCCTAAATCTCAGCGCTCTGTTTTCAACCTTAACTTTAGGTAGAGGATTGCGGCACACGGTATCAGGCGAACTCTGTAAAAGAGCGGGATTTTACGAGTAGTAACGTGTGTTGCACTACTCTTTTTCCGTGTGGCAAACGATCTTTCGATGACTTGTTTCCCAAAAACCCGCACCTTCTGAAGCCGACAAGTGTTTGATTGTGCCTCGCATTCGGCAATGTATGCTGACCAGAACCAAATGACTTTGGGAATCTAAACCAAATTCGACAGAATAGTTCTACTGGCGTTCGTGTCGCCGAACGGCACTTCGCCAAAAAGAGGGTTTTCCCTGACAGACGGCACTCTGGATTAAGAGTACAGTAGCGAAAATAAAAAGGGCCTATCCTACGAATGTCCCAATGTCCCAGGTGTATGTCAGAACACTTAGCGAAAATTCTGGTTTACAGCCTTGCTGCTGTCGTCGCCCTATAACTATTTTTCAAGCCGCATGGTAAACGCTGACCAATGGTCAGGCTCCGGCAAACAAACCGTGTCCGAAGCTTGGCCGAGCAAAAAAGAACCACCCGTTAGCGTGTTCCGTTTTCGTAACAGATCACGCAAAATCACCTAGGTTTCTGAGATCTCAGATATTGTTGGTTAACCCCAACGCTTATCGAGGGGAGGGCCGGACGTTGCTCAGTGATACTTCGAACTCCTTGGGAGCTGCGCATCGGCCCTTCAAAACTTCAGGCCCATGTTTTGAGAACGCGATCTTCTTCTATCTGAAATGCGAGATTTCGGATTATCGTTTGGTCGCCTTTCGAACGGTGCGGATCGCCTCAAGTAAATCGCAAACATTCTCGACTCTTAATCCGGAAGCCAGGAAATTCTCGGTTTCCCGCACGCGCACGTGCCGGTAGGTAACTGGCAGCCTCGAAAGCACCCATACTGATTCGATTGTGCCGCCTCGAACGTCTAGGAGCGCAAGGACGGTCGTGCGCTTTCGGTCCGCTCTCGGAGTCTCGATAATCCAGTTACGTCCCGAACATCTGTTGCAACACGTTGCAAAAGTTACCGAGATCAACAACCCGGTTTTGCGATATCGCAAGAGTGGTCTGAATCGCTTATTTTTTCTGACTTCCAGGAATTGGTTTGGAAAGGCCTCAAGTACACTCCTCACAAAGGACGCGCGGAGTACACACCCTCTCTGTCGAAGAGAGCTGTAGGTCCGTTGTTCTGATGCCTCATAGCCAAGACGGGTATAGACGTTCAGAAGACCACCAAAACGTTTGTTGTACGTCGTCAATCCCGGACAAAGACGCGACTGGTCGATAATGCGGCTACTCAGCTTTCCGTGCTCCTTGTACACACGCCTGAGTCGGTCGAGCAAATCCTCATTGCTAAGGCGGTTCGTCATACTTGCAAACACTTCCTGGGCTCGAAGAAATAATGCTTGCGAGATGATTGCCTCGAATGCATGGGGATAAACAATCCAGTCTGAGACCGGAAGTCGCCGCACGGGGGTTGCTAGTAAAGCTGTAGTTCGACCCCAAACATGCATCCCGATGTAATGGATATCCTAGAGCATAATCCTGAGCGTATTGCCTTTCCATCTTGCTCCGAGCACACAAGGGATCCCCTGCTCGTTGAGATGCGCTGCGATTTCGTTTACCGACCGCCGTTCGTCAGCAAACTCGCGAAATATACGCCGAATAATCGATATTTCTTCGCGCGGACCGGGAACAAACGTTACCCGTTCTTCCACCAAGCTCTTTCGTTCTCCGAATTCGAGCAATTGTTTTGGGTTTCCATCTTTATTGAGCAACTGGCGCCGAAGGCCATAGGGAGCCCTGCCGCCCAGTTTGTATCCCAGTTTCGCTAGGCGAAGTTGTCCGGTCCGCACTTTAACGGAGAGTTCACGGCTGTATTCCCCGGCCATGGTTCGCTTCAGCGCCTTAAGAATCCACGCCAAAGCGCCCTCGTGGTCGCTGAACAACTCTGCGCAGTAATGAATTGGGACGCCTGCAGATTTGCAGAGGTACTCGTAATGAGCTGCCTCGTCATGATCCTGGAAGCGTCCCCACCGGCTAACGTCATAAACGAGAACAGCGCGAAATTCTTTCTGGCCGCCAACAACATCCTTTAATAGCTGTTTCAGCGCCGCCCGATTCTTGAGCCGCAGTCCGCTTTTGGCGGGGTCAGAGTAGGTTTTGACCACCTCGAAGTTGTGTTCGAGGGCGTAATGGGCGATAGCGTCGGTTTGATTATCCAGCGAATACTGTTGATGGTCCGTCGACATCCGTACATATTGAGCCGCAGGCACGAGAATCTTTTCCATAAAGCCTCCTGCGGTAATCCATCGGCAGAAAGCAGCCAGGCTTTAGGCCATTGCAATCTTGTTCGAGGTGCGATAGAGTGCCGCGAGTTTCTAGAGTGGATCAATGACGTGGATGAGGCGTTACTGGCGGCCTGAAACCAGAGTTGATCCAGTCGGGCCCATTCCCGCTGCGCAATATGTCCGAATGTCGGACGATATGCAGCAATACTCGATTGACAACCAAAAAACAGCAATTGGGGAATACGCTGCGAGTCACGGCTTCTTGGTGATTAAGACTTATTCGGACCCCGGCAAGAGTGGGGTACTTGCCAAAAACAGAAAAGGTTTGAGCGAACTGCTCAAAGATGTTGTGAGTGGAACGGCGCAATTCAAGGCAATCCTAGTTTTTGACGTCAGTCGTTGGGGGCGATTTCAAGACAACGACGAAGCTGCATATTACGAGTTTCTTTGTGCCAAGTCTGGGATTCCGCTTCACTACTGTGCCGAGCCTTTTAACAACGACGGAACAGCGATCAGCTCTCTTCTTAAGGCACTGAAACGCAGTATGGCGGCGGAGTTCAGTCGGGAATTGGGCGAAAAGGTATTGAGAGGCAAGACTCGCATTATCCAGCTTGGGTTTCGGGTTGGCGGGTATCCCGGTTACGGCTTTCGCCGGGTGATGGTTTCCGCGAACGGAACCCGCAAACAGGAAATGAATACGGGCGAGCACAAAAGCTTCACAACTGATCGAGTGATTCTGGTTCCGGGTCCTACGAAAGAGGTCGAAGGTATCAAAGAAATGTTCGCGATGGCAACCGAGAGGAAAGGATGCGCAGAAATCGCTCGTCAATTAAACCTCAGAGGTTTCGTTAAACAAGGGAGACCTTGGACCAACCAAACTGTGTATTACACAATTACGAACCCTAAGTACGTAGGGCACAATGTGTGGGGTCGCACAACAGGGAGGTTACGCACCACACGGATTACGCTTCCGCCCGACCGATGGGTGAAGAAATGTGGGGCTTTTGAGTCACTCGTTGATCAAAAGACCTTCGATCGAGCACAAACCAGGTTGCTGAAAATCGCTGATTATCGTTGGACAGATGAGCAGATCCTGAAGCGCGCTCGACAACTCATCAAAGCCAAGGGAAGAATCAGTGAGAAGCTGATATTAGAAGCTCGGAATATGCCTGCATCGAGCACCATTCACAAACATTTCGGAAGCTATCGCCAATTCTATAAAAAATTGGGGTACCACCTTGAGGAACAAGATTTTTATCGTGGAGAGGAATGCGAACGGTCGTTGCGATTACGGCGCGCGCTCGTTTCCAAGATCAAAGGATTATTCCCAGAGCACGTTGAAATTACTCATGCTCCGCAACACACCCGTTCGATCTTGCGCATCGACAACACCTTCCTGGTGTCTGTCCTGTTATGCCGGACCAGGGGGAGCGGACGAGGTCTTTGCTGGGTGGTTGAGCCTAACCTTCTCGAACGTAATTACGTAACCTTATTTTGCAAGATGAATACAACTCACGATCACGTACTGAGCTACAACCTATTTGCTGAAATGAATTTCAAGTCGCATCGATCTTGTGTAAACGATCCGTGGTTGAAGAACTCATTACGCCTACGAAAACTGGCAGACTTCTATGTTTCTGTGAAGAAACTCTGGAGTCAAAAGACGGGAACCCAAGCTGCCTGATCGCTGCTCTTGATGCGTAAGAAATTTCGGTGCGCCCAAATTTAACTTTGTAATTGCCAGAGTCCGCTGCCGGTCCTTTCACAGCAAGAGGTTAAGGCAAAACCGTGTGATTTATAGACTACTGTTGATAACAGATGGGATGAGAAGGCCGGTCTCCGGACGGGATGCTGTAGGCTCCCAAGTTATCAACGCGCTCGAAGCGCAAAAGATAAAGGAGACCGGCAATGAAGAAGGTTAGCACTGTAGCAGTGAAGGCGAGCAGAAAAATCTCACCATCGAAGTTAACCGTCGGGCTGGACCTGGGCGATCGCTGCAGTTGGTACTGCGTGCTCGACGAAGCTGGTCGAGTG
>Ga0105240_10010750_pt1 | contig 12838 bp, 16 predicted proteins | sample KBSC54metaG_FD_80426 | JGI IMG/M metagenome (GOLD analysis project Ga0105240, IMG submission 80426) | Corn rhizosphere microbial communities from Kellogg Biological Station, Michigan, USA - KBS C5-4 metaG | ecosystem: Host-associated > Plants > Roots > Rhizosphere > Soil | place: Michigan, USA... | reverse complement strand
TCTGCTCGCCCCCCTGCGATCCCGAGAAATTCTTTACGCAACATTCCGGCCTCCTGGAGCAATACGAACTCGGGAAGTTCACAACCCAGGAATTCTTTAATCAGATCAAGACTGCCACCGGTTTTTCCGGCACGGAAGCGGAATTCAACGCATTCTTTGCCGACATCTTCACACCCATGCAGGCGATGATCGATTTGCAGACGGAGTTGAGAAAGACACGGCTCGCCGCCTACATCTTTTCAAATACCAACCAACTTGCGGTCGAACACATTCGCAAGCGCTTCCCATTTTTCAGCGAATTTGACGGTTACGTGCTTTCCTATGAACACGGCGCGATGAAGCCCTCTGCGCGGCTTTACGAAATCGTCGAGCGCGCTTCCGGCCGTCGCCGCGAAGAAATCATTTACATGGATGATCGCCGCGAGAATGTCGAGGCTGGGGTGGCACGCGGATGGCGGGGCATCCTGCACGAATCCGCCGATGCCACGCGCGCCTCGCTACAGCAGCTCGGCATATTGGCTCAAGCCTGACTTCCTGGCGCGGAATCCTTGCTCTGCCCCAATAAATTCTCCAGCGAGTAGTTCGCGTCTCCTATCGAAAACAGCCGGTCCGCGATATCATTCAAAGCCTTGCGCGTCGTTTCAAACCGCTCCGACAGTGTGCTGAAAATCTCCGCCACTTCATATTTCTGAGCCAGACGATGATCGCTCGCCGCTCCGAAGTGAGTTCGACCCAGAGATTCGTAGTATCTCACATTGGGAAAACCGCGAACTTCCGCGCGAAAACGAATTCGATCCGGAAAAACGCCCGAAAAGAATAACGAAAAATTTCCTATATGGGCGCGAATAAAGAAACTCGTGCGATCATCCGCTCCATTCAGCGCCGACAACATTTCAAAGAAATAATCCAGGGAATTCAGGTGCCCCGGCATCACACAACGAGCGCGCTCAGATTGTGCGAACTCGGCCAGGACCTCGGCAACGTAATCGGCCACGGCTCGTTGCTCCACACCGGACCGCCGAAAAACATTTCTTACCAAAATATAAAAGTAGAATCGGCTGGAAACACGCAGGCACCCGCGGCGTTCAAGAAGTGCGTGGAATAGCGATTCGTCATCCAGAATCACATCACGAGACTCTTCGTCCGAGAGAAGCTTTATCAGGCAATCGGCCGTGCCAATCCTTCGTCCAAGAACACTCAGGATAAAATCGATATCCTCAGCCGCAAACTGCACCCGACAATTAGGTTGAATCATTTTCATCGCCATCATTTCGGACGAATCACTGACCCCGCGGTTCAACCGCGTTTTCTACCCTGACAATAAGCTAAAGCAAAATTGGTTCCACGCAAAATACGCAATAACCACCGCTACGACTGCGGTTGCGAGTGTCTCCAAAATGGATGATTCTATCCACGGTGATTGATTTAGTGACTGCCCGAATTGCGGCTCGCTCCAGGCGACAGGCCATGGATTGGAGTCTCGTTTTGATCAGCCAGGATATTGAGTCAACGGTCGATTTTAATGAAGAAGGCGGTTGGGGATTAACCATCGCAGAGAAAGACCATGAATCGGCCATCAAAATTCTCAAACAATACCATGCGGAAAATCGCCAATGGCGCTGGCGACAAAAGCTTTCGTCCAAAGGCATACTGTTTGACTGGGCCAGCCTGGGTTGGGTTCTGCTGATTGGAATATTCTTTTGGGTTCAAACGCACGCGCGAACTGATTTCCAAGAAGCTGGCTTGATGGATGCCGTGGGCGTTTCTCACGGGGAATGGTGGCGATTGTTTACGGCGATTTTTCTTCACGCTGACCTGGGCCATTTTGCGATGAATGCCTCTCTCGGGTTGTTCTTGCTCGGATTGACCATGGGCAATTTTGGCACCGGGCTGGGTTTGCTCGCTGCCTACCTCGCAGGCGCGGGCGGGAATGCCGCAACCTGGCTGATTTACACCCAGGGGCATCGAAGCCTGGGCGCTTCCGGAATGGTGATGGGGTGCGTCGGCTTACTCGCATCTCAAGCAATCTTCACTGGAGCACCACCTGCACAAAGATGGAAATTCGCCATTGCCGGCTCTGCGGCGGGAATCATGCTATTCGCTTCCCTCGGATTGAGCCCAAACTCCGATGTGCTCGCGCATTTTGGAGGTTTCGTCAGCGGTGTCATACTCGGGTGCCTTTTAAAAACAACTCCGCGCTTCATTCAAAATGCGACGACCAATATTTTCGCAGGCGTACTTTTTTGCGTTCTCGTCATCGTCCCGTGGTGGATAGCGCTTCATGCCGCCCGTTGAAGGGAATCTTGATTCGCTTCGCGAGCTCTGATGGCAGCTCTAATCTTTTGACTGGCCCCGGTGAAGGCCTTCGAATAATGGTTCAAATCATCGGCGCTTTCGATATCCGAAAGCAATTTTTCTGCTTTGCCAATACCCGCCACCACCCTCTCCCAGACGCGCCGCGCGCGCAAAGATTGTTCGCGGCGAATTCCCGCAACACCCAGCCGATTACGCCTTCGTTTCGGCCTTCGGAGCAAACGAGTGTCCCGCATAAAACGCATCATTCCTTTGCCGTCCATCACTTCGGGGACGAGCCTCAGGATGGATTCCTGCGCCGATCCATTTATTTCCGCCGATCCCAACAACAGCGGGGAATTAGCGGCATCCAACTGGGCGCGCGAAAGAACGGATTCGGCAAAAAGCATCCAATTTTCCGCGGTGCGCATCGTGATTTCGGGGAGATTGGCGGCCACCCAGTTCTTGAAACCCGCATTGGGAAGACGCGAATTTCCGTTGGGCACAATCTCCCTGGCCTGAAGCAAGGCGCGGCCGGCCAGAAACGCATAGCCGAATTGTTCCGCCGCCCCGCGGCGCTGCGCCGCAATCAAGTTGTGAATCACCTCGGCATGAGCCTCAAGTTTTTCCGCAACCGCTTTAGAAATGACTTCCAGTTTACGGTTCATCGATTTTAGTTCTGCAATTTGCGGCGCCGCAGAAAATCCTCGACGCTCTCGCGAGTGATGGTCGGCCCGCGATTACGCCCGCGGCTCCATGCGATCCTCGCGTTTTTGCGGCGCGGCGGAGTCGATTCAAGCTCGCCCGCACGAATTAGATTCAGGCGATGGTTGGAGTTGCATCCCAGGACGGCGTCGAGTTCCACCCCGGTAAAACATTTCTGTTCAGGTGGCAAAATGAGCTGCGCGATCTGCGGCCACGTCAGTTCCAATCGTCGCATGCCAAGAGTCAGCCGATAATGCTCAAGGCTGCGGGAAAGAAATCTCAACTCCCGGCGATGCGACATCAACGGGCTGCGGCATTCGAGCGTGACGGCGATGTCGAACACCACGACATATCCGAGATCGATCAATTGCTCGATCTCTGATGCACCGAAATCAAGCGCCCACATCACACAGTCTTTATCGGCCAGCGGCCGGCAACGGGGCGTGCGCAATCGAAGGGAAATTTCAGCGGGAGAAAGCATAACAGGAAAGGAGAGAAGAAGTGAGAACGGGGCACAAACACGAAGCGCGTTGTCCGCTCTCACTTCCGCCCACTCATCTCAGGCGGCTTCGCGGACGCTCTGTTCCGCAAGGTCAGATCTCGGGCGAATGAAGAAATTTTCGTCTTGTTCGATCGTCAAACCGGCCTCCTCCAGCAGTTCCGGTTTTAGCTTGGATCGGTCGGCGAGAATCTTTTCCTTGTTCACCTCCGGATCGGGGTAGCGGACGTAGGCCGAGCCCCAATCCAAATTTTCGAGCCGCAATCCGATTTTGCCGAAGGTGTCCTTGCCGCTGATCTTTTCAACTCGCGGCGGAGTCAATTCAAAGCCGATCGTGGCGAGCAGCAGGTCCAGAGACTTCTTTTCCGGAAACAAAGCGGAACGATTTTTTTGGCAATAGACAAAGACACCCGCCTCGCGAGCTTCAATTTGGCGGCTGAGGCCAAGCAGATTCTCCTGGTGTCGCTTCTGAACTTCGGCGATTTCCTCCTGCATTGCCGCGGTTGCCTGCGTTTGTTCAATTTTAAGTTTGACGACATCCGCGACGACTGTTTCCAGCGCCGCGCGGGAGTTAATGATGCAGGGTTCGAGTTTTTGGCGTTTGATCATAGTGCTAGTGGTTGATTGTTGACGGTCATTGAAATTGAGTTTTCCCACGGAGAACTGCCGGGCGGGTCGTGTCCATGTCGCCGGCAATGGGCCATTGCAGCCTTGCCGGAACGGCGCAATTGCGCGCCGGGGGCGCGGGAAGAGACGCCTCGCCGCGTTGCCCAGCCTTCGTGACGCTAACGCGAAGGTTGGTTTCTCCGTGGGAAATTATTTCGGCACTCACACGAGCAAAGCATTCCGGACAAATGCCGTGAGTGGCGCGCCGCGCAAACGGATTGCCGCCCATTCGCTTCTGTTTCGGTTCGTGCCAGGCGCAGATGCGTCGAAAGCGCAGCCAGTAAGAAATGGCGGCCCAAACTCCGATGCCGTGAAAAACGAGCCAGGCAGCAGGGCTCGAGTGTTCCTGAATTTTCGATTCCGCGCAGCGTTGCGGCTCTCCAGTTTTGCTTGAATTCATCTTAATCCCCTTGTTAATTCGAATCCCGTTCCCTGCCCCTTACGCGTCCTTTTTGGGTTCCAGATAGGACTCCAGTTTCCTGGCCTCGGCTGAATCCGGCTCGACCGTCGCATCTCCAAACAGCGTCGAAAGCACGCAGACGACATCCCTGACGGATTGAACTTTGGACCAATCCAACCGCCGGCGCTTCGCGAATCGTTCCAGAAAAAGCGCGAACTGTTCCGCCTCCTCCTCACTGACGCTTTTCTCACAGGCATGTCCGCATTCAGTCGTTCCCGCATCCAACACCCGGCCACATTTCCAACACGTGTTCATAATTCCTCCTTTTTCCTGGTCTCAATTGTCTTCGCCCGTATCTGTTCCTGAAAATCCAATTCCATCGCCGCAGCCTGGGAAAGCACGCGCGCAAGATCCATCGCGGCGGCGCGGACAGAATCGTTTGGCATCGATTCCCCCAGCGCGTGGTAAATCTTGATGCGGTCGGCGACGGGAAACTCGCCAATCTTCTCGGCCGCCGCCCGGGCCAGGATGCCGACAATATGAGCGCTCACAGGCATAGGAATTTCGAATTGGTTTTGGATAGTCGTGGGCTGACGATGAGGCTCAGTCGCAGCGGATCATGGGTGGAGAAACACAAAAGAGATATTTTTATGCCACGATTCACCTTGATCCGCTGCGACTGAGCCCGAGGATTCCCCCAGCCAATAACAGATTCCCGCATGCGCCCTGCTCCTTTCATTTTTCCCTTGAATTACAGCCCCAGATATTTAATAGTCAAAGTCGACGGGTCCATAATCTTTTAAAAGTCAAAATGAGTCAACAAAAATTTTTAACTAATTTTGCCAAAGGCAAACTTTTGATGACTGCCCGAAAGCGCCTCGGCCTGAACCAGGTTCAAATGGCCGAAAAGTTGAACTTGGATTCCTCGTACCTTTCACAGCTCGAAAACGGGCGGCGCGAAGTGGATGAATTTTACGTCAATCGCGCGGAAGAATTGGCGCGGGAATTTGAAAATGCCCATAAACGTCGCAACGATGCGGACGTAATCCTCGAGTCCACAGGTGGACTGGCGCCGACTCGGGAAAGTTGTCTTCATTACCTGCAACGGTTTTTGGAGACCTGCACCGACCCCGCAAAACTCGGGTGGACGGCCATTGAATTGAAGGAGCATTTTCCGCTGGATAAGTGGGCCCTGCTCAATTCAGTCCCAGACGCCGTCGCGGCACAGGCCGCAACGCGGGCCGTGGCCGAGGTTCAGAAGCCCGGCGTAGTATATGCACGCTCACGTAAAGCTGCTTCGACCAGCGGAAAAACTTCTTCGCCAGCATCACGCGCTGGTGCGGCGTCAGGTGCCCCGCCAACTCCTCCAAAGCCGGCTCCAAAGTGATTGAGCGTTTTATCATACGGACCTTCGCTTTTCCCATAACATTTCCATTTGTTTCGCCCAATATCACATGCGGGGTCAGACATTATCCGTCCATGTGAATAAGTTGTTTACGTCCACAGCGACAAGACAAAACATTGGCAATCAATGGGATGCAAAATTGCGAAATCGTTTCGCATTTTAAAAACCGTAAATCGAACGCACGTTCCGATACGATTTACCTCCAAATCTTTCATACTTCCGAGGAAAATCGCATCTTCGCTCCTCTTCCCTCTTAAGACAAAACCACGATTTTATGCCCTTTTATCCCGATTTTTGCATTGGATTTGTTTGATTCCCAGCAGGTTGCTCCGAAAACATTACCGTGAGTTTTTTTTGTATTTCGCAACGTGCTTAGATGCGCGTCATGAAATTAAAAATCGCAACCTGGTTAAATCGGGCGGGGAAAAGTTCCTCCGCAATACTTCTATTCACAACCGCAATCTGCCTCACCGCCTTCACAGCCTGCGCGCAGCTTAAGTCCTGGTTTACGCAGCCGGGGTCGGTCGAGCAACTCGCGCCGGCGACGACGAATCTCGTGACGCTCGTCGTCACGAATATCGTCACGCTGCCGGCACAAACGAATACTGCCACCGGCGAGGTGACGCCGCCGAGCACTCACGCACTGCTGACCACCAACGTCACGGCAGTGGTTCAGCCAGCGACATATTTCACGAACATCTCGCTCGCACCCATCGTGCAAAACAGCATCAGCGCGGCGGACACAGCCGCGAGCGCCGCGGGAATTCCCTGGTCCCATACCGTTGCGGAAATCGTGCTGGCACTGATCGGTGCGGCGCTGTCGTGGACCAATTTTCGCAATCGCCAGCGGCTCCTGTCTGAAATTGGCAATCACACGAACACACAAAATTCCTTAAGCGTGGCCCAGGACGTTGCGCAAACGTTGGTGCAAAATTTCGAGCAACTGCGCCAGGTGGCCCTCACCGTGCCCGGCTACACGCGGCAGATTGATGACAAGGTGATGACCGCAATCCAGGCGGCGCAGCAAATTGCGGGAGTAAAAGACCAAATCAACGCGCTCGTGGATGAGCATACAGGAACCACATTGCCGGGCTAAGTGGCGGATGAATGGATCAATGGATTGTTGGATAAATCGTTTCCGCGCATATCCAACAATCCTTTCATCCACAAATCCATTTATCCGTCGGCTCAAACACACACGAATATGAATATCCTTTTGGCAGACGCAACCAACGAACAGGTGGGAATTTTTATATTTGCCGGCGCGGTCGTCACGGGATTTATCGCCACGCTGGTTTCGGTAGCGTCGAATTTCGCGACGCGCCGCGAACTGGAAGACCTAAAGAATCGGGTGGATAAAATGGAAATCGACCTCGATGACAAGACCGCCAAAATTCACAAGCGAGTCAATCGCCTGCTGGCCGGGCAGATGTTGATCGCCGGGCGCGTAGGTTGCTCGTTGGAGCAGCACCAGGATCAAATCACCGCGTGGATGGAGAAGCTGGATCGAGAAGAGGAATGACCGGGAGTTGATTGACAGCTCGCCACTGTTTGGAATTCGGATTGATCTGTACGTTTTTTTCAGCGCGGGGAGAATACCTTCATTGAAACACGTGCTGCTTCGGGATCGCAGCGCCACAATACATACAACGAGCATTTTTGCTGTTGGAGGGCTTGCCGCAGGCGGGGCATTTGGTGAGCACCGGTGTCATGCGACCATCCTGCGCGCCATCCCGCAAGTCCACCTCCTTAATCTTGGCAAGCAATTCCGCCTCGGTGATTCCCACGCGCTCGCGCAGGAGTTCCCACATTGCCTGGCAGGCAAGCGCCATATGGGCCACCTGGATTTCGAGACTGCGCACGCGATCGGAGTATTGCGCTGCTTCTTGTTTCGCCTCAATCGCGTCGGTTTTCGCCTCGGCAATCTGGCCCTGCTGGTAAGCTTCCCAAAAGAAACTCATAATTGATGCGGGTGGAAATTCCTTTTCTCTGATAAGCACTCTCGCAAGTCACGAATGCCTTGTCCAGTCCGCATCGACGGGCGGGATTGGATGTGGGTGAGCGATTCCTTCGTTCTCGTCCTCGTCGTCGTCCTCGTTTCCGCGGAAATACTTCCGAGCAACGATGAGGAGGACGATCTCGCACTTCTACCCACCTCCAATCACACCCATATCCGACCGGGAAATCGAAACGCGTCAATCCCGCGGTTTGAGACCCGAGCCAATAACTCCCATCATCCATCGACCTGCCGGGTGGCACGGAATGACAAGGCCTGGCTGCGACGCGTGTTTTCAAACACTCGAACTGGCTCAACGTTCGGCAAATGACGATTGCCAGCTTCCAGTTCCGCGAGTCCGCTGTAGGCGTCGGCCAGGAGCAAGTGGTTTTCACAACCGTCGACGTAATCTCCGAGAGAGCCGCCGCTCAATTCCACGCGCTCGGAGCCGGCCAGCAAATGTTCATCCAGCGTCTCATGTATCAGCGGCTGGCCACGGCCTTTCGGCGGGAGGTGCATGGCAGGATTCAGCCGCACATAGGACTGCTGATCCGGAACAAAAATCACCTCAGAAACATTTTCCGCCGGAGTCAAAAATTCGCGAACGACGCGGTCAATCGTTTCGAATCGATTCGCTTCAATGAGCGGCACGAACATGGTTTGCGAACCTTTTTCAAAAATATCGAAACCATGGCTGATTCCCGCGCCAATCCGGCGTTTGGTGAAAGCCACCACTGCGCACCGGAGATTCTCCCAACGCTGGCGGTTGCCATTCCAATGCAATCCTCCGGGAAAAGAGATGTATCCCGTTTTGTCCCGGGGCGGTGGCGGCCAATGCGCAAGATGTTCCAGGCCGTTGAGACGAAGAGCCAGAGTGCGCGCTTCGTCCGTGGCCGGCGCCTGGTCGATAAAAAGCGCGAGCAATCCGAATGCGTGGAAAAGGGTGGTCGCGCGCTCGACCACATTTCCCAACGGCACATGCTCGGCATGAACAACCTGTTTCACGTCCGGCGCGCAAACTTTACGGGCAAAGAACCAACAACGACGGCCGGTATCCAATCCCCCGAATATCGGAACGCTATTTGGCGTCGCGAAGATGTCTCCATTTTTCTGCGAAGATTGGATATTGAATGCCGCACCCATTGGATGGTCCGTCCACGCGCGCCGAGAGCGCTCGAGAATTTCCGGCGTCAATTTTTGCGCGGTGCTCTCCGGCATGGCCTTGCGGTCGCAGAGAAAAGTGGTCATCCCTTCCGGATCCGCCACGGCGCGCACCCATTCAGCCACGATTTGCGAAACGTCGATCGCCGCAATGGCGAATTGCGATATGCGAAATGACCAATTCCGCAATGCCTCCTGCTCGGGCCTGCGGTGGCTCCACTCAAAACCGCCGTAGCCGCGATTGAATTCGGTTCCGCAATGCGTGCAGGCGAAATAATATTTCGTCGCTGGATTATAAACCGCGATCGTGGGGCCGTTATCCTCGTGCCGAAAGTCACCGGTGTGCGTGAGAAATGGATCAGTCGGCAACGCCGTCCCGGAAACGGCTGCGCGGCAGATGCGCGGCCAATTCTCCTCCAGATTTTGTTTTCGCGCGCAATCCAGGTTTGGGCATTGGTGCAGCATCACGCCCTGACTGCCATCCTTCCAGGCTTTGTGCTGGCCGCGGCCGGCGACGCGTTGCGTGCCGATCTTCAAAAGCAATCGCACGCTGCTCGAAGTCATGCGGCCGCGCACGAATTTTTCCCGAGCCGGTTTGATGTCGTCCACTTCATCCAATGTCGTCACGTCAAAGGTATAGCTGGTCGGAACTTTGTTGAGGCCGAGGATCATGCCGTGGGAGCGTTGTTTGCCGTTGGTGACACTGAAAGCTCCCTTGCGATTCACGCTCTTGCCGGATTTGTTCACCGTCCTGCCGACCTGCGTCATGCGCGCAAACCAATCGATCTGATCCAGAATGTCCGGCCGGAATTTTGTATCCACCATGCCTTCCACGAGGTCTCGATCCGGCAAGTAAAATCCCCAGTTCAACCACGCCACACCGGTGCAATAGGCGCCGAGATTCAACTCGGTCGCCGATTTGCCGAACTGCGCCCCGCCGCAAATTGCAATGGTGGCGTCGGTCTCTATTGGACGGCCATTCGAACCGAGCACACGGTCGATCAGGTCAACGATTTCAATCAACGGCTCGCGGCCCTCAAAAGAATATTGGCGATACTCTCCGTGAGGACCCGGCACCCGCGCATGTTTTTCGAGGAACGAACGAAACGAAGTAATTTCCGGGGTTTCGACGATGCGCCCGTCTTCTTTTTCCTCGCCAACCGGCTCTGCTCCATCGAGCGGCCCCACGTCGTTTTGATTTTGTTTCGCGCGAACGTTCCGGTTTTTGTTTTTTGAAATGCTCACAACTTTTAGGAGCAGTTCTAGCAAACGCGGAGGGCGAATAAAAACTCACGGTAAGTATTTAGTCACAACATCTTCATTGCGTGGAGTTTGTAAAAGCAAAATTCCCAAATGAAGGCGTTTTTTCGAAAGATTTCCAGATCTTCGTGGAACGGAGACTTGTGCTAAAGATGCGGTGAATACGGCCATTTGGCCGTTCAACAGGCTGAAATCACCCTGGCAAGGGCCTCACGCAAATCAGCGAATTGAAATGGTTTGCCGATCAAACGATCCACACCCTCCGGCAAGGGATCTGAAGTTTCCAGTTTCTCAGCGTCTGCCGTGATCATGATGATGGGTACGGTGGGATGACGCTGCTTAAGCGCAACAGCCAAGGCGTCCCCTTTCATGACCGGCATCAGGTAATCAAGAATGACGATATCGAATTTCTCTTTTTCGCAAACGGAAAGAGCTTCGGCAGCGCTACCCACACTGTGGACATAGCGCTGATCAAATTCGAGCATTCGACGGATGGAATCCGAAACCAGTGGATCGTCGTCCACCAATAACACCCGCCAGACTCCGGAAGTGGTTGCCGGCACGCTCGAACCTAGCACGGGTCGGGCGAATTGCAACTGTGGCGGAGAATTCGACAGGGAGTTGCGAAAAACCTGAATTTCCCCAAAAAAACCGGTATACACCCCATATCGGATTCCTTTAGCCGCCGTATTCTTTCCTCGGCACGGCGAGCGCTATTGAAAGCCGTGCGGGCGCAGCATATGGCAGAACACGCAGTGATTCTATTGGCGGAAGATGAAGAAGATTACGTGCTTCTCATCCGAAGGGCGTTTGCGCAGGCGCAAATTCCGAATCCGCTTCACGTCGTTTGGAACGGCCAGGAAGCCATTGCCTATTTGAAAGGCGAAGGCAAATACGCCAATCGCGAAGAGTATCCCCTGCCCGACCTCTTTTTGCTGGATCTCAAAATGCCGCGCGTGAATGGCTTTGAGGTGTTGAAATGGGTGCGAGCCCAACCCGGACTGGCACCTTTGCGAGTGCTGGTGCTGACATCTTCCGACGAAATCCGCGACGTCAACGAAGCCTATAAGCTCGGCGCGAATTCATTTTTGGTGAAACAGCTCGATTTTCAGGATTTTGCGCAATTGAGCCGACTCATCCAGGAATTCTGGTTGAAGGCGAGCAAAACGCCCGAAACTTTCCGACCTCCCAAAAATTCCGGGAATCCGGCAAACCACGGCGGCCCCGAACATTCCGGCAGCGAGGGAACGCGCAACTAAAACGGGCGTTTATAACTTCCAAATTGGCGCAAATCCATCGGGGAGTTTCTTCAACCGCTTCCAAGTCCCATCCGTTCTCCAAAACGATGAAGATGCGTCGTGAATTGCGAAATCGTTTCGCAGTTTAAAAACAACTGCGAACATTGCAGTTCATCGCGATTCAGAGTTGCAAAAATTTTTTGCGCACGCATTTACGAGCCGCAAAATTTTCTTTTGGAGTCACGCACATGGCCGTGAACATTGATTTTTTTGCACTTTTTCCGTCGTTTTCCCCTTCTTTTCTGAGTCGTTAATTCTCTCGTTTTTGGCCCTAAATTCGAAATTTTCAAACTGGAAGTAGTTTTCGGTGAGGGGTTTCCACCGAAAACCTTACCGTGAGTTTTTTTCTTTTTTCGAAAGGTGGTTTGATGGGCGCACGAAATGAAAGTGAAGAGCGGCAAACGAGAAAAAAGAAAGGCGGGAGCGGCGGGTCGCACAATGCGCCTGCGCCATCAGGAACCAACCGCGAGCGCGGCGCCTTCGCATTTTTCGATTCAATCGTTACCCCTCAATTCGATCCGGAGGTTGCATGACTGACATCGTTCAAAATTCAGACCCAAAAATCCCGAGCCGTCCCGCGCAGCCGTCGGCTGGTGGCGGCAAATCGGCAGCGGAGTTAGTCAGGCAATCAAACCGCTGGCGCGACAACTACAATCCCATTCGCGGCCTCGCCATTGCCCGGGCGATCTCAATCCTCGAAGCCGCGGATCGCGGTGATTTTGCGGAATTGCAGCTGGTGGCCAGGAAAATCGAGCGTCGTTATCCGGTGATGAAAGGGCTCAATGCCCGTCGCCTCGCCGCTTTGGAACGACTCGATTGGAAAATCAAGGTGGTTGAGGAATTGCCTGCCGGAGCGACACTTGATGACGCCGAGGCGCAACGCACCTTTCTTCACAGCCGGTACGAGTTGGTGGACAATCTCACGGAAGCGATCGGCTTTCTCGCCACCGCCGAATTTCGCGGCTACGCGATTTTGCAAAAGCATCGTTTCAAGGACGGCGGAGAATTTGACGGCGCCGTCCGGGAATTTCATTGGCTGCCACAGGATCAATTCAGCCGGGATGGCCAATTCGGCGATTTCTACTATAACCAAAACTCCAATTTCGGCATCGGCATCGATTCGTGCCGCACCTTGCTGGGTGAACAGAACCGCATC
>Ga0105240_10010747_pt1 | contig 12842 bp, 9 predicted proteins | sample KBSC54metaG_FD_80426 | JGI IMG/M metagenome (GOLD analysis project Ga0105240, IMG submission 80426) | Corn rhizosphere microbial communities from Kellogg Biological Station, Michigan, USA - KBS C5-4 metaG | ecosystem: Host-associated > Plants > Roots > Rhizosphere > Soil | place: Michigan, USA... | reverse complement strand
TGCATGACGGATTGACCGGATTGGCGAACCGGCGTTGTTTCGACGACGAGATCGTCAAGGAGCTGCGTCGTGCGTCGCGTGATGGCGAACCGCTTGCCATCGTGATGATAGATGTCGATTACTTCAAAAAATACAATGATACCTACGGCCATGTTGCCGGCGACGATTGTCTGCGCCGCATCGCTGCCGCTGTCAAAGTTGCGGAACAGCGCCCCGGTGACTTGGTGGCGCGCTACGGAGGAGAAGAAATTGTAGTGATGCTGCCGCATTGCGATAAGCACAGCGCCACACTCATTGCATCCGACATTCTGAAAAACATCAGTGACCTGAGAATTGCGCATTCAGGCAATCCACCCGGCGTCGTGACCGCCAGCGCGGGCGTGGCCGTCCTGACGGAAGTTTCTTCAGCCGACACGGCAGAGAGTATTGTCGATATGGCGGATAAGGCTTTGTACCAGGCAAAGTCGACCGGCCGCAATCGTGTGTGCACGTATTTCGGTGGTGCATCCTCGTTGGCATTAGCGTAACGACGACAGGAGTCAATCCTGTCGCCATACATTACCGCGATTGTCCTGAGGGTTTTCTTGCTGATGGCGGCTCATAGTGCGGCCCTGTCAGAACTCAGGATCTTGCGATTCTCGCAATTTGGCTGGTTCGCGGGTGTACAACAGCAAGCGGTACAGACCTCGCAGGGCTTTGATTGGCCAGTTTAAAAATACTGACCGCCTGCGACAGTTTGACTGCCTGCTCTTCCAAGCTGGCAGCAGCAGCAGCTGCTTCCTCAACCAATGCTGCGTTTTGCTGAGTGACTTCATCCATCAGGGTGACGGCTTCGTTGACTTGTTGAATGCCATTGCTTTGTTCACCGGAAGCCGCCGAAATTTCTCCGATGATGCTGGTGACGCGCTGTACGGAGGAGACGACGCCTTCCATCGTTGTTCCAGCCTGCGCTACCAGCGTTACACCGGCATCGACTTTTTGAACCGAAACGTTGATCAGGGTTTTGATCTCTTTGGCGGCAGCAGCCGATCGATGAGCCAGACTGCGCACTTCGGTGGCGACGACGGCAAATCCGCGGCCTTGCTCACCAGCGCGCGCCGCCTCGACAGCTGCGTTAAGAGCAAGGATGTTGGTCTGGAATGCGATGCTGTCAATGATTCCGATGATATCGACAATGCGTTTTGCGGAGTCGCTGATTTCGCCCATGGTCGTAGTGACCTTATGCACCACTTCACCGCCGGCAATCGCGACTTCGGATGCCGTCGATGCAGACTTGTTGGCTTGCATGGCGTTTTCAGCATTCTGCCGCACTGTGGCAGCCAATTCCTCCATGCTGGCAGCCGTCTCTTCAAGGCTGGATGCCTGTGCTTCCGTGCGACCGGACAAGTCCATGTTGCCCTTGGCGATTTCTTTCGTCGAGACCTGAATCGAGTCTACGTTTGCGCGGACATCGCCGATGATGGCAACCAGGTTGACCGTCATTTGTTGCAGAGCGCGCAGTAACTGACCGGTATCGTCTTTGCGAGAAGAAGCGAATTTACTGGACAGGTCGCCGCCGGCAATCGACCGGGCTACGTCTGTTGCCAGCTTCAGCGGCTGTGAAATCGACGTCAGCAGAGAATGCCAGAAGTACAGAATCACGACTGCGCCGCCCAGTGTTGCACCACCAATCCAGTAAGCCCCGGTATTGCCTTGCGTGCCGGCGTGCAGATTTGCACCGCCCAGTACAAGGAGAAGCGTGATCATGAAGCTCATGATCAGGCCGATGCGCAATGTCAGAGAGATGTCCCGCAAGTTCCGGATGCGCGCAAGTACGCCGGTGCTGACAACCTCGCCCTGACGGATGGCGAAGCCTCTGGCCTTGCCGTCCTTGAACATCCGGTAAGCCTTGCCGGCCTCCGCAACCTGTTGAGTGGACGGCTTGGTGCGCACCGACATGTACCCGACGGGTTTTCCGTTCTCCCGGATGGGGGTGACATTGGCCAGGACCCAGTAGTAATCGCCATTTTTACAGCGATTTTTGACCAGGCCAGTCCATGGGACTCCCAATTTAAGGGTCGCCCACATGTCGGCAAACGCCTCAACGGGCATGTCCGGATGCCGCACGATATTTTGCGGGGCACCGATCAGTTCGGCCTCGGTAAAGCCGCTTACTTCCAGGAAGTAAGGGTTGACGTACTGGATATTTCCTTGCAAGTCGGTTTTGGAAACAATCGACTCACCGTCTTTAAAGGGATGTTCGTTGTTGGTGACGGGCAGATTGGTACGCATTCAGTACTCCCTGTTCAAGTGGTGTTCGGATTGGGACTCGCTTTTGGTGATGTTTGTCTCGTTTATGATTCAGCCGATGACGTCAGGCCGGAACAGCGTGTAAGTTGGTTGCAGGTGCGGCGGCGGATTTTTGCAGGGCGGCTTTAATGGTCGCTGCCAGTTCTTCGACTGCAAACTTTGCAACATAGCCGTCCGCTCCGACGCTGCGTACGTGATCTTCATTTGCAGATCCGGACAGGGAAGAGTGGATGACGACCGGGATGCTTTTCAAGCGAGGATCGGCTTTCACGTTTCTGGTAAGCGTAAAGCCGTCCATCTCCGGCATTTCCAGATCGGTAAGAATCAAGGCAACCCGGTCGCCGATTGGCGTACCGGCCTGTTTTGATTCTGCGGCGATGGATTGCAGCTTTTCCCAGGCTTCCTTGCCGGTCTTTGTCATGATGTACGGCAGACCGAGTGTTTCCAGTCCGTGCTCAATGAGCGAGCGTGCCACTTTGGAGTCGTCTGCTGCAAGCACAACCGCCCCAGGCTTGATCATGGACTGCAGTGAGGTGACCTGCGTTTCGTTCAGCGCCTTTTGAATCGGCGATGTCATATGCAGAATCTGCTCCACGTCCAGCACTTGCACCAGATGTCCGCCTTCGCCTTCAGAGTCCAGGCGTGCGATGCTGGTGACGATGTCGCCACCGGCGCGGGATTCTGCAGACAGTACCTGGCTCCAGTCAAGGCGAACGATTTCTTCGACTGACTCGACCGCAAACGCTTGCGTGCTGCGTGCGTACTCGGTAATCAACAGAATATTGAGGCCGGTGCGCGGCGTGCAGCCGGCGACTGCAGGCAGATCGATGACTGAGATCACTTGACCGCGGATATTGACCATTCCCAGCACGGGTGACTGCGTTCCCGCTGCTTTGGTGATAGGCATCATCGGTACAATTTCCCGAATCTTGAATACATTGATACCGAACAGCTCGCCGGGAGTATCTTCCGTGCCGCCACCGAGGCGAAACAAAAGCAATTCGAATTTGTTGCTGCTGGTGAGATTCGTACGTTCGTCGATTTCTTTTTGAAATGCATCCATGGAAGCCTCAAGGTTATATGTGGCAGACGGGACTATGTGTCTGCTTTGCTATGCGTCGTCTGGTGTCCTATCGGCTTCGATCGGACGTGATTTACTTCAAAACTGCTCCCAGGAGCCATGCATGTCATCGGTCGCGGTGGCAACTTGCTTTTGCGCCAACGATCGGATGTCTTTGCGTGGAAGCTGAGCTACACGAGGGGTAATGTCGATACTGCGATGGCTTTGATGCGGAGCAGTATTCAACATTAAGCCGTCGTTATGGCTCAGCTTGAACACGCCGACTGCAAGTGACAAGCGACCGGCCTGGTCTTGCAAAGACTGGGCTGCGGCAGCAGCTTCTTCGACCAGCGCGGCGTTCTGCTGAGTCACTTCGTCCATTTGTGCGATGGCTTGATTGATCTGCTCAAGGCCGCTGCTTTGTTCAACACTTGCCGCTGAAATTTCTCCCACAATGTCGGTCACACGTTTGACGCTGGCTACCACTTCATCCATCGTCGCACCGGCCTGAGCCACCAATTTACTGCCGTCGTCGACTTTGGAGACGGAGTTATCAATCAGGGTTTTGATTTCTTTGGCTGCGGCTGCCGAACGTTGCGCGAGATTGCGAACCTCTGAAGCAACAACTGCAAAACCACGACCTTGTTCGCCAGCACGGGCTGCTTCTACTGCGGCATTCAGGGCAAGGATGTTGGTCTGGAAGGCAATGCTGTCAATGACGCTGATGATGTCCACAATCTTGCGGGAGGACTCATTGATGGCATCCATCGTGCTGACCACTTTTCCGACAACATTGCCGCCCTGGACGGCAACCTCGGAAGCGGAGACTGCCAGCTGATTGGCCTGGCGTGCGTTGTCTGCATTTTGTTTTACGGTCGACGTCAGTTCTTCCATCGCGGATGCGGTTTCTTCGAGCGAGCCTGCTTGTTCTTCGGTACGCGAAGACAGATCCAGGTTGCCGGCCGCGATTTCGCCGGAGGCGGTATTGATGGTATCAGTACTGGTGCGCACTTCACCGACGATTTTGAGCAAATTGTCATTCATGGACTTGAGCGCCAGCATGAGTTCGCCTGTTTCGTCCTTGCTATGGGCTTCGATGTCCGCGGTCAAATCTCCGGCGGCGACTCTTTTCGCGACGCCGAGAGCTTCACCTAAGGGGCGCGAGACGATTTTTGCAATCCATACTGCAAGACACAACGAGAGCGCAATGGCTGCGATCAGGAATCCCGAGATTAATACCTTGGCGCTGGCGTACGTCTGGGCAGATAACTGATTCGACGCTGTCGCACCTTTTTCATTGACAATCACCAGCTTTTCCACCAAGTCCATCGCTTCGCGATATGAGGCGGTCGACACGCCGTTGAGCAAGACGAGAGCTTCGTCTTTCTTGCCGGTAGCGACTAATTTCATGATCTTCGGATGTTCGTCCACAAAAGTCTGAATTTGCTTTTCGGCCTGTGGATAGATGGCTTTCTCTTCTGGTTCCGAGATTTGCTCGGTATAGAGTTTTTGACTGCGAATGATAAGGGCAAGCTGATTGGTGGCATTTTTATCGGCTTCGGCAGCGCGTTCCGGAGTGAGCGCGGAAATATGTTGAAGCTCAAAGCTGCGTAAACGGGACAAGGTCAGTTTGAGATCGGCGAGCGTACGAATACTGGGTAGCCAATTAGATGCAATTTCGTTGGATGCCTGATTGACCTTATCAAGCTGCATCAATGCAAAGCCTCCCAATGCTGTAACAAGCAAGAGGATGGCTGAAAAAGACAAAATCAGTTTTTTGGCAATTTTCAGATCGTAGAACCATTTCATGTGAATCTCCCGAGGCCGACTATCGATGGAATATTGTCGAGTGGCGATGTGCATCACATGCTTGTTGCGCCAAATTCGACGCAACAATTATAACAATTTTATTGAATTAATTAAATATTTGTTTTATTTGTTTTATTTAATTATTCAATTTCTCTCGATGTTGATCGTTCGTTTTCAGCCTGCTTAAGCAGCAGGAGAAGATTTTGACTCTGAAGGGCGGTCTGTGCCTCATCAGTTCTCGGTGGAAGCGTCCTGCGGCGCTCTTGGCAGCCAGCGCTCGACGATTGCCAGAAATGCCGCTGCAGTGAAAGGCTTGGGCAGATAGTCATCCATGCCGGCCGCGAGGCAACGCTCACGATCTCCTTCGATCACGCTGGCGGTCAGCGCGATGATGGGGAGGTGCGGGAGTCCTTTGGAGGCTTCCCACTCGCGCAGAAGGCGCGTGGCTTCGTAGCCATCCATCATGGGCATCATGCAGTCCATCAGCACCAGGTCGTAATGCTCCTGTTTCATGGCAGCCAGGGCTTCGGCGCCGTTTTCTGCTTCACTGACGCGATAACCTTTCTTTGTCAACAACATGCGCGCCAGTTGCCGGTTGATCAGCGTATCTTCGGTCACCAGAATATGCGCAGCAGCATCCACGGAGGGAGGCGCAGAGGAAGGCTGCGGGGAGGGTATGTTGTCTTTATTGAGATTGTCGTCGTCGGCACGTGCCGTCGGCACAGATGTGATTCCTTCCGCTCCTGCGGGTAACAGTTTGGCTCCGTCGGAGGAGCTGACTTTGCGGCAGGGGACTTCGAAGCGAAAAGTCGTTCCTTTTTCCGCCTCACTCTCGCAGGATATCTTGCCCTGCATCAGCTCTACCAGTCGCTTGCAGATAGATAGCCCCAGTCCGGTGCCGCCGTATTTTCTGCTAATGGAGCTATCGGCCTGGCTAAACGGCTGGAATAGCCTTGCTTGCTGCTCAACGCCGATACCTATGCCGGTATCAGAAACTGCGTAGTGCAATATGACCATCCCGGGACGTGTCGCATCGGAGATGCATTGCAGCGAGACATTTACATACCCGGATGCAGTGAACTTGATGGCATTGCTCAGCAGATTCCCCAGCACCTGGCGAATGTGTGCAGAGCCGCCTTCGACCTCGGCTGCAGCGGATTGGCCGATCTGAATGTCGATGCGGAGGTTTTTTTTCTGCGCCGTAGCACGATGCAGCGCTACCACGTCGTTGAGCAACTGCGAAGGAGAGAAAATGCTGTTCTCACAGTCCATGCGCCCGGATTCGATTTTGGAAAAATCGAGAACTTCGTTGATGATGCGCATCAGTTCTGAGGTGGCAAGATGGACTTGCCGGGCATAACTGTGCTGCACCTTGTCGAGATTTGTGTCGAGCAATAGCTCGCTCATTCCAAGAATGCCGTTCATCGGTGTGCGGATCTCGTGACTCATCATTGCGAGGAACCGTGATTTTGCCTGGTTAGAGGCGTCGGCTTGTTCTCGGAGTATCGCTGCCGCGACAGCATCTTCTTCGCGTCGCCTGAGTATGATTGCCATGAAACTGAACGCAATCAACAGCACCAGCATGCTGGCGCCGGCAATAGCGCCCAGGACGCGCATGGCGCGTAACCAACTGTCCCGAAAGCCGCTTTCAGTGATGCTGACTTTGATGCTCATCGGCGTGCGCCGGACTGTGCGTTGAGAAGATATATCCGGCGTGTCACTGGGCACGCCTGCAAGCAATCTGTTTGCAGGAGCAGCTTTCGTGTCGTCGAAATCTGCAGCCTTGTTTGTTTCGCTGTCGCCGGTTTGCTGCGGCCAGCCTACCAGCAAATTATGGGCGCCTCCGAAAAGTGCAATGGATACGTGTTTCTCCAGGCTGATACTTTTGAAAAAATTGGTAAAAAAATCGCACGAGATAGCAACCAGAGCAATCCCGGCCATATTGCCGCGGGCATCATTGATGCGACGGCTCAGGTAAAACGTCCACGCTTGGCTGCTCCGATTACGCACCGCAGCGCTGTAGAAGATCTCATCGGTGTTGTGTCTGACGTGATAGAGATAATAGTCTCGGTCGCTCACGTTGATGCCGCTTGTGGGGAGTGGCCGTGTCAGCGCGAGGACGCTGCCGTCGGCGGCAACAATTGCCGCGCCGGAAATCTGGGGGAGCCCGCTGATCTTGTCGCGCATCATTTGACTGATGGCTGGGTGGGAAGCGGCTGCACGAAAAGTTCGATCATCCTTGGCGCCGGCCCGGGACAACTGGCTTATATCGTCAAGCACCAGAGTGGAAGAGGCCATTGTCTGCGCTGCGTTCTCTGCCAGCACCAGCGAAAGATTATCGATATCCTCCTGCCAGTCATCGGTGGCCCAGTTGTAGAGGATGGAGCTCGCGCTTAAAGTGGCTATGCCGAGAAGGATAAGCAATAGTGCGCCGATTGTCAGTGTGACGCGGCGCGCGCTGCGCCCCAGCCATAACAATGGGTGCAGGACAGCAAAAAGGAGAGAGGTGGTGGAGCGCGTCGGCATCGAAATTAGCCGGCGCGAGAATCATCGGAACATGCCGCCGATTTCTGGAAGTGCCGGATACTGAGGTGTACTTCGGCGATCGTCTCTTTATAGACTTGCGCGAGGTCTGCCCAAAGCGCATGGATTTCTCCCAGCGACGCCGTACGCGACAATGCTTCAATGCGTCCCAACATGCTCGCCAGTTGATCTGCGCCAATCAGCGCAACCGTTCCTTTGAGCGAATGGCTTTGGAGTGTGACGTCAGCAGCCTGACCCGCCGTAATGGCGTGGTGCAGGCGCTCATACATGGGCGGAGCGATATCGATAAAGGTCGCGGACAGTTCCAGAAAAGTCGGAATGTCTTGCCCTGCGGCATCTAGAAGTACTGCCGGATCGATATGCTGATAGCGTGGCATCATTTGCGCATCCCCCTGTAGCCTCGGTCAGGCTTATTGTTATTTTATTGTACGCGTCGCAACGGCTTCTGTGCCGTTCAATAAAGGCAGTTGAAAAGAAAACGTGCTGCCGGCACCCAGCTCTGATTGGACGCTGATCTCTCCACCCATTAACTCAACCAGCAGAGCGGCAATCGTCAGTCCTAGTCCAGCTCCATCATGCGGGCGCGCGGCAGAGTCATCGATTTGAGCGAATTTTTCAAATATCGTATCCAATGCAGCTGCAGGGATCCCTGGGCCGGTGTCGATGATGCTGAAACGCAAGTCCTTGCCGACCGCCTCGACGCTGAGCTGTACATGGCCTGCAGCAGTGTATTTGCAGGCATTGGTGAGCAACTTATCGAGCACTTGCAGCAACTTGGTCCGGTCGCAACGCAGATAAGGAGGTACATCGTCGGCGATGAAAGAGTTAATCCACAATCCCTTTTTTGCAGCCGCTTCTTCGCAGGCGCTGACAGCATTGCGGACGATATCGCTGAGTTTTTCTTCGCTGATATTCAAACTGACTTTTCCTGAGCGCAGGGTGCTCAGTTCCAGCACCGAATCAACCATGCCGAGCAGGCGCATGCCGCTGTCATGGATGGCGCGCGCGAACTCGCCATGGCGGGTGCCGGTGAAATCTTCCATCAGCGTTTCCGAGTAGCCCAGAATGCCGTTAAGCGGCGTGCGAAATTCGTGCGACATATTCGACAGGAAATGCAGTTTGGCCTTGCGTGCCAGCACCGCTTCACGGCGGCTCGCGACGAGGTGGCGAATCAGGATGACCAGCGCAGCCGTCCCGAGAATGATCAGCAACGAGGTCAGGCTGACGAGCGTCAGCGTTTGTGATCGGATGGCACGGTAGCCGTCAAGGCGCTCATCGATGTCGATGCCTACCGCCACATACAAGGGATAACTCCCCAGCTTCTGATAGGCATAAAAGCGATCGCGATGGTCGACAACACTTGTGGCGCGCAGCAAGCCGCTGCCATTCATGCGCATAGCCTTGAATACTTCGCTGAGAGAAATGTCTTGCCCCATTGAATCGTCGTTGCCCACATGACGCACCCGCAGTACACCGTCATCACCCACCAGGAAAATCGCACCGAACTGGCCGACGTCAACCTTTTTGTACAGGGAAGTGAAATACCCCGGATCCATCGAGGCGATCACCACGCCCTTGAACGCACCATCAGGTCCGTCAATACGCCGCGTCATCTGCAGGGACCATTTCCCAGACACCCGCCCAAGCAAGGGCTTGCTGATATACAAGCCTGTATCCGCAGATTGCATGTGCACCTTGATATGCTCACGGTCGCTCAGGTTCAGCGGCTTAAATGGCTTAGTCGACAGCACGACGTCTGCCTTGTCATCAACGATGCTGAAAAGGTTGTAAATATCCGATGGCGCAATGCCGTCCTTTAGCTCTTTATTGATATCGAGCTGCTTTCCCAGGACGTTATAACGGGAACGAAGATAGACGATCGCATGATCAGTTGACTCAACGGTACGTGAAGCATGTTCTTTGAATAGCAGAGACAGGCTGATGGCATCACGCTTTGCGCCGGCAATTTCATCGCGATAGTTTTTGTCCAGTTGCCACCATGTGGTGACCCACAGCCCTGCGATGAGCAAGGCAGCAAAAATGCACAAGATGGCGCCGACATTGACCTCCATGGCGTCCCGCATTCTTTGCAGGCGGGAGGCCGGTACCGAAACTGGATGTGAAAAGTGCATGGCGTCGTCTAGTCTTATAGGTATGAGGCGACTAACTGCGCGTCATGCGGGCTTTCTGAGCGCAGCATGCACGCAGGTAACCGGACAATTCATCATAGTTGACAGGTTTTCTGAAAAACACGACCCCCTCCGGAATGCCGCCTCGGGCATCGAGTTCTTCCGGCGCCAGGCTCGAAAGAATCGCGATATTGGTATCCGACAGGGATGGATAGCTGAGAATGGTCGAAATGACTTCATAGCCATCAATACCATCCATCACGATATCGGCCAGCACGATGTCGGGTTTGTTAATGGCGATTTCCACCAGCGCCTGATAGCCGTTTTCGCAAAATGTCGTGGTCGCCGGCAGATTCCAGGAGGCAATCTTCTTGGCGTAGATATCACGCTGCAGCTTGTTGTCCTCGACCACCAGAATAGATGTCTTCTTGCCCGGAGCGGGCCTGTCCTGAGGTACTTGCGGGGCGTTAGGCGAAGCCTTGTACGCCTCGACAGCGGCAAGCGGGATGCGTCGGTGTCCGCCTTTTGTTTTCCAGGCTTCAATCACACCGGACTCAACCAATTGTTGAACCGACGTCACGGAAATGCCCAATATCTGCGCAGCTTCCTGTGTTGTGCACACCTCGGTCGTCGTCATCGTCATCTTTCCTGTCATTTGTGTTGAATTTTAAACGAATTAAATAAATTTGCAAATTTAATGTTTAATTTGTTAAAATTAATTTATTCGATGGATTTTAAGTAATCACCTGCCGTAAGGCAACTTAATGCCGCCATTATGGGGTGAAACACTCAAATCTGAAAGGGCAGGGAGAAAACATGAAAAACAACGAAATCGTTAGTGCGATTGATATTGCTGAGTTTTCTCGCCACATACGTGAGGCGCGGCTTTCGTTTGTCCATGCGCTTCTGGAAGAGTGCTGGCTGTTGCAGCAGCGTATTGAAATAGAAAAATTGGCTTCAACACTGAAATTGGTTGAGTTCGTCTGGGTCGACACAGCGGACGCCATCGATACGGCGCAGCAACCCTTGACCCATGATGTGGCAACGTTATTGGGCGAATTGACTACGACACTCGATAGTTTGCAACAAATAGACTACGTATTGAACGACCTCAGCGTCTCTGTCGGCAAGGACCAAATCCCTTTTGGGAGCATGTTGTGATTGAACAGCAGGCCGGTGCGGCAACAGTGCGTAGGCTAATGGGTGCCCGGCACTTATTTTTTCTGACCGGGATCTTGTTATCTGCCGGCATGCTATGCGGCAGTATTTATCTGGCAAATTTCGAAAACCAGCGCATTGAAGCAGTTCGCGTTCAGCGCGGTGCCGATGCGGCGCGAGTGCTTTCTTTGCAGGCGTCGGCAGTGTTGTCTGCGCTTGATGACAGCGCAGAACTGTTGGCTGCCGCCAATCTGGCTGGCGCTACACCGGTTGCGTCGTCGTCGGAATCGAGAAAAAAGCTACTGCAATGGAAGTCCCTCTCTTTGCTTGATCAGGATCAGCGCGTACTGAGAAGTTCAGAGCCGCTGGCTCGGGACACCTATATTGATTTGAAAAATCTTGGCTTCATGCGGCCCTTGTCCGACATACTGGCTCCGGGAAAACCGTTGCTTGTCGGCGGCACGTATTTGATTCCGTTCGCGCGCCTGGTGCGGGTGGGATCCGATCGGATTCTGATGTTGGCCATGCTTGATCCTGCCGTGTTTTTTTCCGGACTGGACAGAGGCGGAGAGTCCACGTTGTCCTATACGGCTTTGCTTGATAGCGACGGCGATGTCCTTGGCGCTTCTGATGATAAAGACAGGCTAATCGATCAGCACTATTCGGTAGGTGTGATGTTGACGCAGTTATTGCGCGACACCAGTCATCCGCATGATCGCCACGGGCGCTTCAACATTGAGTCGCCGATGGCGAGCGACTCCTCGCTGGTCAGCTACCAGTTTCTGCCCAAATTCCCAATCACCGCGATAGCCGTTCAGTCCGCTGCGCCCGTCAACACGGTGACGGCACTCATCAGACTGGCATGGGCCGGCGGCACAATTGCAGTGGTCATGCTGATATTTAGTCTGTTTCTTTGGCGCTTCATGCGCCAGCGGGCTGATGTGGAATCTCAGTTGCACAGCGCGAGAGAGGCGGCAGATAACGCCAACTCGTCGCGCGGAGAATTTTTGTCGACAATGAGCCATGAGATCCGCACGCCAATGAACGCGATCATTGGTATGGCCGGCTTGATCCGAACCACGCAGTTGGATGCACAGCAAGATAGTTTTGCAAAAGGAATTGAGGATTCTGCGCAAGCGTTGATGCACATCGTCGACGACGTTCTTGATTTCTCGAAGATTGATGCGGGTAAGTTAAAAATCGAAGCGCTTGAGCTTGATCTGCTTGCGATCGTGGAAGCCAGCGTCGATGTCTTGGCGACGCGGGCATACGAGAAGGGGTTGCGGTTAAGCAGTTACGTCGATCCTCGCGTACCGGCGTTGCTGCGTGGAGATCCTGGCCGTCTGAGGCAAGTGCTGCTGAACTTGCTGGGCAATGCCATCAAGTTTACCTCCGCCGGTGAAGTTTCCATTCAGGTTCAGCTTGTCGGTGAGGTTCCTGGACATTGCCGAATTCATGTTCAAGTCAGCGATACGGGGATTGGTATCAACAAACAAACGCAGGAAAAACTATTCATGCCATTTTCGCAGGCAGACGGTTCCGTGACCCGCAAATACGGCGGGACCGGATTAGGTCTTTCGATCTGCAAGCGATTGATTGGTCTGATGGATGGGGAGATTGGCGTCGAAAGCGAATACGGATCCGGATCGACGTTCTGGTTTGAATTGTCGCTGCCAATCATTCAATCCGGACCGTCGCCGGAGTACATGGCTGGTGAGCTGCTGTTGATCGCTCCGGATGATGAAGCGACTCGTGCATTGCGTAGATACGCAGAGGTGAGAGGGATAACCGTACATCGTGCTCTGACCCTTGAGCAAGGGAGGCAATTGCTGCACCGACTTGCGTCCAACGTC
>Ga0105240_10010746_pt1 | contig 12843 bp, 9 predicted proteins | sample KBSC54metaG_FD_80426 | JGI IMG/M metagenome (GOLD analysis project Ga0105240, IMG submission 80426) | Corn rhizosphere microbial communities from Kellogg Biological Station, Michigan, USA - KBS C5-4 metaG | ecosystem: Host-associated > Plants > Roots > Rhizosphere > Soil | place: Michigan, USA... | reverse complement strand
GGCAAGACCCTGGTCGCCACGGCGCCGGTCTATCTGAACGCGCTGGCCGGCAAGGGCGTGCACCTGATCACCGTCAACGACTACCTGGCGCAGCGCGACGCCGAGTGGATGGGCCAGGTCTACCGGTTCCTAGGCATGGACGTGGGCGTCATCGTCCATGGCCTCAGCCAGGGCCAGCGCCAGGCCGCCTACAACGCCGACATCACCTACGGCACCAACAACGAGTTCGGCTTCGACTACCTGCGCGACAACCTGGTCTACGAGGCCAACGAGATGGTCCAGCGGGGCCACAACTTCGCGATCGTCGACGAGGTGGACTCGATCCTGATCGACGAGGCGCGCACGCCGCTGATCATCTCCGGCCCCACCGAGGACCGGAGCGAGTTCTACAAGACCATCGACCTGCTGGTGAAGGAGCTGATCAAGGATCCGACCACCTACGACTTCGACGAGAAGCAGCGGCAGGTGATCCTGACCGAGGAGGGCTCGGAGAAGATCGAGGAGATCCTGATGGAGGGCGGCCACCTGGCCGAGGACTCCGCGGGTCTCTACGACGCCTCCAACGTCTCGGCGGTGCACCACGTGAACCAGGCGCTGCGCGCCAACGTCCTCTACCAGCTGGACAAGGACTACATCGTCCGCGCCGGCGAGGTGATCCTGATCGACGAGTTCACCGGCCGCATGATGCATGGCCGCCGCCTGTCGGAAGGCCTGCACCAGGCGATCGAGGCCAAGGAAGGCGCGGTGATCCAGCCGGAGAACCAGACCCTGGCCTCGGTCACCATCCAGAACTACTTCCGGCTCTATTCCAAGCTCTCGGGCATGACCGGCACGGCCGCCACCGAGGCCCAGGAATTCCTCGACATCTACAAGATGGACGTGGCCGAGATCCCGACCAACCGCCCGGTGGTGCGCATCGACGACGACGACGAGGTCTACCGCACCTCCGCCGAGAAGCACGTGGCGATCATCGGCCTGATCGAGGACTGCTATCGCCGCGGCCAGCCGATCCTGGTGGGCACGGTCTCCATCGAGAAGTCCGAGCAGCTCTCCGAACTGCTGAAGGCCCACAAGTTCGAGATCGACGGCAAGACGCAGAACGGCATCCCGCACAATGTGCTGAACGCCCGCTATCACGAGCAGGAGGCGCTGATCGTCGCCGACGCCGGCGTGCCGGGCGCGGTGACCATCGCCACCAACATGGCCGGCCGCGGCACCGACATCCAGCTGGGCGGCAACGTCGACATGAAGGTCATGCAGTGGCGCGACGAGCAGCGCGCCCTGGGCGTCGAGGTGACCCCGGAGATGGCGCTGGAGCACAAGGCGCGGATCGAAGGCGAGATCGCCACCCTGAAGGACCAGGCGCTGGCCGCCGGCGGCCTCTTTGTGCTGGGCACCGAGCGGCACGAGAGCCGGCGGATCGACAACCAGCTGCGCGGCCGGACCGGCCGTCAGGGCGACCCGGGTCACTCGAAGTTCTTCCTCTCCTGCGAGGACGACCTGCTGCGCATCTTCGCCGGCGAACGGCTGGATTCGATCATGCGCACCTTCGGCGTCCAGGAAGGCGAGGCGATCACCCACAAGTGGCTGAACAGCGCCATCGCCACGGCCCAGAAGCGCGTCGAGCAGCGCAACTACGAGATCCGCAAGAACCTCTTGAAGTACGACGACGTCGTGAACGACCAGCGCAAGGCGGTCTTCGAGCAGCGCGCCGAGTTCATGGCCGCCGACGACATCTCCGACGTGGTCGGCGAGATGCGCCGCGACACCATCGAGGACTTCGTCCACCGCTTCCTGCCGCCCAAGGCCTACGCCGACCAGTGGGACGTGGAGGGACTGGAGGAGCACATCCGCGGCTTCCTCGGCCTCGACCTGCCGATCAAGGCCTGGGCGGCCGAGGACGGCATCGCCAACGAGGAGATCGAGGAGCGCATCGTCAAGGCCGCCGACGCGCGCGCCGCCGAGCGCGACGCCCAGGTGGGCGACCACATGCGCACGGTGGAGAAGAGCTTCGTCCTGCAGATGATCGACCTGCAGTGGCGCGAGCACCTGATGCACCTGGACCATCTGAGGAACGTCATCGGCCTGCGCGGCTATGGCCAGCGCGACCCGCTGAACGAGTACAAGACCGAGGCCTTCACCCTCTTCGAGACCCTGCTGACCGATCTTCGCCAGAACGTCACCCGCTGGCTGATGACGGTGGAGTTCCAGTTCGAGGCGCCGCCATCGCCGCCGCCCGGCCAGTTCCAGGAGATCCACCTCGATCCCCTGACCGGCGAGAACGCCGCGATGATGGGCCAGCTGCCCGACGGCCTGAACGTCGAGCAGCGCCAGGCCCTGCCGGTCACCGCCCTGCCCGAAGGCTGGGAGAACACCGGCCGCAACGCGTCCTGCCCCTGCGGCTCCGGCAAGAAGTTCAAGCACTGCCACGGGGCGCTGGTCTGAGCGCAGCGTCACCCTCCGGCCGCGGTGCGGAGCCGGACGTTCGGGCTCTAGCGGTTACTTGAGGTCCTGCAGATTCACGTCGCCGGGCGCGACGTCGAATGTCTTCCAGGGACATGAGGGCGTATCGGCGTGGCGCTCGAACGCCGCCATTTCAGACTGACTTACCCAAGTACCCTTCTGCGCGGAGAGCACCAGACCGATCCGGACAATGGCCTTGATTCCCGACTTCTCCGTGACCTCCTCGAAGCGGTAGATTCCGTCGTCCCCCTCGATCGACTGGTACGTCCGGACTGGATCGACGCTGCCATCGATCTTGAAGAGAAGGCTTCTATCTTTGCCGAGGCGATGGCTCACCATCATGATCGGTTTGTCTTTTCGCCAATAGGCGGCCACCCCTGTTCCATCCGCATAGCGACACTGCGCTGCAAGAAGCCGGTCGATAGGCTTGGCGTCCTTCGCCTCGCCGACGCTGGCCGGAACGACGATCAGGATCGCTAGAGCAAGGCAGCCCGTCAGCAACGCACCAGCCCTTTGTCCGACAATCCACATTTCTTCAGGCATCGCTCACGGCTCCTGGCCGGGCCGACCGCTCTCGCGCAAGGCATCCTCGTAGGCGCCATCGCTCCAGGTCTTGTAGGGGCAAGCGATCACATCGCCCTTCGCGAAGAAGGCCGGAATCTTGCGCGGCGTCAGAGGCGTGTGCGGCTTGTGCATCAGGTATCGGGTGGTCCGAGCGTAGGCTAGATAGCTCGTGATCCCACCGTTGGCATGGACATCGAGAGTGCCATTCGAACGGAGGCGGATCAACGCCGGCTCGCTCGGTCCGGAAGGCTCCATCAGGAACATCATCATTCTGCGCCGATCCGAAAGCGTGAGCACGACGCCCCGTTGGCCATCGCCATAGCGACACTGGACTCCCGAACGCACCTGGAGAAGCCGGTCAACGATGTATTTTTGTGCGGCGGGCGGTTGACCGGGCCATAGGGCCGCGAGAGTGGCGCTCACCGCCAGCGTAGCTGAGACAGACATAGACGGCCTCTAGTCCTGATAGGTGTTCGCCCAAGCCGTCGAAGACGGGACATCCCCGTATGTGAACGAGTTGTGCAGCGGCCCGACTTGAGTGCGGATCGGATATTTTCCCAGCCAAAGTCCTCGGCTACTGTCCGTCAAGAAACCAAAGTGCTGCGCGCCATTGGTAGGATCAATTCCTTGAGCGCGCTGGGCCTTCGCTATGGCTAGCGCGTCTTGCACCTGTTTGAACATTGCCGCTTCGGCGGCCGGGATTGTTTTGATCGGCTTGGCGGTTTCGGGCCGATTGGGTCCCAACGCTTCATCCCCGTTCATGAGCGCGTGCGCGCTGTTGACGATCGCCTGCATCGTGCCAGGCCCGGAGTACGAGCGAAATTCGTTCATGAGGATCCGGGCCTCAGCGTCGTCGGACAAGCTTCGCCTATCCCCCCGCTTGATCGGCGCGGCCGCCGCAGCCGCCGCGTCCTGCCCCTGAGCCTCCGCGCCCAGCGCGCGCACGTCGTCGGGGGTCGCGGCCTGCAGGTTCTGTCCCGTCGCCGTGGACGCGGCCCAGGCGTCGCGCCCGGCCGCCATGTTCGCATCGCGGTTGTCCACATCCTGCTGCCGCTGCGCCATCCAGTCCGCGATATCGCCCGCGTCCTGGTCCTCGTCCGCCCAAGGTTCCGACATGCCGCCCCCTTCTGTCCTGAAGCGCCCAATCCTACACCGGGATCGCCGAAAGTCAAGAACAAAACAAGAACATTTACCGCATGCAACCCTTCACGGCGACGCTCGTTTTGCTTGTCGTCAGTTTGGGGGAACCAACATGGCCACCTACCGCGCCTACCGCGTCGACCGCCACCGCCACATCCAGAGCGCCGCCTGGATCGAGGCGCCCAACGACCAGGCCGCCGCCGACCAGGCGGAGGAACTCTGCGAAGAGGGCGCCCCCACCATCGAGCTCTGGCAGGCCGCCCGCAAGGTCGAGGAGATCGACTGCGAGGACGACGACTAGAGGTTCACCCAGGCGCCATGGAAGCCGAAGGGCACGCGTCTCGGCATTTCCGCCACCGCGACCGGACCTTTGGCGACGTCCTGCGCCTCGAAGACCAGCAGGTCGCTGCGGTCCTCGGCGGCGCGGTAGACCACCGCGGTGATCCAGCCGTCGCCCTCCGGCGCGTCCGCCGAGCGGGGGACGAACACCGGTTCCGACGTCGCGTCGCCGCCGTCCAGCTGGAAGACCTGCCGCGCGCCGGTCTGAAGGTCCAGGTGGGCGATGGCGTTCAGGCGCACGGTCTTCGAGCCCGTCGGGTCGGCGGCGTACCAGCCGTGGCGGTGCCTGCGGGTCTCGACCCGCGGGTCGACGCGCGGGAACTCGCCGTCGATGTCGTCGATCACCTCTTCCTTGATGGCGTTCGAGGCCGCCCCTAGGTCGAAGGTCCAGCGGACCAGGCGGGCCGCGGCCTTGTCGCCGGGTGAGCCGTCCGCCCTGGGGAACAGCGGGGCCGTGTCATAACGCATGACGTCGCAGGAGATCACCTCGCCCTCCTCCCAGCTGTTCAGCGGGTGGAAGACGTAGCAGGCCGGGGCGTTGAACCAGCGGATCGAGGAGACGTCGCCGTCCCGGCGCATCACGCCCACGTGGCTGCCCTTCTCGGGCTCCCAGGCGAAGGCCGGCAGGCCGCTCATCGCGCGCTGCAGGCTGCCGGTGAGCGGCAGGATCGGGAATAAAACGTGGTTCTCAGTCGTCATGAAGTCATGGACCATGGACGAGAACGGCGCCTGGAAGTCATCGCGGCGAACCACCGTCCCGTCGGCGGCGGTGACGCCATAGCTCATGCCGGCCGAGAGCGGAGCCTCGCCGACCCCGTAGGCGAACCAGATCATCTCGCCGGTCACCGGGTCGATCTTGGGGTGCGCGGTGACCCGGCCCTTGTAGGCGTCGACATAGCCCTTGGAGGCCAGCGTGCGGGGCTCCATCTCGAACGGGGGATGGGCCTCCTCCAGCGCCATCAGCTTGCCGGCGTGCCAAAGGATGTTGGTGTTGGCGACGCCGCCGTCATGGCCCGCGGCGAGCGGGTCGGTGCTCCGGGGATCGCCCATGGACCCGAACAGGGCCCGGCCGTGCGCGTGCTCCAGCGCCCACTTCGGCGTGCGGACATAACGATTGCGGTAATTGACCTTGCCGTCCTCGACATAGAAGCCGTGGACCATGCCGTCGCCGCCAAACCAGTGGTGGCCGGCCGGGTCGCGGGGCTCGAACTGCGGATTGGGCCCGATGCGGAACAGCGCGCCGCGCAGGCCGGCGGGAATCTCGCCCCTTACGGTCAGGGAGAAGTCATCTTCGCTTACAACAGGCGCGAAATTTCCCGACAAATAGGGGTTGAGACGCACATTTCCGTCCACGGTGGCTCTCTCGCATAAAATATGATGTAAATTTATGATGTAAAAAGTAGCGTTCCGCAAATCATTTCGTGCAACTCTTCGAGTCGCCCATGCCCCGCGTCCTGACAGATACCGACGTCGCCGATTTCCGAGAGCGGCTTTGCGAGGCCGCGGAGCGGCTGTTCGCCGAGCGCGGACCCGACGCGGTGACCATGCGCCAGCTGGCCGCCGAGCTCGGCGTGTCGCCGATGACGCCCTACCGCTACTTCGAGGACAAGGACGACATCCTGGCCGCCGTGCGCGCCAACGGCTTCAACCGCTTCGCCGCGGCCCTGGAGGCGGCGCGGGACAGCGCCAAGGACGCGCGATCCCGCGGCAAGGCGGTTGGCCGGGCCTATGTGGCCTTCGCCGTCGGCCACCCGCATTCCTACAAGCTGATGTTCGACTTCAACCAGCCGCACGTGGAGAAGTACCCCGAGCTGGTGGCGGCCGGTCAGCGCGCCCAGAAGACCATGACCGCCCATGTGCATGACGCCATCGCCGCCGGGATCATGGCGGGCGATCCCGACCAGATCGGACTGATGTTCTGGGCGGCCATCCACGGCGCGGTGATCCTGGAGCTGGCGGGCATGCTGCCGCCGGGCGGGGCCTCGCATCTCTTCGACGGCCTGGACGCCACCCTGATGCGCGGGGTCGCGCCGAAGAGCTGACCGGCCGCTTGACCGCCCGGGCGGCAAGACCGAAGTGTCCTCTCTCGTCGGGGAGGCGCGACATGCCGGAGATCAAGCCGTTCGAGGTGAGCTGGAGCGAAGCCCAGGTCGGGGCTGTGCTCGACCAAGTGCGCGCCTATCCCTGGCCGCCGATCCCCGAGGTCCCGGACGGCTGGGCCTACGGCTGCGACGGCGCCTGGCTGAAGGGGCTGTGCGATCATTGGACCAGCGCCTACGACTGGCGCGCGGCCATGGCCGACCTCAACCGCTTCGCGCAGTTCACCGCCCGGGTGGAGGACTTCGACCTGCACTTCCTGCACGTGGTGGGCGAGGCGGGCGGCCAGCGGCCGCTGATCGTCACCCATGGCTGGCCAGGCTCGCACTACGAGTTCTGGGGCGCGATCGAGAAGCTCGCCTTCCCCAGCCGGTTCGGCGGCCGGGCGGCCGACGCCTTCGACCTGGTGATCCCGTCCCTGCCCGGCTTCGGCTTCTCGTCCAAGCCCGCGCGACCCGTCGGCCAGCGCACGACCGCGCGGCTGTTCAACACCCTGATGACCGAGGTGCTGGGCTACGAGAGCTACCTGGCCCAGGGCGGCGACTGGGGGGCGATGGTCACCTCCTGGCTGGGCCGCGACCATGGTAGGAACGCCCGGGCCATCCACCTCAACATGCTGGGCTTCCGGCCGCACGGCGGGCCGAGCGGCGAGGCCGAGATCGCCTGGGCCCAGCGCCAGGCCGCCGCCATGGACGTGATGGGCGCCTATTTCCGCCTGCAGGTCTCCAAGCCGCAATCGCTGGCCTGGATGGGCGCGGGCAATCCGGTGGGCCAGGCCGCCTGGATCGCCGAGCGGTTCCACGACTGGTCGGACCTGTCGAAGAAACAAACCCTGGACGAGGCCTACGGCAAGGACGCGCTGCTCACCAACATCATGCTCTATGTGATGACCGACAGCTTCGCGACCGGGGCCTGGTACTATCGCGGCCTGGTGGAGGAAGGCGGGCTGGCCTTCCAGCCGGGCGAGCGCTGCGAGACCCCCACCGCCTTCGCCAACTTCCCCGGCGAGCCGCTCTACCAGGCGCCGCCGAAGTCCTTCGCAAGCCGCGCCTACAACATCGTGCGCTGGACCGACATGCCGCGCGGCGGCCACTTCGCGGCCATGGAGGAGCCGGACCTGTTCGTGGACGAGGTCCGCGCCTGGGCGAACAGCCTCTAGTGTGAGAAGGAACCGCATGCCCGCCGTCGCGCCGCCCGTCCGCCCCATCACCCTCGCCGAGATCGAGGCCGCGCGCGGCCGGATCGCCGGGACCTGCGTGCGCACGCCGCTGGTCCGGCTGGAGCTGGGCGCGGGGTTTCCCGACATCCGCCTGAAGCTCGAGAACCTGCAGCCGATCAACGCCTACAAGCTGCGCGGCGCGGCCAACGCCGTCGCCCTGCTGAGCGACGCGGAACGCCGGAACGGCGTCTGGACGATCAGCGCCGGCAACGCGGGCCAGGGCGTGGCCTACGCCGCGCGCAAGGCCGGCGTCCCCTGCACCGTGGTGGCCATCGAGACCGCGCCCGCCTCCAAGCTCGACCGCATGCGGGCGCTGGGCGCGAAGCTGGTGCTGGTCTCCTACGAGGGCGCCTGGAACGCGCTCGACGACCGCGCCTATCCCGGCGTCGAGGGGACCTTCATCCATCCCTTCGACGACGACGACTTCATCGCTGGCCACGCGACCATGGGCCTGGAGATCCTGGAGGACGCGCCGGACGCCGCGGCGGTGATCTGCGGCGTCGGCGGCGGCGGCCTGATCACCGGCGTCGGCAGCGCGATGAAGGCGATCAAGCCCGGGATCAAGCTCTGGGCCGCGGAGCCGGAGACCGCCGCGCCGCTGTCGCGGTCGCTGGCCGCCGGATCGCCCCAGAAGTTCCCGGAGTGGCAGGCCTCGTTCGTCGACGGCGCCGGCGGCCAGAGCGTCTTCCCGCGCATGTACGAGCGCATGGCGCCGCTGGTGGACGGGGCGATCGTCGTCAGCCTCGACCAGACGCGGCGGGCCATGCGGCTGATGGCGGAGAAGGCCCGCATCGTGGCCGAGGGCGCGGGCTGCCTGCCGCTGGCCGCGGCGCTGACCGGCGAGGCCGGCGGCCCTGAGCTGGACGGGCCCATCGTCTGCGTGGTCTCGGGCGGCAACGTCGACATGACCACCTTCTGCGAAATCATGGCCGCGACGGCGAGCTGATCGCGCCCATGCTCCGCCCCGAACGCCGCCCCGAGATCCGCTACGACTTCATGTCCGACAACACCGCGCCCGCCGCGCCGGAGGCCATGGCCGCGGTGCTGGCGGCCAACGCGGGGTTCGTCCCGAGCTATGGCGCCGACCCGTTCACGGCGCGCGCCGCCGACCTGATCCGCAAGCTGCTCGACGCCGACGCGGAGGTGAGGTTCGTGGCCTCCGGTACCGCCGCCAACGCCATCGCGCTCGCCGCGCTTTGCCGACCCTTCGAGTCGGTGGTCGCCCATCAGCACGCCCACGTCGCCACCGACGAGACGGGGGCTCCGGGGTTCTTCGGACATGGCCTGGGCATGATCCCGCTTCCCGGCGCGCACGGCCGGATCGAGGCCGCGGCCCTGGCGGCGGCCCTGGCCCAACCCGAGAACGGCCACGTCCAGTCGCCCGGGGCGCTGTCGCTCACCAACGCCACCGAATATGGCGCGGTTTATTCCGGCAAGGCGCTGGGCGGGCTGATTGCGCCGGCCAAGGCCGCGGGCCTGGGCGTCCACCTGGACGGGGCGCGGATCTTCAACGCCACGGCGGCGGGCTTCGACCTCGTGGCGATCCGGCCGCTGGGGGTCGACATCCTGGCGATCGGCGGGACCAAGGCCGGCATGCCTCCCGCCGAGGCGCTGGTCGTCTTCGACCGCAGGCTCGCCCACAGGCTCGACGCGCGCCTGAAGCAGTCCGGGCAACTGCCGTCCAAGGGCCGGTTCTACGCCGCGCCGTTCATCGGCATGCTGGAGGACGGCGCGGTGCTGCGCCACGCCGCCCACGCCAACGCCATGGCCGCCCGGCTCGCCGCGGCGATGCCGTTCAAGCTGAGCCACCCGGCGGAGTCCAGCGGGGTCTTCGTGGAGATGGACGAGCCAACGCGCCTGCGCCTGCGCGACGCCGGCTGGGCGAGCTCGCGCTTCCTCGACGGCTCCGTGCGATTCATGTGCTCCTGGGCCACGACGCCCGAGGCGGTGGACGCGCTCGGCGCGGCGCTCGACGCCATCCGCTGACGACCCGGGGCGATTCGCCGGAGCTTGCGACGTTCGTCGGCTGCCCGGAGTCGGCGGAGACAGGGCCTGTGGCCGGAAATCCGCAGTCGCGCCCTAAGCTGTAACGATACACCGTAAGAAATGTTACGCCGCAACACTAACTGTTGCTGATGTTACAATGGCATGACAGCTATTCTGCACGCGGTTTTTTTGCGCGTATGGGGCATCCGGCGCAGATATTTTGCGCCACTTGCTCCCCGCGCGCACGAGAATGGCGCCGTTCACGAACGGCCTTCGCGGATCAGGAAACCCAGGCCGGGGGGCCGCAGAATGAAAGCTGTCACGACCATGCTTCGATCCACACTGCTCACGTCAGTGGCGGCCGCCGCCTGCTTGACTGTTCCGGGCCTCGCCGCCGCGCAACAGGCGCCCGCCAAGAGCGGGGGCGAGGTCTCCGAGATCGTCGTCACCGGCTCGCGCATCCCGCGCGCCGACCTGACCTCGGTCCAGCCGATCCAGATCATCACCTCCGAGAACATGGACCGCCGCGGGTTCGTGAACATCGCCGACGCGCTGAACGATCTGCCGAGCGCCGGCGTGCCCATCAGCCCGTTGGGCGACCAGGGTGGTTTCGGCACCGGCCGCAACTTCATCAACATCTTCAACCTGGGCTCGCAGCGGACCCTGGTGCTGGTCAACGGGCGCAGGTTCGTGGGCGGCAACCCGGCGTCGGTGTTCACCGGCGCCAACGCCGGCGGCCAGGTGGACCTGAACTCCATCCCCACCGGCCTGGTGGACCGCATCGAGACCATCCAGGCGGGCGGCGGCGCGGTCTACGGCTCCGACGCCGTGGCCGGCGTCATCAACATCATCACCAAGACCGAGTTCGAAGGCGTCGAAGTCGACGGCCAGTACGGCCTGTCGTCGCGGAGTGACGCCGACAACTGGCGCCTGCGCGTCATCGGCGGCCATAAGTTCCTGGACGACCGGCTCAGCGTGATGGGCAGCTACGAGTACAACGAGACCAAGGCGCTCGCCTTCACCGACCGTCCGGTCACTGCGCGCCAGATCGCCTTCGCCAACAACCCGGCGAACACCAGCTCGTCCGACAACATCCCCGGTCAGATCCTGATCACGAACCGGCGGATCGCCGAGCTGACGACCGGCGGCCTGCCCTACCGCAACGGCGGCTCGACGCTGGCGAACCAGCTGACCATCGCCGATCCGAACAACCCGGGGGCCCGGGTGTTCGCCCAGTTCGCCCCCAATGGCTCCCTCGTCCCGTTCAACCAGGGGATCTTCTTCCAGCCGACCATCGAGTCCGGCGGCGACGGCCTGAACCTGGCCGAGCTGACGTCCCTGCAGTCGCCGGTGAAACGGCATGTGGCCAATGGCTTCGCCAGGTACGAGCTGACCCCCAACATCAAGCTCTCGGCGGAACTGCTCTACGCCCACGCCGAATCCGTCGAGCCGTTCAACCAGCCGATCTTCAACGCCTCGCTGTTCGGCGGCAACTCGGCGGCGCTCCGGTTCTCGACCGCCAACCCGTTCCTGTCGGCGGCGACCCGGGCGCAAATCCTCAGCCAGCCCACGCCGCTGCCGGCGGACGCCGCCTCGCCCGGCGACCAGATCTTCTTCCTCGACCGCGCCTCGGTGGATATCGGCAACAACGAGACCTTCTCGACCGACGACACCTATCGCGGGGTGATCGCCATCGACGGCGACGGCCTGTTCAGCGGCCACAAGTACTTCTGGAACGCCTCGGCCAACTTCGGCGAGAACAAGGGCCACTTCTCCTCGCCCAACATCGACCAGTCGAAGTTCGTGCTGGCCATCGACGCGATCAAGGACGCGAGCGGCAATATCGTCTGCCGCGACCCGGCCGCCCGCGCCGCCGGCTGTGCGCCGCTCAACCTGTTCGGCCTCGGCGCGCCGAGCAAGGCGGCCCTGAGCTACGTCGGCGTGACGCTGGCGACCGACTTCACCAACAAGCAGACCGACTTCCAGGCGAACTTCGGGGGCGATCTCTTCGCCCTGCCCGCCGGCCAGTGGAGCGCCGCGGTGGGCGTCGAGTACCGCAAGGAGGAGGCCACCTTCACGCCCAACGACGCCGAGCGCATCGGCATCGGCCGCACTGCGCCGATCACGGCGATCGCGGGCAGCTACCACACCAACGAGTGGTACGCCGAAACCACGGTCCCGGTGTTCGGCAAGGACTTCAACTTCCCGCTGATGCGGCGGCTGGAGTTCGACGGCGCCTATCGCGGGGTCGATAACTCGTCGGCCGGCCACGACAAGGCCTGGCAGTACGGCGTGCAGTGGTATCCGTTCGACGACCTGCTGATCCGGGCGCAGAAGAGCCATTCGTTCCGCGCGCCGGCGATCACCGAGACCTCGCTGCCGACCGCGACGATCTTCACGACCGCCACCGACCCCTGCGACAAGAACAACCTCAACATCGGGCCCAATCCGAAGGCCCGCGCCGCCAACTGCGCGGCCGACTTCGCGGCGCTCGGCCTGCCGGCCAACTTCCAGCTGACCTCGCGGGTGCAGGCCGCGACCGTCCAGGGCACGACGGCGGGAAATCCGAACCTGGTCAACGAGGAAGGCGCGCAGTGGACGGCCGGCTTCGTCTATCAGCCGCATCAGGTTCCCAGCCTCGAGATCCACGCCGACTGGGTGCACATCGACCTGACCAACGCGATCGCCAACTTCGGCCTCAGCTCGATCCTGCAGGTCTGCTACGATTCGCCGAGCCGTTCGGCCGACGCCTGCGGCCGCTTCCAGCGCGGCGTGGCGGGCGGCGCGCTCCCCGGCCAGATCCTCGGCAATGGCGACACCGGAGCGGCGGGCGTCTCGGCCGGCCCGCGGACCGGCTTCATCAACGCCGGCTTCATCCACTTCGAGGGCCTTACGGCGGGCGCCAGCTATCGCCTGCGGTTCGAGGACTTCGGCGCCACCTGGTTCGACAACAATCCGGGCGACGTGAACCTCAAGTTCGACCTCTACCACGAGGCGCGGCGCAACAGCTCGGTCACCGGCCTGGGCTTCGACCT
>Ga0105240_10010744_pt1 | contig 12843 bp, 11 predicted proteins | sample KBSC54metaG_FD_80426 | JGI IMG/M metagenome (GOLD analysis project Ga0105240, IMG submission 80426) | Corn rhizosphere microbial communities from Kellogg Biological Station, Michigan, USA - KBS C5-4 metaG | ecosystem: Host-associated > Plants > Roots > Rhizosphere > Soil | place: Michigan, USA... | reverse complement strand
GTAAGTGGGCTCGTGCGATACCGTCGCACAAATATTCGCCGCGGGGGCGGCAATCTTAGGAGTGAAGAAATGTCGAAGCGCCTAGCAATAAGCACGATGTGCGCGGCCGCCGCTTTGCTGGCCAGCTGTCACAAAGGGGCACCCGAGGGCCAAGTCGCGGCCACCGTCAACGGCGATGAAGTGACGCTTCAGGAACTCAATACAGAGATTCAGGCGTCGAATATTCCGCCGAACATGGACAAGAAGGTCGCACAACAGCAGGCCTTGCAGCATATCATCGATCGCAAGCTCCTGCTCGGCGCGGCGCGCGACAAGAAGATCGACAAGAGCCCGGAATTCCTGGCGCAGAAGCAGCGCGCGGACGAGCTGCTGCTCGCCCAGACCTACGCCAAGCAGCAATTGTCGGCCGTGCCGGTGCCGACCGACGGCGACATCCAGAAATTCATGGCCGACCATCCCAACGCCTTCTCCAACCGCGAGGCGCTCCAGCTCGACCAGATCCGCTTCCGGCCGAATCCGGGCGACGTCAAGAAGGATCTCGACACAATCCACCAGGATCATAATCTCGACGCGGTCGCGGCGCACCTCACCGGTCTCGGCATCAAGTTCGATCGCGTGAAGGCAGGCCTCGACACCGCGCAGGTGCCAACCGAGATAATCAAGGCAATTAACAATCTGAGGGCGGGTGAGCCTTTTGTGATTCCGACGAACGGTATCTTCACGGTCAACGTCGTGATCGGTCGTCAGCCGATCCCGACCGATTCGACGCAGGCACGTCAGGCTGCGGTCGGCGCATGGCGCAACCAGCAGTTCACCAAGCTCCTCAGCGACCAGCTGAAGCAGTTCAAGGACAGCGCCAAGATCACTTATCAGAACGGCTTTGCACCGCCGCCGGAGAAGAAGCCGGGCACGCCCGGCGCCCCGGCCGCAGCAACGGGTGATGCCGCCGCCAAGTAAGGCATTTCGCCAAAAGAAAAGGGGCGGCCCTCTCGCGAGGGCCGCCCCTTTTCATTGAGCATCCAGCGTATCAGTAATAGCCGCCATAGCCATAGGCGAAGCCATAACCATATTCGTCGGCGAAGAGCTGGCTGCGATAGCGGTTGAGAACCGCGCCGATGAAGGGAGTTGGCGATAGCAGGCGGATCGTCTCCTGGACCTGCTTGCGCGTGGTTTTGCCGTCCTCCACCACCAGGATGAACCCGTCGAGATGCTGACCGATGATGACCGCATCGTCGTCTGCGAAGATCGGCGGCATGTCGACGATCACCACCGAGTTCTTGGGCAAGGCGCGCAAGCTTTCGAACAATTGCGTGCCTGCGGAACTGCTCAGCAGCTCGCCCGTGGCGACATCGCGCTTATAACCCGGCACCACCACCAGCCGCTCCTCGTTGATGCGGCGCGCGACCTGACCCATGTCGGGTTGCTCGCCCGACAGGAAATCGTGGACGCCCCATCCCTCGCCATCGAAGGAGAAACGCCCGGCAACCGCCGGCCGGTGCAGGTCGAGGTCGATCAGGTAGACGTCGAAATCGGCGATGCGCGACAAGGCCGCGGCCATGTTGGACGCGACGAAGGTCTTGCCGACATTCGGCGCGGCCGACGTGACGCCGATCAGCTTGATGTTGCGCTCTTCCATTTGCCGCACGATCTGCGAGCGCATCAGCTTGAACGGGCGCGCACGCGTATCGGCATTGCGGAAGCCGACGATATTCTGATCCTCGAACTGCTCGGGCAGCACATCGAGCGCTTCGATCTTGTCGATCGGCGGGAACAGGGCCGCCTGGACCGTCTCAACAGCATTCATTGACGCGGAACTCCAGCCATGTGTCGGGAAGAAAAGGCGGTCATGCCCGCACCGCCGCGTTCGACTTGCGCCGCACGCGCCGCTCGATCATCTGCGCGATCCAGCTCGGCCGCTGATCGAAATCGGGGATCACCGCCAATGGCGCCTCGCCGGTGACGTTGCGTAACGCGGCGGTGCCACGGATCGGGCGCATGACGAGCTCGATCAGCAGCACCAGCGCCAGGCCAAGACCAAAGCCGGCGGCAATCGAGCCCGCGATGATCAGCGGCCGGTTCGGGCGCAACGGATGGTCGGGCACGACCGGAGGATCGGACAAGGTCAGGCGTTCGCCTTTCTGTTCGGATTCCATCCGCGCCTGGATCTGGGCTGCCTGCAGCTTGACGCCGATGCCACGATATTGATCGCGCAACACGTCGGCCGCCTTTTCGAGCTGGTCGAGCTGCGAAGCGATCGCCGGGGCCCGCGCCGCCGCCGCATGATAAGCCGCCGAATTCGAGCTGGCGAGATTGCGGGCCTGCGCAAGCGCGGCGACCTGGGCACGATTGGCCTGGATCTGCGCCTTGATCGGATCGGTCTGAATCTTGGTGGAGGCATCCTTCTTGGCGGCCTCCAGCTGCGCCTTCGCCGCGATCACGTCGGGATGCGTATCCGAGTAGCGCGCCTGCGCCACCCGGAGCTGGGCCTCCGCCTGGGCCACCGCCTGGTTCTGGACGCCGCCATTGTCCTGCGCGGTTTCGAGCTTCGAATTCTGTGCCTGGATCGCCGCGATCTGCGCCTCGATCTGCGATCCGTCCGCGCCGGAATTGCCCGACATGCCGTTCAGCGCGAGGATCGGACCATATTGCGCGTGCATCTGCGTCGCCCGCTGTTCCAACTGCGCGATCTGCGCCTGGATCTGGTTCGCCTGCTCGGTCAGGAAGTTGACCGTGTCGGTCGCCTGGCTGACCTGCGTGCTCGCATCCGCCTCGAGGAAATGATCGACGAACTGCTGCGCGACGAGCTGCGCCTTGATCGGATTGTCATAATCGAACGCCACCGTGATCGCGATCGTGTTGGCGAGGCCCAGATTCTTCTTGCTGGGCGCGGCCCCCATGGCGAGGCCATTATCGATCGCCTGGATCGTGGTGTCGTCGCGCATCTTGTCGACGATTTTCGACAAGGGCAGCGTGCGTTGCTCGCGCGGATAGAGGCTGTAAGTGCGGATAAGCCGGATCAGATCCTGGCGGCTCAGCACACGTTCGCGCGCGCGCGCGATGCGCTGGCCGATCATGTCGCTGACCTGATTGCTGCCACCGGCACCCGATAGCGCGCTGATCAGATCGTCGGGCACTTGCTGCGATTCGATCAGCACGGTTGCCGACGATTCGTAGACGGGATGCATCAGGAAGGCGGTTACCAATCCGGCGACCGTCGCGACCATCACGGGAAGGATCACGAACCAGCGGCGCTGCCACAACATGGCAGGAAGCGAGGACAAGAATCCGCCCCCGGCACCGCCCTCTTCCATCTCTGGCGTCTGCGTAGCCATTTACATCCTTCCAAGCTTGGCTTTGACGTGGACCGTCGCTTCATAACCGCGGGCATCGGAAAAGCCGGTCAGCATGCGCAATCTATATTGGCCGCCGAAACCGGCTGAAACACGCTGGGTAAGATCCCGATCATAGGACGTCGTGGCGACCACCGACCTGGTATTACGCGGGACAGGGCTGCCCACGAGCGCAAAGCTGCCCGACGAGTCTTGCAGATATTGCGCGGTGAAACTCACGTGGCTGTGCTCGCTGAGATCATGCGTCAGCTCGGCATCGGCACTGGTCGTCGTGCGCAGCGGTCCGAAACCGCTCGGCGCCGTGTCGCGCGTCACTCTTAGACAGAGATGCGTGCGTGGATAGGTACCGCACAGATTGAGACCCAATCCCAGGCTGGTGGACGATTTCGCGAATGGACCGTCGATATGCGATAAAACCACGCCGACATGGCCGTCCACTTCCCAAACCGCCGTAAGCTGACGCTTGGCGGTCAGCGCCGGCTGGATCGTGCGGCTGTCCGGGTAGATTTTGGACCGAACCGAGCTGAAGGTCACCTGCGCGCCGACCGAGGTCCGCGCATCCAGCGCATGGCTATAACCGCCGTTCAGCCCATATTGGGTGTAGCTGCTCGGAATGCCGCCCAACCCGCCATTCTGCGCAGAACCATAGCTCAGATGCGAAACTTGCGCCCCGTAGGTGATCTGATCGCGCGCGCTGGCCTGCCATTGGAGCTGATAGCCCCCTGTCAGGGTTTTGGTGCGACGGCCGATATCGAGCGGATCGGTGATCGGCCGGGTGGGATCGCTGATCGTATTCTTGTTGCTGGTCGTGAAACTAGCCGTCAGCGTGGTCGTCAGGAACTGGGTGAGCTGGTCGGTGCGCGTCAGCCCGACATTGCCCGAATCGGTATAGCCGAACTTATGGAGATAGGTTTCGCGGTTATATTGGCCCAGCAGCGTCGTCATCGAACGCGCGGTCTGGTAGATCAGGTTCGGCTGGATCGACGCGGAAGCGAATACCGATCCCTCGGTCAGACCGGGAACGAGGAACGGATTGCTCCCATAGCCGATCTCGCTCTGGGCGACGGCGCTGAACTGCACGGATTGGGCCGTCGCCGGCGCCGCCAGCGCGGCCCCGAGCAAAGCGAGACGCGAGCGCTTCACGGGACGATGACCGTGTCGCCCGCCTGGATCAGCGGAACGCTGGCGGCGCTCATGTCGCTATCCGACGGCTTGCCCTTAAAGATCGGGCCCAGATGCGTCCGAATCACCTGCGAATGGCCACCGACCGTGCGCATGATGATGATGTGATCGATGTCCGCGAAATCGGTCGGTCCGCCGGCCTGCGCGAGCGCATTGAGCACGTTCACGTAGCGCGTTGGCGAGAAATTGCCCGGCGCGCGCACCTTGCCGATGACCGAATATTGCATGCCTGCGGGCGCCGCGACCGACACGGTCACCTGCTGCGGCACGCCTTTATATTGCGGCGCAAGCAGCTTCGCGAGCACGTCCTCGATCTCGTTCGGCGTATGCCCTGCGGCTTGGATGGTTCCCGCCAGCGGGAAAGCGAAACTGCCGTCGGGCAGCACGGTGAGCGTGCGCTGCAGCCGCTCATCCCCCCAGACATAGATACTGAGCTGGTCGCCCGGGCTGATACGATAGGTGCTCGCGGCGGGCTTTGCCCCCGCAACCGGCGCGTCGCCCTGCGCCCAGGCCGCAGCGGGAAGCGCAAGAGAAGCTGCGGCGAACGCAATCGCGGCTGTCAGTCTCATCGTAAGGTCACCCCTCTTAGTGGCAAGCGTGTCTCGCACTTGCGAATATGCTTTTCCAGCGTTTATGTGCCGTATGGGTTCCAGTTCCGGACCAGAACCATTTCGGTGTCGTTCCAATTGGCTGAACCGCCCTTGCATCCAAATGTTGAACCGGCGGTTACTACGGACCGTGCGCCCGACTGTTCCCTCCCCGTATCGAAAATCCGCATGGGCGTGATTCCCCGCCGAATCGCGGCCCTGTCCGCCTTGTGCCTGTCGCTCGCACTGGGCGGCTGCCATTCGAGCATGGAGAAAGCGGACGGCTGGGAAGGGCAATATGACCGGATGATGGCCAATCAGGCCTATCCCGCCGCCTTGCTCGCCATCCAGAAGTCGATTTCCTACGACGATACGACCGCACGCCGGTACATCAAGCTGGCCGAACTGCAGATGCAGATGGGCCAAGCCGCCGGCGCGGCCTCGTCCTTCCAGGCCGCGCTCGACCTGGAACCGGACAATATCGAAGCGCTGGAGCGGCTGTCGCTCCTGGCGGCGGGCGGCCGGCAGTTTGATGCGGCGCAGCGTTATATCGATCCTTTGCTCGCACTTAATCCGAACGATCCGGCGGGATTGTTGGCGAGCGGCGCGATTGCGCTTGGGCAACGCCGTTTCGCCGATGCCTCCACTTTAGCCGATCGCATCATCCAGGCTCTGCCCGACCGCTCCGACGGCTATATCGTCAAGGCGCGCGCGCTCGATGGCCTGGGCAAGACGCGCGAGGCGATCGACTTGCTCGAAAAGCGTGCCACGCTGGCGGAGGATCCGCGCGACTATCTGTTCCAGACCATGACCTTCTATCGCCGGATCGGCGATATGCGCGGCATTCGCGCGACCGCGATCCAGATGATGCCGCTCTATCCGAACGATCCGCGGTACGCGATCGAGGCCGCGCGCGCTTATGCGGCCGAGAATAAGCAGGACAAGGTCCACGAGATAATCGACGATCTGCTTCAGCGCTTTCACAACAATCCCGACGTGCTGATCGCGATCGGCAATTTCTGGCGCGACACCCAATCGCTGCCGGTTGCGCGGGCGGAGCTGCTCAAGGTCGCAACCGGCGCGCCGCCGCGCGTGCGGTCCGCGCTAGCGGATCAACTGATCGATATGGGCGATCCCCAGCATGCGTTGCAGTTGCTCGCCAGCCTCGCGCCGGCAGAGGTGACCAGTCACAATGTCGACGCGCAGACCCATTATGCGCGCGCTTTGCTTGCTACTGGCCAGACCGCTCAGGCGCAGAGGAAGGTCGACGCGGTGCTGCAGTTCGATGGGAGCAACCCCGAGGCCTTGCTGACGCGCGCGCGGATCAAGCTGCAGGCCAAGGATTATCGTGGCGCCTTCACCGATGCGCAGCTCGTTGCGAACGACGACGACAGTAACGAGGAAGCGGCCCTACTTGTCGCGCAAATTTATGCGGCGCAGGGCAACCAGGTGCTGGCGGCAGGAGCGTTCGGCACCGCACGGCAGAAATTCCCCGACAGTTTCGACGCGCTCAAGGCGGAAACCGACTGGCTGCTGTCGCAAAACCGTACCGAGGAAGCCGCGCAACGAGCCGTATCCTTCTATCGCTCGCATCAGCGGAGCGGGCCGGCCAAGACGATCGCCGACGCGGTTTGCGCCAAGACACGCGCGACGGCCTGCGGCACGGCCAAGCCGACCGTGGCCAAGATGCTGGGAATGTGAGCCGCGAGCGCGCGTCGGGGGTTTTCAGCCGGGCGCGCAGTCGATAGCGCGAAGCAGCCGACGCTGTACCTATTGGGGACGATTCTATGCCCGTGAAATTAGTGCGCCCCCGCCGTTTCGGCGACGAGCGCGGGTGGTTCAGCGAGACCTACAACCAGGCGCGTTATGCCGAGATGGGCATCGGCTGCGCCTTCGTGCAGGACAATCATTCGATGTCGCGCGACGTCGGCGTGCTGCGCGGGCTCCATTGGCAGGCTGCGCCCAATGGCCTGGACAAGCTTGTGCGCTGCGTGCGCGGACGGATCTGGGACGTGGCAGTTGACGCGCGACGTGGTTCGCCGACGTTCGGACAGTGGGTCGCAGCGGAACTTTCCGCCGACAACGGTCACCAGCTTTTCATACCCGTCGGCTTCGCCCATGGCTTCGTCACGTTGGAGCCCAATACCGAAGTCGAATATAAGGTGAGCGGCCTCTACGCGCCGCAGAGCGAGGGTGGGGTGATCTGGAACGATCCGGGTCTCGCGCTGCCATGGCCGCTGCCGCCACAGGGCCCGATGCTTTCCCCGAAGGACGAAATCCTTCCCCCTCTGTCCGAGGCGACGAGCCCGTTCGATTATGACGGCCGCCCGCTGGAGCCTATCGACGCATGACCGAGCAGAAGCCGCTTCGCATCCTCGTAACCGGCGGCGCCGGCTTCATTGGCTCGGCGCTGGTGCGTCATCTGGTGCGCGATACGCCACATGAGGTGCTCAACCTCGACAAGCTCACTTATGCCGGCAATCTCGCCAGCCTGGAGCCGATCGCCAACGCGCCGCGCTACCGCTTCGTCCAGGCCGATATCTGCGATGCGGCCGCGGTGGCCAAAGCGATTGCCGATTGTCGCCCCGACGTGATCACACATCTGGCAGCCGAGAGCCATGTCGACCGCTCGATCGACGGCCCGGCGGACTTCATCCAGACCAATGTCGTCGGCACTTTCACGATGCTGTCGGCCGCGCTCGATTACTGGCGCGCGCTGGACGAGCAGGCCAAGGCCGCGTTCCGCTTCCACCATATCTCGACCGACGAGGTATTCGGCACGCTCGGCGACGAAGGCTTCTTCACAGAGGAAACGCCTTACGATCCGCATTCGCCTTATTCGGCGTCCAAGGCCTCGTCCGACCATCTCGTACGCGCCTGGCACGATACCTATGGCCTGCCGGTGCTGATCACCAACTGCTCGAACAATTACGGGCCTTATCACTTCCCGGAGAAGCTGATCCCGCTGATGATCATCAAGGCGCTCGCCGGCGAAGCCCTTCCCATCTACGGGAAAGGCCTCAACGTGCGCGACTGGCTGTTCGTCGAGGATCATGCCCGCGCGCTGACCGCGGTGTTCGAACGCGGCGTGCCGGGCCAGAGCTACATCATCGGCGGGCGCGCGGAGCGCAGGAATATCGAGGTCGTCGCCCGCATTTGCGAAACGCTCGATACGATCCGCCCCCGCGCCGATGGCAAGTCCTACAAAGACCAGTTCACCTATGTCGCCGACCGGCCCGGCCACGATCTTCGCTACGCGATCGACCCCAGCAAGATCGAGCGCGAGCTCGGTTGGACCGCGCAGGAAAGCTTCGACAGCGGCATCGAGCGCACGATCCGCTGGTATCTCGACAATGAGGAATGGTGGCGGCCCCTGGTCGAGCAGAAGGGCGCGATCAAGCGCGTGGGCCTGAAAGGCTGATATGGGTCCGATCCTCGTTACCGGCGGTTCGGGCCAGGTCGGCGGCGCGCTGACGCGGCTGGCGGGCACCGAGGTCGAAATCGTCGCGCCGACGCGCGACACGCTCGACCTGATGGGCCCGACGGCACTGGCCAAATTGGCAGGCTCACGGCCGTGGGCGGCAATCGTGAATTGCGCGGCCTATACCGCGGTCGACAAGGCCGAGAGCGATGTGGTCGCCGCCTGGCGGGTCAATGCGCTCGCTCCGGCGGCGTTGGCGGCGGCGAGCAACGCGGCCGGCATTCCGATCCTGCACGTATCGACCGACTATGTGTTCAGCGGCGCCAAGGCCGACTTCTATGTCGAGGACGATTCCGTGGCGCCGCTCGGCGTCTATGGGGCGTCAAAGCTGGGCGGCGAGCTGGCGGTGCGGAGCGCCAATCCGCGCCATATCATCCTGCGCACCGCCTGGGTGGTGAGCGCGACGGGCAGCAATTTCGTCAAGACGATGCTGCGCCTCGGCGCAGAGCGTCCGCACCTGCGCGTGGTCGCCGACCAGAAAGGGTGCCCGACCTCGGCCGACGACATAGCCCGCGCAATCCTGACCATCCTCAGCCGGATCGGCGAGGGGCCTTATGGCACCTACCATTTCGTCAATGCCGGCCAGGCAAGCTGGCATGAGCTGGCCGAACGGGTTTTCGCCCGTGCCGCGGCGCATGGCCGCCCGATCCCGTCGATCGAACCGATCGCAACCAGCGACTATCCCACCCCCGCCGCACGGCCCGCCAATTCGCGGCTGGCGACGGCAAAGATCATGCGCGACTATGGCATCTCGCCGCGCGATTGGCACGAGGCGATCGACGAGATCGTCGATACGCTCCTGAAGGAAGCAGCATAGAATGAAGGGTATCATCCTCGCCGGCGGCAGCGGCACGCGGCTCCATCCCGCGACGCTTGCGGTCAACAAGCAATTGTTGCCGATCTACGACAAGCCGATGATCTATTATCCGATGTCGGTGCTGATGCTCGCCGGCATCCGCGAGGTTCTGATCATCTCGTCGCCCGAATATCTGGATAATTACAGGCGCCTGTTCGAGGATGGCAGCCAGTTCGGGATCGAGATCAGCTATGCGGTCCAGCCCAGGCCCGAAGGCCTGGCGCAGGCTTTCCTGATCGGCGAGCCCTTTCTCGCCGGTGGGCCGGGCGCGCTGGTGCTGGGCGACAATATCTTCTTCGGCGCCGACCTCGGCCATCGCCTGCGCAAGGTCCGCGAGCGCACGCACGGCGCGACCGTCTTCTCCTACCGCGTCGACCAGCCGCAGGCCTATGGCGTGGTCGAACTGGATGCCGAGGGCCGCGCGCTCTCGATCGAGGAAAAGCCCGCGCACCCCAAATCCAATCAGGCGGTGACCGGCCTCTATTTCTACGATGAACGCGTGTGCGCGTTCGCGCACCAGGTGCGCCCGTCCGCACGAGGCGAGCTCGAGATCACCGATCTGAACCGCATCTACATGGAAAAAGGCGAATTGTTCGTCGAGCAATTGTCGCGCGGCCATGCGTGGCTCGATACGGGCACGCATGACAGCCTGCTCGAGGCGAGCGAGTTCGTGCGCACGGTCCAGCACCGGCAGGGCCTGCAGATCGCCTGCCTGGAGGAGATCGCTTTCGACGCCGGCTTCATCACGGTCGATCAGCTCCGGCTGCGCGGCGAGGCTTTCGCCAAGACCGGCTACGGCCAATATCTGCTCAAGCTCGCCGATCAGCCAGACTGATCGAGGCATATTCGCGCACGAAGGCGCGCATTCCGTTACGCTGCGAGCCGCGCCCTTCGACCCTGGGCTAAAAAACAAGGCCGCCGGTCCGAAGACCGACGGCCCGATCTCTGTCAGCGAACGCTCGCTTACGCCGCGTACAGAGTCTTTTGGCGACGGCCTGCGCGCATCATCGCGCCGACCACACCAAAACCAAGAAACAGCATCACCCAGGTCGACACCTCGGGGACCCCGATCGTCGCGGGTTCCGGGTTGGAACCGAAGGTGCCGGTGCCCGAGAAGCGGGTGCTCGCGCCCGAGCTGCCGAGATTTGCCGAAAAACTGGGATTCGCGCCCGAGAAGGAAAAGGAGAAGTCCGCGCTCGCGATATTGCCGAAATCGAGGAAATCCGACGTGTAGGTGATCGCCGAATCGGCATTGCTCTTGAAGGTGAAGGAACCACTGCCCTGGCTGGCGTCCAGTTCGGCGTTGGTGAAGTTCACCGTCAGGAGGTTGGTGCGGCTATTGAGCCCCTCCAGCGCGGCGGTCGTGCGCAGGATCGTGATCGAGCCGTTGCCGAACGTCTGGATGCGGTCGGTGCCGAGACCGGTCGTACCGCTGGTCGATATGAAATCGACGGCAAGACGTGAATCCTGCGGCGTGCTGAGGTCAGCCGGCAGATCGTCCGTGCCGAGCATGAAATAGATCGGGATCGCGCCGGGGTCGGCCGAGGTAGCCGAGACCGTGGTATAGATTTCCGCACCCCTGCCGGTATGCGTATCTTCATTCTGGTAGCGGAACAGTCTCTGCCCGCCATCCTGCTGAAAAAATTGGCCGAACGTGATGTCGTTGCCGGCGAAGGCCGGCGCGCTGCTTCCCACGAGCAACAGGCTGGCCGCGAGTATCGCCAAGCGGTTCATCATTTCCCCCAAACGACTCGAACCGAACGAATCGAATCCTTTTACTCCCTGAGGGCTGCGATGCAATAGAGCGTTAACAAGGCATTAGTAATATGGGGTGCGCCCACTGGCACGCTTAGTCGATCCGTCGGACAAGGATATTCATTCTATTCGAGAGATACCTTGCTGCAGGTGCGAAGCAATGAGTCCTTACTCTTCTCATACCATGCTGCGGAAGCGCGGCTCCGCTTCGGAAAATCCTGTTGCCGCCTCAATTTACCACCATTGGGGCCGCCTGAAGTCGGTTGCGCGTTGACACTGTCATGCTGATGGTGTTGTCGCTTGGACGGTTCCCGCGAGGGAGCCATTCGGGGAGCATCGGTGCGGCAGGCATGCAGCGAACGGACAGCAGCGCCGGCTTGAGCCGATCGGTGGCGATTTTCGCACGCCCGGAGTCGCGCCGGCCGTGAACGACGCCTCGCCCCGACCTCCGGTCAAGTCACGCATCGACCTTTCGGAGATTCAGTCGCTCCGCGTGCGGCTATGCCTGATGATCCTGGTGGTCGATTGCCTGACCATCCTGGCGGGTTGTCTGATCGGCAATTTCCTGCGCTTCGGCGATCCGTTCGCGACCGCGGGTATAAACCTGTTCGCGGTGGTACTGCCGATCTTCGTCGGCGTTGCCATCAACAGCGACGCCTACGCCGCCGACGTATTGCGCGACGCGCGCACCGGCTTCTCGCGCGCCAGCCTGGCCTATGTCTTCGCGGTGTTCGCGGTCTTCTTCCTTGCCTTCTATATGAAGGTAAGTTCGGATCTCTCGCGCCTGACGTCGGGCGTGGCGATCGTCGTCACGCTCGCGACGATGGCGACCGGCCGCTATCTCTGCCACGCTTATGTCCGCCACCGCACGGGCATGATGCTGGTCTACGACCTGCTGATCATCGACGAGGTGCCGGTTCCCGCGCCGCCCGGGGTCACCGTGCTCGACACGGTCCGCGACGATCTCGTCCCGAATGTCCACGATCCGCACATGCTCAACCGCCTCGGCATGCATTTGCGCGGGGTCGATCGCGTCGTGATCGCCTGCCCGCCCGAACGGCGGCAAGTCTGGTCGATCCTGCTCAAGGGATCGAGCGTCAACGGCCATATCCTGGCGAACGAACTGGACGATTTGGGTGCGATCGGGATCGGCATGTTTGCGGGGCGTCACACGCTCGCGGTGGCGCATGCCCCGCTCGATCTGTCGCGCCGCTTCGCCAAGCGCACGCTTGATCTGGCGCTCACCATTCCCGGCCTGATCTTCCTCGCGCCTTTGCTGATCGTGACCGCGATCGCGATCAAGCTCGACAGCCGCGGGCCGGTGCTGTTCCTACAGCCCCGCGTCGGACGCGGTAATCGCATCTTCCTGACCTACAAGTTCCGCTCGATGCGCGCGGATATGACCGACCGGTCGGGCGCCAAGTCGACCAGCAAGGATGACGATCGCGTCACCCGCGTCGGCCGCTTCATCCGCGCGAGCTCGATCGACGAGCTGCCCCAATTGTTCAACGTGCTGCGGGGCGAGATGAGCCTGGTCGGCCCCCGTCCGCATGCGCTCGGGTCGCTCGCGGGCAACGAGCTCTTCTGGGAAGTCGACGAGCGTTACTGGCATCGCCACGCGTCCAAGCCCGG
>Ga0105240_10010743_pt1 | contig 12844 bp, 9 predicted proteins | sample KBSC54metaG_FD_80426 | JGI IMG/M metagenome (GOLD analysis project Ga0105240, IMG submission 80426) | Corn rhizosphere microbial communities from Kellogg Biological Station, Michigan, USA - KBS C5-4 metaG | ecosystem: Host-associated > Plants > Roots > Rhizosphere > Soil | place: Michigan, USA... | reverse complement strand
CCCATGCGCTACCAGTGCCGACCAGTGGACAAGCCCGCGTTCTATGACACCAAGTACCCGGGCACCTACAACGCCCGCAGGGACAATCTGGAGGGTTTCTGGAAGGGCCAGTTCGGGCACACTCACGGCCTGACAGTCGTGCGCCGGTTCTACGAGAACGTCGACCGCGACGGCAAGAATGCCGTGCTCGAGTTCACGCCCGACAACGGAGAGGACATGATCGTCGCCTGCCTGTGGTCGCGCTGGATCGGCGCCGACGGCGAGGAGCTCCTATCCTTCGCCGCAATCACTGACGAGCCGCCCGCGGAAGTCGCCGCGGCAGGGCACGATCGCTGCATCATCCCAATCAAGCCCGAGCATATCGACGCCTGGCTCAATCCGAACCCGTCGAATCTGGCCGCGCTGTATGCAATCCTGGATGATCGTGAGCGGCCGTATTACGAACATCGGCTGGCCGCATAAATGAATTGGTCGCAAGTTCGCTACGATGAGGGCTCATTTGCCGACCTATATCGCCTTCTATCCTCGATTCTAGAATGGATAGTGGGCGCGCCAAAATGGCTACTCGATTTCCTTGATGGGCACAATGGCGCCGTAACAGCCCTCGCAACGCTCGTGGTAGCAGTATTTACGTGGCGTTTGTTCGTGGCTACGGAGAAGCTCTGGAACTCGGGGGAAAACGAGCTTAAGCATGCTCAGGTCGTTAGTGCTACGCAATTTCGTGCATACGTTGGTGTCAGCGACTCTAAATTGGTCGGCAGTTCCAAGGTCAAGGCGCAGATAACACTCAAGAATTTTGGTCATACACCAGCGTCCAACGTCGTCCATCTGTGTCAGATCGGGCTAGACGCGTTTCCCGGTTCAACCAATACGGGTGCCAATATTGCTGAAGACGACGAGTTGGAAGGGCGTAAGGTGCTATTTCCTGGCTCGCACTATCAGTACGAATCAAAACAGCTTCCAGTGGGCACCACGGACTGGACCGCCTTGGGAGTGGAGACTAAGGCGATCTATGTTCGAGGCACCGTCACCTACATAGATCACACCAAATCGCGTCGCATTACCCGATACTCGCTGTACTTCAAGGGGACTTCGAACCAAAGTGGTACGCTGGAACTCGTAGCATTGCCTACTGGGAATTCAGTGACTTGATCACCGTCTGCTCGAAACGTGGACAGACGAGGCACGTAAAGCACTCTCACAACCTCAACCGCTTCTTCGCCCACTCATCCGCCGCGCGGTGAACGTCCTCGCTCACGCGGAGCTTGCGGAGCATGCGCCGGATGATCGTCAGTGCATCGAACTTCCGTACTGAATCCGTCAGCACGCTTGCGAAGTGCCTCGCTTGCTTCCCCTTCATCGCTACCCGAACGGCCTGCACGGCTTCCGCAACGTCCGCTGTCATTGGCCGGCCTTCGAGTAGCGCGCACGCGCGCATCGCCGCATCAGTGAGTTCCGCAAGTTCGCCCTTGCACTGGTCGACAACGCCGCGCAGCGTGCGCAGTTCATCGTCTTTCTGTGATGCGTAGGCAAAGTACCGTGCGCTCTCGCCCGACTCGTGCCGGTGCGCGATGTCCAGCGACGTGTTCTCGGCGCCTACGTGGTCGAGGTAGTCGAGAAGCACTTGCCCCGCGATCAGACGCTCGGCCGTGCCCAGGTTTTCGTGCACGAGGCGGTCGAGAGCGTTGCGGGCGTCGTCGAGCGAGATCATGCGCCGATGGTACGCCCGGCCGGCTCATGGTCTGAGACGGCGTAGGAATTCTCCTACAGCGCGCCGGGCACTTCGCCCATATCGCCCCAACCGGCCGCCACGCACACTCTCCACGGCCCGCACGTCAGGCGCAACGCGCTGAGCATGATGCCTTCGCCGGTAAGGATGCCAAGCCGCCGACGTGCGGGCTATCGTTTCGCAGTTCTGCGAATTCGGCGGACGATCAGACTTTGACGTCCGATTCTACGGGGAATGCTGCTTGCGCGTTTTTAGCTATGGCCCGAACAAGCTTTCCGCCCCCAACGAAGCAGCGTTCATCGGCCGTCATGACGTAGGCGTTTCCGGCGCGTCGCATCGCTTTGCCGTTCATTTCGGTACGTGACGCCACAATCTTGACGCTTTCCCCTGGCTCGAGCTTGTGGGGTAGCGTGACAAGGCCAGCGGCGTCGCTGTTTATCTGGCCTCGCTGTCGCGGTTCCTTGAACTCGGAGAGTCTAGTGAACCAATGTGCCTTAGCAGGGCAAACCCCCGCTTGCGTGATGAACACGGTGACATATCCGATATTTATCGCCTCAATAGCAAGCTGCCCGCCCGGATATTCGTGGATGCTTTTCGCAGGACGGGCATCGAGGATGTACACCTCTTGCGTATCCGTGTTGCGAATGAATTTTCGCCAATGGGTACGAACGCGAATACGCGGAGTGTCACGCGTCATCGCTCGCCAAGCATTCAGAACACCGAGGACAGTGCCGATGCAGGCGCCGGCAAATGTCACCCACTGCACCCATTCTGGGAGAACGTTCATCTACCTGATTCCCCTTGCTGATGGACGATGCTATCGCGGCCCCACATGTACCGCACCGAAATCTTTTTGGTCAAACCGATGCCTTCTAGGGGCCTGACTGTCTCAATGGTTGTCGAATCGGTCGAATACATTGCCGCTCGAGGTGCCGCCGCCGCGGATGGTTTGCAGCCGTTGGCGCAACTTGGCTTGCTCCGCCGCCGGCAGGTTCTTAAACGGCGTAGAGCGATCGAGGTTCAGTCGCTGCATCGCTGCATCGAGCCCGTAGCGCTCGCGCTCCGCCGGGGTTGCCATGTCGTAGGCATGCAACTTGTCCGGATCGGACAGGCGCTTGAACAGGATCGCTGGCGCGGGCTGTTTCGCGTCCTTGCGGACGTTGGCAATTTCCTTCGGGGCAAGATCTCCGAAATCCGGCTCGTCGCCGCGTCGGATGGCCGCCGACGCCGAACGGGCTGTCTGCCTGTGCTGCGCCTCTTCCGGCGTACGTGTGTAGTTGCCCCAGCCCTTGTTGCCGCCCTGCATCACGAAGTTCTGGAACTCCGATCGCGCGATACCGGCCGGCGCATTGTTGATACCGAAGAAGTGTCCGACCTGCTGAGATGTCGATTCGCTGTGCTGGACGCCTTTCTGCATGTTCCCGATCGTGATCGGCACGAACTTGTGCGCCATATAGGCGCCGACCTCGAGTGCCTGGTCCCACGCCGGCGCGTTCGGATCTCGGATCTGTGTGCCGAAGTAGTCGCGGTTGTGTCCTACCTCCCAGAGCATCTTCCACAGTGGATGAATTTTGTTCTCCGCGGTGCGCGCGGGCTCGGTCGACAGCTTGTAGTGGTCGACCCAGTAGTTAGGGAGCTGCAAGCGTTCGTCTGAATCGTCGTCGTTCTTGCGGCCGGTCTTTGGGAAAAAGTAGTCCTTCACGCCGTCCGGACCCTTGCCGGTCAGCAGATACTGTAGCGCGGCCATACCGCCGCCGAGCGTCAGCGCCAAAGTGAGGAAGTAGGACAGGTTGCTGCCGACGCGGCCCATGTGCGCGTCGTTGATGTTGCCGGCCTTGTCGAGCGGCGCAACGAACCGGCCAGGGCTCACGATGTCCTTCATGGCCTTCGCAGCGCCGGCCACGGTCTGGACCATACCTACCTGCCATCCGGGAGCCATGACCACTGCCTGCGCGACGTCCTGTGCTGTGCGATTCCAAAATCGGTTGTCGTAAGCCATCTGGCCGAGCCGGAAGTCGACGACATCATTCACCTGGGCAGCGAGCTGGCGGACGACGTCCGGGTGCATGGCATCGATGATGCCGGCGTAGTCACCACGCTGCCGGCCCAGTTCGTGCGCTCGCCGATCGAGCTCATATTTGTAGAGCAACACGCGCGCGGCCATTTTCTGGTTCGGCACCAGCACGTGATGAATGAGGTAGCTGCCCGTCTCGGCAGCAGCCTGCAGTGCGGTCAGGGGAACACGCGCGGCGCCGACCGCGATCTGCGCCGGCGTTTTCCCCTTGACCTGGGGGCCGATACCCGTTCCCATCATCTGCCGGAACAATCGTGCCATTTTCGGGATCGCGTTCTGGTATTCCGTCGTCGACATCTTCCAGCGTGCGCCGCCGCGCTCGAGCGCATCGAGTATCGCCGCAGTGTTCGCGTCGGCTTCGCGCAAACCGCGCCACTGCTGATTGAGCTTGTGCCCTTCGAACGGCGACGTGGCAACCGAAGTCAGCGCCTTGACCAGCGTCGCGGCCGCGCCACGCGAGTCACCGATCGCCGCGCGCCGGGCAGCGACGTCCAGGTGCATGATGACGTTGTCGGTCGACGTGAAGGTCGCGTGGAAGCCCGAGAAACCAAGATCGGCGGCGACCATGAAGTTCTGGATCCCACGCAGCGTTCGCCAGGCGGCGAACTTGCTAAAGCCGGGATCGAGGTAGTTGGTGACGTCGCGCGCGAGAGTTTCGGGGATGGCTGAGCCGTTGAACGCAGGGTCCGCCACGCGCTTGAACCCAAACGGCGGCGAATCGTCGTTCCCGAGCTTCACGAGCCAACCGCGATCGTCTAGCTCCTTCTTCAGCTCGAGCATGCCCGTGTACTTGTCCATCGCGGCGTACTTGAGCAAAGCCAGGTCCACCGGGTTCGACGAGATCGGTTCCAAGCCGGATTGCATCGCCTCGCGCAACGTGGGCCACTCGCGCTGTTTCAGAAATGATTTGTCGCCTGCCAGCGAATGCCGCTGCAGCAAGCTGCTCAACACGGTGCCGGCGCGCAGCGGGTCTTTGTACAGGTGGGGGAAGTAGTTCGTGATCAGGTTCCGAAGAGCATTGGGGTCAAGCTCGTGCAGCCGCTCGATACGTTCGGCGAAACCCGAGTTCATCTTCGACAGGAATTCGCGGAATGTCGGATCCTGCACCTGCCGGCCAGTCTCCCAGTCGTCGATGGCTGCGAAGTTCGCGCGCGGATCGGTTTTGTCGAAATGCTTGCGGAACTCGCCGAATACGGCGTCCGCGGTATCCACCGCGCGCGCCTGCTTGGCGAACATCTCGCGTAGTGCGTGACGTCCGATCGTCTTCTGCTGGGCACGCAACGACGTCGCTGCGCGAACGTCATCGCGGGTAGCGCGGCCGAGGCGGCGCAGATACTCATCGGGTGTTTCCTTGGGGCTGCGTGGCGGCAGATTCGAAGGCGGCGGTTCGGCACCGCCATTTACGTTCGGCGTTTCGGTCGCTCGCTGCGGCTCGGTGGCACGTCCAGGTATCCCGGCAGGCTCGTTTGTTTCCCGTGTACGCCCCGCGTTTTCGGGATCACGCTGGTAGTACGGTTGTGACGATCCCTCAGCTGCCGGCTTGTCCAATGCCGCGGCGCGCGCCTCTTTCAACACGTGCGCCAAATCGGTGACGCCGTACCCGGCGAGCTTCGCGAACCCGTTCCGTCGCAGCCAGTCGCGCAGGGTGCCGACCCACTCTTGGATCGTGCGTTTGAGTGTGCCGGTCGTGTGCGCCAGATGCGCGAGAAGTTCCTCCATGAGGATCAGGTGTTGATGACGTTCGGGGATGTTCGAATTGCCGAGCGTCGTCGCCTCGTAGTGCGACAGGTCGATGCCTTGTGCCTTGGCCATCGCGCGCAAGCCATCCAAGCCGCCGATGCCGCGGAGCAGCTGGTCGAGCTTGCCGCCGAGCCGGTTGCCGTACCGCAGACGCAGACCACCGTGGACGAAGTGGTCGTGATAAATTGCCTCCTGAACGTCCTCGGCGCTCTTGAGCTTGTCGGCCACCAGATAGGTCTTTCCTCCCAGATGCGCAGCCTTCACTTCCTCCGGCGGTATGCTGTTCGCCTGCATGTGGTCCTGGATCGCCTGCGGAAGCGCCGCCGCCGAGTCGACAACATGCACACCAGCTCGGTCTGTGTCCGTCTTGAGAACACCGGTGGCGAGCCGGTTTACCTCCTCCTTCGTAAGCCCATTCTCTGATTCATCGGGCGCGCGCTGAAAGCGGCTGCCTTCGCCGCTGTTGACTGCATCTTCGTCGACGCGATCCTGAGTCTTGCGGCGTGTTTCGGAAGCCATTTCCTTCGCGATGCCGCGCTCGGTTTGAGCCATGCGCGCGGCGTCCGCTTCCGTAGGCTTCGGCGCGCTCTGTCGAAATTGCTCGAGTGCATCGGCAAACGCGGAGGGCGGTGATTCGTTCCGTTTCGAACGCTGGTATCTGATATCGGGATTCGTGCGATCGAAGGTACCCCGATTGTTCACGTCCTTGATCTGACCGCTGTGGAAGGCGATCCACTGTTTCTTTCCGTTGCCCAGGTCTAGGCGAATGCCATCGTGGCCCTGGTGTTCGAGCCATTGGCGCAGTGCGCGCGACTCCTGGTGGCTGTCGATCCGAAGGAACTGATCCTTGGTCATCCGCGCCGGATTCTTGATGCTGGCGTATGCGCTGATAACGCGTTCGTCGGCCGGCACGCCGTTGGCGGCCTTTTCGGCGTAGCGCTCGGCCTCGCTGCGGCTTTCCGTGAGGAAATGGCCGAGCGGTGCGGTCATGTGCCCCGTATGGCCACCGAGCTTGTCGTCTCTGAATACATGGAAGTCGTCGCCGGTGCCGTGATAGACGATGCGCGGGCTGCCGTCGCCATTCTTCACATGGCTACCGTCGAAAAAACGATGGAATTCAGCATGGTTCTTCGATTTGAAATCGGAAAACCTGTCGGATTGGGCTTTTGCCGAATCGGCGTTTAGGGTCTCCTTGAACTGGTTGAGGCTAATTTCCTTGATGCCGCCGAACGTCTTTATGTCCTTCGGGAAGTTGGCGTCGTACGCCCGGCGCGCGTCGCGACCAGAGGCATACCCGATCATCGCTTTCTTCTCGTCGAATACCCTCGTGCCAGGCTTCACCTGGTCGACCACGAACACCTTGGCGTTCGGATCCTCGGCGTGCGGGCCGAGATAGACGTCGTGCGGTTCGCCGTCGCCACCATCGGTGCCGCGGATGTGGCCGTAGTGGTCCGAAGCCGGCCGCTCCCAATCCTTGCCGAAACGGTCGGTGCCGCGGCGCATGCCGCCTTTCGGCACCTGGATCGTCACGTCCAAGCCGTGCAGGTTGATGTGGCCCTGCTTGTAGTTGTTGGCCTCATGCTGCGCCGGCGACGGCTCGGGCAGATTGTTCTCGGGGTGCGCGGCGCTCTCGCGCGCGGCCGCGTCGACTCGATTCCTCGAATCTGACGAATCGACGGCGCCCGTAGCGTTGTCCGACTGGGCTGCCTGAACTTCGTCCAGCAGTCGACGCTGCTCGGCTGTGTGCGGGTGCTCGTACGGCAGGTCGAGCAGGTCCGGCGCGATCTTCGGATTCTCTACCGCGGCAGAGTGCTGCAACAGCGTCTTGTTGTGAGCCTCGTAGGCCTCGATCGCGTTGTTCGCGTCCGGCGTGCCCGGCTTCAGCCCCAGCTTATCGAGCAGCATCGTGTGCTCGGCATCGGTGGCCTGCTTGTGCGCGGCCGTGTAGTCGTTGCCGGTATTCTCGAGGTTGCGCTCGACCGCTTCGTGCTCGGCGAGGAACGGACGCGTATCCAAGCCCTTCAGCGGACCGTCCTTGATGGTGTAGTCGAACCCGCGCTGCAGCAGGACCGTGCCGTCCTTCTGCGAAGAGCCGCCATAACCGACGTCGTAGTCGGTGCTGTTGAGCTTGCGCGGGCCGACTGTCGTTTCGACCGTCTCGCTGCCATTGCTGTCTCTGGTGATCGTCCCCAATTTCGCATTTGAGATGCGGATATCGGGGCTGGGTGAATCGGCCGCCGACGTCGTGTCGGCTGGCGTCGCGCGCGAGGCGTCTGATGCCATCGGGTCGATCTGGTTAGAGGGTCGCATTTGAAATGCGACCCCTTCGTCGGCACCCGGCGCGTGGAAAGCGTCAAAGACATTGGGGGTCGATCGTTCCGTGCCCGATGGCTCGGCAACCGCGTGCTGGTCAATCGAATTCACCGCATCGGCCATGCTCCCAGGGGGGGCATCGGGATAGCGCACGGGCGAGGGGAGGATGTTCTGTTCTGCCTGATGTGCCGAAGTAACCTGTGCCGCGGCGCGTGACAGAGGCCCGGCGTTGGGGTCGATCGAGGCGGCAACAGCCGGGGATGTCGCCGTTTGCTCCGGTTGCCGTGGAACCTCGCGCAGGTAGCCGTCGGCGTCAGCAACGAAGTTCGTCGACGCAACGCGAGGGGTCGGATTTGAAATCGGACCCTCGTTTGCGGTGCGGTCCGCTGTTCTCACATTTGGACCATCTGCACCGTGGCCAAGCGCACCGGCCAGGAAACCGCCCGTAAGCACGCCGGCGCCAAGGTTGAATGCGTCGAATGGCTGCTGCAGGTCAGGGCGATCTTCGGGAAGCAGCGCATTCGCGAGCCGACGTTGCCCTTCGGTTTGCAGGCCGGCGATCGCGGCACCAGAAAGTGCGCGCGTAGCTAGTTCGCCGGGAATGTTCGCCGGAATCGCTCCCATCGCAAGCGTGCCACCGCCGGCAACCGCTGCCTGTTCTGCGGCCTGGGTCGGCGTGAGGCTGTTCGCGATTGCGGCGTTGTATGCCTCGCGTGTGTTCTCGGCGGCCGGCAAAGCCATTGTTGCCGCGCCTTGCAGCGCTCGGGCACCAAGGCTGGCTCCTGCGGGTAGTTCTGCAAGACCACCCGTTGCGGTCGCGGCGACGAGATCTGGCGTCAGACCACCGACCATTTCGGCTAAACGTCCGCCGCGATCGTCCGGAGCGACATTTGGGGCGATGGACTTTGCCATTTGCCGCATCTGTCCCGTCTGCGTGGCTTCGTCTGGGATGCGCGTCAACCTGGCAGCGATCATCTCGCCCGGATTCATCCCCTCCTGCAACGTTGCGCCAAGGTTGAGGGCGCGTGAACCGGCCGCTTGCGCGCTGATCGAGCCTAGCCGGCGGAACTCCTTTCCGGCTGCGTCCATTTCTCCTGGCGTGACTGTGCCGCTACCGAAGTCAGGTGGCGCGTCGCCGATCGGTGTGAAGTCACCGGACGGAGTGCGGGACGCCGCAGCCAGTGGCTCGTGGAACTGATCGAATACGTTCGTGGAAGCGGTGCTTGCGTTCGGCGCCGATGCGGATGAGCGGACGTGCTCGGGTTTGTGAAACTGGTCGAATACGTTCCCCTGGGAAGCGCTCGCGGAATCCTGCTCGTGAAACTGGTCGAAGATGTTGTCGGACATTGCCAGTCCTCACCGGTTGAGGTACTGCGCCGCTACGCCCTTGCCGTACTTGGCGTCGAACTGTTCAGCAAGGTGCGGTTTGGATTGCAGGTACTGGATTGCCTCAACTGTTGGCTGCAGCAATTGCTGCTGAGGCTGCCGGGAAGCACTCGCTTGGGGACTCCCGTTTTGCACCGGCGGCGCCGACGGCTGATAGTCATCCTGTTGCTGTGCACCTGCGTTCCCTTGTAGGCGCAGTCGCAATAGGTCCGATCGAACTTTCCCAGCCGCAGCGCGGGCTTCATCCGTGGTGCCGCCGTTTTGCAGTGCCGCTTGGTATGCCCGAGAGTACGCAGCGTCCGCCGCGGAATCGACCTTGGGTGCGTTCGCGCGCGCGTCGGCGGCGTAGCGTGTGGCATCGGCTCGTGTGTCGGCGCCGTAGCTCATTGCATCAGCTCGAGTTTGAGCCGCACCGATGCGACCATCGGCCAACACCCCCGAACGAGCAACGTTTGCTTCATTAGTGTTTACGCTATCGGCCCACTGCGTCTGGTCGCGCGCGTTGGAGTTGCCCGCCTGATTCCTTGCGTCAAACTCACGCTGCACACCACCAAGCAACGTACCGACGGCGTTCTGGTAGTTCGTTCTTGCCAGACCATCCTGACCGGTGTTCCGGTCCCAAGCCAAATCCGCGGCCGCATTGTGTGCCGCGGTTCCAAGCACGCTTCTCGGATCCTTGTTGATGATGTCCGCGACGTCGGAACGGTAGCGACTGGCTGCATCCGATGGGTCGTACGTCCCGGGGCGTTCGATGGCGAATGGCCGCGGAATCGCATCGCTCGGCGAGGTTTGAGCACTTGGGCGCTGAATGTTCAACGCGGCGACGCGCAAGCCCTGATCGGGCGACACGGGTTGGCCAATCGTGCCGATCCCGGGGTTTGTGAACGATGCTGTCGGAATGACGTTGGTGTTCGCTAGCCGGTTGATCTCGTCCGGGGAAATCGCACGACCGTTCACCGTGGCGCTGCCGGCGCTGGGGACGGGTCGTACGATGCCACTGGCGATGTTGGTGGCCGTCGGCCTCTCCGTGAATCCGGGTGGTAGCGCCGGCGGTGGACTATTCAACGTCGGCGGGACAGGCGGCGCGGCGCTTGCTTGATTCTGGGTGTCGGTCGGATCGTTGTCGTCGTTGCGAGCCATGTCGCCGCCTCCTCGTTGTGCTACGAGGAGATTCGCATCGCGAACGACTGACCGCATCAATGCAAATCAACGTGCATGTACGGTGATCTACGCATCAACGTATAGAAGGTTGTTGCGCTTGAACTCAAGGACGCAGTCCTCGTAGTACCAGGCGCGACGGAGGAAAGTCACGTGCTCGTGTAGCCGTGACCAAGGGCGCCGCTCATCTACGCCAAGGTATCGCCATGTGCGCAACGTGCCCGTTGTGACGCCGAGCATTCTGGCGACGACGTGCGGACTCAGCAGGAGACCGTGCTCGCCCTCTATGCTATCCGGCTGGCGCCGGCGTTTCTCCGATTTCTGGGCTGTCATGACCTGCGCCCTTTGGACGGACCAATGCCTGTGTCGGTGTCGGAGCCGCTCAACCGATTGAAGGCTTCCTGGAGTGACGTGTGTTCATGTTCGATCGGCTTGCCGTCTTTGCCTGTCATCTCGACCTTGTCCTTGAACATGCCGAGGTGGCGGCCGACGTTCACCAGTGCCGCGAGGCGGTCCTCCATCACGACCTGGACGCCGTGCTGTGTTTCTCTCACGCCGCCGTATAGCAGGCGTGCCTGCTCGGACAGCGAATCGGTGTCGGCGAGGACGATCGTGCGCACGCCTTCACCGAAGCACTCTGGACACGTTGCGATCGGTGCTTTAGTTGGGTCGTAGCCAATTCCCCCTTGCTCATCGAATTTGTCGACTAGCACGCCGATCTCGATGCCGAGATCCTTCGACCTCTTCTTGAGCTCGAGCTCCCAGTTCGCCCGGTACTCTTCCATCTCGCGCGGCGTGCGCTGGTAGCGATTGCCCTTGCCGTAGCAGTAGCGGCAGCAGATGTACTTGACGCGGATGAGCTCGGCGGCGTCTGCGGTCGCAACGGACCACAAGCGTTGGAGTACCTTCTCGGTGCTCAACTCCAATTTTGCGCTGATCCGTTCGATGCGTGCGGCAACGTATGCACGTACATCTGGCCGACCGAGAATGCGCGAAGCGGCGGACTCTGCCGCCCGACCGCGGCCCTTGTAGCCTGCGGCACCGTATGCCATCACAGCATCGAACGACACAAGGTAGTGATCGGCAAACAGACGGTGCTGATCATTCAAGGCCAGCGGATCACTCAAGCTTTTTTCGTCCATTTGTTAACAATCCTCAACATAAGTCGGGGTTATTGGAAGACGACGTCGAAATCCGAATTACAAATGCGATTTGTCCCCACACGCGTTCATGCGGCGGCGGACTCCGGGAATCGCACCTCGATCGCGGTGCGCGCGAGGAACTCGCCCATTTCGGTCGTACAGTCCAGCCTCACACAGTTGTGATAAGTGCGACCGGATACCAACACGATCGTCGGCGACGCCGATGCCGCAGACTGGTGCCTGTCGAGGTGATGGCATTTGGTGCAGGTCGCGTACTGCACCGCGAACGAACCGCCGCGCGAGAAGTGCACGAATTCGTGCACGTGCTCGCCGGCGCCGAACGGTCGACCGCACGCGTCGCAAAAGCCGGGCAGGGCAGTGACGATCCTCGCGGTCGTGGTGCTCACACGTCCTCCGCTGCGAACAGCGTGGCAAGCGCGTCCAAGTTTTTCCGCGCGGTCTCAGCGCTTGCGAGCGCCCCGGTGTCCTGCTTCGCGGTGGCGATAGCCGCCACGGGCTCAGGCGGCAACTCGCCGCCGCGCATCACGTGGTCCTTCGCCAACTCGTAGGCATCACGCAACATCGAGTCGGCCGTGCGCTGGTCCGCGGTTCTGAAGCAGTAGCCGTCGATGTTCGACCACACTAGCCGGCCGAACGATGTCCGCATCGCCTTCAGGAACTCGCGCTGCACCTGGGCGAACGACGGGATGCCCAAGCACATGCCGCGGAACCGCGGTGCGCTCGGCGGGAAGTCCCGGCCCAGCGCCACCGCTTCGCGCAAGCCATGCGCAAGTTGCGCCGGCGTGATTCCCGCCAGCACCGTCGCCCACGTGTCCGCGCTCACACCGTCCGGCGCGGGCCCGTACTGGCTCACCCAAGCGCTGCCGTACATCGAACCCATGCGCCGCCAGAACTCATCCAGGACCGTCTGCGAAGGCTTGGGCTGAATCGGCGGCCTCGCGGCGCTTTCGGGCCGCAATGGATTGCTCGATCTGCTCGACAGCGCTGAGCTTGCGGCTTGGTGTGCGGTTCGCATCGGTCGTTCCTGTTTCGAGTTGCTTCGCGCCTTCGGCGTGCTCGCGTCGGGCAATGGAAATCACGTACCCAGCCGGCTTGCCAGGGTAGGCTTTGGCGACATCGCCCAGGTGGGTGGGTGTCACCCCCTCGGACACGGCAGCGATCAGGTCGGGGTTGCTCGGGGTGACGCGGATGCCGTGCTTGCGCAGTTCGATCGCGGCGGTAACGACAAGGTCGCGCGCGGGCGCGTTACACACACCATTCTTTTCATCTGGTGTTGGTGTT
>Ga0105240_10010742_pt1 | contig 12844 bp, 11 predicted proteins | sample KBSC54metaG_FD_80426 | JGI IMG/M metagenome (GOLD analysis project Ga0105240, IMG submission 80426) | Corn rhizosphere microbial communities from Kellogg Biological Station, Michigan, USA - KBS C5-4 metaG | ecosystem: Host-associated > Plants > Roots > Rhizosphere > Soil | place: Michigan, USA... | reverse complement strand
TGCTGCGCGTGAGTTCCAGAAACGACTGGCGCTCAGCGGAATGATGTTGATCTTCAGACATCCTAAGAGATTTTCCTCGCAAAGGCGCAAAGACGCAATGACGAGTTTGATAAAACTTTTCGCCTGGGCGCCTTTGCGAGGAAGTCCTATATAACCGTCGTTACGATCTCGCGAATGCTGCGTTGCAGTTCGCGGTCGTCAGTAATAGGCGAGCACATCGCGACGTCGGCGGCATCGACTGGAGGAATGCCGAGTGCGATGAGTTGTGCAGCGTAGATCAGCAGTCGAGTGGAAACACCTTCTTCCAAACCATGCCCGCGAAGGTTGCGCACCTTTTGTCCGATCACGACCAGATCCCGCGCCGTGCCTTCATCAACTCCACCTTCGCGCGCAACAATCTCCGCCTCCATCTCCGGTGGCGGATAATCAAACTCGATCGCGACAAACCTCTGCCGCGTCGACTGTTTTAAATCCTTCAGAATCGATTGATACCCCGGGTTGTACGAGACGACCAGCATGAAGTCTGAAGGCGCATCGAGGATCGTGCCGCGCTTTTCAATTGGCAGGCGACGGCGGTGATCCGTCAACGGGTGAATGATTACAACCGTGTCTTTGCGCGCTTCGACCACCTCGTCGAGATAACAGATCGCGCCATTGCGCACAGCGGAAGTCAGCGGCCCGTCGTGCCAGATCGTCTCTTCGCCTTCGAGCAGGAAACGCCCGACGAGATCTGTCGACGACAAATCTTCGTGGCACGCCACGGTGATCAGCGGCCGCTCGAGACGCCACGCCATGTGTTCGACGAAGCGAGTCTTGCCGCAGCCGGTCGGGCCTTTGAGAATCACCGGCAGCTTTGCGGAATGGGCTGCCTCGAAGAGCTCAACTTCCCGCCCGACAGGCAGATAATAAGGTTCATTCTCGACTCTGTAATCCTGGATTGCGCTTTCAGGCATCTAAGGTCACTTTAAGAGCTCAGTCTTTCTCTGTGCAACCTCTGTGTCCTCTGTGTCTCTGTGGTAAATGGCCTATAACTCACCACGGAGACAGAGAGGACACAGAGGTTGCACAGAGAAGAGCGGGATCTTAACATCCGTGTAGGGAGCCACCAAATTGAAGATCGCGGTAGCAATGAGTGGCGGCGTGGATTCTTCCGCGGCCGCGGCAATTCTAAAGGAGCAGGGTCACGAGCTCGTCGGCTTTACGATGCAACTCTGGGATCAGCGCCGGGGCATCAACGTCGACGAAAATGGCGACCCACTGCCTTCTCGTTGCTGTTCGCTCGACGACGTTTACGACGCGCGTCGTGTCGCCGAAGAACTCGATTTTCCGTTTTACGTGCTGAACCTCGAACGCGATTTCGAGCGCGACGTGGTCCAACCATTCATCACGAGTTATCTCAGCGGCGAGACCCCCATCCCGTGTGTCTCATGTAACAGTCGTTTGAAGTTTGCATCACTGGATCGACTCGCAGTGAGCCTGGGATGCGAGAAAGTCGCAACGGGCCACTACGCTCGCGTCGAGTTCGACAACAACACGAATCGTTACAAACTGCTGCGCGGGAAAAACTACGACAAGGACCAGTCGTACTTTCTTTGGGAACTGACGCAGGCGCAGTTGTCGCGCGCGTTGTTTCCGCTCGGCGAGATGTCGAAGCCCGAAGCACGCGACGCAGCGCGGCAGCATGGTTTGGTCGGCGTTTCAGAGAAGAAGGAATCGCAGGAGATCTGCTTCGTGCCTGATGGCGACTACGCAGGCTTTATCGATCGATATCTCGAAGCCGAGAATGCAAGCGATCGTTTACCTGGGTCCGGCGACATAGTCGACGCAGGCGGCCGTGTGATTGGACGCCACGAAGGTGTTCATCGCTACACGATCGGACAGCGTCGCGGTCTTGGGATCGCAGACGAGAAGCCGTTGTACGTGATTTCGCTCGACGCGATTAAGAATCGTGTGACTGCGGGTTCGTCTGAGGAACTGTTGAGTACCGAGTTCACGGCAGCCGGCGTCAATTGGATCGCATTCGACACACGCGAAGAACCCGTGCGCGCTGACGTTCGCGTTCGTTATCGCCACACCGCAGCGCCTGCCACAATTACTCCTCTAAAAGATAGCCGTGCGCATATAATCTTCGATGAGCCGCAACGGGCAATCACCCCGGGTCAGGCAACCGTGTTTTACCGTGGTGACGAAGTTGTCGGCGGCGGATGGATAGTCAAATAATGATTTCTCTGCGGTCCTCTGCGTATCTCTGCGACCTCTGCGTTAAAAGACCATTCAACGCAGAGATCGCAGAGATACGCAGAGGACCGCAGAGAAAGGAAAACCTTTTCTACCCTCTGTGCGTACTCACAACCGCATGAATAGCGGACAAAACGAACAAAACTGAGGATAGTGATGTCAGGAACACGAAAAGCAGTATTAATTATATTCGGAATTTTAGGAGCCCTGATTATCGTTGCGTTTCTTGGAATCGCAGTGCTCTGGGCGGCTTTGCGCAAAGGCGAACCAACCATCCGCGACAATAGCGTGCTGACACTTCGCGTCGCCGGCTCGCTGCCGGACTACAGTCCGGACGATCCTTTCAAGAGATATTTTGGTGGACCAGATCAATCTCTCACGGGCCTCGTGATGCAGTTCAAAAAGGCCAAAGTCGACAAGCGAATCAAGGGCATCCTGCTCGACGTCAACATGTCCGGAGTCGGCTGGGGGAAAGCAGAAGAGATTCGCGACGCGATCACAGACTTTCGCACTTCAGGCAAACCCGTCTACGCCTACATCGAATTTGGTCTCAACAAGGAGTACTACATCGCAACCGCGTGCGACAAGATCATCGTTCCGCCGCCGGGTGAGTTGTTCATCAACGGACTCGCTGCCGACGTGATGTTCTTCCGCGGCTCGCTCGACAAGCTGGGCATCTATCCTGACATCTACCAGATCGGTGAATACAAGACCGCTGGAAACATGTTTACGCAAAAGAAGATGACCGATCCGCACAAAAAGTACATCGACGAGTTTCTTAACGATCTTTATGACCGTTACGTGAACGCGATCGCACAGACGCGAAAAAAGACGCCCGATGAAGTAAAAGCATTGATCGACAACGCTCCGTACAACGCAGAAAAGGCAAAGGAAGCCGGACTGATCGATGAAGCGATGTACAGGGATGAGGTTGAGAAGCAGTTCAAAAAACTTCTCGGTTACAAAGACACCGATTCGTTCGTCGCAGTGCGTGGATCGGAGTACAGAGACGTTTCTCCGGAGTCACTCGGACTGAATAAAGGAGAACGAATCGCCGTCATCTATGCGAGCGGCGAGATCGGTTCGGGAAGTTCTGAAAACAGTCCGTCAGGCGATCAGTCGATCGGTTCTGACACGGTCGCAAAGGCGCTGAACGATGCCGCTGCGGATAAAACGATCAAGGCAGTTGTGTTGCGCGTCGATAGTCCCGGAGGTTCGGGTCTCGCGTCGGACATCATCTGGCGCGCTGTTGAAACAACGAATCAAAAGAAGCCGGTGGTGGTTTCGATGAGCGACGTTGCGGCATCGGGTGGTTACTACATCTCGGCGAGTGCGGCGAAGATTATCGCGCAGCCTTCGACGATCACGGGATCGATCGGCGTCCTTGCAGGCAAGCCGGTGATGCGCGGCTTCTACGATTGGCTCGGGATCTCGAATGAATACGTGTTACGCGGCAAGCACGCGGGAATGTTCCGCGAGACCGAGAAGTTCTCAGATGAAGAACGCGCGAAGTTTGAAGAGTGGATCAAGACGACTTACTACCGCGACTTCGTACCGAAAGTAGCTAAAGGCCGGAACAGGGATGCGCAGTATATCGACTCGGTTGCGCAAGGGCGCGTGTGGACCGGACAACAGGCGAAAGATCGAGGTTTGGTTGATGAGTTTGGTGGACTCGACAAGGCGGTCGAGGTGGCGAAACAGTTAGCGAAGATTCCTGCTGATAAAGGTGTCGAGCGAGTGATCCTGCCGTATCCGACGACGTTCCTACAGGAGTTGTTGAGTGGTGGCGGAGAGAATTCAAACACAGAGGTCCAGCAGCAGCGCGCAGTCTACGCGGCGTTACCGGAGGACGCTCGCCGCGCACTGCGTTACATGGCGTTGATGGATCGAATGAAGAACGGCGAGACGATGCTGTTGATGCCCTTTGATTTGAGAGTGAAGTGAGTTTTGAGCTTGGTGCTTTGTACTTGGTCTTTGGCCTTTAGACTTAGGTTTTAACAAAGTACAAAGCACTAAGTACAAAGCACTAAGTACAAAGCACTAAGTACAAAGACCAAAGACCTAAGCCCCAATTCTGTCCATATCCATGTACGGTTGAAGAACTTCAGGGATGATGACCGATCCATCTTCCTGTTGATAATTCTCCAGGATCGCAATCCACGTACGCCCGATGGCGAGACCGGATCCGTTGAGCGTATGCACAAATTCCGGTTTCGCCCCGCCCGCTCGCCGGAAACGGATCTGAGCGCGACGCGCCTGGAACGCTTCATAGTTCGAACACGAAGAGATCTCTCGAAACGTATTCTGCGACGGAAGCCACACCTCAATGTCGTAAGTCTTCGCTGAACCAAATCCCAGATCCGCGGTGGAAAGCGTTACAACACGATAGTGTAGACCGAGTTTTTGCAGAATCGCCTCTGCATCTCGCGTCAATGATTCAAGCTCCTCGTATGAGTTTTCGGGAAGTGAGTATTTCACCAGCTCAACTTTTTCAAACTGGTGTTGCCTGATCACTCCACGCGTGTCGCGGCCGTAGCTGCCCGCCTCTGAACGAAAGCACGGCGTGTACGCAGCCCAACGCATCGGGAGAGTATTGGCGTCAAGGATCTCCTCGCGATGGTAGTTGGTCACCGGCACTTCCGCCGTCGGAATCAAATAGAGTTGTCGCTCGTCTTCGAGTTTAAAAAGATCCGCTTCAAACTTTGGTAACTGGGCTGTTCCAAACAGTGCAGCACGATTGACGATGAAGGGCGGAAGTGTTTCGAGATAACCGTGCTCGCGTGTTTGAACGTCGAGCATGAAGTTGATGAGCGCACGTTCGAGACGAGCACCAGCACCGTTCAGAATCGCGAATCGCGCCGATGCGATCTTCGTCGCGCGCTCGAGATCGAGAATGCCGAGCGCTGTGCCGAGGTCGACGTGGTCCTTCGGTTCAAATGAAAAGTTCGGGGGCGTACCCCAGCGACGGACCTCTGCATTCGCAGACTCATCATCACCCACGGGAACACTCGCGTGAGGAATGTTGGGAAGTGTCGCGAGCAGATCGTGCATACGCGTTTCGGCCTGATCGCGCAGTTGATCGAGCTCTGCGATCCTGTCTTTCAATCCAGCGACTTCAGCGCGCCGCGCTTCTGCTTCGTCTTTCTTTCCTTCCTTCATCAACGCGCCGATTTCGCGACTCGACGCGTTGCGCTGTGCGTTAAGTTGATCCGATTCCGCGATAACGCGGCGCCGCTCTTCGTCCGCGCGTTTGAAATCATTAAGTGCCGTGACATCCGTGCGCCGTGCCTCAAGCGCTTCACGCACTTTATCAATATTTTCTCTAACATAATTGAGATCGAGCATGTGTTAATTTGTGTCTTACTCTTGTGCCTCTTTAAGGCTGATTTCAAAACGACACTTTGGGCTCCCCGAACGATCGCAGTGTTCCTTGACGGGCACTTTAACAATTTCAGCGACGAGTGTCTCTGCCAGGTGACAGACTTCCGGATGGACAGTTACGGCCGCCGCTAAAGGACAACCATGACCGCGAATGACAATCTTGTCGTCGTCGTGCTCGACCTCGGTAGCACCTCCGATCGTTTCGAGCACTCTCACTGCCGTATGCACGCGCTTCTCCAGGTCAGCCCCTTCTCCTCCAGGCGCACCGCTCGCGACCGCACGTCCCACTTCGCGAAGGACCTCCTCGATTTCCGCCGGGTTCAAACGATTCTTCAAGACGGCGATTAGCTGGTTGAGTAGCGCGTCGTAGGCTTTCGGGAAAAGAGAATCGGCTTCAGGCGTCAGTGCATAGGTGAAATGTGGCTTCCGAGGGCCACGCCGCAGACCACTCTGTCGAACAAGTCCGTCGCGCTCGAGAGTTAGAAGGTGCGCCCGGATGGCGTTATCCGTGAGGTCGAGCTTCCCAGCCAACTCCTCGACCGTACAGGGAGCCGCCCGCAGCATCGTAACGATCTGCCCCCGAGTGCTTTCAAAAAACCTTTTGTCCACGTTCATCGCCTGTCCACCTCACAAAACACGTGAATTCTAGCTGTTTTCCAGAGAAAACACAATAAACATAAAAACATCTTGACTTAATGTGGAAATCGAGTATTTTAGGAATGCTCAGCCAGTTAGGCAGCAATCTTACTCAGGAGAACTAAGACCATGGCACAGGTAATAAGTACTTCAGATCGAATAACTACTCTCAACACCGAAAGCATAACCACCGCGAGACCGAGCTTCCAGGCTTTCCAAATTCTGCGCGCCGGATTTACGGTGGCGCCAATCGTAGCCGGACTCGATAAATTTTTTGGCCTCCTCGTGAACTGGGATCAGTACCTCCCATCCTTCGTCAACAAGATGACTGGCGGACATGGCCACGAGCTGATGCTTGCGGTCGGCGTGATCGAAATCGTTGCCGGGCTCGGGGTCGCGTTTAAGCCGCGCATTTTCGCCTATGTCGTATCAGCCTGGCTGCTCTTGATCGTCGCCAATCTCCTCATGATTCCAGGCTACTTCGACGTTGCCCTACGTGACTTCGGCCTCTCGCTCGGCGCACTCGCGCTGGCGCGGCTGAGTGTGGAGTACGACCGATAGAACATGTCGATGATCTCAAGGAGGAAGCCATGAAAAACGCAGCAGAGCGCAGACTCGTGAAGATCGCGTTGGTACTTTTGGCGGTCGCAGCAATGGTGGTTTTTCTTAATCGAAGCGGCGACGCGCAGAATCGCGGCAAGACTAAAACCGAGGATCCCACGGATGCGAATGCCCAGCAGATGCTCAAGGAAGGGAAGGAGACCTTCCGCTTCGACACCTTTGGCGACGAAGCATTCTGGAGCGATGCGCTTCAGCTCCATCGCGCCATTGCCGGTGCAAATCTCGGCGGCGTCGGACCCGGCGTCAGCCCGAAGACGGCTCTTGCCGTCGGGCTGAAAGTCGACTCGGAGGCACTGCCGCAATCGCTCGTGGATCAGATAAAGCAAGGCGCCGTTAACCTTGACGACCCGGCCACGACACTGGCGCTACTCAAACTGAAAGCCGTCGTCGGTGTAAAAGGAAATTTCAAAGACGACGGAAGTCTTCAGTCCGTGGGTATCACTTGTGCTCTTTGCCACTCGACCGTCGACGACTCATTCGCGCCCGGTATCGGCAAGCGTCTGGATGGTTGGGCCAATCGAGATCTCAACGTCGGCGCAATTGCAGCGCTGAGTCCGAACCTGAAGCCGGTCGCGGATCTGCTCGGCGTTGACGAGGCGACGGTGCGAATGGTCCTGCAAAGTTGGGGGCCGGGAAAGTTCGATGCTGAGTTGTTCCTCGACGGCAAAGCTTTCAGGCCTGACGGTAAATCAGCCGCAACGCTACTTCCGCCGGCTTTCGGACTTGCAGGAGTCAACCTTCACACGTGGACAGGCTGGGGTTCAGTAACGCACTGGAACGCGTTCGTTGCGAACCTGGAGATGCACGGACAAGGCACGTTCTACGATCCGCGTCTGAACGACCCGGTGAAATTCCCAATCGCCGCGCGTGCTGGTTTCGGCAACGTGCGCAGCGATCCAGACTTGGTTACAGCAAAACTTCCCGCTCTTCAGTTCTATCAACTGGCTCTACCCGCACCTACGCCGCCGGCGGGAACGTTCGATAAAGCCGCTGCTGCACGCGGTCAGTCTTTGTTCAAAAACGAGGCGAAGTGCGCGACCTGCCATGTGCCGCCGATCTACACCGAGCCGGGGTGGAACATGCACACGCCACAGGAGATCGGCATCGACGACTTCCAGGCGAAGCGTTCGCCCGACGAGCGTTACAGAACTGCACCGCTCAAGGGACTCTGGACGCACCAGAAGGGCGGCTTCTATCACGATGGACGATTCGCGACGTTGCGTGACGTGGTCGAGCACTACAACAGCTTCTTCGGCACAAACTTGACCGAGCGGCAGAAAGCTGATCTCGTCGAGTATCTGAAGTCGCTGTAGCGCGCAACTGTTTTCACGGTTCTGTCAGCCAGCTGACATCGCAGGCATCTAGCTGACAGAACTTTCGGTCCTCTCTCCACATAATGGCTACGTTCGGAGCGTAGCCTCTTGGTAACGGGAGAAATGAAATGGCACTCAGGCTGGTTCAGTTCAATAACAAAATCGCTCCGAAAACGGTAGAGCGCGTTGCAGAAGCGCGGCTTCCAACTGAGACAGGCGAGTTTCGCATCATCGGTTTCCGCTCGCTTGTCTCAGCGGAAGAGTTTGTCGTGCTCGTAAAAGGCGAATTGCGCGCCGATAGGCCAAGTCAGGTGCGTATCCACTCCCAATGCATGACAGGCGACGTGTTTGGCTCGCTCAAGTGTGACTGCGGCCAGCAACTCGATGCAGCCATGAAGCTCATCGAGCAGGAAGGACACGGGGCCATCGTCTACCAGCAGCAAGAGGGCCGCGGCATCGGCATCATCAACAAGATTCGCGCCTACGCCTTGCAGGACGAAGGCGCCGATACCATCGAGGCCAACGAGCGGCTTGGCTTCGAAGCAGACATGCGGTGCTACGGGCAGTGTGCCGAAATCCTGCTTGAACTCGGCCTTCGCTCAGTACGCGTGATGTCTGACAATCCGGCGAAGATTCGCGCGCTCCGGCAAGCCGGCCTCAAAGTCGTCGGGCGCGTAAGGCTCGAAGTTGAGCCGCACGATTTCTTCGCCGGTTATCTCAAGACCAAGAAGGAGAAGATGGGCCACCTGTGCAGCGTGGCCTGACAAAGAAGATGGGGTGTAAAGATGTTCACCTGGCGAATACCTCCGATATCCAGGACGGGGAGATGAGAGAATTCTCGGTCGACGAGACGCGAATCTTAGTGGCGCGCGTCCGCGACCGTTTCCATGCAGTCAGTGCGACATGTCCTCACTACGGTGCACCGCTAGTCGAAGGCGCGCTCTGCGGTACGCGTCTCGTGTGCCCATGGCACCATGCTGTCTTCAATGTCGTCAGTGGAGATCTGGAAGAGCCGCCTGCGCTCGACGGGCTCGTTTGTTACGACACACGCGTCGAGGGTGAACGAGTGATAGTCAGCGTACCCGATGAGACGCGGGATCGACGCACTGCTCGGATGTCGGGGCACGATCCCGTTGCCGATTCAAGGCAGTTCGTCATTATCGGCGGAGGCGCGGCCGGTTACGCCGCGGTGCAGACACTGCGTGAAGAAGGTTTTCGAGGCAACGTCGTGATGATCACGCGCGAAGATCGCGCCCCCTACGATCGGCCCAACCTCAGCAAAGATTATTTGCATGGTCACGCGGAACCGGAGTGGATGCCACTCCGACCCGAAGAGTTCTTTAGCGAGCACGATATCAAGCTTCTACTCAACAGAGAGGTAACACAGGTTGACGCACACACGAAGACGATAACTTTCGAGGGTGGTGAAACGATGGAATACGATGCACTACTCGTCGCGACGGGTGGTGCGCCTTTGCATCTCAACATCCCTGGTTCAGATCTGAAGAACGTGTGTGTACTGCGCAGCTTCGCCGATGCTGACTCAATGATCGAAACAGCCGAGCGTTCGCGCCGCGCTGTCGTCATTGGCTCGAGCTTCATCGGAATGGAAGCGGCATATAGTCTTCGCGAGCGCGGACTCGAGGTAACAGTCGTTGCCCCAGCGAAAGAGCCTTTCGAGACTACGCTCGGTTCGGAAGTTGGTGCGATGTTCCGGCGTCTCCACGAGAGTCACGGAGTTCGCTTCAAGCTCGGCGCGATGGTCTATCGCTTCGAGGGCAGCCACAACATCGAGGCAGTCGTGCTCGACAACGGCGAAGTCATCAAGACAGACATGGTCGTCGTCGGTGCGGGCGTGCGACCCGTGACACATTTTCTGAATAGCGTCGAGTTGGACGACGCCGGCGGCGTGATTGTTGACGCACACCTGCGTGCAACTGATGGTCTTTACGCGGCCGGCGACATCGCTAGCTTCCCCGATCCACATACCGGCGAGCGCGTACGCATAGAACACTGGCGCACTGCATTGCAGCAGGGACGAGCAGCGGCACGCAACATGGTCGGACATGAGACAGCATTCGATGGTGTCCCGTTCTTCTGGACGCGGCAATTCGACGCTGCGCTCCTCTACGTTGGCCATGCTGCGTCCTGGGACGAGATCATCTACCAGGGTGAGATCTCGTCCCAGAACTTTCTCGCTTTCTACGTGAAGAACGATCGAGTGCTTGCAGTAGCCGGCATGAACCGCGATCGCGAGATGGCAGCGATTGAAGAGTTGATGCGACTCGATCGCATGCCCACGCCGACGCAGCTCAAATACAACGACCTTAACCTTTTGGAAATGATGCAGTCTCAAGAGTCAGAAATCATCGTTGGACCCGGTCAGAACCGTAGTGCGATAGCGTTGGGTCGCACCATATCTCCACAGAGTTCGAGTAGATGTTGATTCAAAACCATTCTGAATCGGCTCGTTTGCTGTCTGCGCTCCACGTATGTAAAATGCACGTTTTCTCGCAAAGCCTTACATTGCGACTATCTGCTAACAGGCCACGTACCCGACTCTGGCACCTGATGAAAGCCTTGATGAAGCCCAGCGCAGGACTAGTGTCTTTAAAACAGACCAGGAGTGAAGTTTATGAACGTGGGAGCTTCAATAGCGACACCATTCGGAAATCGCGGGTCGGTGTCTCGTGCGGATCAACGGCAGTTTGGAGACGTCGACCGGCAGTCCCGGACGGGGCGCGTGCAAATCTTTTCCGGCCTCAGCCATGAAGAGTTAAGCCATATCGCGCTCCGCGCTCGCAGCGTGCGACAGGCACGCGGCGAGTTTATCTACATGCCGGGCGATCGTGCGGACTTCGTCTATATTCTGCGGCAAGGGCGCGTGAAACTCACCGTACTCTCCGAAACCGGAAAGGAGATTGCAATCGACATCATCCAGCCCGGCGAAATCTTTGGTGAGTTCGCACTCGTCGATGCAGCGCCGCGCAGCAACATGGCGCAAGCGCTGGACGACATGATGATGTGGGTTTTTTCCACGCGCGAATTCACACATCTTCTCGCCACGCAATCAAAGCTCGCGATGAGTTACATTCGGCTGGTCGGTGATCGCCGGCGGCGAATGGAAAAGAAACTCTCCGACATCACATCGAAGGCCGTCTCGGCCCGCGTCTGCGAGCTTTTGCATGAACTTTCGACGAGCGCCGTCGAAGTCGAAACCGCGGCGACTGATTACCTCGTTCCACTTACACATCACGACGTAGCCAGCCTGATCGGAGCTGCGCGACAGACCACTACCACCGTGCTCAACGACCTGGAGCGTCGCGGCATCATCGAGCTGGGTCGTGGCTGGGTTCGCGTGAAACGTTTGAAAGAACTTCAGACGTACGCAGGGGTTTAAAAAGAACTTTGTTGATAATCGTGTCGCCGCGCTGACATACGTGCAGCCAGTCTTCCTTCATCATCGCGTTCATTCCGACGATCACACCAAGGAGAAACCGATCATGAATAGAAAGACTTTAAAGTGGACGCTCTGGCTTGCCGTCTTCGCACTGGCGCTGACGACAGTAGCTGGTCTTAACTTTGGTACGAGTGTTAACGCAAGTGGAGGCAGCAGCCTCGGTACCTCGCCTTTCGATTTCAGCGATGCCGCCTATCGCGCGCACGGCATCGTGCCTGAAAACATTGTCCTGCGTGTAGGCACCGCAGCCCGCGCGGGCGATTTTGTTATTGACAACAGCAACACCGATCCGAATCGCGCAAACGTGCGCACAATTGAAACGACACCCGGCACGACCGGCTCGAGTGGTCTAACGTACGCCAATATCTTCGGCGTGCTGAATTCAACAAGCTTCGAGCGCAACTCTGCTGGTCAAATGACCTCGCGCGGCCAGGCCGCATTCGATACCGCTGAGCGTTTTCGAGTTTTCATTTTCCCGAAAGCGTCAAACGGTTCGATCCTCGATCCATTCCTTCCGAACAAGCGGCAGGACAACGTCTTCGATACACGCGACGGCTACTTCTCGAACGACCCGCTCGGTATGTGGCTCGCAGTGTGGGTCGTCTACACGCCGAAGGCTTTCACATCCGAAGGACGCAAAGAACTCGATCCCATCGCTGCGACCAACGGACGTGATCTCGACGGCACGGCCATCCTGACCAGCCCATCGCAGATCGACAATCTCGTGGCGAAGGGTCTCATTGAACTGCGCACGCGTCCCGTTGACGACGGCGTCTTCCGTTGGGTTATCTGCCCGATCCCCGAGGACCCGCGCAACGGTTTCATCCGGCCCGACGCTTTCATCCGCGACGTAAAACGAAGCGACGGCACGCCGGTGTTCCCCGCACTCGGCAACAACTTCCGCTGTCTGCAACAGTCGGGAGACTGGTGCAATAACTAACGCTCTTTGTAGCTGCGACATGGATGTGTTATTAGAAATCCATGTCTGATCAAAAACAATTCTCCGGCCGCGTGGCCATCGTAACCGGTGGCACACGTGGCATCGGGCGGGCGATTACACTCGAGCTTGCGCGACGCGGCGCCGACGTCGCTTTCAATTACGCGAAGAGTACCGAAGCTGCTGATAGTTTGAAATCTGAACTCGAAGCGTTGGGAGTGCGCGCGTTGTCTGTGCAGTGTGATGTCGCGAACACCG
>Ga0105240_10010739_pt1 | contig 12850 bp, 10 predicted proteins | sample KBSC54metaG_FD_80426 | JGI IMG/M metagenome (GOLD analysis project Ga0105240, IMG submission 80426) | Corn rhizosphere microbial communities from Kellogg Biological Station, Michigan, USA - KBS C5-4 metaG | ecosystem: Host-associated > Plants > Roots > Rhizosphere > Soil | place: Michigan, USA... | reverse complement strand
GGGTGCCCGAGTGAGCCCTAATGCAACGCGTCCAACACCCTATTCACGATGCCTCGCCCAGCTCGGCCAAGGCGCGCCGCAACTCGCTCAGCTTCGGCGGCTTGCTGACGATGCGATCGACGTGGGGCGGGAGATCATTCTCTGATTGCATGCGCTGGCCCCAGCCAGTCACCAGTACCACGGGAGTCCCGGGCATTTCCGCTTTCACAGCGGCAGCCACCTTCCGGCCGTCCACGTAAGGCATCCCGAGGTCCGTGAGAACCACTGTGAAAGGCTCTCCGCGCCGGTGGGCCAACACAAACGTGTCGATGCCGGCCTGGCCGCCGTCGGCCACAGTCACATCGTGGCCGTCGATCATCAGCGTCTCACGCAGTGACTTCAGCAACAGTGGGTCGTCGTCAACCACGAGAATACGCGAGCGTCGTGGTGAGCGAAGTTTCGCGGTGGATGGCGCATCCGCTGCCTGGCCCGGATCAACGCCGATGGGAAAGATCAGGCTCACCCGGGTTCCTTTCATGGGCTGACTGTCTATCTCAATATCTCCGGCGTGTCGCCGGACGGCTCCGTAGACCATGGCCAGTCCCAGCCCGGTGCCCCGCTCTCCCTTGGTCGTAAAGAACGGCTCGAGACACTTATTGCGGGTTTCTTCGTCCATTCCGATGCCGGTGTCGCAGACCTCCACTCGTACATGGCTGGGGGGCTTGGGCCACGGATACGCCCTGAGCGTGAGCGTGCCTCCTTCCGGCATCGCATCCACAGCGTTCAACACCAGGTTCGTCAGCGCATCGCGAATGTCACTTTCCGACCCCAATATGGGGGGCACGTCCTCGGCAACGGAGGTTTCCACCCGTATGACGATCCCTCGCTTCTGAGGCATGTCGTGCCACCGCGCCCGTGTCAAAGTCACCACTTGGGCAACGATGCGATCCAACTGAACCAGCGCTTGCGCAAGCTTCGCGTCATGCGGTCTGTAGAACTCCCGCAGGCGATCGACCGTCTGTCCAACATCCTCGATGGCGCGCAAGATGGTCTCCAACTGCTCGCGAGCCGCCTTGCTCAAGCCCAACTCACGCTCGAGGAGCGATTGGGCATACAGTGCGGCCGGCGAAAGCGCATTGTTGATGTCGTGCGCGACACCGCTGGCCATCTGTCCGAGGGCGCGCAGACGCTCCTGTTGCATGATCGTGAATTGTGTCTGGCGCAGATCGTCGTAGGCCCGTTGCAGGTCGCTGTACAACTGCGCCTGGTGGGCTGCGAGAGCGACATGGTCCGAGAGTTGTTTCAGAAACTCGCAGTCCCCACTGGTGAAGCTGTTCGCGGCGCAGCGGGCTGCTACGAGCACCCCAGACGTGCGGCCTGCAACCACCAGCGGTGTCATGACCAGGGAACGCAATCCTGCGCGGCTCAAACGCTGCGGAAAATCAAACTTCGCGTGCGTAATGTCCGGCTCGTAGACCACTTCTCCTCGCATGCAACGGGACAGCCCATTCTGATCGATTGGAATGCGCAGCTTCTCGGCCAGGGATAGGCCGATCTGCGCGGCCATACCCTTCGCCCCAACACGAGCCACGGTCAACCCGTCCGTCGGATCATACAAACACATGCAACCGAAGTCGATCGGCAGGTCGTCCTCGAGCCTGCGAATGACGACCTGCAGGATACTCAGAAGATCCTGTCGTTCCTCGATCGCCCGCGTGATGCGATTCAAGAGCTCGAGCTGACTGAGCTGCCGGCGCTGGCGTCGCTGACTCTCCTTGATCTCGGTAATGTCAGTGGAAATTCCACAGATCGCATGCATTCGACCGGCGTCGTCGTATAGAGGGCACTTGGTCGAGACGTACGTATGAGTCCCGTCATCCTGAGGCACGGTCTCTTCCATCTGCAGCGCCCTGCCAGCCGCCCGGACCTCTTCATCGACCCTCCGGAAGGCATCCGCGGCTTGCCGCGGGAAGATGTCATAGTCCGTCTTGCCCAGGACCGTCTCGCCGGCGTGATGAAACAGATCCTCGTAGCGGCGGTTGACCAGTAAGAAGTGTCCCTCGAGATCCTTGACGTAAACGACCGCCGTCACGTTATCGATGATCGCCTGTAGTAGCGCCTGTGTGGAGCGCGCTGCCTGTTCGGCGCGCTTGCGCTCAGCGAGATCGCGCTCGCGCTCACGGACTTCCTGTTGAAGGCTGGTGTTCAACACCTGGAGTTGGTGCGTGCGCTCAGCGACGTGTGATTCGAGCTGCTCGTTGATCCGCCGTACATCGTCCTCTGCCCGTCTCCGCTCGATCACCTCCCGTTGCAAAGCTGCGTTCGCTTCCTCCAAACTCGCTGGACTTGGAACGCGCAAAGCCTGCGGAACGAGCCGGACGAGCAAAATCGCAGTGGGCACGGATGCGAGTGCGGTGATGGCCTTGATGCTGCCGGAAAGCCAATAAGCCGGATGCCAGACCACCCAGATATCCATCGCGTGGGTCGTGCCGCACGCCACGATGAAGACGGCAAAGCAAATGAATATCCAGTCAAATTGCAGGTCTTTACGCTTGAGCACGAAGTAGATCAATGTGAAGGGAATCGAGAAATACGCGAGCGTGATCAGCGCGTCGGAAAAGACGTGAAGCCACAACACACCCGGCTGCCACAGGTAGCACATGCCGTGTGGCATGAAGTTGTCTTCAGAAAAGAACCGCCGGACGGCATCGAGCATGGAACAACCCTCTTTCTGCGAAGCTTGGGCGCATCGACGCGTGAACAGCCCTCATTCCGCAGGACCATATTGCACTGCATCAATCTTGCCGATGCGGCCAAGGATGAGGGCATGTTGCGCAGACATTCCGTGAAAATGGAATACCAACTTCTTGCCGCAGTGCACACCCGGACCCGCGCTCCCGAGCCTCCCGCAACCGCGCGGCGCTCTACGCTGGTACCCGTGTCACTCGAGGAAGACGGCGTGCGGTTGCGCGTTCGGGAACCGAGCCGTAAAGCGCTGCAATTTGCGCGGGACCTATTCCTAACACGCGTTGCACGCATCGGGTCATGTGGCCCTGATGCGCGAATCCCACATCGAGCGCGATGTCGGACATGGGACGCTTGCCGGAGGAGATCAGTTGTCTGGCACGCTCGACCCGGCGCTCGACGACATAACGGTGAGCGGGGAGCCCGATCGATTGCCGGTGGCTACCTGATATCCGGAAGCGGTGGGGCCAGAATGCCGGGCATCGCCTGGAAGCCGGGCAGGTACCGGAGCCGGTCCATCCAGCGTCGCACGGCAGGGTAAGCGGCGCGCGATAGGCCGCCGTCCTCGCACAAGGCCGCCTGCGCAAAGCACGCCAAATCGGCGATGCTCGGCTGTTGACCCTCGCACAACCACGGCTCGCCGCGGCGCGCAGCCAGCCACAGATGCTCATCGAGTACGTGCAGCAGTGCATGGCCTTGCGAGCGAGCACGCTCGAAGTCTGTATCGACGCCGAACATCTCGTGGCATCGAGCGGCGCCGACGGTGGAGGCAAGATCGTGAGCGAACTCGAGCCACATCGTAGTCTCGGCGAGCCGGCGAGTGTCCGCGCGCGGATACCAATGTCCGGACGCATCGTAGGCACTCGCGAGGTACACCAGAATCGCGTTGGTATTGCGCACGATGAATCCTGCGTCGTTCAGCACCGGGAGGCGTCTGAGGGGATGAATGCGACGGAATGCCTCGGTCTCGTGCTCGCGACCCGGGTAGACGTCAACACCAACGCGTTCGTACTCGAGCCTCAGGAAGTCAAGTAGCAAACGTACAGGATAGCAATCGGCCGATAGCACATAATCGTACAGACGTATCACGCGGGCGCCTCCATTTCGAGGACCCGGCGCAGCCCGGCAAGCGAGGCGGCGTGTGCGCGCCGTAAGTGCTGCAGCGTCGTCGTTTCGACGTGTCCAACAAGCACTCCGTGTATTACCGTATGCCTGGGATTCACGGGCTGTAACAGGGCGACAATCGACGCGTCAGTGGGCACTTCATGACCGAAGTCCCAGGTGTGTTGAGCCAGTGCTGTGGTCACCTGCGAAAGGGGCGCCGCGATGTGCTGGGGGTACAGGTCAGACGTGGGCCCGTCCGGTAATGACCACTGCGTCGGTGGCTCCGCCGAATCCAACGAGGTCCAAATCAAACCTGCGTGCTCGATACACGCGAGCGTACGCACCTGCATGCTTGCCGGAGGCGATCGGTTGGGATGCGCGGGCAGAGCCTGACAACGGCCCGTGCCCGAAGCAAAGCGATAGCCGTGATAGGCGCAGCGCAGCTCGCTGCCGAGATTCGCGCCGAGTGTGAGACGCACGCCGCGGTGGGGACAGCGGTTGTGCCAAACGTTGAGCTCCCCTGCGCGGCTGCGCCAAACGGCAAGATCGACACCCAGCAGCTCGGTCTCGAGCACGTGTTGGGGCACGAGATCTGCTAGCGCGCAGATTGGATACCATTGCGCACCCGTTTCGCAGATGACGGCTGTCATGGAAGAGACCCGGCCGGCGCAAGCGTGCCGTAGCGTACGCCACTTTCCAGCAGCCAGCGGCGATAGGCCGCCGACATACGATCGGCACGCACGGAAGTTTCCTGCCTCGGATCGAGCGGCAGGCGTCGCGGGCGCTGGTTCTCGAGGATCGGCTTGTCCTGAGCGAAAATCAGTTGCTGGAACTGCCGGATCGCCACATCGCTATGTTGGTCATCCAGCATGGCCTGAAACAGACTCGCGCTGGTGTGCTCCTCATCAACCGGTCGTGTGACCAGCGCAATCAGATCCTTTCGCTCGGGGTACAACGCACTCGATTTGTAGAGCACCGCACAGTACGGATGCGGGACCCGATAGACGTACTCGACTTCGAAACCCTCCTTAGCCACGAGTGAGGCCATGGGTTGAAAGAAGCGGCAGCGACGTGCGATGACCTCACGTCGATCGGCCGAAACGGCGACGTCGTAATCCTGCACCTCGGTGTGTGGCTCGACGCCGAGGTAGCCGCCATGCACGAAGGGGAAGTGCGCCATGTCGAGGAAATTCTCGACGACGCGAGGCGCGGACGTGTGCACAGCGAAGGTTCCAGCGTGCCCGAGGCGACGATCCGGCTCATCGCACTCCGGCAACTCGAACAGCTCGTGCGCGGGTGAGCCGAGCGAAGTCCAGACATAACCATAGCGCACCCGTACGGGTAGAGGATCACCCTCCCCCGCCCTGGAACTCGCGGTATCCGCTGTGCGCCACACCGAGACACCGTCGGGAGTCTGCACTGCGAGGACGGGGACTCCGAACAGACGGGTTCGCAGCGGGCGCCCGACCGGGATTTCTTCCATCGCATTCAGCACGTGCCATTCGTGCAGCACGCTGGGCTCGAGCCCTGAGCTGCGCGGAGTGCCCTGCGACTCTCCAACAGTGATCTGGGTCATGTGTCACACGAGCTGTGTTCTCAGAGCGGCAATCTCTCGCTCGAAGGTCTGTCGCAGTGAGCGGCGCTCACCTTCGTCGAGCCAAGATGCGTCAACGCCGTTCAGTGCCAGCTCCACGGCTGTGTCGGGAGGGAATTGCATTGCCGTACAGGCCACGACAAACTCTCGTCCGATGTCGGTTCCAAACATGGTGGGATCGTCGGAATTGAGCGTCACACGCAGACCTCCTTCAACCATCCTGCGTATAGGGTGCTGCGACAGGTCAGACCAACCATAGCATCGGGCAGTCGAAGTGGGCGCGCAGGTAAACCAAACTCCTTCATCTCTTGCGCGGTCCAATGCCTGCGGATCGTCGAGCACGCGATAACCGTGATCGATTCGGTCACATTTCAGGATATCGTGCGCGTAGCTGAAGTTGGCCACAGTGCCGGGCAGCTCAGCGCAGTGCGTGCTTACGCGCAGGCCGTGGCGCTTGGCGTAAGCGTACGCATCGGCGAACAGGTCCAAGCCTTCACGGCCGTCTGGTGTAGCCGCGTCGGCACCGATTCCAATCACCTCGTCGCGCGACTCCGTCACGACCTGCTCGACCATCTCCCGAGCCGCCGCTGGTGTATGACCGCGATGTATGGCGGCGATCAGATTGCACTTTACGCCGAAATTCCGTTCCGCCTGTTTCAAGCCTTCGATGATGCCGTCAACAACCGTACGGTATGCAATGCCCTCCATCCTGTGCGAGGTGGGATTGAAGAACATCTCGCGGTACTTGAGATTGCCGAGCTGAACCCCGTCCTCGATGGTCTCGTAGGCGACGCGACTGAAGTCGTCCCGATCAACGAGCGAGCGCCCCGCGAGATCGAAAATTCTCAGGAAGTCAAAGAGGTTGTCGTAGTCATAGAGTTTGTCCGGGTCTTCCGTCGGCAAGGTGATGTGATGCTTGCGAGCCAGCTCGATGAGAGTCCTGGACCGCATAGCGCCCACGTAGTGAACATGGAGCTCTGCTTTCGGAAGTCGACGGAGAAATTCACTGTAGTCCATGCGTATGAGGCTATCACAGTGTAGCGCGGCGATGACTCGAGGATACGCCTCCTGGCAAACGCACCACTTTGGACCGGACTGCACCATTGTGGCCGTGACTGTTTTCTTTGCAGACAACACGAGGAGGCCGTGTTGCTTCTCCAGCGCGCCTGAGTCAAATGACGTAGTCGGCCATTGACACTGCAGTGCGCGCATGACATGTTTGCTACAACGTGGACTGGCCTGTGAGTCCGGTTATCCAGTATCGAGTGAACGCCGCCGTTTCCCCTGATTTAACACAAGAAAAAAGGCTTCAGCGTTCGAGGGAAACGATGGTGAGGGGGCATGCTCTCTATCGCGAAGTTGTGTTAACTCGACAACGCTCGCTACTGTTTGGAGAGCACGATGAAGACACGCCTCAGAGCGGTCATTGCTGCGGGTATTCTGTTCGTTTCGGGGGACCTCGCCACCCAGCTCGCCTCGGCCGATGATGCACCCGGTACGGCCGCGGGTTCCGGCGTGCCCGAAAGCGAGACCCTGCAGGAAGTCGAGGTAGTCGCGCAGAAGGAGAACGTCAATCTGCAGCGCGCGCCCGAGGCGATTACCGCCATCAGCAGCGCCAGCCTGGCACAGGCGAATATCGTCATGCCGCTGGATCTCAACGGCCAGGTCCCCGGATTGGTCATCACGACCAGCGAAGGCTTCAATCGCAGCGTGTCAGTGCGCGGAATCGGCTTCAACGTACCGCAGGACGACTCGGCGCAAACCTCGGTTTCCTATCACGAAGACGGCATCTACGTGGCCTACCCGGTTGCCTTGAACTCCGGGTTTCTGGACGTCGACCATGTTGAAGTGCTGCGCGGTCCTCAAGGGACGGTGTTCGGTCAGAACTCCATCGGCGGCGCCGTCTCATGTCATGACGAATCTCTATTTCGACTACGTGATACGGTCGAGTGGTTGGGACGTTTCGCTGGCCGTGGACAATGTGTTTGATCGCGCGGCAGTGTTGTCGCGGTTTACCAACCAGTTTGGCGGTGAGACGACGCAGTTGTTTTTTCCGCCGCGGGAATTCACGCTGAAGGCGCATTTCCAGTTCTAGAGACTGAGGGGGACGGCAGTGAGTCATTACTCGAGACGAGACTTGTTGAGATGGGCCGGCGCAGGCAGTGCGTTGGCCTGGTCTGGAGTCGGCTTCCAGGCCGGCCCCGCGGCAGCGGCAACGGGCGCGGGCGCGGCGACCCTCAAGGTGGGGGTTGCCCTGGTCTCCCCGGCGGCGGAATTGGGCTGGACGAAGCAGCACACGCTCGGAGCCGACGCCATCAAGACGGCGCTCGGCGACAATGTTGAAATCAACATTATCGACAATGTATTCCAGCCCCAGGATGCCGAGCGTGTGTTTCGCAGCTTCGCAGCCTCCGGTCATCAACTCGTGTTTGGCACGAGCTTCTCGCACACCGTGCCCATCGCCCGGGCGGCGTCGCAGTTTCCGGCAGTCGCATTCGACTGTTGCTCAGGGGTCAAGATTCTTTCGAACCTGGGAGGATTCGAGGCTCGCTACCACGAAGGCTCCTACATCGCGGGAATCGCCGCGGCGCAGACCTCGAAGACGGGCAAGCTCGGCTTCGTAGGGGGCTATCCGGTTCCCGATATCGTGGGACCTGCCAATGCTTTTCTACTGGGTGCCCAGAGTGTCAGGCCGGGCACCACCTGCTCCATCATTTTCATGAATTCCTGGGAAGATCCGGGTAAGGAGAAAGAGGCGACCCTGGCGCTGATCGCGCAGGGCTGTGATGTTGTGGCGGCCATGGTCGACAGTCCGGTGGCGGCGCAGACCGCGGAAGGCAAGGGCATCTGGTCGATCGGTTATGCCAGCGACGTGCGCAAATACGCGCCGACGCGGCTTCTCACCTCCATGGTTCTGGATTGGAGCAGCATCTATGTCCAGGATGCGCGGGATGTTCAGGCGGGAGCGTGGAAGCCGCAGGCCCGTTGGTATGGCTTGAAGGAAGGCGTGGTCAAGTTGACACCCTATCTCGAGTCGATCGGGGCCGAGAACCGTACCCTGTTGGCCAAGAGCGAAGCGGGTATCAAAGCGGGGACCCTGCAACCGTTCGCTGGAGAGATCAAGGACCAAACCGGAAATGTACGAGTGCGCGCGGGCACCACCCTGGCCGAGCAGGACGTGAGAAGCATCAATTGGCTGGTTGCTGGCATGCAGGGGCGGCTGAAGGGTTGACCGTGGCACTTGGCCTGGACGTAGCACCTGATCTCGACGTGGCATCTCGTCTCGAGTTGCGCAGAATCACCAAGCGCTACGGCGGCCTGACGGCCAACGATGCTGTGTCGCTGAGTGTTGCGCCCGGAGAGATTCACGCCGTGCTGGGTGAAAATGGGGCCGGCAAAAGCACGCTCATGAAGATCATCTACGGAGCGATCCAGCCGGATGAGGGAGAGATCTTCTGGGAGGGCGAAAACGTAGTCATGAGCAGCCCGGCGGTGGCGCGACGCCTGGGCGTGAGCATGGTGTATCAGCACTTCTCGCTGTTCGAGACCGTCTCGGTGGTCGAGAACATCGTGTTGACCTCCCCGGGCCGTTTCAATTTGCCGGCGCTCGCGATGCGTATCAAGGAGTTGGGGGAGCGGTACGGTTTGCCTGTCGATCCCTATCGGCTGCTGCATCACCTTTCGGTTGGGGAGCGACAACGGGTCGAGATTCTGCGTTGCCTGTTGCAAAGCCCAAAGCTGCTCATTCTGGATGAGCCGACTTCCGTGCTGACTCCACCAGCCGCGCGCCGGCTATTTGAAGTGCTGCGTACACTCGCCGCCGCAGGCTGTAGCATTGTTTATATCAGTCACAAGCTCGAGGAGATCCGCGACTTGTGCGACAACGCCACCGTTTTGCGCGCAGGCAAAGTAGTGTCGACCGCACGCCCCAAAGAGGTCAGCGCAGCGGATCTGGCCCGCATGATGGTTGGCACGGCTATTGCGGCGGTAGCCCGTGCGGTGGCGCCTCCCGATCCCGAGCAGGCGCCGCGCCTCGAGGTCCGGCGCCTGTCAACATCGAGCGAGGGGCCATTCGGTGTAACGTTACGGGACATTGGACTCAGCGTTCACGGTGGAGAGATCGTCGGCATTGCCGGCGTGTCCGGCAACGGTCAACGTGAGCTGCTGGCGGTGTTGAACGGTGAGATTCCGTGTGCGCAGGAGGCGGTGCTGTTGTCCGGCGAGCCGGTCGGTCACCTCGGAGTCGCCGAGCGCCGCCGCCGCGGATTGGCCTTCGCGCCCGAGGAAAGGTTGGGTCGCGGTGCGGTTCCCGACCTGACGCTCGAGGAAAACGGGCTGTTGACGGGGCATAGGCGGGGTGCGGTCCGCGGTGGATTGATCGACCGGGGCACTACAACGCTGTTTGCACAAAACATTATCGAGCAGTTTGATGTTCATTGCCGGGGGCCGGCGGCGACGGCGGCCAGCCTGTCGGGCGGAAATCTGCAGAAATTCATTGTGGGCCGGGAAATCGGCCTTGCCCCTGCCGTGCTGATCGTCTCTCAGCCCACCTGGGGAGTCGATGTGGCCGCGGCGGCCTTTTTACGCCAGCGCCTGATCGATCTGAGCCGGCACGGTGCCGCAGTGTTGGTGATCTCCGAGGATCTCGAGGAGCTGTTGGAGATTTGCGATCGGATCGCGGTGCTCTACCAGGGCAGACTGTCCGCGGCGATGCCCCGTCACGCGACCGATATCGAGCAGATCGGTCTGTTGATGGCCGGAGTTGGGCTGTCCGCCGAGGCCGCTGCCTGACATGTTGAGGATCGAGTTGGAACCGCGGGCCACGGCGTCGCATTTCATGCGATGGGGTGCCCCGCTGTTGGCGCTGTTGCTCACTGTACTGGTCATCGCGCCCATCCTGGCCCTGGCGGGATTACCGCCGCTCGAGACATTACGGATCTTTTTCTTGAGCCCCTTGAGCTCACTCAACGGCCTCTCGGAGTGGTTGCTCAAGGCCTCGCCGCTGATTCTGATCGCGCTCGGCCTGACAGTAGGATTTCGGGCCAATGTCTGGAACATCGGTGCGGAGGGGATGTATACCATTGGGGCCATTTGCGCTGGTTGGCTGGCCCTCCGCTACGGCGACGCTGGTGCGCACTTCTGGTTGCTGCCCGCCATGATGCTCGCCGGTGCGCTCGGTGGAGCGGCATGGGCGGCGATCCCGGCTTTCCTCAAGACGACCGCCAACACGAGCGAGATTCTGGTCAGCCTGATGTTGAATTACGTTGCCGCCCTGCTGCTGTCCTACCTGGTCAATGGGCCGATGCAGGACCCGCAGGGACTGAATTACCCGCAAACCGCGCTGTTCGAACCCTCCGCGATGTTCTCAACGCCTTTCGCGGGACTGAGGATCAATGCCTCGATGTTTATCACCCTGGTGGCAGTCCCGCTGGCGTGGCTGTTGCTCGAGCGCAGCTTCCTCGGCTTTCAGCTCAGCGTCAGTGGAGCGGCGCCCGCGGCGGCGCGCTATGCCGGTTTCAGTCAAACACGTCTCACCTGGATCAGTCTGTCGATCAGCGGCGCCACCGCGGGGCTCGCCGGCATGATGGAGGCGGCCGGCCCTCTGGGTCAGCTCACTCCGGTCATCTCGCCCGGTTATGGGTTCGCGGCGATTATCGTGGCTTTTATCGGGCGCTTGCGACCCGTCGGCGTGGTCTTTGGGGGCCTGTTGCTGTCACTGCTGTACCTGGGCGGCGAAGCGGTCCAGATGTCGCTGAATGTGCCGGCCTCGTTGTCGCGCTGTGTCCAGGGGACCCTGCTGTTCTTTCTGCTCGCCGGCGATGTGTTGATTCTTTACCGGCTGCGACTGAGGAGTCCTTAGGTGCAGCATCTGCTCGCTTCGCTGTTGAGTGGCATGTTGGTTGCGGCAACTCCCTTGATCTACGCGGCCTTGGGGGAGTTGGTCGCCGAGCGCTCAGGGGTCCTCAATCTCGGTGTCGAGGGGATGATGCTGCTGGGCGCCGTCACAGCATTCGGTGTCGCCTTCAGCGGTTATCCGCCCCTGGTGGCTGCTCTCGCTGCCATGGGCGCCGCGGCGGCGGCCGCTGCCGTGTTTGCCGTATTGGCGTTGAGCCTGGCGACCAATCAATACGCCACAGGACTGGCGTTGACCATCCTGGGATCCGGGCTTTCCGGCCTGATCGGCCGCCACTTTGGCAGCGGCTCGATCAGCTCGATCGCTAAACTACGCTTGCCGGTGCTGTCGGATCTGCCGGTGGTCGGGCCGGTGTTGTTCAACCAGGATCCGATGGTTTACCTGGCGTTGGTCATCGCCGCAGGCGCCTGGTGGTTTCTCTATCGCACCAAGCCCGGGCTCGTGGTGCGCGCCGTTGGCGAAGCTCCGCACTCGGCACTCGCTATCGGCTATCCGGTCATTCGGATCCGCTACCTGACGACGCTGTTTGGGGGCGCCATGGCGGGCCTGGGGGGCGCGTACCTGTCGTTGGCTTACACGCCTCTGTGGGTCGAGGATATGACCGCCGGGCGGGGCTGGATTGCGCTGGCGTTGGTGGTGTTTGCGAGCTGGCGTCCAGGGCGACTGATCCTGGGTGCGTGGCTGTTCGGTGGAATTTCGGTCCTGCAACTGTTCGTGCAGGGATTCGGGATACAGCTTCCTTCGGAATTACTTACGGCGCTGCCGTACCTGACAACCATCATGGTGCTGGTGGCGATCTCGCGCAATCCAACGACGCTGCGGTTGAATACGCCGCTGTCGTTGGCGCAGCCGTTTCGGCCGGAGCGGTGAGTTTGAACACCGCCGCAAGCGTTCGAGGAAGGCGGCGGGCTGAGAACTGCTGATCAGGACAGCGAAGCGAGCGCCTCCTCGAGTGTCTGCGCTGTTAAAAGCCGTTCGGCCAAGGCTTCAATCTGCTCCTTTTGTGCGCTGCCGATACGCGCTTGGACTGCGTCGTTCAGGGGGCCAAAGCGGGTTGTCAGTAATTTGCAAACCAATTCGACCCGGCCCTCTGCTCTACCCTTCATCACCAAGCTGCGGAGGGGCTCGCTCTTGTACTCGTATCGAAAAAGGGAATTCATGGTCATCTCAAACGCCTTGGGAGCGTGCTCCGACAGGGAAATCAAGATCAGATCATGATACAGCCTGGATCGCTCAGCGTCGATGTCAGCACTGGCCACAATCGCAGTGGAAGCGATACGCGCTGCCAACAGGATATCCTCGCTCTGTCCATGCTCGATAGCCGACAGTACAGCGAGCTCCACATTCTCTTTGGCGTCCTTAAGCTCAGTGACCACTGGCATATTGGAAGGTCCAACGACCCACGGAGTGCAGCGAGTGCCAGGCCCCAGCTCCAGGGTTCTCTCTGCCCACCGCGCCACCGCGTCCTCAATTGTGATCACGAGCAGACACACTGGACAGCGATGCCGAGCGCG
>Ga0105240_10010731_pt1 | contig 12855 bp, 7 predicted proteins | sample KBSC54metaG_FD_80426 | JGI IMG/M metagenome (GOLD analysis project Ga0105240, IMG submission 80426) | Corn rhizosphere microbial communities from Kellogg Biological Station, Michigan, USA - KBS C5-4 metaG | ecosystem: Host-associated > Plants > Roots > Rhizosphere > Soil | place: Michigan, USA... | reverse complement strand
CACCTAATGTCAGCTTGTCCATCACATTGTGCTTTGCCAGCTGTTGCAGGAACCGGGTACCGGTGGTATACCCTGTGAAGGTGAGCCTGTATCGCAGCCATAAATGGGGCACATTGAACAGCAGTATGAAAAGCACTGCCCCCATGATGTTCCCTTTTAACGCCAACGATGTTCCTACGCCGGCGGCAATAACCTTCAGGGTGCCCCAGAACAGGGAATCGAATACACCTGCCAGCGGTCCCATCAGACCAGTCTTCACGGAATTGATGGACGAAGCATCGAAGCTTATGTCCCGGCTGTTCTGTTCCTCCATTGCCGCGGTGATCCCCAATATCAGTGTCGAACCAAATGTGCTGGTATTAAAGAATTGCAGATGCCGTTGCAGCGCCTGTGCCATGGCCTCTTTTGTGGAGTATAGCTTTTTCAATACGGGGATCATGCAAAACGCAAACCCCGTGTTCTGCCATGTCTCAAAGTTGAAGTTGGCTTCCAGGGCCAGGCTCCGAAAAAATAGCCTTCTTATCAGTGGGCGAGACAGGGTAGTATTGGAGGGCATAGGAGGCGCTTCCTCCTCCGACGTGCCCCAGGGGTCTTCTTCGTCTGTCGCCGCGGGCTTTGGTGGCGTGGCGGTAACGAGAAGTGCGATGATGAGACCCAGTCCTCCGATGGCGATGACGGGTAGCTTCAGATAAGCTGCCAGTATGAACCCGAGAAAGAAATAGGGGGCCACATTCTTTGAAAGCATAAGATTCATCAGTAGCGCAAAGCCAAGGGCGGGCAGCATATTACCTGCCAGTTGCAGACCTTCGTTGACCCATGAGGGGATGGTATCCAAAAAAGACTTTATCACATCCGACCCCAACTGCAGGGAGAAGTAAGTGATCAGCCCCATGAGAATGGGTTTTAGAAGGCCCGATAGGATGTGTAGTCGCTGGATCTTCCGGTAGTCGCCTGCTTCCGCATATTCCATGAACTTTTTATTAAAGACGGAACGGAATACAAAGAGACCGCTCAATACCATTTCGGCCAGCAGGGAGATGGGGATAGCAAGGGCGAGAGCCACGGCAGCGCCTTTACCCGACTGGATAGCAAAGGCGGTACCCAATACACCACCTGTGATCACGTCCGGTGGGATGGCGGCCCCTACCTTGATATTCCCCATGAATATCAGCTCGAGTGTAGCGCCAATGGCGGCGCCCTGGTGTACATCCCCGAGCACCCATCCTACGAGCGGTCCCAGCACAAGGGGTCGTCCCAGCAGGGTGGTGCCCAGGAAATCCTCGGAGTGTCCGAAGACGACGATCAATGTTATCAACAAGTATGGCAGCATGGTCATTGAATAAGACTTTCTATGGACAGCCTGCTATCGGTGGGCACCTGTCTTGCTTCCAGCTCGATGCCCTTTGTCAGCATGTCCCGGATCAGGGTTATATCATCCCCGGTGAGTGCGATGGCTTTTGATACGAGCCTGGAGCCGGCGCTGCTCCGGATGCCGCCAAAATTGACGGACCTGATCGCTGGGATACCCGAAACAAGCGCATGGGCATCTTTTACGGACTCTGCGATCAACAGGATATTGAAGGGCTGACTTTTGGGATCGTTGATGAGGGCAATGGCATCGTTTATCGTCCGGATAAAAAACTTTATTCCCGCGGGTTTGGCAAGGTTGAGCGTAGTCCTGAGAAATTCATCCTTTGCTACTCTGTCGTTGGCTACGATGAGGCAATCGATGCCCAAAGCAGGTACCCAGGTAAAAGCCACCTGTCCGTGGACGAGTCTGTCGTCGATGCGTGTCAGCTTAACCATTGTCGGGATCGTTATTGGATTGGAGTAATTTGTTGACATAGACCATTTGCTCGCGGGCCTTTATCAGGATGTCCTCGATGACGGCCTCGACGGGGATAGAAGGGTCGGTAAGCACCAATTCCAGCAGGAGGGGCAAATTGACGCCGGCGATGATGTGTACGTGCGCCCCGGATGCATATCTGACCACCTGGTTGGTTATGCTCCCTCCCAGCAGGTCGGTGAAGATGACCCATTCTTCCTGTGGTCCTTTGTTCTTCAGGAGGGTCTCCAGTTCGCCTTGTATGGAATCCAAGTTATCAAGATAGGCCTGGATGAAAAAAACATTCTCCTGCGGTCCGGCGATGACGTCCAAAGAAGATTTTAAACCGTTGGCAAAAGTGCCGTGGGTGGCAATGAGGAATTTACGTGTTTTGGTATTGTCTCCCATGTTACAATATTCTGTTTTTGTGTACGAATACGCTATTTTGTAACCACTACATTACCACTACGAAGGGCCTTTTTTGGGGGCCGGGGCGGGGCCGGTGGGCGGAGTTGGGTTTGTGATGGTTAAAAGGAATTCGTACAGGTTGGTCTCGGTGGGCAGGCTCAACTTCTTCCGGATGCGGTAACGGCTTACCTCCACGCCCTTGAGGGAGATGTTGAGGATCTGTGCTATCTCCTTCGAGGACAGGTTCAGCCGGATGTAGGCGCATAATTTCAGGTCTGTGGCGCTCAGCAAAGGAAATTTTGATTTGAGCGTGGATAGAAAATTATTGTGTACCTGGTCGAAGTAGAGGGCAAATCGATGCCAGTCATCGTCATTCTTTTCCGGGTCGCCCAGCATTTTAAAGACATTACGGAGCTCATACGGCAGGCCGGCGATATTGAGCTTTTTTATAACGGCCAGCAGCTCTTCCCGGATGCTGGAAAGAAGGTTGCTACGCTCCACGAGGTGCATGGTCACGGATGCCAGCTCTTTGTCCTTGAATCGGAGGTCGTCTTCCAACTTGGCATTTTGCAGCTCGATCAGCTTCTTTTCCTGTCTGTCCAGCTCCAATTTATGCAGGTATTGTAAACGGACCTGCTCTTCCTCGTGCTTTTTCCGGTGGAGCGCCAGTCTTCTATGATGGATCCTTCGGAGAAGAATTATTGCCAGGACGGCTGCTACCAGGTATAACAGCCAGGCCCAGATGGTCTGATACCAGCGTGGTGGGACACTGAAAGTATATTCGGCGGGTTGCGAGATATTTCCAAGATTGTCTTTAGCCCTGACAGAAAAGGTATAAGTGCCATGGGGAAGGTTTGTATAATCCTTCTCTGTCCTGTCGGACCATGCGGACCATTCGTTGTCAAATCCTGTGAGCCTGTAGCTGAATTGGATATTGCCGGCCGTTATACAGTCGGGGGAAGCGTATTCGAAATGGCTGTCTCTTTTGTTGATGACATTGGCGGCGCCCAATATTATATTTATGGTCTTTGGCGCCGCGACATAATTTTCGTAGTTGAGATGGATAACGCCATTGTCGGAGGCGAAAAAGATGTTTTCCCTGTCATAGGGATAGATACAGGCTGACCCCTTGACGGTATGCGAGGTCAGTTCGGGAAAATAGAGGACGTTACCGGAGGATGGTTTGCTATGATCGACCACTCCCACTCTTCCATTGCTGACGAACCAGATGTTATGGTCGGCGTCCTCACAGAGGTATTCCACGGCTGTAGTGTCGAGGATGGGGGCAAACCTGGGGGAGGGAATGAACCTGTCGGTGGAAGGCGCATATTCATATACACCCTTTTCGGTGGCAACTACGATGTGGTGATCGATGCTGTAGACATAATTATTGAGGTCGGATGGAAGCCCCTGGGCCCGTGTGTAATGTTTATAATGGGACTGGGTGTCGATGGGGTTTGAAAAGACGCTGCGATGGGACTGGGATGCCCAGATGGTATTGTTGTCGTCGAGGGCAATGCGGGGTAGGGATTCGTAGAGGTCGTTGAGTTTATTCCCTTCGTGGAATTCACCGTTGACCTTTTTTATCCAGCGCAATCCGGTGTAGGTGGACGCGATGATTTCGCGGTCTTTCGCGGCGGCCCCTGGCGACCCGGTGGGGCCCAACCCAATGCAGTCCCAAACGCCCTGTCCGGTGCTGATGGGGATCGCCTTATTCCCCCGGATGAGAAACACCCCGTCGCGATGTCCTTCAAATAATGTGTGATCGATGTCTTCGAGGCTCCAAACCTCTCCGTTGGTATTGGCTACCTCTGTAAAGGCGCCTGTCATTTTGCTGATATCCTTTTGCGTGCTGTCGGGGGGTGTGCCGTGGAGGGGCGAGCTGCCGAGAGGGGAGCCGTGGAGGGGTGTACTGTCAAGGGGTAGGCTATAGAGGCCATTGGAAGTGCCGATGAAGAGATGACGGTCAAAGATCTTTATCGCATTGGTTCGGAGTTGGTTGTCTTTGACGGGATAGATATGTGTGAAGGGGGATCGGTCATCGATGGAGGCAATACCATTCTCCAGGCCGAGCCATAGCCGGGCGGAGTGGTCGGAAAATACATTCAGGACATTATTGTTTGGCAGTCCTTCGGCGGTGGAATACCGTTGGATGAGCCGGCCATAGTGATCGATGATAAAAAGACCGCCGGCGGCAGTGCATATTGCATACCGGCTGGGGTCGAGCTGTCGGGCAGAATTGATCAGGGAGCGTTTTAGTAGTGGGTCGACGGGGGTGGGTTTTGGAAGCAGGGTCCTGTCTGCGAGCAGGTACAGCCCATCCTTAAGGGTGGTGACGAGGAGGGTGTCCTTATTATATTCCAGGATACCGGTGATGTGTACAGTGGGGTATTTATCGCAAGCCGCGACCCATTTTCCGTCGTCGAAGCGAAGCAAGCCATTCAATTTGTCGTCGGCGTAGAGGTTGGAGCCTGCCTGTGCCAGCAAGCGCCATCCGCCGGGGGCGTCATGGGTATACATCCGGCCGTCCCGCCATTCATATATCGATTCGATGGTTCGGAAAAAGACGTGGTCCTTCCAAACGACGATGTTCCAGATGTCCGCGAATTGTCGCGCCACCGGGGGAAGCAGTTCTTTTAAGGAATGGTAGCTGAGAGACCCTTGGGGGTCGGGTGAAAAATAGCCTATTTCATCCTGGCCGCCTACATAGACTTTTCCGGAGCTGTCGATGGCGAGGGATTTGATCGTTGCGGAATGAGGGAGGGGGTAGGTTCTCCAATATACGCCGTCGAATGTGAGGAGACCATCGTTGTTGGCGAAATAAAGCAAGCCGTTCTTGCCCCGGGCCATATCCCAGACTGTCCTATCTGCATGATAGTCGGTGTTCCTATAGCTCCTGATCGTGGGAAGTCCGATAGTAGACTGAGCTATGGCAAACAACCCCATGTGCAGGCTAAGAAGGATGATCCCTGTCAATTTCTTCATGCAGCAACAATTTATGAAAGAATAGCACAATCTGCTCAAAAACAATGCATGTAGTATTAATGTAGGGGCGGGCTAATTTGCCTTTCCAGGCTGTGGGGCTGATATTTGATGAAAACAAACCAACGCCATGCGTCAAGTCCAACAACGATTGCTGTACTTTCTTCTTTTCCTTGCCACCGCGCTGACGGGTCTGTCGCAGGATGTGGCGGTAAATGCCCCCTTTAATGTGTTGGTGGTTGCTTCGCCGGTGAAAGATCACGCGAAGATGATGAACGCCGCCAGACCTGTGCTGGAGAAAATGGCGAACGACAACCATTTCAACCTGGACTACACAGACGACAGCAGTCAGATCAATCCGGAGAACCTGGCCCGTTACCAGGTCATTGTCATGTTACAGCTGGCGCCATTCGATATATCGCTCTCACAACAAGCTGCGTTGGAACAGTTTGTTCGATCAGGCAAGGGATGGGTCGGCATCCATGCCGCGGGGCTCACCGGTAGATCTTTTTTGGCTCCCCACGGCAATTACTGGCAGTGGTTCGAGAATTTTATGGGGGGTGTTATCTACTCTCCGCATCCCGCAGCCCAAAAGGCGACATTGGTAGTGGAGGACGTTACGCACCCCGTCACCCGTCATCTTCCGGCCCGGGTGGAGCTGTCGGAGGAATGGTATGAATTTGACAAGAGCCCGCGGAGCAAGGTACATGTGCTGGCCACGGTGGATGAATCCACTTATCATCCGAACAAGCCGATGGGTGACCATCCCATCATCTGGAGCAATCCACGTTATCGCCGGATGATCTATATAGGTGTGGGGAGCGACCCTGCGCTGATGAGTAATGATGCCTATACGACTTTGCTGCGGGATGCCATCATTTGGGCTGGCAGTCCATCTGACAGCAGCGAGAAAAAAACTGTCATGCTGCCTCCCATCCCGATGAAGCGGGGTATTATTCAATATGAGAAGCGATATGTTCTAAAGCAGGCTATCTCCGATGCGGAGAAGTTGCGATGGATGCGACTGGCGGCAAGCCAGTCAATTCTGGGATACCCTGATTCGAAGTTGACGATCCTTTCAGAAGATAAGGAAAGGGGAGCGATGTCGGGTACGGCGATGTGCAGGGTGGAGACCGGGGAAAAGGGGGGGCATTATTTCTTAAGATGGGACTGGGCGATGAAGACTACAGATAGTGGTTATTTGCTGGTGATGAACCATTATTATGAGAAGCCGGCGGAGAAGGGTATATCCAACGAGTTTTCCAAGGTGGAATACCGGTGGTGGGATTATCGCAGGGGGCATCCGTGGAGTCAGGCCGATGGGAGGATCTTTGCCGGATTGGACTCGGCGACTTCTTCTTTGGCGGTGTCGCTGTATGCGCTGGAGGATCAGGCGGCAGCTTCAGGGACGGGGGCAGCATCGGGGTCGGCGGCTTCGGGGGCGGGGGGGCGATCAGTGGATGGGAAGATGGGGTCGGGTCAGCGTCTGCCTGCCGGGGATGGTTTGCGGAACCCGCGATTCAGGGTATTGGCGTTGTACGAGAATGGCGGGCATCACCTGGAATATTCCAAACGTGCGAAGATATGGCTGGACCAGCTGGCGGCAGACAGCAATTTCAGGATAGATTATATCACGCGACCGGATACGATGACGGAGAAATACCTGTCGGACTATGCGCTGATCATTCAGCTGGACTATGCGCCGTATGCGTGGAAGCCGGAGGCAATGGCTGCCTTTACCAAATATATCGAGGAAGGGAGAGGGGGGTGGATCGGGATGCATCATGCTACCTTGTTGGGTGAGTTTGACGGATATCCGATATGGCCCTGGTTCTCGAATTTTATGGGGGGCATTCGCTGGAAGGATTATATCGCCAGATTTGCCAGCGGGGTGGTTCATGTGGAGAACAGGGATCATCCGGTGATGGTGGATGTGCCGGATTCTTTTCTCGTTGAAAAGGAAGAATGGTATACATGGGATAAGAGCCCCAGGCCAAATGTACAGGTGCTGGCCAGTGTGGATGAGGGGTCCTACCGGCCGGATACGACCGTGAAGATGGGGGATCATCCTGTGATATGGAGCAATCCGAAGATGAAGGCGAGGAATGTGTATATTTTTATGGGGCATTCGCCTATACTCTTCGATAACGATGCGTATAAGAAGATTTTTTCTAATGCTATTTTTTGGGCGGCCGCAACTAAGACCGTGAAGCCTGTGACGGGTCCTGCCAAATTCAAGGCGCTGGCGCTCTATTCCACGAACGTGGAGTCGGATCATGTGGACTTTGCCCGGGATGCGATCCGTTATTATTCGGCGCTGGCCGCGGAGAAAGGATTTGTATTCGACACGACGACGAACTGGGATAACCTCAACAACGAGAACTTGCGAAATTATCAGGTGGTCCTTTGGCTCAACGAATTCCCAAAGACGGATGCGCAGCGCGCGGCGTTCGAAGGCTATATGCAACATGGGGGCGCCTGGCTGGGCTTTCATGTGGCGGGATATAACGACCGGTATACAAAATGGCGATGGTTTGTGGACATGCTTGGCGGGGCGGTGTTTTATAATAATAACTGGCCTCCTTTGCCGGCCAGGCTGATCGTCAATGATCAAAAGCATCCGGCGACCCGTCGTCTTCCTGCCCGGTATACCGCGCCAATAAATGAGTGGTATGGGTGGAATCCCAATCCCCGGCAGAATAAGGATGTGCGGGTGTTGATGACGTTGGATACGAGCAATTATCCCCTTGGGAAAAAGGACGTGATCCGGGAGGGAGATATTCCTGTGGTGTGGACGAATACGAAGTACAGGATGTTATATATTAATATGGGGCATGGGGATCAGATCTTCGTTTCACCTATTCAAAACAGGTTGTTCGAAGACGCGATATTTTGGCTGGGAGAGGGGGAGAAGAAATTGGCGGGACGCGGGAAGGGGCAATAAAAATAGGGCCCGGCAACGTCCTCGCCGAGCCCATGGTTTGAGAGAGCCCTGGTTTCGGCCCGCGTGGCGCCGGCCATTACCTTTAGTTCAATGTTTTCAACACACGGAGGGTCTCCGAACCCACCTGAATAAAATAATATCCCGGAGGCAATCCTTCTGTCGGTATCTGCCAGTCACTGGCAGGAGCCGCTGCCTGACGCATATAGAGGGTACGACCCTGCAGATCCTTTAGGGTGATCCGGGTGACAGGGTGTGGACTTGATACGTTGATGGTCCGGACACAAGGGTTGGGCCAGCATCGGATGGTTGTTTGGTTTTCCATGGTCACTTCGTTTATGATTGAATAAGTGGATTTTCCATTGCCGCTGACCATATGCAGACGGTAGTAATTGGCGCCGTCCAGCGGATTATGGTCAGTATAGGTGTAGGATGACATCGGGCCGGACCCGAGTAGATCATGTTCCGAAGATGTTGCCGTCACGGGGACTGTAGCAATATCCTGCCAGTCGCTGCTGTTGGCGGAACGTTGTACGATGAATTTACCGCCTGCCGTTGGGTCTGCTGTCCATGAGAGCAGGTGTCCATCTCCGTCAGGGGAACGGGCTGCGGAGAATTTGCCAAGTGTGATCGCCAATATGGAATTGGGATCGAAGATGATGGTGACCCTGATCTGGTTGACCTTGCCCTGGAGGGCGAGGGAGACGAGGGCTGTGCTCAGCTTTGTGGAGATGGCTACTCCAAAATTGGCGCTGTTGACATCTGCCGGTTGCCAACTGCCGCCCCAGCTACTTGCCAGCAATGTATTGCCATAGGTGACGGTACCGTCAGATGATGGCCAGCTTGATGAGGTGGCCAGATCGTTGCCATAGAGCGCTCCGTTTTGCAGGAGGCGGACGGATTTGTCTGTGACATCGGCACCGAGGGCCAGGCCTGTCTCGCTACGTTGTATATCCACGATGATCTCACATATAGTGGCGGTAGATGGAATAGAGAAGCCGAAATTCTGCACCACCAAATAATTTGACCAGGCTGTTGACGAGAGACCTAAGGTGGTGCCTGCGGTGGCATAGCTGCCGTCTGCATTTTGTGCATTGGTCGGATTGTTCCAGACAAAGGTAGATCCTCCTAAAGCCATTGTGGAAAAACTGCCGCCATTGTTGGCGCCGGCCGTAGAAGTGCAGCTCTGCGCGGCGGCATCAGAATAAGGGTAGAGTAGCGTTGCCAGTATAAATACCGGCGTCCACGCCAAATAACTTTTCATTGGTTTTAGATTAATGGTTATCTTAAGGATAGCATCCTCAAAAACTGTTTTCAATATGTACCCACCCCCCGGATGTACCGAGAGCACGATCATTAATTTGGATAATAGTTAGGAAATGAGCAGCCGGGCCAATGGCTGTCGAGCCTTTGAGATCTAAGGTCGTCGTCGAGGTCTAAGGTCGACGAAAAGGAAGGTCGGATAAGTGTGTCTTTGTAGTTAAAGCTACTGCTACTATGTAGTACAAATTCTAATGCATAGAAACGGCGATTTTTCTTTAATCGGTAGTTTTTTGTGGAAAAGCTGCCCCATTTAAGGGTTTATACCTGCTGTTTACTATTGGAATATAGTTAAAAAACGACAATATGTTAAAAAATTTGTTTATAACAGCCTTGCGAAATTTGCGAAAGAACCGCGCCGCTGCCATTATAAATGTATTTGGGTTGACGGTGGGTTTGACGAGCTGTCTGCTGATAGCCCTTTATATCCGGCATGAGCTCAGCTATGACGCTTTTGAGGTCAAAGGGTCCCGGATTGCCCGGGTCATTATGTCGTATAAGTTCGATGGCAGCGCGGAGTGGACCAGGGGTAACTTTACCAGTACAAAGGTGGCGCCCGCCCTGGTCAGGAACTTTCCGGAAGTGGTGTCGGCTGTGCGTATGTCCGACCCGGACAAGGTGGTGGGGTACGGGGATAAGCTGTTCATGGAAAAGCACTTTATGTATGCGGACAGCAGCTTTTTTGACATTTTCACCGTGAGGCTGCTGGAGGGCGATCCTCATACCGCCTTGTCAGGGAGAGGTAAGGTGGTATTATCGGAGTCTACGGCCCGGAAATACTTCAACCTGGAAGATCCCATGGGTAAGATCCTCCGGGTGGGGACGGATAGCACGCCTTATTTGGTGACGGGTGTCATGAAGGATTATCCATCCAATTCCCAGTTCCGTCCGGAGTTGCTGGCGAGCTTTTCGTCCATGGGGGAGAACCAGGAGATAACTTACTGGGAGGCCAATTACACTACCTATCTTTTATTGAAGGATGAAAGCGCCATCGCCGGGCTCCAAGCCAAGCTGCCCGCCTTTATGAAAAAGGAGATGACGGGACAGGGGGCATCGATCAATTTCTTTTTGGAGCCTTTTTCGCGGATCCATTTATATTCTCCGTACGACGCCTTCGAGCCGAATACTTCCATTTCCTATATCTATATCCTGGCGGGTGTCGCGTTACTGATCCTCGTCATTGCCTGCAGCACCTATATAAATCTTTCCACGGCGCGTAGTGTCGAGCGTGCGCGGGAGGTGGGGGTCAGAAAGGTCATCGGCGCGAGCAAGGGGCAGCTGTTCTGGCAGTTCATTGGCGAGAGTACGGTGGTATGTATCACGGCGATATTGCTTAGCCTGGCGATAGCGGGTGTTTTATTGCCCGCCTTTGACAGACTGACGGGTAGGGAACTGAATGTATCGGAGCTGATCTCGGCGCCTTTTATCTTATTTAGTCTGCTGACGGGTGCGGTGGTAAGTCTGCTGGCGGGTAGCTATCCGGCCTTGATACTGACGGGCTTCCAGCCGGTGAAGGTATTGAAGGGGGCGTTTAAGAACACGCGGTCGGGCAAGGGGTTGCGGCAATCGCTGATCGTGTTCCAGTTTGTCATTTCCGTGTTTTTGATCATATCGACCATCATCATGCAGCGGCAGCTGTCTCTCATCCAGCATAAGAAATTGGGGTATGACCGGGACCGGGTGCTGGTGTTGCCGATGGTTAGCCAGATGATGAAAAATATCCGGACTATCAAGTCGGAGTTTGGCCGGGCGCCTCATGTCGTTAGTATATCGCATTGCGTGAGTACGCCGGTGAGTATTGGCGGTGGATACAATATGCGCAGCGCCGCCATGCCGACAAGCCAGCAACAAAATGTGACGGCGGACCCCATCGATGAGGATTTTATTCGTACCTGCGGTTTGGAGCTGGTGGCGGGTGCGGATCTTACCGAACAAGATATTAAGGACTCCCATCCTTTGACGCCTGCGGGCGAGCCGGATGAGAAAGCACCCAGGATATTCCATTTTATACTGAACGAGTCGGCTGCCCGGACCCTTGGATGGAGCCCGAAGGAGGCGATAGGTAAGCAGATTTACATGGGTGACTCACGCCCGGGTTTTGTAAAAGGTGTGGTAAAGGATTTCCACTTTTCGTCGCTCCATGTACCTATCCGGCCGCTGGTGCTTTTCCCGAGCGATCGTGGTTCTCATTTATTGGTGAAGGTGGAGGGCGACAAATATCAGGAGACTATTGCCGGATTGCGGGAAAAGTGGAAGACGCTGGTGCCGTATCTGCCTTTTGAATACCAGTTCCTCGACCAGGAATATGAGCGGATGTATGCGTCGGAGCGGCGACTGGGCACTGTGATGAATTTATTTTCGATGATAGCCGTTGTGCTGGCCTGTCTGGGGCTGTTGGGTCTTTCCGCAACCGCCGCCAAACAGCGTATAAAAGAGATCGGGGTTCGTAAGGTGCTGGGCGCTTCGCTGGCGGACCTGGTGCTGTTGTTGTCGGGCGGGTTTGTAAAGCTGGCGCTGGTGGCTATTGTGATTGCCCTGCCTTTGGCGTGGTGGGCGATGCACCGGTGGTTGCAGGACTTTACGTACCGGGTGGATATGAGCTTATGGATATATCTTGGCGGGGCCATGATCGTGATGGCGATCACGGTGATAACGGTGAGTGTGCAGGCGTTGAGGGCGGCGTCGGTGAATCCGGTGAAGAGTTTAAGGACGGAGTGAGCCGGCCGGCCAGGAGGCGTAAGACTTGGCCCGGCCAGGACCAGTGCTACCTGGGCGTGACCAGCGACGCATACATGTTGGCGCGGCCGTAGGCAGAGGGTCGCTGCCCTAATTTTTGAATAGCGTGATCTTTGAAAAGATGAGTGAGTGTGTCGTAGCTGATGGGATAAGGCACCCAGATAGGAACGGGTCTGTCGGTGTCGTACTCTACGATGAGGAAGGGGCTGTTGGGATGCATGTGGGATCGGAGTTTTTGAATGAGGGCGGGTTTGTCTTTTACATAATGAAGGGAGTTGGCCATGAGGATGCCATCGAGTGGGGGGAGGTCGAGCGTGTCTTTTACGAAGTCGGCGCGGATGGGGATGATGGATGTCGGCGTCCCGGGGGAGGGGGTCTGTTGGTGGGTGGATAGTGTCTGCTGGAGGGGCGGTATCGCTTGCTGCCGGATGGTGGGATGGGTGTCGATGGCGTAGACGGTGCTGCCGGGAGGGAGTAGTTGCGCCAATGCTGTTGTGAAGAGACCGGAGCCGCAGCCGAGGTCGGCCCAAAATTGATGTTGGCGGGTCGGGAGTGCCGCCGGGCTGATGAGATCGAGCGCTTGTTGGATGGTCATGGTGTAATATCGTATTTTTATAAAAAAAACAATGCGTCGAATAATTGT
>Ga0105240_10010729_pt1 | contig 12857 bp, 11 predicted proteins | sample KBSC54metaG_FD_80426 | JGI IMG/M metagenome (GOLD analysis project Ga0105240, IMG submission 80426) | Corn rhizosphere microbial communities from Kellogg Biological Station, Michigan, USA - KBS C5-4 metaG | ecosystem: Host-associated > Plants > Roots > Rhizosphere > Soil | place: Michigan, USA... | reverse complement strand
CTACGTGGTTGATAGGCTGGGTGTGTACGGCCAGTAATGGCTTCAGCTAACCAGTACTAATTGCCCGTGAGGCTTGACCATATAACCTCAAGTGGTTTGACCACTGCGGGTTGATGCGCAAGCTGATTGCATCATCATCGCGAACGCGACAATGGCGTTTAACGCAAAAAACCAACCGGATTGGAGTTCGGTGCCGGCGGGGCGCAAGCCCCGCTGGCCTCGGATTCAAACAGTTTGCCTGGCGGCCATAGCGAGCGGGAACCACCCGATCCCATTCCGAACTCGGAAGTGAAAACGCTCTGCGCCGATGGTAGTGTGCCCCTCGGGCATGCCAGAGTAGGTCACTGCCAGGCTCTCAATGTGAAAGGCCCTGCCGGAGTTCCGGCGGGGCCTTTTTCTTTTTTGATTGGCCGAATTCGCCTGCGGCGCCTTCGGACGCCCTGCCGGATTCCGGCGGGGCTTTTTCCTTTTGGGTGGCCGAATTCGCCTGCGGTCTTCCTTCGGACGCCCCGCTCGGAAGCACCAGGGCCTGTTGCTTCGGGTCAGTGTGTTGCGATCGGCACCTGCAGATATTCGCGCAGGATGTCGACGATGGCGCCCGCCAGCTCGTCCCCGATGTAACTCGAGTTGTCCCGAACGCCGGCGAGGCGATCGAGCCAGTCGAGCTCGCGGGGTTGTTCCTCCCATACGGAAAACAACGTCAGCTCGTCGCGGGCATGTTTGTCTGTGGGCTGCTCTTTGATGGCGATGGCGATGAGAAAGAAGGCCGAAGTGCACACATCGCCGCCCCGCAGTGAGAGGTAATGCGTGAGGGAGAGGCTCGGCAGGCCCTGCGCCCGATAGATGATGCGGCCGATGCGCGCGAAAGGGATCACCCGCTCGCTCTGCCAAAGCCAGAACCAGCGGGTGGTGACCCGTACATGCTGACGCCGTCGATCGATGAGCACGGAGCGGCAGTAGGCGAAGAGCACCAGCAGCTGGGCCATCCAGGCCGTGTTGCCAATGACTCGATCGCCATCAACTTCGATGCGGGGAGTGACGTGCAGTAAACCCATGCGCGCCAGGATAAGTGAGGCTTGGCACTAGCACCCGTGCCTGGGGCACAGCGTGGTGGGAGCCTCCTGGAGTGCTGAAATGAGCCTAAGGTCGGGGCTATAGTTTCCGACCACGGCATCCGCCAAGGTGAAGCCACTTGGCGGTTTTGTCAGGGTTCAGTACAAGGTCTCATAAACTGTGCACGGCGGCACGGCTAGTCCATACCCTCCTGCGCAAACTGTGCGGATATCCACGGGGGGTAAGCTTGAATCAGCTGGTTTTGCTCGGCGCGCTGACTATGCCCGCCGCGGCACTGGGGCTTTGGTGGTCGCTCGCGCGGTCGCCAAGCCGGATGGACCGGGCCACGGATCGCGCCGCTGCCGCTCATCGGGCGGCATTTGAACAATCCCCCCACAGCGCGCTGATTGTCGACGCCGATACGTTCAAGGTCATGGCCGCCAATGCGGCATCCCAGCGCAATTTTGCCTATACATTGGATGAGCTTCTCGGCCTGACGGTGGCGCAACTGTTCACTGACAACGACGGGGACGCTGAAAGTCTCACCCGCAAGCTGCGCGATCCGAGCCCCCGTTCCCCCTTCGAAATCCAGCAACGCTCGAAAGACGGCACGCTCCGTACCGTGGAGCTGAACGTTCAGCGACTGGAGCTGGGAGCAAAACGACTGCTCTCATTGGCCGCCCATGACGTGACCGTCCGCCGGAAAGTCCAGGCGCAGCTCCTGGAAAAGCAGCAGCATCTCGATCACCTCGCCCACCACGATCAGCTGACGGGCCTTCCTAACCGGCTGTATCTTGCGGCTCATTTCCCCGCGGCGATCGAGGATGCCAAGCGCACGGGCTCCATGCTCGCCGTGCTCTTCCTGGATCTGGACCGCTTCAAACACATCAACGACTCGCGCGGCCATGAAACAGGAGACAAGCTCCTGAAGGCTGTGGCGCAACGGATAAGAGCCACGATGCGCAACGAGGACGTCGTGGTCCGGATGGGTGGCGATGAGTTCATCGTTGTTCTCAAGACGGTTCGCAACAACGATCAGGTCAGCGAAGCGGCTGGCCGGATTACCGAAGCGTTGTCGGCGCCCGTGATCGTCGACGGTCGTCCGCTGGTTACAACCGCCAGCATCGGGGTAAGCCTCTACCCGCGCGACGGGGAGGATATGGGTGAGCTGCTGCGCCACTCGGATACCGCGATGTACCAGGCCAAGGACCGCGGCCGCAACAACTTCCAACTTTTCAGCCCCATCATGGCGCGCCGGCTGAAGGAGCGCATGGCCATCGAGACGAGCCTGCGTACCGCCATGAGCGCCGGGCAGCTCGATGTTCATTACCAACCTATTGTCGATATCTCCTCACGTCGCGTGGTGGCATTGGAATCGCTACTGCGCTGGAAACACCCGATGCACGGGTTCATTCCGCCGGAGCGCTTTGTGGCTGTCGCGGAGGAGTGTGGGCTGATCGTACCTATTGGCGAGTTCGTGCTGGGGCGTGCAGTGGAGGATCTTGCGCGCTGGCGACAAGCCGGATGCGTGCAGGTGCCTGTCGCTGTGAATATCTCGGCGGTGCAGCTGCAACGGTCCAATCTGCCCGCCACGATCACCACGCTCACTCAGTCACATAAAGTGAGTCCGAAGCTGCTGCAGCTCGAGCTCACCGAGAGCGCCGTATTCGAACGTCGTGAAGGTCGCACCGGCGAGTCGAACGAAGATGCTGTAGGTCGGTTGCGCGAGCTGGGCGTCCGTATCGCCATAGACGATTTCGGAACGGGATATTCGAGCCTTTCTTATCTCAAACGCTGGCGGGTGGACTACCTGAAGATCGACCGCAGTTTCGTGCGGGATCTGGTGACTGATCTGAGCGACCTGGCGATCGTGGGCGCCATCATCGCCATGGCCCACCACCTCCATATCGAGGTCGTCGCCGAAGGTATCGAGGGTTGGCAGCAGCTCGAGAAACTTCGGCAGCTGGGCTGTCATCTTGCGCAGGGATACCTGCTCGCGAAGCCGGTACCTGAGGAGCAGTGCCGGCGCTATCTGTCGGGTATTCCGCTCGATCTCACTGAGGTTGATCCGCTGTCGGAGACGCTCGGGGCGACGGGGACCTGAGAGACAATCGGCTCTGCCGGGTACCCCGTTCAGAGCGGCACCAAGCGGCACCAAACTTGAGCGGCAACGGGCTCGAGCGGCAACCGGGTTCTCGTTGGCGGCGCGATGGCGCCGTGCTCCGTGGGTAGCCCGGCGCGATCCATTTGATCACGCGGGGGTTGCGGGCTGCGGCCCTACATAGCGTGACTGGGGGCGGATCAGGCGCCCCGCGCGGAGTTGCTCCCGTGCGTGAGCTATCCAACCGCCGACCCGTCCCGCAGCGAACACGGACGTGAATGCTTCCCGTGGAAAGCCGAGCGCTTCCAGCAGCAGCGCGGTGTTGAATTCGACATTGGTTTGTAGAGCTCGATCTGGTTTTTTGCGCGCCAGCAGCTCTAGTGCGGTCTTTTCTACAATCTGTGCGAGGCGCATCCGCCGCTCATCTACCTGGCCGGCGTTGACCAGTGCTTGCAAAGACGTCTTTAGAGCATCCGCGCGCGGGTCACGTACACGATAGACCCGATGCCCGAATCCCATCAGGCGCTCGCCGCGATCCAAAGCGCTCTGCAGCCATTCCTTGGCGCGTTCGGCGTTGCCTATGTCATCCAACATGTCGAGTACTGGTCCGGGTGCACCGCCGTGCAACGGTCCCTTGAGCGCGCTCATCGCCGCAAGCACTACGGATGTCAGGCCAGCGCGTGTTGAGGCCACGACTCGGGCTGTGAACGTTGACGCATTCAGGCCGTGGTCGCTCACGGTCATCAGGTAGCGATCGAGCGCCGATCTCTGCTCCATTGTGGGGACTTTGTTGTGCAACATGCGAAGCATGTCGGCCGCTTGTCCCAGGCTCGCGTCAGGCGCGATTGGCGCGAGGCCCCGTTGCAATCGTAGGATTCCGGGTGTGAAGACAGCCGGCGCGGCTGCCAGGCGCAACGCCGCGCTGATGTCTTGGCCATCATCCATTCGTGCGACGAGTGCCCGGACGACATCAATATTGGGGTGTTCGAGGAGGCGCCGGTCTACGGCCTCGAGATGGGCGAATACCTCTTGCCGCGCGAGCCCCAGTTGCCTGGTTAAACGCCCGCTGTCCGATAAGTCTGCGAAGAATCCGTCCCACAACACCTGCAGCACGTCTTCGTACGTCGCACTGCATACGAGGTCATCCAGGAAATGGCCACGGATCACCAGCTTTCCAGACTGCCCGTCAACATCCGACAGGATTGTCTCCGCCGCTACGACGTCCTCCAGCCCGCTGATCATCGCCGTCTCCGCATTATTCGCCTGCCCTTCATACTGGAGGATTTATAATTGACGTCAATCTTGACGAAATAAATCAATGTGAGGTGTCCGTCATGGCCTGGCTGACCGCTGCGGAAGCCCTGCAAATGCTGCAGGTTCGGCCCCAGACACTGTATGCGAACGTGAGTCGCAAACGGATCCGCGCCAAACCGGATCCCAAGGACACGCGGCGGAGCCTTTACCACGAGGCTGACGTGAGGCGCCTGGCAGGTCGGCATAGCGGCCGTCGTAAGGACACAGCCGTCGCTGCCGGCGCGATTGAATGGGGAGAGCCCATTCTGTCGTCGGCACTTTCGACGGTAGCGCAAGGGCGTCTTTTTTATCGCGGCACGAATGCCGTCGAGCTTGCGGAGGTTAGTACGCTGGAGGAGATTGCGTGCCTCTTATGGGGCGCGCGTGAGTTGGAGTGGAAGGCGGCTCGGGGCGGCCGGGCGGAGCGGGGGGATGCGGGTGAGGGAGCCGGCGCGGGTGATCGGAGCGGCGGTGTGGCTGATCGCAGCGGTGTGGCTGATCGCAGCGGTGCGGCTGATCGCAGCGGTGCGGCTGATCGAACCGCTGCGGATGCCGGGCCTGTTGTGGCTGACGGGCTGCTGGCGGCCCGTGCGTCGGCGTCCCCGCTTGAACGCACGTTCGTTGCGTTAGGTCGGCGGGCGGCGTCGGACCCTCCGTCGCTCGGGCGGACATTGCCTGCTTTGCAGGCAGAGGCGGTGAGCGTACTCGATACGCTAACGCGTGCGATGTTGAATTGCCGCTCGCCAGGCGACAGGGCGATTCACGATCAGGTCGCGTCTGTCTGGGGACGGCAGGAAGCGGCCGACCTGGTGCGACGAGCGCTTGTGTTGCTCGCCGACCATGAGCTGAACGCATCCACCTTTGCTACGCGCGTCGCGATCTCAACAGGGGCGCCACTTGCCGCCGGCGTGCTGAGCGGCCTGGCCACTCTGAGCGGGCCCCTGCATGGACAAGCGTCGCTGGGAGTCCAGGAGATCATGAAGGCAGTGCAGCGAGTTGGTGCGGACAATGCGGTGCGTGAATGGCTGGCGCAGGGCCGATTCGTAGCCGGATTTGGACATCCTCTCTACCCGGCAGGGGACCCCCGTGCTGCCGCGCTATTGGCACACATGAGCCCGGCTCGCGAATACGTGGATCTCACTCGAGTCGTGGAGGAGGTGATCGGCGAGAAGCCCACTATCGACTTTGCGCTCGCCCTGCTGACGCACGTTTGTCGGCTACCACCCGAGGCACCTTTGATAATATTTGCGGTGGCGCGCTGCGTAGGATGGCTTGCCCATGCAATCGAACAGGCCATCACCGGCCACCTGATACGCCCGCGGGCCCGTTATGTTGGGCCGCCGGTTTCTTGATCCTCATCCGGCATCTCGTTATCGACATCGAGGTCCGGTTGGCCTGAGTGCCTGTGTGCCTCCAGGACCGCCTGCAGATCGCTGAGCTTGTCAGCCTCGGCGGCGGGCTTGTCGGGGCGGCGACGCAGAATGCGTGGGAAACGTAGCGCGATACCTGATTTGTGGCGGGTGGAAGCGGCAATGCCCTCGTAGGCGAGCTCAAACACCTGGCTCCGCTCGACCTGCCGCACCGGTCCAAACTTTTCCGTCGTGTGCGCGCGGATCCAGCGATCGAGCGTCAGGATCTCGCTATCAGTCAGTCCCGAGTAGGCTTTTGCCACCGGGACCAACTCGTCGTTCTGCCAGACGCCGAAGGTATAATCGGTGTAGAGGTTGGAGCGGCGGCCGTGCCCGGGCTGGGCGTACAGCATGACCGCCTCGAAGGAGTACGGGTCGACCTTCCATTTCCACCACGCGCCGCGCTGGCGGCCGGTGCCGTAACCCGAATCGAGCGCCTTGAGCATGAGTCCCTCGACCGCCCGGGTTCGGGACTGCGCACGCAGCTGCGCCAGCTCCTCCCACGTGTTGGCGCGAACGGGTGCCGATAGGCCGAGGATGTCAGGAGCGTTGCGTAGCAGGGCCTCGAGCCTTGCACGGCGCTCGCGCAAGGGGAGTTCGCGCAGGTCTGTGTGATTCTCTTCGAGCAGGTCGTACGCGAGAAAACGCACCGGTACGCTGTCGAGGATGGCAGGAGTCAGTTTCTTACGCCCAATACGCTGTTGCAGGTCGGCGAACGGGCGTATGGTGCCTTCGCGCCACGCGACCAGCTCACCATCCAACACAGTGCCGTTGGGCAACCGAGCTGCGGCAGTCAGGATCTCGGGGAATCGCTCGGTCATGAGATCCTCGCCTCTCGACCAGATGAAGCACTGGCCTTGCCTGCGAATGAGCTGACTGCGTATGCCGTCCCATTTCCATTCCGCGAGCCACTCGTGAATTGCGCCCAGGCTGTCGGGAGGGTCTTCCAAGGGTGACGCCAGAAAGAAAGGATACGGCGCCGCCGGGTCGTTCGCCGGCGGCGCCGACGATTGCAGGCTGCGCCAGAATTCCGCGCTGGGGGGCCATTCACCCATAAGGCGTCGGGTTACGTCGGCACGCTCGATGTGCAGCACTTCCGCGAGCGCTCTGGTTACAAGCGACTCTGATACGCCCACGCGCAACTCCCCGGTGAGGAGCTTGTTGAGGAGGAAGCACTCCCTGTAGGGCAACGTGCGCCACCATTCGATGATGGCGATACGCTGCTGTTGCTCGCCCACTTCTCGAAGCGGGAGGAGGCGATCCTCGATCCACGTGGATAGAGGGAGGTCCGGTACTACAGCGGCTGTGGAAAGCTCATTCTCATTGAGCAGTGCGACAGTTTCGGCGAGATCTCCGACTGTGGCGTACGACTCCTCTACGAGCCATTCGGGGAGGCCGCTGGTCTCCACCAGCCAGCGTCGCAGCAGTGCCGGCCCAATGAAGCGTTTGAGGCGACGTCCCGAGAGGATATAGACCGCCCAAGCCGCATCAGCGGGTGAGGCCGTCGTGAAGTAGCGGACCATCGCGGCGACTTTCAAATTCGTGGACGTGGTGGTGTCCAGCTCTTCGTAGAGCTCGCTGAAGGCGCGCATCAGGGCTCAGTCTTCGTCGCCATAGGAAGTCTGGAGCGCGCTCGCCTCGACGCCCTTTTCATTGAAGTAGCGCTGCAGGGCGTCGGAGTACCCGTGCGTGAGCAGAATCCGTTTCGCTCGCGAAGCGGTGCAGGTCTCGATCAGGCCGGGCCAATCAGCATGGTCGGAAATGACAAAGCCCCGGTCGTAGCCACGGCGCCTGCGATCTCCTCGCACGCGCATCCATCCCGAGCAGAACCCCGTGACATGCTCGCCAAAACGCCGCATCCAGGGTGTGCCGGCGGCACTCGGCGGCGCCACGATCAAGGCGCCCCGAAAATCTGTTTTCTTGTCCGTCCCTACGGGACGGGTTCCCAGCATTCCTATGCCAGCTCGGCGATAAACGCCCGTGAGCGAGTCGACGGCGCCGTGGACGAATACCGACTCATCGGTAAAGGCCCGTAGCTCTGAAAGGACGCGCTGCGCTTTGCCCAGTGCGTAACAGAACAGTACCGAGGCGACGCCGCGCTCTCTGTTCGCTTGCCACCAGCGGTAGATCTCGCCGACCACTTGGGCAGTGTCGGGCCAGCGGTAGATCGGTAGGGCGAATGTCGCTTCACTGATGAAGACGTCGCACACGACCGGCTCGAAGGGGGAGCAGGTCGGATCCGGCTGTCGCTTGTAGTCGCCCGAGACCACCCACACGCGCCTTTCATGCTCGATGCGGACCTGTGCCGAGCCGAGAATATGGCCGGCCGGGTGCAGCGAAACGGTGGTGGTACCCAGCCGCACCGGCGCGCGGTAATCGACGGGTTCGAGCTCCCGCTCGCCCCCCAAGCGCTGCCTGGCGATGCCTGCACCGGGACGTGCGAGAATGTACCGAGCGCTGCCGTAGCGGAGATGGTCGCCATGACCATGGGTAATCACGGCGGTTTGCACTGGCTGCCAGGGATCGACGTAGAAGTCCCCTGGCGGGCAGTAGAGTCCGTTTGCAGTGACAGTGATGAGCGGTTGGGGATCCAAAGCCATGAGCATCCAGAACCTGGGCGGCTCTCTGACGACCGGGCGCACAGCGCCGCGGCAGCAGTGTGCCACCGCAGTGCTCATGATTAGGCCAGCTGCCTTCGATTACAACCCGGAGACCGCGCTGACCAACAAGATGCAGCGCCCGGTAGGGACAGGCAATTCGCAGGCGCTGGCTCTGGCGGAGCTCGACGGACTCGCTCGTGCTTTGCGCAGCGAAGGCGTGTCCGTTTGTGTGGCAGCCGATACGGTCGAACCACCGAAGCCCGATGCAGTATTTCCGAACAACTGGGTGAGCTTTCACCAGGACGGGACTGTTGTTTTGTACCCGATGCAAGCGCAGACGCGGCGCCGGGAGCGGCGGCGGGAAATCATTCAGGCGGTGGTTGATGAGCTTGGGTACAAGGTATCGCGCTGGCTCGATCTTACTCACCACGAGGCCGACGGCCGCTTTCTCGAGGGTACCGGCAGTCTGGTGCTCGATCATGCCGAGGGTGTTGCTTACGCGAGTTTGTCAGCGCGAACCCACCCGGGTGTGGTTGCGGAATGGGCGGAGGCGATGGGCTATGAGCCGGTTGTATTCGGGGCGTTCGATCGCGCGGGAGTGCCTCTGTATCACACCAATGTATTGATGTGTGTCGGTGCGCGCCTGGCAGTGCTGGGGACCGAAGCGATTGCACCGGCGGATCGTGGTGCGTTGGTCGAGCGCTTGCGCGCGAGTGGACGTGAGGTCGTTGAGATCGGACACGATGAGATCACGCACTTCGCCGGCAACATGCTCGAGCTCGCGACTTGGGATGAGGCGCTCGGGGACTCGCGCGTGCTGGTGATGTCGGATGCCGCGAGGCAGGCACTTCGTCCGGACAGTTTTGCACGTCTGTCGGCTTGCACGGATGCGGTGTTGGCCGTTCCTGTTCCGACCATAGAGACGCTGGGCGGAGGGAGTGTGCGCTGCATGCTGGCCGAGGTCTTCCTCCCGACATGATGGACTTCCTGATCAAGGTGATTCTGAGCTATCTGCTCGGATCGGTTGTTGGCAGCCTCCTGGTCGGTCGACTGCGCGGTGGCGTGGATATTCGCCGGCTCGGCAGCGGTAATGCCGGGGGTACGAATGCCCTGCGGACACAGGGGAAAGGCTTTGCGTTCTGGGTGATGCTCATCGATATCGGCAAGGGGTGGGTCGCGACCCGCTGGGTGCCGGAGCTCGAGCTGTCCGGCAGCTCCATGGCTGTAGGTTGGTACGATTGGGTCGCGGTGGCGTGCGGAATTGCCGCCGTCGTCGGACATGTCTACCCGATCTGGTATGGATTCCGGGGTGGCAAAGGGGTCGCCACGGTCATAGGGGCGGTCCTGGGCCTGGATCCCTGGATGCTGATTCCCATGTTGGTAACATGGCTGGTCGCTGTCATGTTGCTCGGCTTTGTCGGGCTGGCGTCCATGCTCGGCGCGCTGGCGCTTGCCGTGGCCGCTGCGCTGGGTCCTGCTGGCCCACGCCAGTCGCTCTTGGCTTTCGGGATCGTGTCGGCGCTGCTGATTGCTTGCACGCATCGAGCCAACATTGCACGGATGCTGGCTGGTACCGAGCCGCGTGCGCGACGGCTCTGGTTGTTTGGCTCGCGCAGAGGGGGCGCCTGATTGGCGCCGGGCGAGGAGCGGCCGCTGGTCGCGCGCGTTTTTGCGGAACTGGCCGACGGGCAGTTTCATTCCGGCGAAGACCTCGCCGCGGCGCTCGGGGTGAGTCGTAGCGCTGTCTGGAAGGCTGTGAAGTCCTTGCGGGACCTTGGTGCGACGCTGCACGCCGTGCGCAATCGCGGCTACCGCTTGGCTCGCTCGAGTGAGCCGCTCGCTGCCGACAGGATTCTCGAGGCCGTGGCCTCTGATGTGCGGGAGCGAGTACGGGATGTGGCGGTAGTCTGGTCGGTCAGCTCTACCAACACCGTGCTGCTCTCTCGGCCCAACCCTCCAAACGGATGTTGTGAGGTGATGCTGGCCGAGTACCAGACCGCCGGTCGTGGTCGGCGCGGGAGGGTTTGGCTCGCGCCGCCGGGAGGATCGATCTGTCTGTCATTGAGTTGGACGTTCCGGGATGTTCCTGCGGATCTCGGCTCGTTGGGATTGGTGATCGGTGTATGTGAGCTGCGTGCCCTGCGCGAGCTGGGACTGGCCGAGGCCAAGTTGAAATGGCCGAATGACGTGCTGGTGGCGGACCGGAAACTAGGGGGCGTTCTGATTGAGTTGCGAGCGGAATCGGCCGGGCCGGCCTGCGTGGTGATTGGCATTGGGCTGAATGTGGCACTGGGCGCCGCTTTGCTCGAGCGGATCGCGGACACAGGCATCGTTCCGACAGACCTGGCGACGGCAGGTCTCGAGCAGCCGTCGCGCAATCTGGTCGTGGGGCGGGTCGTTGCGAGCTGCATCCGTGGGCTCCTCGAATTCGAGCGCGAGGGCCTGCGGCCGTTTATCGAGGAATGGCGCGATGCCGATGCATTGCGGGGGCGGATGGTGGAAGTCAGGGACGCTGGAGGGGATATCGCACGTGGGCTGGCGCGGGGTGTTGACCTGCATGGGGCGTTGTTGGTGGAAACCGTGGACGAAGGCCTGAAAAGGTTCATCTCCGGTGATGTGTCTGTCAGAGCGAGCTGAAGGTGAATGTGCTTCTGATTGACATCGGTAATACCCGGATCAAGTGGGCGCGGTTTGATGGCCGCAATCTGGGGCGCTTGCGAGCGGCAGTGCACCTGGGCTGGGGTGCCGGGGACTATGCGCGTCGTGTGATAGGTCGTGGACGCCCCCCTGAGCGCATCCTCGTTGCCAGTGTTGCAGGCGAGCGAGTAAACGGCAGGGTCGCGCTTGCGGCGCGCAGTGCTGGGGCGCCAGCTCCTGAGATCGTGACGTCGCAGCGGCGGCGCGGCGGTGTCACCGTCGGGTACATTGAACCGTGGCGATTAGGAGTGGATCGCTTCGTAGCGGCAATCGGGGCCCACCATCTGGCGAAGGGACGCGCGGTCGTCGTGGTTGGTGTTGGCACGGCCATGACTCTCGATCTGCTCGATGGCAAGGGGCGGCACCTCGGTGGCGCCATTGTGCCGGCGCCCACTCTCATGGTGGAGACTTTGTTGAAGAACACCAACGGCATTCGCCGCCGCGCGCAGGGCGGCGCCGGGGGCGGTAAGAGCCTGTTCGGCAAGTCCACCCGAGCGGGGCTCCTGCAGGGATCCCGCTATGCGGCAGCGGCACTCATCGACCGCGCCGTCGGCGAGGCTCGCGCTCTGGCCGGCGGCCGCAAGCCGCTGGTGATCCTGACTGGCGGCGGCGCGCCGTCGGTGGAGCCGCTGGTACGCAGCCGGCACATGCGTGTCCCGGATCTGGTTCTGCGCGGACTCGCGGCGCTGTGTTTGGAGACGACGCCGCGCGGATGATCTGTCTGATTGCCAGCTGTTTGATTTAGAATCAAGCGGTGCGATCTCTATTCTTCCTGCTGCTGTTAGCCAACCTGGCATTGCTCGCCTGGGCAGAATGGATCGATGTCCCACAACCGGCGGCGGCGAACGATTCGTACGCCAAGCTCCCGCGTCTGAAACTCGTTGGCGAGACCTCCGGCGACGCAAAACAGTCCCCATCACCCTCAGGGAGCGCCCGCAAAACGGCGCTGCAGCGCGCCCCGCAGCCACCACAGTGCCTCTCGTTCGGTCCCTTTTACGACGAAGCCGGCGCCGCCCGCGGCACCTCACTCCTGCACGACAAGGGCCTGACTCCCCACCAGCGATCCGAACAAGGCGAGATCCCCAAAGGCTTCTGGGTCTACATCGGCGGCCTGAAGACCGATCGCGACGTCGCGCAGGTCTTGCGTGTCCTCGAGCAAAGCCACGTCGACGACGCGCACCTCATGCCCGATACCGACGCGAGCGACTCGCACCGCGTCTCCGTCGGCCTCTTCAGCGACCGTGATCGCGCCGACCGCCGCGCTCAATCTCTGCAGAAACTCGGCCTCCAGCCCGAGGTCGCCGAGCGCAAAGTCCCGGCGAAGGTGTTCTACGTGGACGCCGATATCCCATCCGGCACCACCGCCCCGGGCGCGCAGGACTTCGCCGGCACGGCTGATAGCCAGGCCACCGTTCGGCCCTGCCCGGGCGCTGCCACCCCGCAGCGGGCCAGCCCCCAGCCCGCCAGCTCTGAGCCTGCCGCCATTCCGCTGCCGCGTGCACCGGGCGCGCCTGCTCCCCGCACGAAGATGGCTGGTGCGGGGCGGGTGGAGTAGGTGCGCTGATTCGGTCGGGGCGGGTACAATAGGGGCGTCCTGCGCCGGCATAGCACAGTTGGTAGTGCACCTGATTTGTAATCAGGGGGTCGGGGGTTCGAGTCCCTCTGCCGGCACCAAGATTTTCCTACTAAATCAAGTGCTTTCGT
>Ga0105240_10010727_pt1 | contig 12858 bp, 8 predicted proteins | sample KBSC54metaG_FD_80426 | JGI IMG/M metagenome (GOLD analysis project Ga0105240, IMG submission 80426) | Corn rhizosphere microbial communities from Kellogg Biological Station, Michigan, USA - KBS C5-4 metaG | ecosystem: Host-associated > Plants > Roots > Rhizosphere > Soil | place: Michigan, USA... | reverse complement strand
GGCCACGATGGGTCTATCGGCACGTAAATCCCACCTGCGCGAGCAACGGCCACCGCGGCAGCAACCTGGCGCCATCTCCGGCGCATGATGATGGCGACGCGATCCCCGGATTCGAGCCCGGCCGCACCGAGCCGCGAAATCAACTCCTCGGCCGCCCTGGCGAGCCCCTGGTAGTTGAGGCAGCCCTCTGTAGCCAGGACGGCGGGGGCCAGCCCGTCGCGATCGGCGTGCTCCCACAAACCCGTCTCCAGGGTTGGTCCGATCCCCGACCGGACGATTTCCGCTGCGACCTGGCCGCTTCCCGACCCGGCCTCCTCGTATGCCACCGGATCGGACAGACTCGCCCACTCGAGGTCTTCAACGCCGAGGGCGGCGAGCCGATCGCAGTACGCCTCAAACAGGGCATCCAGGACACCCGGAGCAAACGCAGCGCTCACGGCATCCCAGTTGAACCGCAACTCGCCCGCGATCTCCCCCAGGTGGTGATCCAAGACGGTTTGGGGGGTCTGCACAATTCCGTATCGGGAGGCAGCACCCCACCCCAGAATCGTCGCCTCAGGCTCCTGCAGCTCCATTCCGAGAAGGCTCGTAAAGACCACCGGAACGAACTCATGAGGCTTGCCGCGCCGGCGCAGCTCCCTCAGAACCTCAACGCCACAGAAATCCGCATGCGCCAGGTCGCACCACAGTCGCCGTTGAATCTCTCGCACACGCTCCGCGAAGGTCTCTTCCGCGGCGATCTGCACGCTGAGCAACGTGACCGTCGTAAACTCGCCGACGATCCGATCGACGTCCGGATGAACCGGCGCGCGACGCATCGTCGGCAGATTCACCGTAAACGAACGACTCTCGCTCCAGCGCGCCAGCACCTCACAAAACGCGGTAAGCGCCACCGCGGTCGGAGTGACCCCTGACCGGGCGGCCCGGTGTTTGATTCGCTCCCACGCGTCGCGCGCGAGTCGGCCCGACAGCCGCGCGAAACGAGGTGCCAGCGCACGTGAGACCAACTCGGGCCGCGGCAGAGCCGGCGGCGGAGCCAACATCCTCGCCATCCAATATTCACGCGCTCGCTCGCGCGCGGGGGCGACATCGGTCGACGCTCTGTGCAACAGGTAGTCGCCGAAGCCGAAGGCGAGCGGCTCAGGCACAGCATGCGGATCGGTGTAACCCTCCACCAGCTCCCGGGCAAGAATCTGAATGCTGCGCAGATCACCGATCAACAGATCGATGCTGACGCAGACCCGGACCAGACCGGCCCGCCACCGCAGCACCGCGACGTCGAAAAGCGGCCACGCTCCGACCGGCCTCACCTTACGAGACAAGGACTCGCGCAGCCGCATCAGCCGGTCGAGACGCGCCGACTCCGGGAGTGTCCGCACATCTTCGAGCACGATCGGCACCTCGCCAACGGTGTCGAGAACTGCCTGCTTTCCGCCGCGGATCATCGTCGTCCGCAGCATCTCGTGGCGCGCAATGAGAGTGCCGACTGCTGCACGAAGTCGCTCGATATTCAAATCCGCGCATTCGAGCTCGGCGTACACGCGTGCCGGAACTCCTCCGAGCTCGAGCGCCGCGTCACTCCCTACAAAATAGGCTTGTTGCAAAGGCGTCATCGAGAAGACCCTTGGCGTGCGATCCCGCAGCGCTCCGATGCGTTGTGGCGCCGATGCCCGTGCCGATGCGGCGCGCTCGATCATCCGGGCAAGACCTGCAGCCGTCGGCACACTCGCGAACTCGGCGAGATCGAGTGCCACGCCGAAGTGCCACGCGAGACGGTCCAGCAGGCGGATCACGGTGATCGAGTCCGCACCGGCTGCGATGAAATTGTGTTGAGTACCGAGAGCCGCACTCTTCAGCAACTCGCGCATCTCCTGCAGCACGGTCCGCTCTACCGCCCCCTGCGGAGACGTTTCGAGCGATGCGCCGGAGCACATTGCAACAGGCCGCGGCAGCGCCCTGCGATCGACTTTGCCGCTGGACGTGAGCGGAAGCTCGCCAAGGAGCTCGATCAGCCGCGGCCTCATGTAGCCCGGCAAGCACTCCTCCACGTACTTTCGCACCGGTGTCAGGCAACCGTCAGCATCGTCCGTCATCACCAGGTAGCCCACGAGTGTGGCCGCACCACTTTCGCTCCATACCTTTGAGCTCGCGGCACGTACTCCTGGAGCGCCACGCAGCGCCGCGTCCACTTCGCCGAGCTCGACACGAAACCCACCCAGCTTCACCTGGTCGTCCCGGCGTCCGACGAAGTGAAGCACTCCATCCACAGCGTAGCCGAGGTCGCCTGTCAGATAGATTCGCGTGCTCGTACCCTCCGGCCACGCGAATTCGACAAACCGCTTCGCCGTGAGATCGTCCCGTCCCACATAACCGTGCGCGGGACCCACACCACCGATGGCAATTTCGCCGATCGCCCCTTCCTTGGCACGGCCTCCGGCCTCATCGAGGACAAACACCTCACGATCTGCCACGGCCGTGCCGATCGGCGGGCTCGCGGGCCACTCGCTCGGGGGTCCCTGGAGGCGAAACGCGGTGGCGACGTGAGTCTCGGCCGGTCCATACTGGTTCTCGAGCGCGCATTGCGGCAGCCGCGCGAAAAGCTGGCGGATTTCCGGAGTAATGTTGAGTTGCTCGCCGGCGCAAACGACTTCCCGAAGAGAGTCTCCCAGCCCGGCCCCCTCGGCCACCACTTCCGCCAGCAGGCGCAGTACCGACGGTGCCACGAAAATGCGCGCAATGCGCTCGCGCTCGATGAGCTCCAGGAGCGCGCGCGGCCGGCGGCGATGTTGGTCGGCTCCGAGTACCAGCGTGCCTCCGGCCCCGAGGGTCGAAAAAACCTCCTGATAAAACACGTCGAATCCAACCGGGGCAAACTGCAGAGTTCTCGCCGCGGAAACCAGGCCGCTGCGGGTCATCTGCCATTCAACCAGGGCAGCGAGACTGTCGTGAGGCATCGCGACCGCTTTAGGCGTGCCGGTCGATCCCGACGTACAGATGATGTATGCAACATCTCGTCCCGAAATGCACGGCAGATCGCGTGTTGGTGAGACGGCCTCATCGGCCGAACAGCCGAGAACAGCAACGGGCAGGCCTGCAGGCACGACGACATCCTCGGCCGCGACCAGGTAACGCACACGTGCGTTGCGCAGAATCGTCGCCATTCGCGCGACAGGCTCCTCCGTAGCGAGGGCGAAGCAAGCCGCGCCCGAGCGCAGTATCGCCAGCATCGTCTCGATCCGCTGGACCCCATCGCGTGAGAGCAGCGCGATCGCACCGGGGTCATCGGGAATCTGTCGTCGTAAAGCCGCAGCCATGCGGTCGACAGTGCTCTTGAGCTGCGCGAACGAGATCACCCGGCCCGCATGTAGCACAGCCGGTGCTCCGGGGGTGTGCATGGCCCACCACTCGAGTCGTTCAAGAGCCACAGAGCCCGTCATGTTCCAACCCGTGTCAGTTGCGAATGGTTGATAGTAACTACTTGGCTCACGCCATCAACAGTGCTCCGGCTGTTGCAAGCGGCGCACGGACATGATTGATGCCACCGCCCGCGCGCACTCCGGCGCGCCAGGCCCTGGGCCCGTGCTTGCAGCCTGCAAATGCACAAGTCATGGATTCATCGAGTCATTTTCCCGCGGCTCGAGACGCGGGTCCGTCTCCCGTCAGGTTCGGTGGCGAGTAGTCGGACTGGGTTGGCTGCGCCTATGCTCACTCCCCCGGATGGAGAGCGCACGCCGTGAACGCACTCGACACAGACGACCTGCTCAACCCGTTTTCCAACACATTCCTGCTCGACCCGTACCCGCACTATGCCCGCTGGCGCCGCGGCGACGGCCTTTGCCGGGGCGTCTCCCCCGACTCCAGCGGTGCACCGTGCCTGTACGCGTTGGGCTATGCCTATGCCAGGCAGCTTCTCGCGGACGATCGCCTCGGCCTCGAGTTCTATCGAGTCGTTCCGCCGGAGCACCTTCCGCGGCCGGCGCCTGAGGCCCTGCCTTTCCTGAGCCTGGTGCAGCAATGGATGCTGTTTCGCGACCCTCCGCACCATGCACGCCTCAGGAAAGTGTTTGCGCATGCGTTCGCTCGCGCCGGCCTGTCACGTTACGTTCCAGCAATCGGCTCGATCACGAACGCACTGCTCGAGGAGGTCGCCGACGCGCTGCGCGTAAACCTGATCGACGCGCTCGCGTGTTCCTTGCCAGTGCTGGTCATCGCGAGGATTCTCGGACTACCGGAGGAAGATTTTCCGCTGCTGAAGCGTTGGTCGCGTGCGCTCCTGCGTGGAATTGACATGAGACGCGCCGACGAGTCTGACGATGCACTCAGGGAAGCCTCCGATGCGGCGACGCAGATCCAGGAGTATCTGTCTGAACTGTTAGCGAGGCGCCGTCGCGCGCCCGACACCGACCTCATCAGCGAGATTGCCGGCTCAACCGAGCTTACCCGGGAGGAGCTGATCGCGAATTGCGCTTTACTGTTGTTCGCCGGGCACGAGACCACGGTGAACCTGATCGGTAACGGATCATTGGCTCTTTTGAAACATCCAGAGCAGCTTGCAGCGCTGCGCGCCGATCCCAGCAGGCTCGGGACAGCCATCGAGGAGTTGCTTCGCTATGACAGTCCCTCGCAGATCACATTTCGCTATGCGATGGAACCGATCGAGCTCGGCGAGTACCGCATGCAGCCCGGGGAACCGATCGGCATCGTCATCGGCTCGGCCAACCGGGATGAGACTCAATTCGAACAGCCTGACACACTCGACCTTGCCCGGGCACCCAACCGACATCTCTCATTTGGCAGCGGCCGCCACGCCTGTCTCGGAAGCGCGCTCGCGCGGCTGGAGGCAGAAGCCGCGTTCAGGGGAATGCTGCGCATGTTTGCCCGGATCGAGCTGACGGGACCTCCGCGGTGGCGGCCATCCTTCGGGCTTCGCGGGCTGCTGAGCTTACCGGTTGAAGTCGAGCCGGCGTGGGTTCCGGCCTCGTGAGCGCCGAGAGCCGCGCATTGCCGCTCGCGCAGTGCCGACTCGATTCCCTGGAGCTGGCCCTGCGGGAGCACCCCGCCGTCGCGGACGCGCACGTCGAGCCGGCGCTATCCGCCTCTGCATCGGATCGCCTCACGGCCCTGATCGTCCCTGCGCGCGCCGGATCGAACGAGGCGGAGCGCGAGCACGTGAAGCGATGGAGCGATGTTTACGATTCGCTCTACGCGGGCAGTACGGGGACCTACGAGGCAACTTTCAATACCGCCGGCTGGCGCAGCCGTAGCGATCGAAAGCCCATCGCGGAATCAGACATGCGCGCCTGGGCACGCGATACCGTGGAGAGAATTCTGGCTGACGCGCCGGCAACCGTGCTCGAAGTGGGCTGCGGCACTGGATTACTTCTGTTTCCAACAGCTCCATTCTGCCGGAGATACCTTGGCACCGATGCATCCGCAACAGCGATCGACATTCTCCGTCCCGTACTCGCCCGGGAAAGAGTCACGAGCCCTTGGGCCGCCAATGTCGAGCTCGCGCACTGTCCGGCGCACGAGATTGCCCGGGCAACCCATGGCCGCGCGTTCGATACCGTCATCCTCAATTCCGTCGTTCAGCATTTCCCCAGTGTCGAATATTTCGAGCAGGCCCTCGCGGTGCTTCTGGGTGTCACCGAGCGGCCCGGGCGTATCTATATCGGCGACATTCGCAATCTGCGGCTGCTGACGACGTTCCATGTCGCCACCGCGCTCAGCCGCGCGCGCCCCTATGCAACGCTCGAAGAGCTCCGCGAGCGAGTGCGGCGCGGAACCGCGGCGGAGACGGAGTTGCTGCTGTCGCCCGAATACTTTCTCACTCTCCAACACAGGTTTCCGGACATCCGGCACGTCGAGATCCAACTCAAGCGCGGCAGGTATCTCGATGAGCTGTCGCTGTTCCGGTACGAGGTCGTCCTTCATCTAGGCGACGTGCGGACTGTTCCGCTCGAACTGCAGTTGTGCTGGAGCCCTGAGATGGATTGCGCATTCCTGCAGCGCCTGCTGGTCCGGCACCGGCCGCCGACTCTGCATGTGCGCGCAGTGCCCAACCGAAGCCTGGATGCCTGCTGTCTACGCGCGGACGCGCTCCGATACGGTCACATCGGCCGGGCGCAGGAGCTCGAGTCGATCGGTCTCGAGTCAAACTCATCCTCCGCGCCCGATCCCGGACTCGAGCCGAGCGCCGTGGTTCGGTCCGGGCGGGCGTTCGGATACAGCGTCGAAATCCATCGCGCAGCCGATGGCAATCCTCGCCGCTTCGATGCCGTATTCCGGAACACATCGCCGCGCGGTCCTCTGCCCTTACTACCCGCAACCACGCCTCCGGCTCTCGCGAAAGCGACGATGGCGCAGACCGCGCCACCCTCGATGGAACACCTCGGAGAAGTGTTGCGGTCGTATCTGGAGCGCCGCTTCCCGGAACAGGCACCGCCATCCTGCCTCTTCATCGCGCCTCGTTTGTCGCCGACGTGAGCGATTTTCGGGCACGGCTGAAGCGTGTACCCAAGCTCCATCGTCCCTCGAGAAAGCTCGCGATCCAGGTGTTTTTCACCAGCAGGTATGAGCCCACACTGAGTATCCCGGTGAGCATCGCCAACAAACCGAACAGGGCGACATCGCTCCCCCGGACCGGCGTGAGCGCGATACCGACAGCGAAGATCATCGGCACCTGGATCAGGTAGAGCCAATACGCCGAGTCATTCATGAAAGTGACGTGCCGGCTCGTGGAGTCGAACACCCGCATGAAAAGACCACACAAGCACGCAAGTCCCGCCCAACTGCATACGGACGCGCACAGGACCGTCGCCGATTGGGCGAGCACCGGGCTGCGCGGCAGCCACGCGCCTTCCCAGAACAGTGCGATCAACGTTGCGGCCGCTACACATCCCGTCTCCACGTACCGTCTCTTGAATAGCTCGAGGACGCGCTGGTGACTGAAAATCGCGTATCCCGCGACGAAGTACACGGCGTAGTAAACAAAGCTGCCGAGTTCGGGAAACACCGTCCGGTCATCCACCGGCACAACCGCGTCCCGGAAAGGCCAGAGCGCCGCAGCCGTCGGTATTACGAATGCGAACACGAGCCAGGGAGTCGTTGCATGGGCCCTCGCGAGCATCCCTCCGGTGACAGCAGCCGCGCCACGCCACAAGAGCACACCGATCGGCACCAACAGGTACAACACCAGCAGATAGTGCAGAAACCACAGATGCATCAGCGAGAAGGTCGGCACCTGCCAGGCGCTCATCTGCTGCAGCAGTTGGTCCGCCTGCCGCATGCCGAGCAGCAGGACGGGCCTGCCGTTCAGGATGGTCAGCACCATGGAAAAATACAGCCACAGTGTGACCGGCAACACGGTGACGGCGGCAACGACCAACGGTACCGCGACGCGTTTGACCCGCCTCGCCCAGGTGCCGACGACGCCATGTTTCGCCACCATCAAGGCCATGAAGAAGCCTGACAGCAGAAAAAATGTCGGCATTCGAAATCGGTGCATACCCGCGGTGATGTCGAGCAGCACGGAGTTGGGTTGCTCCGCCCGGAACAGGCGCTGGATGATGTAGTAGTCCGCGGCGTGAGTGATGAAGCCGACCAGCATCATGGAACTGCGCAGTGCGTCCAACCCGTGCAGTCGCTTGGCTTGCATGGCGTGTCTCCGCAAGAATGTTTAGCCGGCATTAATTTAGTGGCAGCATGAGATGGATGCACTGGGTGACGGAGCAGCCCCGGAAATTGACATGAGCCCGGAAACCCGCGTGACACGACGGTTCCTGCGCGCGCTGCTCGACGGCGCTTGCTCCATCTGCACGGCCGAAGAGAGCCTGCGCGGCGAGGAGCTGACGCTCCGGGTCGGGGCAGTCGCGCGAGAGCTGCGGGGAAAAACGCGCGTCGCCGTGATGGCGTACCCGTCAGTCGATACGCTGGTGACCGTCGCCGGCATCATGTTGGCCGGCGCCACAGCGGTGCCGATCAACCCCGCGCTCACACAGGCAGAGCAGGCATACATCCTCAGTGATAGCCAGGCTGAGCTGTTGCCCGTTGGGTTCGCTCGGAGGCTGCGCACGCAAGTGCCTGATGTGATTGCGGCGGACGAGGGGGAGGCACTGATCCTATATACGTCCGGCTCGACCGGGTCGCCCAAGGGAGTGATTCTCTCCCGGCGAGCCATTGCCACGAATCTGGGAGCGCTTGCCGAAACCTGGGAATGGTCCGAAGAGGACACCGTGGCTCATGCGCTACCCCTGTCACACGTTCACGGTCTGGTGTTTGGAGGACTGGGTCCGCTGCATATCGGCGGGCGCCTTTGTCACACGGGCCGCTATCTGCGGCCGGTGCCCGGAGGATCGCTCTACTTCGGAGTTCCAGCCACCTGGGCATCGCTGCGCGACTGCGATCTTTCGAGCCTGGGCCTGGCGCGTCTTCTCATATCCGGCGCGGCGCCCATGACACAGCCCATCTTCGACCGCGTGCACGCGTTCTCGAGGCATCGCATTTTGAATCGATACGCCATGACCGAATGCCTGGTCATCACCTCGCAGCTCCCATCGAGCATCCGTACACCTCAGTCCGTCGGTATGCAGCTTCCGACGGTGAAAGTACGCCTGGTGAACAGCGCTGATGAGGTTCCCGGACTGGTGGAAGTGAGCGGACCCAGCGTGCTCACGCGGTATGTTGGCTCAGCCAATGCACCGACGAAGGATGGATGGTTCCGTACGGGCGACGTGGGCCGGTGGAGCGAGGACGGCGAGTTGGAGCTCATCGGACGGATGGACACGGACCTGATCAAGACCGGCGGCTATCGAGTCGGTGCCGGTGAGATCGAGGCCGCCATACTCACCTGTCCGGGTGTAACGGATGCCGCTGTACGCGGCGTACCTGACGGCTCACTCGGTCAACGGATCGCGGCATGGGTCGTGTGCTCCGATTCTTCCGCCGAGAAGACGCTGCAACAACATCTGTCGAGCCGGCTGGCGCACTACAAACAACCGGCCGAGTTTCACTTCGTCGCGAGTCTGCCGCGCAGTAGCTTGGGAAAGCTGCAAAAGCACCTCCTCGCATGACTGGACGAACGGCTGTCAGGAGGAATCGATGAGCTCGCCGCGCGAGGTATTTCACCTGGCTATTCCCGCGCGCGATCTGGGCGCGACGGAGCACTTTTACTGCACTCTGCTCGGGTGTCCCGTGGCGCGCCGTTACGCGGATCGGATCACGCTCATGTTTTTCGGCGGGCAGGTCGTCTGCCATCATTCTCCCGATGAGCCGCGCCAGGACCCACACCTGTATCCGCGGCACTTCGGCATCACATTTCGCGAGCGCTGCGATTTCGAGGCCCTGCTCCGACTCGTCGCTGTGCGCGAGGTACCGGTTTTCCAGCCACTGGCGCGGCGGTTTCACGGCGCCGTCGAGGAACACTCCTGCATCGTCTTACGCGATCCAACAGACAACCTGATCGAGTTCAAGCACTACCTCGACCCGCGCATGATGTTCTGACGAGCATCCCAGTATTGCCCCCAGTCCTGCATCTCCAGCGCCAGGAAGGGATTGCACAACAACATGACGAATTGAAGCCCGATCCAGGGTTGCCCCACTATCCGCAGCGAGCCGTTCATGCTTGCCAGAAGCGGGAGCTGCCTACGCTCGAATATCCCGATGAAGACACTCTCATGCGCCGTGACGGTCGCCGCGGCGGTCCGTGAGCCCGGCTGTAGCCGAATCCCGCCCTCGCTCGCGAAAGTCATACTCCATGATTCACCGGTGTTTTCGACCTCGATCATCACGGTGGCTCCCGTCGGTATCATCAACCATGCCGGTCGGTTGCGATGAGTGGCCTCCATGAACGGCAAACGGTAATCGATGAGCTCTGCCACCCCGCGGACCCGAGGCTTGGGCCGCACACCGTCGAGAAGATAACCGTGGTGCTGGAGGTAGTGGCGCTCCTCGATGGCTCCCGCGGGCGCGTACGGAAATTCCCAGCGACCCTTCGGCTCCGGGTTCCATTCAGCACCATTCTGCTCCAGCCAGAGATAGTAGATGTGCGAATGTGCCGGCACGGGGCTGGAGGAGCGCAACCGCAGTCCACAGGCGCCCACCCACTCCGCGAAAGTCACCGCACTGGTGAAGTAGTAATTCTCCTGCAGGATGATCGGCGCACCCGGCTCGAGAAACCGGCCCACGCCGGTCAGAAACCGGCGATGCGCCTGCCAGCCCACATCCCGATAGAGGAGCTCGTTCATTCCGAGGGGCAGCGGGAACTCGCCCCCGTAGTGCGGTGGATCACCGACCACCAGGCCCCAACGCCCGCCCGCTGGTATTCCGCTCGTACCGTCGGCCTCATAAATCGTAACGCGCTCTTCGAGGTGATTACGCCGAACCGTCTCCGCCACACAGCGCAGGGCAGCCCCATTCACATCCGCCAGGCACAGGGAATCACACACGCCGCTACCGAGGAGGTGAAACCCGATGAATCCCGGGCCCGCGCACCACTCGAATGCGCGTCCGATGCCCTGCAATCCCTTGCTCCGCAGGAACGTAACGTAGTCGCCACCGAAGTGCGTTCCACCCCCGTCCCAGTGTTTCTCGAAGCACACCTCGATTCCACTGCAATCGATCGTCAGGTACTGCTGTTGCAAGCGCCCTCCTCCCGAACGACCCGCAGGCGCTCGAGGATGACAGCGGCCATCTGTCCGAGCGCGGGGAACTCGTAGACGTCCTGTAATCCCACGTCCACCGCAAACCGCTCACGCACCCGAGTCACGAGGTGACAGGCCAGCAGCGAGTCGCCGCCTCGTTGGAAGAAGTCATCGCTGTGGCGAACGCGGGTCCCGCACAGAACGCTCTCCCATAGCAAAGTCAGCTCCGTGAGAATCCGGGCTGCAATGCGCTCGTATTCCTCGTCACTCAACGGCCATCTCCAGAAGCAAACTCAAAACCACTCTACTCGCCCTGCCGCCGCGCTCCAAGCGCGGCCATGGTCAGTTCACCCTCCAAAGAACCGGTCGCGCGAGTGGCACGCAACGAGTGGTCCTCGTATGCTCGATGCAATCAACAATCTACTCACCGGTTTACCAATCGTCCTCAACATACTGGGAGCAACATCATGGCCCGCGAGCCCCTCGATATGTCCTTCGTTGCAAAAACCCCGCCGTTCCGGCTGCGCATCCGCCGCCCCAACGGCATTGCCAACAACCTCATCGACAGCCTGAGCGAGTACGAATTCGACCGCTCTGCCAACGCACACTACGATCCGCGTGTACTGACTGAAATCGACGCGGGCGTGCGTGACCTGCGCTCCTTGTTGGCGCGGCAGCGCTCCCGGATCGTGCCCGCATCTCCGTTCTTCGGCACCCGCGACAAAGCGATCCATTGCGATGATGATCCGGTACTGCGCGACCAGGCCGTGTGGACCCTCGCCAACCGCCGCCGGCCGGACATCGACGCCCTCATCCAGTCGATCGAGCGCGCCCCGAGCGAGGAGCTCGCGGTATCGGCGCTGCTCGCCCTGCAGAAGTGCGCGGACTCGCAATTCGAGACCGTGTGCGCTTTCCTCTCGGAGGTCGCATCCGAGGGCCATGCCCGGGCCAATCTGGCCGAATGGGCGGCCTTGATCCGCGCGGAGCTCATCGCCTGTCGCAGCGGTGATCTCAGTGGTCTGGATGCGCCGTTTGCAACCCGTCCAGGTGTCCATCTGCAGAACAAGGTCTTCGACCTGACCATGCCGCTGATCTTCCAATGCAACGCCTGCACGACCATCGCCGGCGTGCCGCACCAGCTGACCATCTCGCCGACCTGGTTCAAGCGCATTTTCGGAGATGCGATGGCCTGTATCCGCCACGAGACGTTCGAGTCGCAAATCGTTCTGGAGAAGAATGTTTGTGGCCTGCACGCCGACGGGTCCGCGCACTACGAGCACTTCCCCTTCCACGGCACGACCACGCGACTGAGCCCGAGTTTATTCCTCCACAACTACTGGTCGCAGATCTTCCGGCCCTTCTACAAGTCCGGCCGCGCGGAGCTGGTCCGTTCCGAGGACGATGTGATCCAGAACGTTCCGATGACGTTCAGCCGGGTAGCCGTGACCGCTGCCTATGACCAGTACGCGGTGGACGGTGTTGCCATGCCGGAATCCGTGCGAGGCATTTTCTTCGGCTGGGGTCACATTCCGCCGCGCACACTGTTGATGCGCGGCCTGAAACTCCGTGCCGGGGATTTCCAGATCAGCAGCCGTCTGAATCCGGAGACCGGCAAGGCGGCCAACACCTATTTCTACGGCACGTTCTTCGGAAAATTGACCGATACCAACGATCGCGGCGAACTGCTGCTCAACGGTCGGGATACGCACTGTGACCAGAATGGTCGCCTGGACTACCGCGGCGACGGGCACATGCACAAGGATCCCGTGCGGCCGGGCGATTGGAATTGATTCCATCTTACGAGGAACTCGACATGATTCTCATAGAACCCACAGAGAAGTATTCCCCGAGCTCCCTTACCGCGTACGAGAGGTACGAGGCGCTCATCCCGATCCTCAGCGAGGCATCCGAGGCCTACCTGCGGCTCTACAGCGAGCAGAAATCAGACAAGCGCGACGCCGAGATCGGCGCACGTCTGAAAGCGCTCTTCGAAAAGGTGGCGCGCAACTCGGCCATGAGCCTGGAGGAGGCCAAACGCGCGTTTCTAGGCTATACGGCGAAGGGCATTGCCGGTCTCATGACGCCAACGCCCATCGACGCCAAGCGATGTGTGCTCGATGCCCGCGGCACCTGGGAGCTGTCCGCGCGCTACACCAATGGCGGCAATTCCAAGCATTCCCGCGGCGGCGACTTCAAGACTCACGCGCGTTCCAACATC
>Ga0105240_10010726_pt1 | contig 12859 bp, 14 predicted proteins | sample KBSC54metaG_FD_80426 | JGI IMG/M metagenome (GOLD analysis project Ga0105240, IMG submission 80426) | Corn rhizosphere microbial communities from Kellogg Biological Station, Michigan, USA - KBS C5-4 metaG | ecosystem: Host-associated > Plants > Roots > Rhizosphere > Soil | place: Michigan, USA... | reverse complement strand
GCGCGCTCTCGTCATTCCGGGGCGTGCGCCCCCTTGGTCATTCCGGGGCGCGCGCCGAAAGCGCGTTCACGCGCGTCTTCGAGTAACACGCGCGAACCCGGAATCCATACTCCGCAGCATCAGAAGCCGAATGAGCGCCGTGCCCAATACTTCGACTGCGGCGTATGGATTCCGGGTTCGGCCCTGCGGGCCGCCCCGGAATGACGGGCTGTTTGACAGTTGAATCGGAGCGACGAAGGCGCGGGCCAGGTGCGAAGCTGAGCGGGCCTCGCTGGATCGGGTAATCGGGTGACGCTGGTGAGAAGGCGGGTGGTCCGGCCCCGGCCCTTGCGCTAGGGTCGGTCCTTATCGGGAGGAGCGGATGCCGAACGGATTTCCGATCGATCTGGCGAGCGTGAATTGGCTCTATGTCGCGATCCTGGCGCTCTTCGTCTTCGTGGCGAGCCTGATCGGCAATTTTCTGAGCTTCGGCCGGCGTATGTCCGGCGCGCTGCTGAGCGCCATCCTGTTCGCGGTCGCCTTCGTGGCCTGGAGCTACTACCCCCATCACCTGCCGCTGCCAACCTCGCTCAACCCGCCGGCGCCGCCGGTCGCCGCAGCGCCGCCGCCGCCGGCCGCGCCCGCCGCCCCGGCGCGGCCCGCCAACCCGGTGCGAGACATTACGCCGCCGAAGCCGCAGTAGGCTTGCATCGGCCCCCGTTGATGATGTTCTCTCCCTTTGAACGGGACGCCGCTTGCCGGCGTCGTCGCGACTTCAGGACCCAAGGCGGTAGTGCATGAAGAAAGTCTATTCCGACGCAAAAGCGGCGCTGGCCGGCGTGCTCAAGGACGGTATGTTGATCTGCTGCGGCGGCTTCGGCCTCTGCGGCATCCCGGAGACGCTGATCAAGGCGATTCAGGAGTCGGGGGTAAAGAACCTCACCGTGGTCTCCAACAATGCCGGTGTCGACGGCGCGGGCCTCGGCCTGCTGCTCGAGACGCGGCAGGTCAAGAAGATGATCTCGTCTTACGTCGGCGAGAACAAATTGTTCGCCCAGCAGTATCTCGCCGGCGAACTGGAGATCGAGTTCAATCCGCAGGGCACGCTTGCCGAGCGCATCCGGGCCGGCGGCGCCGGCATTCCCGCCTTCTACACCCGCACCGGCGCCGGCACCGACATCGCCAAGGGCAAGGAAGAGCGTGAGTTCGACGGCGACCGCTACATCATGGAACGCGGCATCGTTGCCGACCTGTCCATCGTCCACGCCTGGATGGGCGACCACGAGGGCAATCTCGTGTACCGAAAGACGGCGCGCAACTTCAATCCGATGATGGCGACCGCCGGCAAGGTCACCGTCGCCGAGGTCGAGCATCTGGTGCGGCCCGGCGAGATCGATCCCGACCACATCATCACCCCCGGCGTCTACGTGAAGCGCATCGTTCACGTGCCCAACGCCGTCAAGCACATCGAGCAGCGCACGGTACGCAAGCGCGTCGCCGCCGCCGCTACCGGAGAGGAGGTCTAACAATGGCCTGGACCCGCGATCAAATGGCCGAACGCGCCGCCAAGGAGCTGCGTGACGGCTTTTACGTCAATCTCGGCATCGGCATTCCGACTTTGGTGTCGAACTACATTCCCGACGGCATGACCGTGCAGCTCCAGAGCGAGAACGGCATGCTCGGCTTCGGTCCGTTCCCCTACGAGGGCGACGAGGATCCGGACCTCATCAACGCCGGCAAGCAGACCGTCACCGAGCTTCCGACGACGAGCTTCTTCTCGTCGGCGGATTCGTTCGCGATGATCCGCGGCGGTCACATCGACATCGCGCTGCTCGGCGCCATGCAGGTGGCCGAGAACGGCGACCTCGCCAACTGGATGATCCCCGGCAAGATGGTCAAGGGCATGGGCGGCGCCATGGACCTCGTCGCCGGCGTCAAGAAAGTCGTCGTCATCATGGAGCACACGGCCAAGAACGAGCCGAAGCTCCTGCACAAGTGCAATTTGCCGCTGACCGGCGCCGGCGTCGTCGACATGGTGATCACCGATCTCGGTGTCTTCACCATCGACCGCAAGAAGGGCGGCATGACCTTGATCGAGCTGGCGACCGGCGTCACGCTCGACGAGATCACGCAGAAGACCGAAGCCAAGTTCAGCGTCGATCCGAAGCTGAAGCACTGAGGGTCGGCCATCGCATGCGCCGCCGCTTCGTGAGCGGCGGCGCAAGTCGTTTCAGAGCAGGGGACGCATTCATATGAGTGACCGCGACGCCCTGACCGCGCGGGTCGATGCGCTGGAGATGCGCGCGACCGAGCAGGAGCGTACGATCGAGGACCTCAACGCCACGATCCTCGCCCAGTGGAAGGAGATCGAGAGCCTCAACCGGCAGATCGCGCGCCTCGGCGCGCAGATTCAGGAAATTGAAGCGCATGCGCCGGCCGGCGAGCCCGAGCCGCCGCCGCCGCATTATTGAATGAACCGGCGAGGCCGCTGCCGCGCCGGGTTTGATCCCGGTCAAAGCCGGTGCGCACCGCCGCCGTTCTAGCTATCCGCCCACGCATCGTTTTCGAGGACATCGCCATGCTGAGCCAAGCCGACCGCCTGACGGCCGCCGACATCCTGATGGAGGCGCACAGGACCAAGAAGCAGGCGACGCAACTTCACATCACCTTCCCCGACATCACCATCGACGACAGCTACGCGATCTCCACCGAGGTCGCGAACCGCAAGATCAAGGCCGGCGCCAAGCTCATCGGCCACAAGGTCGGGCTGACCTCGAAGGCGATGCAGCGCTCGTCGATGATCGACGAGCCGGACTACGGCTACATCCTCGACGACCAGATCATCGGCGACGGCGCCAAGGTGAAGCATTCCGACTACTGCAAGCCGCGCGTCGAGGTCGAGCTCGCTTTCATCATGGGAAAGCGGCTGCAGGGGCCCGGCGTCGGCCTCGCCGAGGTGCTGCGCGCGACGGAGTACGTCATCCCGGCGATCGAGATCGTCGATGCGCGCCTGCAGGACCAGCGCAGGATCGTCGACACCGTCGCCGACAACGGCGCCGCCGCCGGTATCGCGATGGGCGGGCGCCCGGTCGGGCCGATGGATGTCGACCTGCGCTGGGTCGGCGGCATCATGTACCGCAATTCCGAGATCGAGGAGACCGGCCTCGCCGCCGGCGTGCTCGGCCACCCCGCGCTCGGCGTCGCCTGGCTCGCCAACAAGATCGGTCCGCACGGCCATGCCCTCGAGCCTGGGCATATCGTGCTCGCCGGCTCGTTCACTCGGGTCGTCTTCGCCCAGAAAAGTGATACGCTGCATGCCGATTTCGGGCCGCTCGGCGGGCTCGCCATCCAGTTCGTGTGAGCATCCCCTTCTGCTGAGAATGCACTTTCGGTGAGGTCAGAATGACGACGGAATTCCAGCGCAACGCCTTCAAGCACGCGATCGCGGCCGGCAAATTGCAGATCGGTCTGTGGTCGAGCCTGTGCAGCAACATCGCCGCCGACATCATTTCGGACTCCGGCTTCGACTGGCTCCTGCTCGACACCGAGCATTCGCCGAACGAAGTCCCCGATCTGGTCGAGCAGTTGCAGGCGGTGCGCGGCGGCACGGCAACGCCGATCGTCCGTCCGGCCTGGAACGATACGGTCCTCATCAAGCGCGTGCTCGACATCGGCGCGCAGGCGCTGCTCGTGCCCTACGTTCAGAACGTCGAGGAGGCCAAGCGCGCCGTCGCCGCGACGCGCTATCCGCCGCACGGCGTGCGCGGCGTCTCGGTGGCGGCGCGCGCCAGCCGCTACGGCCGCACGCCGGGCTATCTCGGCAAGGCCAATTCCGAGATCTGCGTGCTGGTGCAGGTCGAGACGCGCGAGGCGATGGCGCAGATCGAAGCCATCGCCAATGTCGAGGGCGTCGACGGCGTTTTCATCGGCCCGTCCGATCTCGCCGCCTCGCTCGGCCACCTCGGCAATCCGGCGCATGCGGAGGTGCAGGCGGCGATCAAGGATGCGGTCACGCGCTTGAAGAAGGTCGGCAAGCCGGCCGGCATCCTCACCGGCAACGAAGAGGAGGCCCGGCGCTACATCGACTGGGGCTATCTGTTCGTCGCCGTCGGCTCCGACGTCGGGCTGCTGACGAAGAGCGCGGATACGCTGGCGAAGAAGTTCAAGAGCTGAGGCGGCGAGGCCGCGCACCTCTCCCGTCGTCCTGAGGTGCTCGGCGCGACAGCGCCGAGCCTCGAAGGACCCGTGAATCGGAGACCCTTCGAGGGCCGCTGCGCGGCCTCCTCAGGGTGACGGCCGGGCCTTTGCGCTAAATCAAGACCGCCGCCCGCGGCTCCGCCAGATTGTTGCAAAAGCAACAAAGGAGCCGCCGATGGCCGCCGCGCCCGAACCGATCCACGACATCGCGCATCTCGGCAGCGTCGAGTTGCTGACGCCCAGGCCCGACAAGAGCCTGTGGTATTTCCGCGACCTGCTCGGCATGGAGCCGGTGCACGAGGCGGGCCCCTCCGTCTATCTGCGCGGTTACGGCGATTATGCCACCTCGACGCTCAAGCTGACCGCGGCCAAAAGCAACGGCGTCGGCTGCGTATCCTGGCGCGCGGCGAGCGAGCAGGCGCTGGAGCGCCGCGCCCACGCGCTCGAGGCCGCCGGCCTCGGCTTCGGCTGGACCAATGGCGACTATGGCCGTGGCCGCTCATATCGATTCCGCGATCCCGACGGCCACACGATGGAAATCTATTACGAAGAGCAGAAGTTCGTGGCGCCGCCGCAACTGCATTCGACGCTGAAGAACCTGCCGCAGAAATATCCCGGCCGCGGCGTCTGCGTGCGCCGGGTCGATCATCTGGCGCTGCTTGCCTGCGACGTCGAGGCCAATCGCAAATTCGCCACCGGTTTGCTCGGCTTCCAGTTGCGCGAGCAGGTCCGCTACGACCAGGGCAGGACCGAGATCGGCTCCTGGATGAGCCCGACCGCCATCCATCATCAGCTCGCTTACGTCGTCGACGTGAAGGGCGCGCACGGCCGCCTGCATCACTTCTCGCTGTGGGTCGACAATCGCGACGACGTGCTGCGCGCCGCCGACATCCTGGCCGAGAACGGCGTCTTCATCGAGGCCGGGCCGTCGAAGCACAACAACTCGCAGGGCTTCTACCTCTACAGCTACGAGCCGGGCGGCAATCGCGTCGAGATCTACTCCGGCAGCTTCCTCGTCGTCGCGCCGGATTGGGAGCCGGTGACGTGGAACGAGGAGGAGCGCGGCACCGGCACCTATTGGGGCGCCAGCCTGCCGGACAGCTTCATCCAGTACGCGACGCCCGACGTGACGACGGCCGACCAGACGCCCGTCCCCGAGGTCCTCAAGAACGCCATCGCCGCCTTGTCCTGACGCGGCCCGCCGGCAGACGTCCTCGCGGCTTTTCCGACGCGTACGGTGGGCGGCGGCCAACCGGGTGCCGAAATCGGCGCCGCCACCGCACGCGGCGGGCCGACGCTATGGCCGGATTCTGCTGCGCTGCCGCGACGTCTGGTCGCGGCGCGGCGCAAAGCCTATTCTGGAGGCGAAATCAAGCCTTTGTTCCCCTTGCCGCATGCTGAAAAGTTGCGGATGATACCAAGCGAGGGGAAATCCAATGGCCGGCCGCGACATCATCCTCCAGACGGAGGATTTGACGAAGGAATTCGCTGGTTTCGTCGCGGTCAGCGGCGTTGCGCTCGAAGTCGAGCGCGGCAGCATCCATGCGCTGATCGGGCCGAATGGCGCGGGCAAGACCACCTGCTTCAATTTGCTCACGAAATTCCTGCAGCCCACGCGCGGCCGCATCCTGTTCAAGGGCGAGGACATCACCCGGCTGGCGGCTGCCGACGTCGCCCGCCTCGGCCTCGTGCGCTCGTTCCAGATATCGGCCGTGTTCCCGCACATGACCGTCCTGGAGAACGTGCGCATCGCGCTGCAGCGCAAGCGCGGCACCTCCTTCGACTTCTGGAGCTCGGCGTCGGTTCTCGACCAGTACAATGCCCCGGCGCGCGCGCTCATCGACGACGTCGGCCTGTCGTCCTTCGTCGACTGGATGGCGGTGGAATTGCCCTATGGCCGCAAGCGCGCCCTGGAGATTGCCACCACTTTGGCGCTCGATCCGGAGATGCTGCTGCTCGACGAGCCGATGGCCGGCATGGGTCACGAGGACATTGCGCGCATTGCCGAACTGATCAAGCGCGTCGCCGCCGACCGCACCGTGCTGATGGTCGAGCATAACCTCTCGGTGGTCGCCGACCTGTCCGACCGCATCACCGTGCTGACACGCGGCCGGGTGCTCGCCGAGGGCGACTACGAGACGGTGTCGAACAATCCCGACGTTCGCGAGGCCTATATGGGAGTGGGCCATGCTTGAGCGCGGCGCGCCGCTTTTGGCGGTGGAGAATCTGGAGGCCTGGTACGGCGAGTCGCACATCCTGCACGGCGTCAATTTCGACGTGCGCGAGGGCGAGGTAGTGACGCTGCTCGGCCGCAACGGCGCCGGCAAGACGACGACCTTGAAGTCGATCATGGGCATCGTCGGACACCGCACCGGCTCGGTGCGTTTCGAGGGCCGCGAGCTCATCGGCCTGTCGTCCGACCGCATTGCCCGAGGCGGTATCGCCTTCTGCCCGGAGGAGCGCGGCATCTTCGCCAGCCTCGGCGTCGAGGAGAACCTGCTGCTGCCGCCGGTGGTGAAGCCCGGCGGGCTCTCGCTCGATCAGATTTTCACGCTGTTTCCCAACCTCAAGGAGCGGCTCGGCTCCAGCCAGGGCACCAAGCTGTCCGGCGGCGAGCAGCAGATGCTGGCGATCGGCCGCATCCTGCGCACCGGCGCGCGTCTGCTGCTGCTCGACGAGCCGACCGAGGGCCTCGCGCCCGTCATCATCCAGCAGATCGGCAAGACCATCCGCTCGCTGAAGGAGCAGGGCTTCACCATCCTGCTCGTCGAACAGAATTTCCGCTTCGCCTCGACCGTGGCGGATCGCTACTACGTCATGGAGCACGGACGTATCATCGACCAGTTCGCCAATTCCGAGCTGGACGCGAATGTCGAGAAACTGCACGACTATCTTGGTGTGTAACTACAAGTATAAAACAAGGAGGAGACGATGTTGTTGAGAAAGACCCTGGGACTGGCGGCGCTGACCGCCCTGTTGGCCTGCGGAACGGCCAACGCGCAGCAGATCAATGTCAAGGTTGGCGTCCTGACCGACATGGCCAGTATCTACGCCGACGACACCGGCCAGGGTTCGGTGGCCGCCGCCGAGCTCGCGGCGCAGGACTTCATGAAGGATCACAAGAACATCAAGGTCGAGGTGGTCAGCGCCGACCACCAGAACAAGCCCGATGTCGGCTCCGGCATCGCCAAGCAGTGGTTCGATGTCGATCACGTCGACATGATCACCGGCGTGCCGACCTCCAGCGTGGCGCTGGCCGTGATGCAGGTCGTTGCACAAAAGAACAAGGCGCTGATCGACTCCGGCGCCGGCAGCTCGGACATCACGGGATCGAAATGCAACGCCAATACGGTGCATTGGACGTACGACACCTGGATGCTGGCGAACGGTACCGGCAAGGCGATCGTGAAGAGCGGTGGCGACACCTGGTTCTTCATCACCGCGGACTACGCCTTCGGCCACGCGCTCGAGCGTGACACGGCGGCGGTCGTCGAGAAGAACGGCGGCAAGGTGCTCGGCAAGGTCCGTGCCCCGATTGCCACCAGCGACTTCTCCTCTTTCCTGCTGCAGGCGCAGCAATCCAAGGCGAAGATCATCGGTCTCGCCAATGCCGGCGGCGACACCATCAACGCCATCAAGCAGGGCGCCGAGTTCGGCATCACGGCGGGCGGCCAGAAATTCGCCGGCCTGCTCATCTTCGCGCCGGACATCAAGGCGCTCGGGCTGAAGGCCGCACAAGGCCTGATGTTCACCGAGACCTTCTACTGGGACATGAACGACGGGACCCGGGCCTGGACCAAGCGCTGGGACAAACAACGCAATGCACCCGGCAAGGTGCCGAGCATGAACCATGCCGGCGTCTATTCCGGCACTTTGGCCTATCTTGAGGCGGTGGCGGCGCTCGGTAGCGCCAAGGACGGCAAGGCCGTGGTCGACAAGATGAAGACCATGTCCTTCAAGGACCCGCTGTTCGGCACCACGACGGTGCGCGTCGATGGCCGTGGCATTCATCCGGCCTATCTCTTCGAGGTGAAGAAGCCGGAAGAGTCCAAGGGACCCAACGACCTCTACAAGCTGCGCGCCACCATCCCGGCGGACGAAGCTTTCCGTCCGCTCAAGGACGGCGGCTGCCCGCTGGTGAAGAGCTGACGACGGAGCGTGTCCCGGACGCGGTGCGTCATGAAATGACGCACCGCTGATCCGGGATCGTCATGCACCGTAACGGTCCCGGGTCTGCAGCGCAGCACTCGCGTGCTGTACTGCGCCCGGGACGCGACCTCAGAATCGAGCCATGCACACGATCTTCGGCGTTCCCACGATGGCCTTGTTCGGTCAGCTCCTCATCGGGCTGATTAACGGCTCGTTTTATGCGCTGCTGAGCCTCGGCCTCGCCGTGATCTTCGGCATGCTCAACATCATCAATTTCGCGCACGGTGCCCAATACATGCTCGGCGCCGTCGCAGCCTATCTGATGCTCAACTATCTCGGCATCGGCTACTGGCCGGCCTTGATCATCGCGCCGATCGTCGTCGGCGCTATCGGCATCGTCATCGAGCGCCTGTTCCTTCACTGGCTCTACAAGCTCGACCATCTCTATGGCCTGCTGCTCACCTTTGGCCTGGCGCTGATCATCGAGGGCGTCAGCCGCAGTTATCTCGGCACTGCGGGGCTGCCCTATAATCTGCCGGACTCGCTGCGCGGCGGACATAACCTCGGTTTCATGTTCCTGCCCAACTACCGGGCCTGGGTGATCGCCGCCTCGCTCGTCGTCTGTTTCGGCACCTGGTTCGCGCTCGAGCGCACGCGCCTCGGCGCGTATTTGCGCGCCGCGACCGAAAACCCGACTTTGGTGCGCGCCTTCGGCATCAACGTGCCGCGCATGATCACGTTGACCTACGGCTTCGGCGTCGCGCTCGCCGCCTTCGCCGGCGTCATGGCGGCGCCGATCTATAACGTGTCGCCGAACATGGGCTCCGAGCTGATCATCGTCGTGTTCGCGGTGGTGGTGATCGGCGGCATGGGCTCGATCCTCGGCTCGATCCTCTCCGGCTTCGGCCTCGGCATCGTCGAGGGCCTGACCAAGGTGTTCTATCCGGAGGCGTCGAGCACGGTGATCTTCGTCGTGATGGCGCTCGTGCTTCTGGTGCGGCCGGCTGGGCTGTTCGGACGGAGAGTATGATGAAACACGCCGCCGACCCGCTCGCGCCGCGCGTATCGACGTTCGGCACGCAAAGCCAGACCACCGGTTTTGCCGTGTTGGTGGTCGTGCTGATCGCCGCGCCATTCATCACCTACCCGCCGTTCCTGATGCAATGCATGTGCTTCGCGCTGTTCGCGCTCGCCTTCAATCTGCTGATCGGCTATGTCGGCCTCCTGTCATTCGGCCACGCGCTGTATTTCGGCTGGGCGAGCTATGTGACGGCTTATGCCGCCAAAGTGTGGGGCTTCCCGCCCGTGCTCGCCATTCTCGCCGGAACGTTCACCGGCGCCGGGCTCGGCGTGGTTGCCGGGGCGCTTGCGATCCGGCGGCAGGGCATCTATTTCGCGATGATCACGTTGGCACTGGCGCAGATGATGTATTTCGTCGCGCTGCGCGCTCCGTTCACCGGCGGCGAAGACGGTATCCAGTCGGTGCCGCGCGGACACCTGTTCGGCGTGCTCGACCTCGGCAACGTGACGACCATGTATTTCTTCGTGTTCGTTATATTCATCGCGGGATTCCTGTTTATCCACCGCGTCATCCACTCGCCGTTCGGCGAGGTGCTGAAAGCGATCCGCGAGAACGAGCCGCGGGCGATCTCGCTCGGCTACAAGGTCGATCGCTACAAGCTGATGGCCTTCGTCCTCTCCGCCACGATCGCGGGGCTCGCCGGCGCCACCAAGGCCCTGGTGGTGCAGATCGCGTCCTTGACGGACGTCTACTGGCCGATGTCGGGCGACGTCGTGCTGATGACGCTTGTCGGCGGGCTCGGCACGATCTTCGGGCCGATCGTCGGCGCCTTTGCCATCCTGTCGATGCAGTACAAGCTCGCCTGGATGGGGCAGTGGGTACTGGTCATCCAGGGTGTGATTTTCGTCATCTGCGTGCTGCTGTTCCGCCGCGGCATCGTCGGCGAGATTGCCCACCGGCTCAGAATCAAGCTTTAGGGCCTGGGACCGGAACTTTTTCGTGCCGTTCATGGTGAATCGGCATGGCGGCCGCCTGCCGATTGAATAATGGGCCCTGCGGCGTCTATTTCGGCCCCGAAATCGGCCCGGCGGCCCCGGCGGCCGCCCCTTGTTCATCGCAGAGTCAGGTTCGATCGTTAGGGTGCCCACCGGGTCCGGCCTTGCGGCGGGTTCCGATTGCCAGACGCGGTGCGCGATGAACGTCCACGATGCCAAGCTGACCTCGCCCTTTTTCCTGTCCGCCGCCGTGCCGCGCCGGCGCCCGCTGGCGTTCAGCGGGGCCAATATCGCCGTGCTGACCGGCCTTTTGCTGCTGGTCGTCTCGATCCCGATCTGGACGAACCCGGTCCCGCCGCTGTCGGACTACGTCAATCACCTCGCGCGCATGCATGTGATCGCCGCGATCGCCCACGACGCCAATCTGGCGCGGTTCTACGAGGTCGACTGGCAGCCGATCCCGAACCTGATGATGGACGTGATCGTGCCGATCCTGGCGCGCGTCATGAGCGTCTACCTCGCCGGCCAGATCTTCCTGCTGGCCATGCTGGCGCTGATGCTGACCGGCGCGCTGGCGCTCAACCGCGCGCTGTTCGGCCGCTGGTCGGCGTTCCCGCTGATCGCGACGCCGCTGCTGTACAACCACGTCTTCCTGGTCGGCCTGACCAACTACATTTTCGGCATCGGCCTGGCGCTCTGGGCGATGGCGTGCTGGGTGGCCCTGCGCGAGCGGCACTGGTCGTTGCGTCTCGGCGTGTCGGCGGTGTTCGCCGTCGCGCTGTTTTTCTGCCACCTGTCGTCGCTCGGCGTCTACGGCGTCGGCCTGCTGGCGATCGAGTCGCACCGCTTGTGGCTGCGCCGCCATGAGCCGTTGCCGATGCGGCTCGTCGACTTCTGCGCCACCGGCATCCCGTTCCTGCCGGCGATCCCGCTGCTCATGGCGAGCCCGACGCTCGGCCTCGCCGACCAGTATTACTGGGAGCGGCTCGGCAAGATCGACGGCTTGATCTACGTCATCCAGTGCTATTCCGACATCGTCGCGCTGGCGCTGATCTCGCTGATCGTGGCCGGCGCGGTGTGGACCGTGCGGCACCGGCTGCTGCGCATCCATCCGTTGTTCTGGGTGCTGCTCGGCATCAGCGCCGCCGTCTATCTGGCGATGCCGCGCGTGCTGTTCGCGACCTATATGGGCGACCAGCGCCTGCCGATCGCCTTCGTCTTCATGCTCATCGCCTGCATCGACATCGACCTGCGCCATCGCCTCGTGCGCCGCGGCTTCCTGGCGCTCCTGGTGGTGGTGTTGCTGGTGCGGGTGATCGAGATCGACACGGCGTGGGGGGCGCTGTCGACCTCGACCAGCGAATTCCGCGCCTCGATCAAGCGCATCAAGACCGGCTCGCGCGTGCTCGTCGCCTATGCCAAGGCCGATGCCGGCGACGACGTCTCCGATTTCGCTCTGGTGCATCTCGCCTGCCAGGCCATCATCGAGCGCTCGGCGCTGGTGACCACCGCCTTCACCGTCAAAGGCAAGCAGATCCTGCACGTGCGGCCGGCCTATCGCGGCATCGTCGATACCGAGGACGGCACGCCGCCGTCGACGCCGCGCCTGCTGCTGTCCGCCGACGGCCCCGGTCCGAACGGCCCGCGCTACTGGGACGAGTGGCCGGAGCACTATGATTACGTCTATCTGCTCTTCACCGAGAGCGATGCGGACAATCCCGATCCGGAGCACATGACGCTGGTGCAGGACGGCACCAATTTCCAGCTCTACCGGATCAACAAGCCCGGCCAGGCCTCGCTGGCGCACTGAACGGGCCTGCACCCGCATCCGCCCGCCGCGCGCGGGCGGTACTCTTTGCATCTGGCGCGAATCAATCTACACAGAAGAATCAGGTTCAAATCTTGTGGTGGCGTCTGGAGTGAACATGCCGGTTGCCGCCGATCCTGTTGCGATCGACAGCGCCGATCGGCGCTCGCGACGGATCACGCATGCCCACTGGCACCAACGCACCGCGCCTCGAAAGGGTGACCCGCAAATGGCTCGACCTGGCCGAGCGCCGGCTTGCCTATTACGAGGAGCTCTACCGCACCGGCCGCTGGGCGCTGTATTTCCCGACGCAGGAATTGTTCGCGGTGCGCATGCTCGACGTGATCAAGACGGTCAAGACCTTCCGCAGGGTCGTGCAGCGCGTCCCGGACCGGCCACGCGAGGCGCACCGGCTGCGGCAGGCGGCGTGAGGCTCGGCTTCGCGCTGGCGGCTTTGGTGGCGCTCATTGTGCCCGCCGGCGCGGCGGGGGCGGACGACGACATCAAGCTCGGCGAACAGCTCCTGCAGAAGAACTGCGCCCCCTGCCACGCCATTGGCCGCAGCGGCGATAGTCCCAACAAGGACGCGCCGGCGTTCCGCACGCTCGGCCAGCGCTATCCGGTCGACTCGCTCGAGGAGGCGTTGGGCGAGGGCATCCTGTCCGGCCACCCGGACATGCCGGAATTCAAGTTTGACGCCGACGAAGTCGG
>Ga0105240_10010724_pt1 | contig 12859 bp, 11 predicted proteins | sample KBSC54metaG_FD_80426 | JGI IMG/M metagenome (GOLD analysis project Ga0105240, IMG submission 80426) | Corn rhizosphere microbial communities from Kellogg Biological Station, Michigan, USA - KBS C5-4 metaG | ecosystem: Host-associated > Plants > Roots > Rhizosphere > Soil | place: Michigan, USA... | reverse complement strand
GGTCGCTGCGGACTTCATCTTCCACATCGGCCACGTCGGCTCGACCCTGATGTCGCGGCTGCTGGGCCGTCATCCGCAGGTCTTCTCGCTGCGCGAGCCGCAGGCATTGCGCAGCTTCGCCGAGGCGGAGCTCCGCCAGGCGCCCTGGGGGCCCGCGGAGTTCCGCGCCAGGCTGGCGGTTTTCCTGGCGCTCTATTCCCGAACGTGGCGGCCCGAGCAGCGAGTGGTCCTCAAGGCCACCAGCCTGGTCGGCGAGATCGCGCCCGGCCTCATGCAGGCGGCGGCCGACGCGCGCGCCCTCTTCATGTACGTCCGGCCCGAGAGCTACATCGCTACGATCCTCGGCGGCGACAACTCCCTGGGCGAACTCAGGATTGGCGCGCGCTCGCGCCGGGAGCGTCTCGCACGCAGGCTCGGCCCGGCTTCGCAGGCCGGCGAGAGCCTTTCGGATGGCGAGCTGGCGGCGATGACGTGGGCCTGCGAGATGACGGCCCTGCGCGCCGCCGCGGCCGCGCTGGGCGACCGAGTCCTCTGGCTCGATTTCGACGCCTTCCTCGCCGATCCGGCGGCGGGGCTTTCGCGCGCGCTGCGCCACCTCCGGCGCGACCCCGATTCCGTCCATGTGCAGGCCATGCTCCGCTCGGGCTATCTCGAGCGCTATTCGAAGGCGCCGGAATGGGCTTATGGACCGGACCTGCGTCGCCGCGTGCTCCAGGCGGCCCGCCAGGGCGGCGGCCACGAAATTCGCAAAGGGTTGGCCTGGCTTGAAGCAGCCGCGGCGACCGCGATCGCCGAGGCGCATCGGTTCGCGCAGGATGCGCCGCATGTCGCCTGAGGAAGCCCGCGACGTCCGCGCGCAAGCCGAGCGCGGCGACGCCGAGGCGCTCGCCACGACCGCCATGTTCGCAGCCCTTGGCGCCTTCGAGCCGCAGGACTGGCGGAGCGCCGCGGTACGTCTGGGCCTCGCCGCCGAGGCGGGCTCGCCCGCCGCCGCGGGGCAGTTGCGGGTGCTCGCGGATGGCCGCGACGCTCCGTACGCCGATCTCGCCCAGGCGATCGATTGGACAGCGTGGCTCGCCTCACCGCCAAAGAGCCGGATCTCGGCCGACCCGCGCGTCGCGGTCTCGACGAGCTTCCTGGCGCCGCTCGCCTGCCAGTGGGTGATCGAGCGTGCGCGTGGCCGCGTCTCTCGGGCCCTGGTGTTCGAACCGGCGAGCGGCGACTTCCGGACTGAGCCCGGCCGCACCAACAGCGCGTTCTCCTTCGCCTTCGAGGACATGGACGTCGTGACGGCGGCGATTCGCGCCCGTATCGCCGCGGCCCTGTCCGTGCCCGCGGGTGCGCTCGAACCCGCCCAGGTCCTGCACTATGCGCCAGGCGAGCAGTTTGACCGGCATTTCGATTTCCTCGATCCGGCCGAGCCTGGCTTCGCCGCCGAGATCGAGCGCGGCGGCCAGCGGATCGCGACGCTTCTCGTGTATCTCAACCACGGGTTCGAAGGCGGCGAGACGGACTTCCCGCGCCTGAGCATTCGCTACAAGGGCGCGGCCGGGGACGCCCTGATGTTCTCCAACGTGGACGCCGCGGGCGCGCCCGACCGGCGGACGCTGCATGCGGGCCTGCCGCCCACGACTGGCGAAAAATGGCTGCTCTCGCAGTGGATCCGGGACCGAGCGCTGGGTTGAGGCGAGTTGCACCTGGGTCAACGCCGGCCTAGCTTCCTGCGGACTCGCAAGAGGATTCCAATGTTGCTTTCGGTTATGGCCGTTCTGGCCGCGTCCACGCCTGCGGCCGCATCGGTCACCGCGGCCCCTGCCGCCCTGTCGGCCCGGGCGGCGGCTCCCAAGAAGCCGGATCTCGTCTGCAAGACCGAGGAAGTGACGGGCTCCATGTTCTCGAAGAAAGTCTGCCGCCGGAAGGCGGAGGCCGAGCGGGACAAGGCGGAAACGCAGGAGCAGATCCGCGAGAGCCAGCGGGTCACGACCGGATTTCGCCACTAGGCGGATGAGCATGCGCCAAGCCGCCACTTGCCTGAGCATGGCCATCCCCTTACTGCTGGCCGTCGCCGGCGCCGCGCAGGCCAAGGACCCGGACCCGAAAGCCCGCGCCGCGGCCTTCCAGGCAGTGCTCGACTGCCGCGGCATCGCCGACAACGCCCAGCGCCTGGCCTGCTTCGATGCCGCCGCGGCGAAAATGGGCGAAGCCGAGACGAAGGGGGAGATCGTGGTCATCGACCGGGCGCAGGCGGCGGCGGCTCACCGGGAGGCGTTCGGCCTGCCGGTGCCCAGCCTGTCATTCCTGACCCGCGCGCTGAGACCCGAGGACGTGAACCGCATCGAGGGCGTCGTCGAATCCGCCAGCGCCGACATCAACGGCAACTGGACCTTCCGGCTGGAGGGCGGCGCCATATGGCGGCAGATCTCGGGCGACCTGTACCGACCGCCCAAGCACGGCTCCAAGGTCGCGATCCGCCGCGGCTCGCTGGACAGCTATCTGATGAACGTCGACGGCCAGCCTTCGATCAAGGTGCACCGGGATCAATAGGTCCGGCCCGGCGAACCGGCCTAGCTCGTCGCGCCTGTCCAAGTGAGCGGCGGCGGCATGGAATTCGAACCGTCCAGGTCGGGCCAGGCCGTGTGGCTCCATTCGACCAGCCGATCGAGGTCGCCACCGAGGCGTTCGCGGACCGCCGCCGCCTGCGACAGCCGGTCGGACGGGGTGAAGGCCAGCTCCGGCGTCTTGGCATGGCGACCCAGCAATGGTCCTTCGACGACCTCACGCGCGTGGGCCGGCCCGAGGCCCAGGTTGAAGAAGCCATCGAGCGCTGCGATCGCGCCCGGGGGGTCGGCCAGGAACGCCTCGCTGTCGAGCGAGGCCGTGCGCGCCGGACCGTAGCGCGCCAGATCGCGCTTCACGACGGCCATCTGCATGCGCCAGACGAGGGCCGCAAGCTCGAGGTCGGCCATCTCGAGGAGGTCACGCCCGGTCAAGGGCATCCGCTCGCCGAGGTCGGCCGCCACTGTCGCGAACAGGCTGCGCACAAAACGGCCAAGCTGGACCCCGCCCTTGGCGATGGAGATCAAGAAGCTCGGCTGGTCGGAGTAGAGCAAAAGCGCCCTGCCCGACGTCCCGTGCGCCGCCTCGCGCGCGACGCGGTTGGCGAAATTGCTCGGCTTGACCACGACCTTGCCGGCGGAGGCCAGGCCGGCCAGGGCGCGGAACACCAGCCCAGGCGCGCCCTCCAGAGGCTGGCCGGGCTCACATTGCCCGGCGCGCAAGGCGTCGGCGAGCTGGACGAGCACCCAGGGCTCGCGCAGGGCCAGGCTGCGACCGCGGCGGTCGAGAGCTGCTGCAATAAGCGTCGAGCAGCAGAATGAGGTGTGGAAAATGAATCCCAGGCCCGGCGCTTCATCCGCTGCGCCGACGGGTTCAAGCGGCGCCCATCGCTCGGCAAGCGCCGTCCGGCGCCATCGCCGATCAAGGAACGGCTGCTCCGCAAGCGTCACCTCGTCCGTCTCGACCAACAGAAGACTGCGCCGCGCCGCATCGAGATCGGCCGGAAACCAGAGGCTCCGCGTGGAGGCGTTGAAGGCGCCGCCGGGCTTCGTCAAGGCGAGCCGGTCCCTTGAGCGGCGGGATAGCCGAACTGCTCGGCCCAGGGCCTCAGGATGGGTTGGATAACGTCGATCGTGGAGCCGTACTTCCTCCACTGGGCGATGCCGTCGCGGTAGAGGCCCCGGCGCACCTGGCCCGCGCTCGGCGTGCGGATTTCCCGCTTATTCGCGGTCTCGACGAAGTTGCGCATATTGGCGTCCCAGGGGAGCCCGATGAACTCGCAGATCGCCTGGCTCGCCGCGTCCAGGTCCTCCACAAGATGCTCGTGCTGGTGAATGTGGAACGGCAGGGTGAGCTTCTCACGATAGAGCTCCGCGAGCCGCATGGCCGCGGCATAAATGCGGGCCGCGCGTTCCAGGTCTGCGAGTTCGACCGTGAGGGGATTGGGACGGAAGCGGTGCTTGAAGCAGCTGATCACCACGTCGCGCGGATCGCGTAGCGCGAACAGGATCTTGGCCCTGGGGAACAGCTTGGCGATCACGGGCAGATAGAAGGTGTGCAGCGGCAGCTTGTCGACGAACACCTTGCCGGCCGGCTCGACGCCGAACTCGCGCACGCGGTTCCAATAGAGTTCGCGCCACTCCCGGGCCCCCGCCTCATCGAGGGTCTTCAGCCGGTCGAGGGAAGCGTTGTCCTTCACGAATTCGAGGATCGCGGGATCGACGGTCTGCTTCTCCTCCAGGGCGACGATGTCGGCGTGACTCGCCAAGACCTGCTCGAGCAGGGTCGTTCCCGAACGGGCGAAACCCACGAGGAAAACGTGGCCCCGCTCGCGCCCGAGGTCGTCGCCGTCCGGGATCGGCCGCCAGTCCGCGGGATCCGCCGCCTCAAAGTAGGCGATGAGCCGCTCGGCCATGTCCAGACCGAGTTCACCGGCGTTCAGGGCCGCGACGTGCAACGGCCGGCTTTCGCGGTTGGCCGCGATGTAGTCGACCATGGCTTCGGGCGCACGTCCGAGCGCCTCCTTCGCGTCGCCCCGCAGGTTCAAGGCGTTGGCGAGATGCAGCCGCGTCAGGCGACCCGTCGCGATCAAGGCGTCGATCCGGCCGATCGCCGCGGCGGCATCCCCGGCGTTGAGTTCGAAGCCGGCCATGGCGAGCGAAGCCGCCGGCTGGTTCGCCTCCAGCCGGAGCGCGCGCTCAGCGTAATCGCGGGCCTCGTCCCAAATCTTGTCCTCCGCGGCCAGAGCCGCCAGCGCGCCGAGCGGCTCCGGAAACTGGGGATCGAGTTCGGCGGCGCGGAGCTGCGCCAGCCTGGCGGCTTCCTTGTCGCCCAGGCTCAGGAGGGCCAATCCCCGCCCGTTGTGAGCGTGGGCGAGGCTCGGATCGATCGCCAGCGCCGCGTCGAACGCCGCCAGCGCGTTCTCGGGCTTGGCGAGCTTGGAATAGCAGACCCCGATCGAGTTGATCACGAACGGGTCGTTGGGCGCGAACCTCAGCGCCTCGTTGAGGACCCCCAGCGCCTCGTCGATCCGGTCGTCGAGCTCGAGCTTGTAGGCGACGAGGTTGAGAACCAGCGGGTGGCGCATGCCCTGCGCGTACGCCCGCTGCGCGAGGGCGATCGCGCGGTCCATGTCGCGGCCATCGAGCGCCGCTTCGATGTCGTGGATCGAGGCCCTTGCCGGGCCGGAAACCTCGCTCACTTCGAGAGGCTCCACATACGCCGAAGGTTGGTGCGGACATGCTGCAGCCGCACTCGGCCCTCATCGGACATCTGCGGGCCCTCGGTCGCCGCCACCTCGTCGAGATCATAGAGCAGATCGCGCAGGGCCGGGTCTGGGATCTGGCTCTCGATGAAGGTGATGCCGACGAGTCGCCGGCCGCGCGTCACCGGCGTGACTTCGTGCAGCGTGGTGGACGGATAGATGACGGCCGCGCCGGGCTGAAGCTTGAACTCCACGCGCCGAGCGCCGAGTTGGATCGACAGCGCGCCGCCGTCGTAGTCCTCGAGGTCGCTCAGAAAGATCGTGCAGGAGACGTCGGAGCGGAGCTGCCGCTGTCCGAGTTGGATGGTGGCCGAGTCCGAGTGCAGGCCGTAGCGCATCCCGGGCTCATAGCGAGCCAACAGAGGCGGGGCCAGCAGAGCCGGAAAGGCGAAGTTGCGGAAGGGCTCGTTGCGCATCAGCGCCTCGGCCATCAGCCGGGACGAGAGCTGGTAGGCCTGATCGCCGTGGTCGATCTGCAGGTTGTTCTTCACGGTGGAGTGCGGCGAGGAAATCCGTCCATCCACGAATCGGGCGCTTTCCGCCAAGGCGCGCAGCTGCGCCACCTCGTCCGGCGTCAGGACCTCCTCGATCTCCAGAAACATCGCTCACCCGGCTTGCCCGCGCCGATGCCTAGCACCGGCCCCGGGAGCGAACAACGCGGCCAAATGGAAAGCGGCGGCCCGACCGCCGCGGCCTGGGGCCGGACGCGCGACAGGACGCCGGAAGATCAGTGTTGCGGGCTTTCCGTCGAGACCATAGGACGCCAGTCACAAGGCTGGGAGCTGCTTCTGGACGCCGAAGCTTCAGCATCGACCTGGACGGAGTTCTGGACCAGCCAGGGCGCGAACGCCCATTGCATGCAGGACGCTTCGCCGGCTCTGTGGAGGCCCCTGGAGGAGCACTGGAACTCGCTGGCCTCCCGCCTGCCGCCCCGAACCCGCGTCCTGGACCTCGGCTGCGGCGCGGGTGTCGTCGGCCGCATGCTGCTCGCTGCGCGGCCGGAGCTACGGGTCGTCGGAATTGATCTGGCTACGATCCCGCATGTGGAGCGCGGCATGACGATCCTCTCGGGGATCGCCATGGAGGAGCTGCCATTTGCCGCCGCGAGCTTCGGAGCCGCGGTCAGCCAGTTCGGCTACGAGTATGGAGACCCGGAACGCGCGGCGCCGGAACTGGCGCGAGTGCTCTCCAGGGGCGCGCCGTTGTCCCTCGTCGCTCACCATTCCGACAGCAGCATTCTCGCCAAGAGCCGTTCGCGCATGCAGGCCCAGGCGCTGCTCCTGGGAGAGGCCATGCGAGCGGCCGTCCTGGCGGGCGACGTCGCGGGCTTCGGGACGCAGGCCGCGAATCTGCAGGCGGCGCACGGAGACGACCCTTTGATCTCGGAGTGCCTGCGCCTCCTTCGCCCGCACCTGTATCGGGGCGAAATGCAGCGACTGCAGGCGTGGAACGCGCTGGGGAATGCCCTGTCTCTGGGGATTGAAATCAACCGACAGCTCGAACGATCGAGCCTGACTCCGCAGCGCCTGGAGCGTCACCTTTCGATCCTGTCCGGATACTTTTCGCTGGCACAACCGGCGGTGATCACACGCAACGACACCGGCGAACCTGTCGCCTACCGGATAGAGGGCGTCCGCAAAATCTGCTGACCGCGAACGGGCGCCGACGCGGACGAACTTCACGTCTCCGACGCTTCGGCCAAATGGAAAGCGGCGGGCCTTTCAGCCCGCCGCTTCACTCACTGCCGTGATCCGCGGCCTAGAAGTCCGCGGTGATGCCGACAAACACGAACCGGCCGAGCGAGTCATAGGTGCCGGGATAGGTGTTCCCGTTGCCCGCCGGCGGCCCGGAAGCGGCGAAGTCGTTGGAGTCCAGGATCTTCGGGTCGGTATCGAACACGTTGTTCATGCCCGCCCGCAGCGTGACCGTATCGCGCACCTTCCAGGTGCCCGAAAGATCGAGGTACCCGACCGCCGGGATCTTGGCGTCCGGCAGGTCCCTGCGGCCGAACGCATCGCGGAGGAATGGATTCTGGTCGTTGACGTCGAACTTGACGGCCGAGATGTACCGCCAGTCCGCCGACAGGGTGACCGGCCACGGCGTGGTCCAGGTCATCCGCAGCTTGTGCCGCCACTTCGGGATCGGACCCTTGTTGGCGTTCGCCGAGCACACCACGCCAAAGAGGCCGGCGCAGTCGAAGGTGCCGCTGCCCTGGAACGGCTGGGTGACGTACTCCCTGGTCCAGGTCCCAGTGAAGCTGAACGACAGGCCGCCCCACTCGCCAAGACCCCAATCGGAGAAGTTGGTGTGGTAGTTGGCGTTGATGTCGACGCCGCTGGTTCGCAGGAAGCCGGCGTTGACGTTGGTCGCGATGACGAATCCCTGGTTGCCGAAAATCGAGCCCGTGGTCGGATCTCGGTGGATCAGGGCGCACGAGCTGGGATCGTTGTTCCGGAAGCAGTTGATCACCGTCAGGGCCGGGAACGAGGAGATCAGGTTCGCCACCTTGATGTTGAAGTAGTCGACCGACATGTCGAAGCCCGGAACCCAATGCGGCCGCAGGACGACGCCGAGGGTATAGGTGTCGGCCTTCTCCGCCTGCAGGTTCGGGTTGCCGCCCTGCAGCGCCGAGCATTGCGCCGAGGGGCACTGGGTGATGCCGGCCGCGAGCTGAGCCGCGGTAGCGCCGCTGATCTTGCACTGGGCGACCGGCGGGTTGGAGCCGGCGCACGGATCGCTGCCGGTGAACAGGCCGACGGACTGCGGCGTGAACAGCTCGGTCACGTTCGGCGCCCGAACCGCGCGGTTGTAGCCGCCACGGATCTTGATGTCGTCGGTGATCCCCCAGTTCAGGCCGATCTTGTAGGCCTGGGTCGTGTTGGTCGCGGTCGAATAGTCGGAGAAGCGATAGCCGAGCTCGAGATTCAGGTCCTTCGCCCAGGGCGCGTCCTGAACCAGAGGAACGCGGGCTTCGCCGAACAGCTCGTAGACGTCGATGCTGCCGTTGTTGGGCAGGGTCGGACCGCCCTGGCCGGACAGGTCGCCGGACAGGAACTCCTGGTCGACGCGCAGGTCGAGGGAATTGCGCGCGTAGTCGGCCCCGAACGCGACGCCGATGCCGTCGTTGGCCATCGGCGACTTGAAGCCGTACTTGCCGAGGTCGCCGGTGACAGACACCGAGGCGATCTGCTGCGTCGTCTGCCCGCTCTTGAAGCCCGGCGTGATGACAAAGCTCAGAGCCGCTGGTGAAAGCGCCCCGAACTTGAAGATGTCGAGCGGCACGCAGCCCGTTGAGGCGCCGACCTGGCATTGGCCGGTCGTCGGATCGACGAGCAGGGCCTCCTGCGCTTTCGCCACCGAGACGTCGCCTTCATAGTGCTCATTGAAGATCGACGTGCCGTAGGAAAGGTAGGCGTCGTAATTCCAGCCGTCGCCAAGCTCCCCTCGGGACCCCAGCGTGATGAGGTATTGGCTGTGACGCAGGTCGTCCTGGCGAGGCAGGCCGGTGAACCGGAAGCCCAGCGTGGTCTGCTGGATGAACGGCGTCCCGGCGTTGGCGCCGCAGATGATTTGCGCCTGGGCCGCCGTCATCAGGGGGTTGTCGCAGTTGATGCCGACGGTGCTGTTGCCGTTGGAGCCGGTGCCGGCGAAGAAGCCGGAAGACGCGATCTGTGCAATCGTATGGTCGTCAGCGAACATGAAGTCGCTGTAGAGATCGACCATCTTGTTGACTTCGTAATGGGCGAAGAAGCCCGCCGTGTAGCGGTCATCCGGCCGCTGGAAGTAGTTCTGCGGCGCAAAGTTGAAGCTGAAGGCCGAGTTGAACGGCACGAACGAGCGTGATCCGTCGGGGTTCACCGAGGCGCCGTCCGATCCGAATACGGCCGAGGTGTTGGCGTTACGGAACCGGCCGAACGCGCTGTTGGAAGATCCCGCGCAGACCTGCCCATCGTAGAGCGTGCTGTCCGACGTGAAGTAGGTGGTCGCGACGGAGCAGGTGGAGAAATCGCGAGTGTTCTCGGTGACGGCCTGCAGGTTGCGGTAGCCCACGTAACCGGTGATGTTGCCCTTGCCGTCCGGGGCGTTGACGCCAAACACCGCGGTGATGTCGTAGGTCTGGCCATCCCAGATGTCCTGGTCAGGGAACGGGATGGCGAACGACGCATCCTTCAGCAGCTGGCTGGCGTGCGTGTTGTTGTTCTTGTGCCAGTACGCCCCATACTGTCCGTCGACCCGGAAGCCTTCGAAGTTCCGGTCCATGATGAAGTTGACGACGCCGGCGACGGCGTCCGAACCGTAGACGGCCGAGGCGCCGCCGGTGAGCACGTCCACCCGCTGGACCAGGGCCGCCGGGATCGCGTTGAGGTCCGGGGACGGGACGATCGGGTCGCCAGGCATAAGGCGGCGGCCGTCGATCAGGACAAGCGTGCGCGCGCTGCCGAGGCCGCGGAGGTTCACGGTGGCGGTGCCCGTCGCGCCGTTGGCAACGCCCGAGCTGAAGTCCGCCATCACCTGCGGCAGGTTGTTGAGCAGGTTCTCGACGTTGGTCGTGCCCTGCAGCTTCAGCTCCTGCTGATTCACCGCGGTGATCGGGCTGACGCTGGTCAGGTTCGGCTGCGGGATGCGCGAGCCGGTGACCACGATTTCCGAGACCTGAGCCCCCCCGCTGGCGGTCTGGGCCTGAGCCTGGGTCGCGGACAGCCCCAGAACGGCGGCCCCGCAGATCATTGAAGACGCCAGCAGGCGCTCCCGAATTGACGTGTTTTTCAAGGTCTACATCCTCCGGCCGACCGCGAGGCCCTGAGCGGCACGCGAACCGGCTCCCCAACAAACTTCGGTCCCGGAGTCGGAGTCGATCTCCGGTTACGGTGGAGTAACGAACGCTGGCATGGAAGGGTCAACGCACATTACGTGGCTGTCATGTTGCAGGACTGGCACCTGTCGCATTCTGGTCACAGATTCTCAGAGGCGCCGAAAAGCCAGCACGATTTGTGCCCCCAACACACCCGAAATCGCCCGGATCGTCCCTTAACAAATGGCAAAGGCGCTGCAATTTGGGCGAACTTGCCCACAGACATTTTCGTGAGCCGGCGCGGCGGCTCACCGGTCCTTGGGATCGATCGCGTCGCGCAGCCCGTCGCCGATGAAGTTGAAGCTCATGAGGGTGACCACCATGGTGAGCGACGGGAAGACGAGCAGCCAGGGGGCGAGTTCCATGTCCTGCGCGCCGCCGGCGATCAGGGTGCCGAGCGAAGCCATCGGCGGCTGCACGCCGAGCCCCAGGAAGCTCAGGAAGCTCTCCGCCAGGATCACCGCCGGGATCGTGAGCGTCACATAGACCACCACCGGCCCCAGGAGGTTCGGCACGATGTGGCGGGCGATGATCGCGCCCCGGCCGAGGCCGGCGGCGCGCGCCGCCTCCACGAACTCCTTCTGCTTCAGCGCCAGCGTCTGGCCGCGGACGATCCGGCTCATGGTCAGCCACTCCACGGCCCCGATGGCCACGAAGATCAGCAGGATGTTCGACCCGAACGCGACCATCAGCAGGATCACGAAGAAGATGAACGGCAGCGAGTAGAGGACGTCGACCATGCGCATCATCACCTCGTCGAGGCGGCCGCCGACGTAACCGGCCACCGCGCCCCAGGCGACGCCGATCAGCAGCGAGACGAGGGTCGCGACCAGGCCGATCGCCAGCGAGACGCGAAGCCCGGTCAGGAGCCGCGCGAGCAGGTCCCGCCCAAGCGCGTCGGCCCCCAGCAGATGGCCGTGCTGCAGGGGCCCGACCCAGGTGTCGGCCTTGTTGATCTCGTCGTAGCTGAAGGGGATCAGCCCCGGGCCGAACACGGCGGCCAGCACCAGCACGCTGAGGGCGATCATGCCGGCGACGGCCGCCCGGTGGCGGAACAACCTGCGCCGGGCGTCGTCCCAGAGGCTGCGGCCGCGCACCGCCGCGCCTTCCATGGCCTCGACGCCGCGGCGTGAGCCCGGCGCAAGCACCGAGCCCATCATCCGAGCCTCACGCGCGGGTCGAGCACCGCATAGAGCAGATCCGCCGCCAGGTTCAGCGTCAGGATCAGGCCGGCGTAGAGGATCACCATGCCCATGACGACGGTGTAGTCGCGCTGCAGGGCCGAGATGACGAAGAACTTGCCGAGTCCGGGGAGGTTGAAGATGCGCTCCACCACCAGCGAGCCGGTCAGCAGGCCCGCGCAGGCCGGCCCGAGGTAGCTCACCAGCGGCAGGAGGGCGGCGCGCAGCGCATGCCGGACGACGATCCGGCCCTCGGACAGCCCCTTGGCGCGCGCGGTGCGCACGTAATTGGAGCGCAGCACCTCGATCATGCCGGCGCGGGTCAGCCGCGAGATGATCGCGATCTGCGGCAGCGCCAGCACGGTCACCGGCAGCACGAGGTTGGGCAGCGCGCCGTTGTTCCAACCGGCGGTCGGCAGCCAGCCCAGCTTGGAGGCGAGCGCCAGCACCAGAAGGGGCGCGGTGACGAAGGTCGGAATGCAGACGCCGAGGATGGCGAGCGTCATGACCGTGTGGTCGGCGGCCCGGTTCTGGCGCAGCGCCGCGATCACCCCCAGGCTGATCCCCACCAGGGCCGCGATGACGATCGCGGAAAGGCCGAGCTTGAGACTGACGGGATAGTTCTCCTTGAGAATCTGCAGGACGGTCTTGTCCTGGTATTTCAGCGAGGGGCCGAGGTCGCCCTTCAGCACGCCGCCGACGTAATCAAGGTACTGCTCGGGCAGCGGCTTGTTCATCCCGTAGCGCTCGCGGATGTTGCGCTCGATGGCGGGCGAGAGCTTGCGGTCCATGTCGAACGGGCTGCCGGGCGCCGCGCGCATCATGAAGAAGGCGGCGGTGACCACCAGGAACAGGGTCGGGATCGCGATCAGGAGGCGCCGGCCGATGTAGCGGAGCATGCGCGGATCAAGGCCCTGCTGGCAGGCCTTTTCGGGGCCGAGGCGTTGCGAAACTTCCACCCGCCCCCGATGATGTCAACGAACTCCCCTCCCCGCCCGCGAGCGTGTTCCATGACCGACTTCCGACATGTCACCGACGACATCTCCGTCAGCCCGCAGATCGGGCCCGACGACGTGGCGCAGGCCGCCGCCCAGGGCTTCCGCACGATCATCAACAACCGCCCGGACGGCGAGGTCCCCGGCCAGCCGACCGGCCACGAGATCGAGCAGGCGGCGCGCGAGGCGGGACTCGCCTACTTCCACATCCCGGTGCGCGGCGGCCCGACCCCGGAGCAGGTGGCGACCACCGCCCGGGTGGTGAGCGAGGCCGACAAGCCGGTGCTGGCCTTCTGCCGCTCCGGCACCCGCTCGATCATCACCTGGGCGCTGGCCGAGGCCCGCGCCGGCGGCCGCGACCGCCAGGCGCTCGTCGCCCTCGGGCGACAGGCCGGCTACGACCTCTCCGCGGCGCTGGGCGGCTGAGCGCGATGGGCATCCCCTACGTCCGCCAGCTGGACTTCGCCTACGGCCGCTGCGACCAGGTCTCGCCGCTGATCCGGCGGGTGAT
>Ga0105240_10010723_pt1 | contig 12860 bp, 14 predicted proteins | sample KBSC54metaG_FD_80426 | JGI IMG/M metagenome (GOLD analysis project Ga0105240, IMG submission 80426) | Corn rhizosphere microbial communities from Kellogg Biological Station, Michigan, USA - KBS C5-4 metaG | ecosystem: Host-associated > Plants > Roots > Rhizosphere > Soil | place: Michigan, USA... | reverse complement strand
GCGGGCGAGCACCCAGTAGCCGATGCCGGCCGTGCCCGCCTGGGTCTCGAACGCGAGCCGTCCCTCGGACGGCCCGCCCACGGGTGCGACGCCAGGGCGGGGACGGGCGTTCAGCGAGATGCAGCCGAGCGCGTCGCCGGATGAGGCCTCGGCGATCGCGAGCGAGAGGCCGGCGCCGTCCGTCTGCCGCCGCAGCTGCATGTCGATCCAGGCACGCGCGCCGGCTTCGTCGGCGCCCTTCCCCTCGGCGGCGCACGCCACGTCGGCGGGCGTCCACCGGCGCAGGACGACGTCGCCGCCGGCGAGGTCGGGCTCGGGGTAGGGGATGGCCGCCGTCAGGCCGCCATGTGCCTGTCGCCGCGGTGGTCGGCGCCCTCGTGCGCGTGCTCCTCCTCCTCGACGCGGCGGATCTCCGCCTCGACGGCGCGGCGGCTCACGCCGAACATCGACGCCGTCACGAGGACGAGGACGATGCCGGCGACTGCCGCGATCACGATCAGGTACGGCTCGGTCACGGGTCTCGCCTGCCCTTCGCCCTCGCCCGCGAAACACCTTCACGATAGGTTCCTGCTATGGCTCCGGCGTTCACGCTTCCGAGCACGACGGGCGCACCGGTGGCGCTGGCCGACCTGCTCGCGGCCGGTTCCGCCGTCGTCATGTTCGTCACCGACGACTGCCCCACCTGCGAGCTCGCTCTGCGGCGCCTGGCGGCCGCCGACGCCGAAGTCACGGTCGTCTGCGAGGCCCCGGCCGCGGCCGCCTCCCGCCTCGCCGCGCGGACGGGTTTCCGCGGGCGCATGCTGTCGGAGCCGGCGCCGTACGAGACGTCGCGGGCCTACGGGATCGAGGCCGTGCCGACGACGGTCGCGATCGCCCCGGGCGGCGATGTGACCGGGACCGTGGTGGGCTGGGATGCGGCTGCGCTCTCAGGGCTCGTCGGGATCGACCTGGACGGCGAGGCCCCGGCGCGCAAGCCCGGCTGCGCCGCGAAGTCGACCTACGACGCCGCCCAGCTCGCCGCCGACGCCGAGGCCGGCGATGACCCGGAGGCGATGTTCGAGCTCGGCTGGACCGACGGCCTGCCGACCGTCGCGCCGACGCCGGAGCGGGTCGCGGCGATGCTCGGTGGACGCGATCGGGCCGTGGCCCTCGGCCCCGTCCCGCCCGGAATGGGCGAGGCGACGCTCGAGCGGGTGGCAGCCTGCGCCGTCCTGGCCGGCTGCCGGCCGCAGCACTTCGCCGTCGTCGAGGCGGCCGTGCGGGCGATGCTCGTGCCCGGCTTCAACCTGCACGGCCAGGCGGTGACGACCCAGCCCGCCGGCCAGATCGCCGTCGTCAACGGGCCGGTGCGGGCCGCCGCCGGGCTGAACTCACGCATGGGCGCGCTCGGCCCCGGGACGCGCGCGAACGCCACCATCGGCCGGGCGCTGCGGCTCGTCGTGGCCCTCACCGGCGAGGGCATGCCGGGGCGGCTCGACCGCTCCACGCTCGGCCAGGCGGGCAAGGTCGGCACGTGCATCGCCGAGGACGAGGAGCGCAGCCCCTGGCCGCCGCTCCACGTCGAGCGCGGACTGGCGGCCGGGACATCGGCGGTCACGCTGCTCGCGGGCGACGCCCCGCTCTCGATCTCCGAGCACCGCAGTCGCACGCCGGAGGAGCTGGCGGCGGCGCTCGGCTGGGGGGCGGCGACGCTTTGGAGCCCGAACTGGTGGCCGATCGGGGCGGCGACGCTCTTCGTCATCTGCCCCGAGCACGCCGACACGCTGGCGGCCGGCGGATGGAGCAAGGCGGACGTCCGCCACGCGATCTGGGAGGCCGTGCAGCGGCCCGCCGGCGAGCTCCGCCGCGGCGAGTTCACGGACCGGGTCGGCGAGGCGGCCGACGACGACCTCGTCCCCAAGTGGGACTCGCCCGACGACATCCTGCTGATCGTCGCCGGCGGCGAGGCCGGCCGCTTCTCGGCGGTCTTCGGCCCGTGTGTCGGCATGGACTGGTCACCCGTCACCCAGGAGGTGCGATGCGATACGTGAGCCCCTACGACCCCGCCGCCCGCACGCCGGTCGCGGCCGCCCCACGGCCCGAGTCGCTGGCCGGTCGCACGGTGGCGCTGCTGGACATCTCGAAGAACCGCGGCGCGGAGTTCCTCGACCGGATCGAGCGCCACCTGCGCGAGCGGGGGGCCGAGGTGGAGCGCTACGCGAAGCCGCTCTTCTCCCGGCCCGCCGCGGGCGAGCTGGTCGAGCGCATCGCCGCCCGGGCCGGCCTCGCCGTCGAGGGCCTCGCCGATTGAGGATCGTGCGTGTCGTGCAGTGTGCACGACCTGGTGCGGCTGGAGCGGCTCGGCGTCGCGACCGCCGGCGTGGGCACGGAGCCGTTCGCCGACGAGGCGCTCGAGCAGGCGGCGCTGCTCGGCATGCCCGGCTACCGGATGGTGTGGGTGCCACACCCGGTGCAGCTCCTGACCGCGGCGCAGCTGGACGCGCGGGCGGACGCCGCCATGGAGGTGATCCTGGGCCGGTTGCTGGCAGATAGTTCGACTGCTAATATTTCGTGATCGAATGAATACGCCCGCCCGGACACTCCCGCCCGACCACGACTCCGCCCGCCATGCGGTGCTGCGCGACGTGCGCCGGGTGAACCGCCTGGCCCAGGCCCACGCCGACCGGATCGCCCGCCGCCACGGCATGACCATGCAGCAGTGGGAGCTCCTGCGGCGGCTGCGCTGCTGCTCCGGCCCGGCCGACCAGCGCGAGCTCTGCTGCGCGTTCGGCGTGACGCCGCCGACCCTGACCGCCCTGATCGACTCGGCGGAGGAGCGTGGCTGGATCCGGCGCATCCCGCATCCAGACGATCGCCGCCGCCGCCGCATCGAGCTGACCCCCGCCGGGGCCGAGGCGATCGCGGCCCTGCCGCACCTGGGCCGCGAGGTCGACGAGGCGATGACCGACGGCTTCTCCGAGCGCGAGCTCGGCCGGCTGGGGGCGCTGCTCCGGCGAGCGGCCGAGAACCTGCGCGAGGCGGCATCGTGAGCGGGGGCAACGGCCGCCGCATCGTCCGGCTCTTCCGGCCCTACCGGCTGCGGCTCTCCTGGCTGCTGACGATGATCCTGTTCTCGGCCGCGCTCGGGGTCGTGCCGCCGTTCCTGCTGCGCGACCTGCTGAACAACGTCCTCCCGAAGGGACAGAACCTCGACACCCATCTGCTGGCGCTGCTCGTCGCCGGAATGGTCGCGATCCCGATCGTCACCCAGGCGATCGGCGTCGCCCAGACCTGGCAGTCGAACCTGGTCGGCCAGCAGGTCATGCACGACCTGCGCGCCGCCGTCTACCGCCACCTCCAGCGGCTGTCGCTGGCCTTCTTCACGCGCACGCGCACGGGCGAGGTGCAGTCACGGATCGCGAACGACATCGGCGGCGTCCAGACCGTCGTCACGACGACGGCGACCTCCGTCGTCTCGAACGTCACCACCGTGGTCACCACCTCGGTCGCGATGGTGCTGCTGGACTGGCGGCTGGCGATCGCCGCCTTCGCGCTCCTGCCGGTGTTCGTGCTCATGACCCGCCGGATCGGCCAGAAGCGGCGCGCGCTCACGTCGACGATGCAGGGCACGCTCGCGGACATCTCGACACTCGTCGAGGAGTCGCTGTCCGTCTCCGGCGTGCTGCTCGCGAAGACGATGGGCCAGACCGACGAGCTCAGCGACCGCTTCGTCGCCGAGAGCCGGCTGCTGGCCGACCTCGAGCAGCGCTCGCGGATGGCCGGGCGGTGGGTGATGGGCTCGATCCAGGCCACCTTCGCGGTCATGCCGGCGCTGATGTACGGCGTCGCCGGCTACCTGGTCTCGAGCGGCGGGCCGACGATCTCGATCGGCACGCTGGTCGCGTTCACGACCCTGCAGACGCGGCTCTTCTTCCCGGTCTCGTCGCTGCTCTCCGTGCAGACCGACGTGCAGTCGTCGCTCGCGCTCTTCGACCGCGTGTTCGAGTACCTCGACCTGCCGGTCGACATCGACGAGCGGCCCGGCGCGATCGCGCTCGACCGAGCCGAGGTGCGCGGGCGGGTCGAGCTCGATGACGTGAGCTTCGGCTACGACCCCGACGCGGCCCCGATCCTCGAGGGCATCTCCTTCGTCGCCGAGCCGGGCAGCAAGGTCGCCGTCGTCGGCGAGACCGGCTCCGGCAAGACGACGCTCGGCTACCTCGTCGCGCGCCTCTACGACGTCGGGTCGGGATCGGTGCGGATCGAGGGCACCGACGTCCGCGACCTGACGTTCGACTCGCTGCGCAGCATCGTCGGCGTCGTCTCGCAGGAGACGTACCTGTTCCACGGCACGGTGCGCGAGAACCTGGCGTTCGCCCGGCCCGGCGCGACCGGCGCCGAGATCGAGGCGGCCGCCCGCGCCGCCCAGATCGACGAGCACTTGCGCTCGCTGCCGGAGGGCTACGACACCGTGGTCGGCGAGCGCGGCTACCGCTTCTCCGGCGGCGAGAAGCAGCGGCTGGCGATCGCCCGCGCGGTGCTGCGCGACCCGCCCGTCCTCGTGCTCGACGAGGCCACGAGCTCGCTCGACGTCGAGACGGAGCGGCTGGTGCAGGACGCGCTCGACGACCTCAGCGAGGGCCGCACGAGCATCGTCATCGCCCACCGGCTCTCGACCGTGCGCGACGCCGACCTGATCCTGGTGCTCGATCACGGCCGCATCGTCGAGCGGGGGACGCACGCCGAGCTGGTCGCGCTGGGCGGCCGCTACGCAGCGCTGGTCGAGCGCGACGCCGTGGTCGCGTAGGCCGGCCTGGCGGCGGGGCTGAGCATGATCGCCCCCGCCAGCGCGCCGAGGGCGATGCAGCCGCCCCAGAGCACGTCCGGGCTGGCGGCATAGATCGCCGTGCCGGCGGCCGGACCGATGATCAGCGCGAGGCTGAACGCCATCCCGAACGCGCCCGCGTAGCGCCCGCGCATGTGGGGCGGCGAGATGTCGGCCACGTAGGCCGAGGCGACGGGCGCCGACACGATCTCGCCCAGCGTCCATGCGACCACCGTCGCCGCGAGCGCCGGCGCCGAGGTCGCGAGCGCGGTCGCGCCGAAGCCGATCCCCGTGAGCATGCAGCCGGTGGCGATTACCCGCCGCGCCGGGAAGCGCCGGGTGAGCGTCGTCAGCGGCAGCTCCATCAGGATGACGACGGCGCCGTTCAGCGAGATGAGCAGGCCGTAGACGGTGGTCGAGTGGCCGTCGGCGACGACCTGCAGCGGCAGCGCCGCCTCCTGCTGGAAGTAGATCGCGCCGACGGCGAAGGTCGCGGCGAGCAGGGCCAGGAAGGCGCGGTCGGCGAGGATCGTGCGCACCACCCCGAGCGCCTCGGCCGGCGCCTCGTGCGCGACCTCGGGTCGGTCGGGCAGGAGCGCGATGGCGAGCGTCCCGAAGACCGCCGACGTGGCCGCGTCGCCGGCGAAGATCGCGAAGAAAGAGCGCTCGGCGACGAGGCCGGCCACGGCCGGGCCGGCGGCGAAGCCGAGGTTGATCGCGAGCCGGTACGCGGCGAAGGCGGTCACCCGCCGCCCCTGCGGCACGAGGTCGGCAAGGAGCGCGCTCGACGCCGGGCGGTACGACTCCGCCGCGAGGCCGGCGAGCGCCGTCAGCGGGACGATCTCCGCCAGGCTGCCCGCCTGCGACAGCGCCAGCATCACGACCGACGAGGAGTACATCGAGAGCGCGATCGTGCCGCGCCTGCCGACGTGGTCGGCCAGGACGCCGCCGGCCGCGGCGGCCGAGGCGCTGCCGATGCCGTACGCCGAGAGCGCGAGCCCGGCCTGGGCGACGCCGAAGCCGCGGTGCGTGAGGTAGAGCGCCAGGAACGGGAGCACGAAGCTCCCGAACCGGTTCACGAACGAGCCCGCGAGCAGGAACCACACCGGCCGCGGCAGCGCCCGCAGGTCGGCGCGCAGCCCCGATGTGCCGGAATCCGTCAAGGTCCGCGATGCTATGGGAGTGCCCGCCCTCCACCGGTACGGTCGCGATCCGAGCCAGGTCGCCGACCTCCACCTGCCCGAGGGCGAGGGGCCGTGGCCGGTCGCGGTCGTCATCCACGGCGGCTACTGGCGCGAGCGCTACGACCGCTCGCTGATGAACGCCGTGTGCGCCGATCTGGCCGGGCGCGGGTGGGCGGCCTGGAACCTCGAGTACCGCCGCATCGCGGGCGGCCGCGGCGGCTGGCCGCAGACGTTCGACGACGTCGCCGCGGGCATCGACCACCTCGCCGAGCTGGCCGGCCCCGCCGCCGCCGGCGCCGGCGGCACCACCACCACCACCACCATCCCAATTGACACTCAGCGTGTTGTGTCTATTGGGCACTCGGCCGGCGGCCACCTCGCCCTGTGGGCGGCCACCCGCGACCGGCCCCGCGTGCGGGTGACCGCCGCCGTCGGCCAGGCGGCGGTGAGCGACCTGGCCCGGGCCTCTCGGCTGGGCCTGAGCAACGGCGCCGCGGACGAGCTGATGGGCGGCCCTCCCGACCGGGTGCCGGAGCGCTACGCCGCGGCATCGCCGCGCGAGCGCCTGCCCCTGGGCGTACCGACCCTGCTCGTCCACGGCGGCCGCGACGACACCGTGCCCGTCGAGCTCAGCCGCGACCTGCACGCCGCCGCCGTCGCGGCCGGCGACGACTGCGAGCTCGTCGTCCACGAGCGCCACGGCCATTTCGAGCACCTCGATCCGGCGACGGCGGCGTGGGATACGGTGACGCGATGGACGGCGGCTCTCTGACCCGCGCGCACGCGGCCGAGCTCGACCGGGCCGATCCGCTGGCCGGGTTCCGCGACCGGTTCGAGCACGGCGACGGCGACCGCATCTACGTCGACGGCAACTCGCTCGGGAGGCTCTCGCACGACGCCCGGACCGCGCTCCAGGCGACCGTCGACGAGTGGGGCAGCCGGCTCGTGACCGGGTGGCACGACTGGGTCGACCTGGCCGGCCGGACGGGCGACGCGCTGGGCGCCGCCGCGCTCGGGGCGGGGCGGGGGCAGGCGCTGGCCTGCGACTCGACCACCGTCAACCTGTACAAGCTCGCCGGCGCCGCCCTCGCCGCCCGCGACGGCGCGATCGTCGTTCCCGCCGACGACTTCCCCACCGACCGCTACGTGCTCGAGGGCCTCGCAGCGGCGCACGGGCGCGAGCTGCGGCTGCTCGCGGCCGACCCCGTCGCCCCGCTCCGCGCGGACGCCGTCGCTGCGGCAGCCGACGGCGCCGCGCTCGTCGTCCTCTCGCACGTGAACTACCGCTCCGGCGCCCTCGCCGACATGGCCGCGATCACCCGCGCCGTCCAGGCTGCCGGGGCGCTCGTCCTGTGGGACCTGTGCCACTCGGCGGGCGCCGTCGACATCAGTCTCGACGCGGCCGGCTGCGACCTGGCCGTCGGCTGCACCTACAAGTACCTGAACGCCGGCCCCGGATCGCCGGCGTTCCTCTACGTCGCCGAGCGCCACCAGGCGGCGCTGCGATCGCCGATCCAGGGCTGGTTCTCCCAGGCCGACCAGTTCGCCATGGGCCCGTCGTACGAGCCGGTGGCCGGCGTCGGCCGCTTCCTGGCCGGGACGCCGCCCGTGATCGGGCTCGCGGCCGTCATGGCGGGCGCCGAGATGCTGGCCGAGGCCGGGACCGCCGGCGTCCGCGCAAAGGCGGCCGACCTGACGGCGCTCGCCATCGACCTCCATGACGAGCGGCTGGCGGGCCTGGGGTTCTCGCTGGGGACGCCGCGCGCCGCAGCAAATCGGGGCGCGCACGTGTCACTCCGCCACCCGGACGCGTGGCGGATCTGCCGGGCGCTGATCGAGCACGCGAACGTCATCCCCGACTTCCGCCGGCCGGACAGCATCCGCTTCGGACTGCCGCCGCTCTACACCCGCTACGCCGACGTGTGGGACGCGGTCGACCGCCTCGCCGCCCTCGTCGAGGACGGCGTCCACCAGCGCATGCCGGCCAAGGCCGCCCGGGTCACCTGACCTTTCGGGCGTGACCGAAGCGTCCCGGGTCTAGTCTGAGCTCATGCCCGGAGACGCAGACATCGCCGCCGTCGGGGCGCTCCTCGGGGACCGCGCGCGGACGCGGATCCTCGCCGCCCTGGGCGACGGCCGGGCGCTCGCTGCAAGCGTGCTCGCGGTCGAGGCGGGAGTCGCCGCCTCGACCGCCAGCGAGCACCTGGCCCGCCTCGTCGACGGCGGGCTGCTCGTCTGCGAGCGCCATGGCCGCCACCGCTACTACCGGATCGCCGGCCAGGACGTTGCCGGCCTGCTCGAGGCGATGGCCCGGCTCGCGCCGCCGGCGCCGGTGACGTCGCTGCGCGAGGGGACGAAGGCACGCGCGCTGCGGGTCGCCCGCACCTGCTACGACCACCTCGCCGGCCAGGTCGGCACAGGCCTCATGTCGGCCATGATCGACGCCGGGCTGATCGCCGGCGGCGACGGCATGTACCGCCCCCGCGCCGCCCGCGACGACCGGCTCTCGGCGTTCGGGCGCGACGTCGACTACGTCCTCACCGAACACGGCGCCCGCGTGCTCGCCGGCCTCGGCGTCGACCTCGACGGCGCCGCCGCCTCGCGGCGGCCCTTCGTGCGCTACTGCATCGACTGGAGCGAGCAGCGCCATCACCTGGCCGGCGCCCTCGGCGCCGCCGTCCACGACCGGTTCGTCCAACTCGCCTGGATCCGGCCGCGGCCGCACGGCCGGGCGGTCTGGCTGACGCCGGCCGGCGCCCGGGGCCTCGAGGACACGTTCGGGTTCGCGCCCGACGCCGGCTGGGTGCACCGCCCGGCCCGCGTTGCCTAGGGCTTCCGCAGCCGTGCGCGGGGTGGTACAAACGCACTATGGCGGGCGACGCACGAGAGCTGATCGCACAGGCGCAGCGCGATGCCGAGGCTGCGAACCCTGCGAACGCGCTTAGGGCGCTCGAGCAGGCCTACGTCCCGGTCCAGAAGGCGCGCGACATCGAGACCGCAGAACGCGCCCTCGCGCTCGCCCGCCGGCTCGCCGAGAAGCAGTCGCTGGGGGGCGGCGAACGCCGCAAGGCGCGGGGCATCGCCTCGTGGTACGAGATGCTCGTCCGCGGCCACGCCCACAGCGCCGCGCGGGGGTTTTCGCGTTCGCTGGCCTGGATCGACAGCCTCATCGTCATCCTCAGCCTCTTCGTCGTGCTCGAGCTGGTCGGGGGCGTGCTCGTCGCGATGGGCGCCGACAACGCGAACACCCGGATCGCCGAAATCGCCGCCGCGATCATCGGGGCGACGATGCTGCTCGCCCTGGTCGCCGTCATCCGCCTGCTCCAGGCGATCGAGCGCAACACCCGTTCGTCCGAACCGGGTGACGACGGCCGTGCCAGGCCTGCCTAGAGTCGGCGGCCGTCCACTCCGGAGGTTCGCATGAGCGACGAGAACTACTTTCACTGGCATGACGGCGTCGAGCTGGACGAGCAATCGCAGACCTGGCGCGGCTACATCGAGGACAACGACTACACCCGCAAGCACCTGACGGCCGCGACGTTCGAGGACAAGGGCCAGGCGGTCGTCGCCGCAGGCGAGATGCTCAGGAAGGCGCGGAACGGCGACCCGCCCGCGTAGGCGCAGAAGCTAGGCCGCGTCGGCGAGGCCGCGGACGATCCGCTCGAGGTCCTCGGCCGGCACCGGCTTGCTGAACAGGTAGCCCTGGCCGAGTGGGCATCCCTGCTCGAGCAGGAAGGCACGCTGCTCCTCGGTCTCGATGCCCTCGGCCAGCGGCTGCAGGCCCAGGCCGTCGCACATCCGGATCATCGTCGAGACGAGCACGCGGGCGTGGTCGCCGGGCAGGTCGGCGACGAACGAGCGGTCGATCTTGAGCGTCGTCACGGCCATCTGGGTGAGCCGGCCGAGCGACGACTCCCCGGTGCCGAAGTCGTCGATCGCGAGGCGCAGGCCGCAGCCGCGGATCTCGTCCAGCACCGGCTCGTTGCGCTGCGGTGCGTTCATGTAGGCGGACTCCGTGATCTCGATCATCATCCGGTCCGGCGGCAGGCCGTAGGACTCGATGGTCTCGACGACCTCGCCCATCGCGGCCGGCTCCCAGAACGTCGGCGGCAGGTTCACCGAGACGTACAGGTCGATGCCGGCGTCGCGCCAGGCCCGGTTCTGGCGGCAGGCTTCGGCGATGACCCACTTCGACATCGGCCCGATCAGGCCGGTGCGCTCGGCCAGCGGGATGAAGGAGCCCGGCATGACGAGGCGGTTGCCGTCCTGCCAGCGCACCAGCGCCTCGACGCCGACGACCGCGCCGGTCGCGAGGTCGACCAGGGGCTGGTAGTGGAGCACGAGCCGGCCGTCCTCGATCGCGCGCCGCAGCCGCCCGGTCATCGCCAGCTGCTCGAGCGCGTCGTCTGACGGACGGGTGAAGCGGCGCTGGCCGTCGCGGCCGGCGGCCTTCGCCTGGAAGAGCGCGGTGTCTGCTCGTTTCAGGAGCTCGGCCGGGTCGGCGGCATCCTCGGGGTAGAGGCTGATGCCGACGCTGGCGGGGCAGTAGATCTCGGTGCCGGCGATCTCGGCCGGCGCGCGCAGCGCCGCCCGCACCCGGTCGGCCATCGCGTCGGCGGCGAGGCCGGTGCCGCCGCCGCCGCGGCCGGGATCGAGGTCGGCCAGCAGGATGGCGAACTCGTCGCCGCCCAGCCGGGAGACGGCGCTCGCATCCTCGACGGCCCCGACGAGCCGGCGGGCGGCCTCGACCACGAGGGCATCTCCGGCGGCGTGGCCGAAGCTGTCGTTCACGAGCTTGAAGTCGTCCAGGTCGACGAGCAGCACCGCGGCGCCCCGCCCGGCCTTCTCCGCCCGGTCGACGGCCTCGCGCACCCGCTGCTGGAACATGGCCCAGTTGGGCAGGCCGGTGAGCGGGTCGTGCTCGGCGACGTGCGCGAGCTGCTCCTCGACGCTGCGGTGTGCGGTCATGTCGAGCAGGTAGCCCTGGCGGCGGGGCCGGCCGGCCTCCCCGTCGTGCACGACGGCCGACTCGTCGAGCACCCAGACGATGCTCCCGTCGGCGCGCACGATGCGGTACTCAGTGGAGAGCGGGGCGCCGTCGGCGGCGGCCGCGGCCAGCTCGGCGAGCACGCGCTCGCGGTCGTCGGGATGGACGATCTGGGCGAGCAGCGCCGGGTTGGCCGTCCACTCCTCCGGCGCGCGGCCCGTGATCGTCTCGGTCGCCGGGCTGCGGTAGAGCGGGGTGGCGGCGTCGTCGAGGTCGTTCACGTAGATCGCGAGCGGCAGCTGCTCGACGAGCGTGCGGTAGCGCGCCTCGGCGGCGCGCAGCCGCGCCTCGGAGCCGACCAGGGCCTCCTCGGCCTGCTTGCGGTCGGTGATGTCGTGGATGACTCCCTGGATCTCGAGCGGCGCGCCCTGCGCGTCGCGGACGACGATCGTTCGGTCGTGGAACCAGCGCTCGTTGCCGTCGGCGTCGAGGAGGCGGTACTCGTCGCGGTACGGCGTCCCGGACGTGACCGCCTCGCGGTACGCCGCGGCGGCGCGGTCGCGGTCGTCGGGGTGGACGCGCTCCGACCAGCCCTCGGTGCCGTCGTACCACTGCTCCAGGGGGACGCCGGAGAGCGCCTCGAGCTGCGGGCTGACGTAGAGCGGCTCGCCCGAGATGGCCCGGTCGACGTAGGTGATGGCGGGCATCTGCTCGACCAGGGCGCGGAACCGGCGCAGCTCCTCCCGTGTGGCGCGATGTCCCTCGGCGTTGCGCACCGCCTCGCCGACGAGGCCGCCGAGGTCGCGCCAGAAGCCCATGCCGCCCGACGCCAGGTCGGCGGCCGACGCTCCCGCGATCTCGATCAGGCCGGCGGCCTGCTGGTCACACCCGAGCGGGACGAGGAACGTCGCCGCGGTCTGCTGCGGGCGGCCGCTCACGATCGCCTCCCGCCAGGCGGGCTCGAGCGAACGGGTCGCGGCCGGCTCCCCCAGCCGGCGCAGGCGATCCGTCCCGTCGAGCAGCCATACCTGCGCCTCCCCGCCGATCAGGTCGGGGACATGCGCGTCGAACCTTCGTGCGACCTCGTCGGGATCGAGCGTCGAGAGGAGCGCGCGCGCGAGCGCGAAGAGCGCGTGTTGACGGGCGGGGGACGCCATCGCCCCGTCATCGGCCGCAAAGCGGCCTGCTTGAGCGGGATCCAGATGGTTGATCGGTAGGTCCCGTGATGTCCAAGGTGCAAGCCCGCAGGGCTTGCACCGGTCGGCGGTGACCTGCGATCACGCAGGTGACCGCTGGGCTGCGAACCGAGCAGTGCAAGGACGCAGGGAGCGTTCATACCTTGTTGTATGGGCGCGACCGAGGACGCCGCGATGCGACGGTTCGCAGCCGCAGCCCCGCCCGCGTTCCGCTGACGACCAACCGTCGTGCGTCCAGGCGCGCGAGGATCTACCGATCAACCATCTACGCCTCGCGGTCGGCCGTGTCGACGTCCAGGAGGACGGGCCGGCCGGGCGATGGATGCCACTCGGTGCCGCGGCACATCGGGCAGGTCGGCAGCTGCCGGCGCACGCTGATGCCGTATCCGCACCCGCCGCAGCGGAACTCTCCCCGCGCCGGCGCCCCGGCCTTGAAGCCGGACCGCGCCGACGTCGAATCGACGATGGCAATGCCCATGAAAGACCCCCCGTGGAACGCCCCGGACCGCGATCGGCGATCCGCCTTTCGGCTCAACGTACCGGCGGTTCCGGCGGCGCGCCTACCCCACGCGGGGGTTTCGCGGCTACTTCTTGGCGGGCTCGTAGTAGGGGTTCGTGCCGGAGGCGTGGTCGGTCACGTCGATGACGCGGGTGATGACCGGCACCGCCTCGCGCAGCGCCACCTCGAT
>Ga0105240_10010721_pt1 | contig 12861 bp, 16 predicted proteins | sample KBSC54metaG_FD_80426 | JGI IMG/M metagenome (GOLD analysis project Ga0105240, IMG submission 80426) | Corn rhizosphere microbial communities from Kellogg Biological Station, Michigan, USA - KBS C5-4 metaG | ecosystem: Host-associated > Plants > Roots > Rhizosphere > Soil | place: Michigan, USA... | reverse complement strand
CCGCCCATGCCCTTGATGGTGACGTCGGCCACGTCGGAAGACAGGCTCACCGGCCCCGGCAGCACGCGGAAGCTGCCGGCCGGCACGCCGGGTATGTTGTGCAGGGCATAGACGGCATCGCAGGGGAAGCGCTCGAAGAGGCCGTCTTCGATCATGGCGCGCGCACCGCACAGGTTTTCTTCATCGGGCTGGAAGATGAGATTCAGTGTGCCGTCAAAATCGCGGCTCTCGGCCAGTGCCTTGGCCGCGGCGAGCAGGATGGCGGTGTGCCCGTCATGGCCGCACGCGTGCATCTTGCCGTGGTTGCGGCTGGCGTAGGGCAGGCCGGTCGCTTCAACGATGGGCAGTGCGTCCATGTCGGCGCGAATGCCGAGACGGCGCGTGCCGTTGCCGAGTTTCAGCTGGCCCACGACGCCGCTCTTGCCGATGCCGGTGTGGACCTCGTAGCCCCAGCTCTTGAGCAGATCGGCCACCAACGTGCTGGTGGCGCCCACCTCGAAACCGAGTTCAGGCTGCGCGTGGATCTGGCGACGGATATTGACGAACGTTTCTGCATCGATATGGACGGGCGGCAGCAGATGCGGCAGCAGTTGGAACGGCGTGAGCGTGGGGGCTTTGGTCATGTCGGGGCTCCGGGGTTGGACGTTGGAGATGGGAATCCGGTGTCAGTGGGTGTCGCGCGCTTCGCGCAGGCTCAGCACGGTCAGCAGCGTGATGGCGCTGCACGCCATCATGTAAAAGGCAGGGGAGAGCGGGTTGCCGGTGCGGGCCAGCAGCCACGTCACGACAAACTGGCACGAACCGCCAAAGACCGTGACGCCGATCGCGTAGATGACCGATAGGCCGCTGGCGCGCACCTTGATGGGCAGCAGCTCCATCATCATCAGCAGCATCGGCGTGGTGCCCAGGTACAGCGTGCCGGTCAGCAGTGCCGACAGCACCAGCACCAGCGGCACGCTCGGGTAATGCGTCATCAGCCAGAAGGCCGGATAGAGCGCCGCCACGGTGACCAGCGTTGCCCCCACCACCAGAGGCTTGCGGCGCGGCAGGCGGTCGGCCAGCCATCCGGAGAGGAGCGACGCGCCAAAGCTCGTCAGCCCCGTCACGCAACCAGCGAGCAGCGACAGCGAAGGCGGCAGATGCAGCTCGCGGATCATGTAGGTCGGCATGAAATAGATCACCAGATACGTGCCGACCGTCCCGCCGATGATCGTCAGCACGCCTTTGACGACAAGCCCGCCATGGTCGCGGAACAGGGTGCCGAGCGGGCTCGGCGCATGCGCCTCGGCGGTGTGCGTTTCATCCAGGTGCGAGCGGATATAGAGGCCCACCGGCGCGATCAGCAAGCCGAGGAAGAACGGCACGCGCCAGCCCCAGCTCTGCAGCGCTTCCGGCGACAGGCTGCCGTACAGAATGGCCGCAGTCAGCGCGCCGCACAGCGCCGCAATGCCCTGGCTGCCCAATTGCCAGCTCACGCGAAACCCGCGCCCACGGACGCCGCCGGACTCCATCAGCATCGCGGTCGACGCACCGATTTCGCCGCCCAGCGAAAAGCCCTGCAGCAACCGCCCGGCCAGAATGACCACCGGGCCGAACAGGCCTGCGGTGGCGTACGTGGGCGCTACCGCCAGGCACAGCGTGCCGATGACCATCAGCCCGATCGTCAGCGTCATCGCGGCCTTGCGCCCGTGGCGGTCTGCGTAGTTGCCGATCACGAAACCGCCCAGCGGGCGCATCACAAAGCCGATGCCGAACGTCGCCACCGCCAGCAGCAGCGAGCCATACGCGCTGTCGGACGGAAAGAACAGCTTGCCGATCATCAGCGCGAAGAAGCTGTAGACCGTGAAGTCGTACATCTCCAGTGCATTGCCGATCGAGCATGCGGCGATCAACCGTGCCTGGCCGACAGGCTTGGGCGCAGCAGCAACCGAGGCGGGCAACGGCGTCTGCAGGGTGGCGTCATTCATGTGGATCTCCATCCGGGGGATTGGCGAGAGGGCTTCTGCGAACCCTTGGGCACTTGCAGTATTTCGCCAAGCCGCTGTCCGGAAAAAATCGTAAATATTCATCCCGATAACCAAATAGAATCGCCGTCATAACCGGCCTGCATCCGCTATCGGGGAAAGCCCGCGAATCCTGGGGCGACGTCGCGTGACACGCCGAGTTCCGGGCATGGCGCCCAACAATGGGGAGAGCGACGTGAAGCTGCACCAATTGCGCATCCTGCTGGCCGTGGCACAGCACGGCAGCATCCACGAAGCGTCTCGCGGGCTGCATATCTCGCAGCCAGCACTATCCAAGGCGATTGCGGAACTGGAGCGGGAGCTTGGCGTCACGCTGCTGTCGCGTTCGGTGCGCGGCGTGAGCCTGACCGCCTATGGCATGGCGCTGGTCAAGCGCGCGAGTGTCGTCGAACAGGAACTGCGTCACGCGCTGGAAGACATCGAAGCCATTCGCGGCCATGCGGAGGCGGAACTCAACATCGGCTTTACGGCCGTGGCGTCGAGCGGGCCGCTGCCGGATGCCATGGCGGCACTGCGCAAGCGGTTTCCCAACGTCGCGCTACGCGGCTTCGAACAGCGTCCGCAGCAGATTCTGGAAGGGCTGCGTGAGGGGCGGCTCGATATCGGTTTGATCTCCAGCAACAGCGGCCCCGGCACGGGCAGTTTTCAGTGGGAGCCACTGTTTTCGGTGCCGATGCGCCTGGCGGTGCGCCCGGGCCATCCGCTGCGCCGCGTGCGCCGGCTGCGTCCGCTGCTGGATGCCGACTGGCTGGTGCTCGACCCGCTGGAGGATCCGGGCAGCCCGATGGTCAGCCTGATGCGGCTGCATCGTCTCGAAATACCTCGCCGGATCGTGCAAAGCGCATCGAATCTGCTCGGGCTGCAATTGGCCACGAAGACGGACGTCGTCAGCATGTGGTCGGAATTCGTCTTCAGCGGCACCGGCGGGCCGCTGCGCATGGTGCCGGGCTCGCTCGAAACCTTGCCGATGGAAGATGAACTACCGGATTTCAACGTCTACATGGTCTACCGTTCGGCCGACCTGATGACGCATGTGTGCGCGGAATTCAGCAAGGAGATCCGGCACGCAGCGCAGGGCTATCGCCAGCGCTGAACATCACGCGTCAAGTTCGGCGCCTTCTGCGCGCATGGCACCCGGCGGCCGCCCAACCACCCGTTTGAATGCGCGGCTGAACGCAGCGAGCGACCCGTAGCCGAGCCGATACGCGACGGCTTCGATCGCCTCGCGGTCACGCGTGATCCATTGCGCGGCGAGCCGCATCCGCAGCTCGGTCAGATAGCGCACGGGCGTCATTCCGGTCGCCGCCAGGAAGCGTTCGGCAAACACCGAGCGCGAGACGCCAGCTTGCGCCGCCAGCTCCGCGACGCTCCAGTTGCGCCCCGGGTCTCGATGCAGGGCGACGATCGCGCGGCCCAGTTTTGGCTCGCGCAGGGCCTGCACCCAGCCCGTGGCGTCGCCGCAGCCGCATTCCACCCAGCCGCGCACGATGAAGGCGGCCACCACGTCCGCCAGCCGCGCCAGGATGCCGGCAAAGCCTGCCCGCTCGGAGCACGATTCGCGCTCCATCGCGTCGAGCATCGGGCGGATTTCCGGGTAGCGCGCGAGCAGGGTGCCGACGTGCATGAACTCCGGCATCGTGCCCACAAGGGGCTGCATGCCGCCCAGATCCAGCTCCATGCACGCGCTGAAAATGAGCGCATCGCCCGGAGCCGCTTCCGTACCGGCACCCACCGACGCCACCGTGTCGCAGATCTTCGCGGCTTCAAAACCGGCGATCTCGCGGCACGGCGCATCCGGATCGGACAACAGCGCATGCGGCGTGCCCTGAGGCAGCAACACCGCATCGCCAGCTTCGAGTCGCATCGTTGCGCCCGACGCATCGCGCAGCAGCACGGGCCCGCGGCCAACGAAGTGAAATTGCGCACGCCCCGGCGCCTCGCCAAAGCTCAGCCCGAAGGGCCGCGCCACGTGGATACGGCGGTACTGGACACCGCTCAGCCGCATGCCCAGCAGCAGCTCGCTGACAAGGTCGTGCACGTCGGGCAGGGCAGATGGCAGGGAAGAGGGCATCCCAAAATCCGGACGATTGATCAACAAGACCGGATTGTATGCCATAGACCGTCCGGCGGTGGCGCCCTACTATGCGGCCTTATTGGTATTTTCCCTGATCTTTTTCTACGGACCGACGCATGAATCCCGGAATCTCCACGGCCGCCTCAGTCGCGGCTCCGCGTGAACCCGCCTGGGGCGCTGTCTTTGCGATGGCGCTGGGCGTGTTCGGGCTCGTCACGGCCGAATTCCTGCCCGCAAGCCTGCTGACGCCCATGGCGGAAAGCCTCGGCGTGACCGAGGGCGTGGCAGGACAGGCCGTCACGGCCACCGCAACGGTTGCGCTCGTCACCAGCTTGCTGACCGCCGCTGTCACGCGCTCCATCGACCGGCGGCGCGTGCTGCTCGCATTCTCGGTGCTGCTCGTGGCATCCAATCTTGCCGTGGCGTTTGCGACGAATCTGACGACGATTCTGATCGGCCGCGTAGTGCTTGGCATTGCGCTCGGCGGCTTCTGGACCATGGCCACCGCCACTGCAATGCGGCTCGTGCCCGCTGCGATGGTGCCGCGGGCGCTGTCGATCATCTTCAGCGGCGTAGCCGTCGCAACGATTGCCGCTGCGCCGCTGGGCAGCTACTTCGGCCATCTGATCGGCTGGCGCAACGTGTTCCTGGCGGCGGCCGGGCTGGGCGTGATTGCATTTGTGTCGCAGGTCGCGACATTGCCGTCGATGGCGCCAAGCGGCACGACGCGCCTGCGCACCCTGATCGACGTGCTGCGCCGCCCGAGCGTCGGCATCGGGATGTTCGCCACGATCCTCGTGTTCACCGGTCACTTTGCGTTCTTTACGTATTTGCGGCCGTTCCTTGAGCAGGTGGCGGGCGTTGGCGTGAACGGGCTGTCGGCGATCCTGTTGGGCTATGGCATTGCCAACTTCGTCGGCACATCGCTCGCCGGCCGTGTGCTGGAACACCGGCTGCGGCCAATGCTGATTGCAATGCCCGCGCTGATGGTTGTGCTGGGCATCGCACTCGTGGCGCTGGGCCGTGCGCCGGTCATCGACGCCGTGCTGATCGCGCTGTGGGGCATGGCGTTTGGCGGCGTGCCGGTGGCGTGGTCGACATGGGTCACGCGCACCGTGCCTGATGAAGCCGAAAGTGCTGGCGGCCTGATCGTCGCCGCCGTGCAACTCGCGATTGCAACCGGTGCAGCAGCCGGCGGCGTGGTATTCGACGCGAACGGCGCGGCCGGTGTATTCATTGGCGCCGCCGTGGTGCTGGCGATTGCCGTCGCGACCATCGTGACGGGCGTGCCGAAACGCGTCGAGGTGGTGCCGACGATGGCCGAGTGACATGGCGGATGCGCGCTGCTGGGCTGGCCGGGCGATGTGACACCGCCACCTCAGCGCGCTAATCTGTATTTCTCATAATTTGCATTATGTAAAATAATTGGCCAGATTCGGAGACGGCTACAGCAACCGCTGCGTGCAATCCAAGCACGCCCGAAACCGGCAGCCGCGTGACCGGCAGCACATCAACAAATCCAAAATCTCCCGCTTTGAGACGCCTGCATCGAGCAGGCGTTTTTTCTTTTTGGCGATCCTTCGGTAGTAACGGCGCCGCGCCGCGTCTTGCATGCCACGGCGCAGCGTTCGGATGTGCCAATACAACTGCCTGATCTCCCGCGCCAGCGCCCGGACCTCAATATCGGACACTCAACCCCTACATGTTATTGTTGCGTCAAACTAACAGCCTAGGCGACGAAATGCGCACAATCCTACCGCTCCTGGTTTGTTTCGCAATCCCTGCCACAGCAGCAGAAACCATCAATCGATGCACGGTCAATGGCAAACCAGTATTCACCGACCAGCCATGCGAGAACGCCATGGACGCCAGAATTCACTTCACGCTCGACGATAAGCAAGCAAAAGACCCCAAAAAAGCCATCCTCGAGGCGGAAAAAGAACTCGAACAATTCAAGGCCCAGAAAAGAAAAAGCGCCCCAGACACCAGGCGCTAAAAGACCAGCTTGCAGAGGGGTGGTCTGCATGCGAATCGACATACCCAACCACCCCAGTCACACCCGCTACTCGGCCTCGCCAGACGCGCTATGACGCGCGATAACGGCCCCGACCATCCCACCCCACTCCACATCCCCAAAGGGGCCCCCTAGCGGCTCCGATCAAGGCGCAGGCACTCCCGACGCTAGTCGGCGGTGATGAACAGGCTCAACTGCTCCCACTGGCAATGCAGATCCGCCTTCCGCAGTCTCGCCCGATAAGCTCGCATACGCTCCACCGCCGTCTTCGCTCGTCCTGAACGTTGAGGGCCGGGCCTCCGAGATAACGTAAGTTCGCGGGTCCGGTTGTCGATTGGCTGCTTCACGCTGCGGCCTCCTCGTCTCGAAGTCTTGGAAAAAACCATTCATGGCAATCTCGCGACATAACGACTCACCAGTCATCGGAAGCTTGGTGCCCTGCTGCGTATAGCACGTGCAGTGATCGCGAATGATGACGCACGCCGCAGGAAACGGAGCCTCAACTGGCTTCGTAAGATCGTCGTAACGTGGAGCGGTAAAAGGCAACCCATCTACCCGAGGCTTCGACTGAGCAACATACTCGGCAGTGGTCATCACATGCTTGGGCTTATCTGCACCCACAGAGGGAAACACCCCCGCATCGGCTCCTGAAGCAACACGATGAACAGACGGTGCGGCAGTAGCTTCAACCTTCTTTCGAAGGCTCACCAGATACACGGCCAATGCAATCACGATGCCGATCATGAATGCCAACACCAACAGCTTTTTCCACGGCAAATTGCGCTTAACCGTGTGCTGCACCGAAGACTCATAGACGCCATACAACTTCTTGTTGAAACGGTACGTGTACGCCTTGTGAGCAAGCTTCTTCGTCTTAGCCCAAAACACCGGGTTCTCATCGACAGGCGTGTACTTCTCAAACTCATACACACGCGCCCGCTCCATACCCGACTTGCGCTCAATGACGCGAAAGAACCCCAACAGCCGACGCACAAATACATCGACGTTCATCCAATGCTGCGTGATGAAAACAATGTCGATGCCGTAGTGCCGATGCTCCGTCAACTCTTGAATATGCTCAGGCGGCTTTCCCTTAGCGCGAGACGGAAACGCATAGTGCGCCTCATCGACAACCAACACTGCGCCCTTCGGCAACTCACGCCAGCGCTCGACATCAGGAAACTCCTTCCACCCAATATCCTTCAAAAACTTGATCCGGTTGTAATAGATCGGACGGCCCTGCTTCTCCTGGAACTCCGAAACGACCCAATCAATAACATTCAGCGTCTTCGACGCACCCGGCAGCCCACCTATCCCGTAGAGCATCCCCTACCCCTCAACTAAGACGGCGCAAGAACGCACGAAGACCGAGCAGCGAATATTTCGTGCTGTACGCGGCCACGATCATCAATATCCCATCGAACCCGCCACACAACCGGAACATCGTATAAGCAAGGTAGCCAATCGGAATCCCTTGCGCCTCTGCCGACGCCCCCACCGAGAACGCTGCGTTGATGTTGTTGATCAACGTATTGGCAATAAAAGTCAGGCCAACGTACGAGCTAATCCCCAACCCAAGCCCGACGAGGGCCACGCCAATACGTGACCCCATAAGAAACAGAAACACGCGAGCGATAACCATGCCCGCGGAATACAAAATCGCTGCGATGGCTGGCATCAATCAGCCCTCCCAAAAATGCGCAGGCACACCATGGCCGCAGCAAGCGTGACAAACGCACGTACCACCGTCGCAAACTGACACATGATGTCGTAAGGCACCGTCACCGTAATGCCCATCGCAGTGATCGTGTTCCCGGCCGGACACGTAGCACCGCCGTACACCGTCAGCTTCGATTGAACGTCCGCCAACGCCTGCTGCCACTTGGCGCCCACATCGATATCGTTCGCACCCTTCCCCGTCGATGGGTCAACCTTATTGATCGCCGCAGCTTCTGCCGCTTGCTGCGCAGCCGTCCCATTGATATCACCCGTTCCAAACGCAGCTTGCCCGGCAGTCGCATCGCTCAACTGCTGGGCCTCGCAGTACTCCTTGTATTGAATCTGGCTCATAGCGCATGCAACAGCGTCACCCTTGCACTGAAACCCCGCACTACAACTACCCGCCCAAGAAGACTGACTACACATCGGAGACTGAGGATTCTCCTGACAAAACGACTGCTGCGACTGAGACGTAGTAGTGGTGCACTGGTTATTCGCAGCAGTACCTGACGCCGCAGGAAGACTCGCAGACGACATCGACATAGACCCGCAATCAACCGTCCGACCGCCACCACCCACCACCACAGTCGTAGTCGTGCAGGTCGTACCGTCGCAAGTGGTCTTCGACGTGGACGTATCAGGTGGAGTACCCGCTGGCGCGCTCGCACCTGTACCACCCGGCTGCGTAGTCGTCGTCTCATTCGTCGTCGACGTCGAACCGCCAGGGGGCACACCGGCAATGCACTTATTCACGCCGTTGACTGTCCCGAAATACCCCCCTTGCGCAGCACACGTCGCCGGTGATGGCGGATCGTTAGCGACCTGATCAGGCGTCTGCCCAACCATTGTCACATCCAACGTGATTTGTCGAGGATCACTGCACGTCTGTCCCGTAGCAGCACCAGCACGGCCCCCAGCGGTATAACCCGTCACCGAATTTGGATCGGGATAAATAACAGTGAAACCACCCGGGCTATAGCCACACCCTTGTATGCAAATCAAGTCCGGACCACCCGAAGACGACGTCGACGTCGTCCACCCAGCGCCCCGATACTTATTGAACAAGTCAGACCCCGCACAATTCGGTGGAGGCGGGCCACTGGAACACGTGCCATTCGAGTACGTATATCCAGAGACACAATTCGCCTGACTTGTTACAGCGTAGTACTGCGCCCACAGACCCCGACTGCCTTTGTACGTGTAATAGCAGGCCCCGTTCGCATCGGAATAGGCATAGTTAGAGTCCTGTGAAATGATCGTCGCCATACTTGCTTGGCAAGCATCAGCAGCCGTAGCTCCGTAATACATCACGCTACTAACAGTCACGTAATAGCTATAGCTACTCGGCACCGTCGCACTAAAAGCCAACCTCGGGCCAAAGACAAGCGCTAACGCCAGTAACACACGAACCGGGCGGAGAGCGATCCAGATGCGCACAAGACGCAAGAAAAAGAATGCAGGCATAGCTGGCCGCCCTCCTTAAGACAGCATGATCCATAGCGCCCCCATCCAAACGAAAAGACAAAACGTATTCATCGTCGACGGCAAATCCATATCCCCTCCCAGCACCAAATAAAAAAAGGGCAGAGGTCGCCCCCTGCCCCCGCACATCAGAAGAAAGTGGCCTTGACCCAGCGGATACCCATAGCCACCGCCGCCAGACCGATCACAGCGCCACCAACGGCCATCACACCCGTCTTGATATCGCCATTGATCAGCGTCACCGCACCCGTGGTCATGTCACCGAACGAGGTAGCCGTCTGCGCCATCGCAGCATTCGCCGCTACAGCCAGACCAGCAAGTGCAACCGCCTTCGCAACCTTCTTCAGCTTTTCCTTACGCATTGCGTTCTCCTAATTGAGCGGTAGGACCATCCCCACCGGCAGGAGCGCAACGCCTGCCGCTAAAGACCGCCTCTACCCATCGAAGAAGCGACCCCAGCGACCAAACAACCGAATACCAAAATCACAAGCGACCCAACCCAACCACCAAACGACTACCCCCGAGGAACCCGCACACCCTCCAGAACACCAACCACAACCCCAACAGCCAAACAACAACCAGACAAAAACCGAAAAACATCACCAGCGAAACCCGCACCCGAATAACCCAGCACAGGAGCAAAAACATCCGAGTGATACGACACCTGCAGCGACACGAAACCAACGAAGAAACACACGAACATCGCACGCATATCAGCGCCCTCCCAACATGCCCACAACCTGCCGAACCGCGTAAGCCACAACGAAACAAACAGCGATACCAGAACCCAAAGCAGCGGCCTGCGCCTGCGTCATCGGAGGCAACCCAAGAAACGACTCCATGCAATCACCACCGACCGCGCAAAACGTTACAGAGATGGCATTGCTATTCGCGTCAAGACACACGAACCGTTCAACACCACCGGCATAGCCAGCAGGCGGAACCGTGTAAGAAGAACAAGCTTGAAGATCGCTCATGCCGCCACCTTCCGAGAATCCAACTGATACCAATCAGGCGCAGCAACCGGCGTCAGATCGATGTAACGCGTAATCACATGGACCGAAGCCATATTGCGAGGCGTCGCAATGTCGATACCAAATTCAAGCAAAGCCTTGCGATGACGATAAAACGTCCCATTCGACATCTCCCCCTTCAGGTCAGCACCGCGCAACCACGCATCCGCAGTGACACGAAACTTGAGCGGCACCTCTTCCAGCACAGCCAAATCAACACTGGTATCCACTCGCTTAAGCGGCTCGATCCGCTCATCGAACAACTTCACAACCTTTGCCATCGTCACGTCCCCGAGGAAATACAGGCCATGGTCCTGCAGCAAACGCCGCTTGAACTCCGCCTCGATCCGCACCAATCCAACATCCTTCGCGTACTCCAACACTTCGGCCGGGCAATGCTTGTTCCTCAACATCTCTACATGTTTGAGATAGGCCTTGAGGTACCACATCTTGTTACCCCAGGTGACCGTCTCATCCTTGTAGCTGCCCTTAGCGACTCGGGCGACTGAGACGTCAGCCAACGCACGAAGAAACTCACGCGCGCGGAGGTCCGAATAGGTCGCAAGATTCGTGGTGACGTCAATGCGTACCAGCCTTGCACCAGTCCACTCCCACCGACCTTTGACGTAGTTGTACAAATGTCGGCCAACAGTGAAAGGAGGAAGCCCCAACCGCTCCAACAGCGAATTGGCCTTCCGAACCGTTGCGGCAAAATCCAAGTTCCACAGGTTGTCAGGCCGACCAAGCCGGCCAACGTTGCCAGCAACACGAACACGAAAACCATCACAAGACACCAACACAACAGTGTCAAAAGACCCTTCATGACGATGGCTCTTAACCGAACGAAATTCTTCAGCCCCGTTCTCGTCATAGCCAGCGACAAAACCACTCGCCACGATGGGCAAACCACCTTCGGGGTGGACTTGGTAGATGTCGATCCAGTCGATGAATGCATGAGAGTGCATACCTCCCTCAACCCCCGTTGATCAGTGTGAAATTCTTCGAATTTCCCAAAATGGGAATGAACCGCGCGTGTTACTGGGTCCGCGCGGTTCGGGTGGCGGAGGGGGGCGCATCCCGCGCTCCCCCACCCCCACCCGCACGTCTACCAAGACGAGCCGAGTCCACCGAGGGCATATAGGAATTGGCGAAGCTGCCTTTCCCGCATGAGGTACCGACAGTCCAACCATGTGAGAAGACCAGCTCGAAGCTGGCGCCGCTCGCAGTAGCTGGGGAAGTCAGGACGTATCGCACGATCTAGGCAGGGCTGACAGGCACAGATCAATCGACGATGGCCGCGAGGCTCATCTCGGTCTTGTACTGCTTGCCATCGCGGCCCTGAAACGAACGACGATAGCCACCAAGCTGCACTTCCATGTCGACGGTCGCATCCGGCTGAGCCACACGACGCTTCGACGAAATTTCAACGAACTGCGGTGCGCTGTACTCATCCGGCGCTGGCAACGCGATGACGTGATAGAACACGCCCGAATCGGCCTGCTTGACCGAAATGCACTTGCCCACCACACGGGCAACGTTCGGGTGCGCCAACTGCGGACCCGGCTTGATGGATTGCACTGCTGCTGCTTCTGCCATTTCCTACCTCCAACAAAAAAAGGCGCCCAATGCGCCTTACCTGAACATCCGATCAATCGCCGCCTTACGACGTGCTTCGCGGCGCTGCTTTGCGCCCTCACCAATGATCTTTTCGTCGAGCCAATACGAAAAACGACTCCACCCAGAAGCAAGCCACATGGCAACACTGATACCCACCATCAACGTTCCAACCACCGCGGCAAACAGCAACGCCGCTTGCAGGAACACGACGTAGATCTCTACGAAGCACCACAGCCCGGGACTTGCACACTTGTCCATCGTTTACCCCCCTCGCGGGTTAACCGGTTATATTTCCGAAAACTCACAGCGAGTGAGTTTCTAACATCGCGTGAGTATTCTAACGGAGCGTTAGAAAGTCAAGTGGGAGATGCCATGCGCAGCGAAATCTATTTCGACCGACTAATCGAGAAAAAAGGCCTCAAGAACGACCTGGGCCTTGCGAAACACATGGGATGGTCCTCTGGCCGCATGAGCCAGTACCGGACGGGAAAGCGAATCATGGACAACGAAATGTGCGTCCAGATCGCCATGGAACTCGAGATGGAAAGCCCGCTGCCGATCATCATGGCAGCGGACATGGACCGCGCAGAACGCGCTGGCCAGAAATCACTCTGGGAAGTTTTTTCACCGAGGATGGCGGGTAGCGCAGCCGCCACCATCGCCCTGGCGGTCGGCGCAGGTGTCACAAATTTTGTGACACCTACTACCCTGCAAGCCTTTAACCACGCCATTGCAGCGGGCCAACGCTTTGCATTATGTTAAATTAAAGGTCGACCGGCATTCACCGGTCTCGCCTCACACTCCTTAAGCCTTCTTCAAAAACTCCGGCTTGAGCAGATAGCTCACACCATCAATCTTGCAGTCGATCGGATGGTCGCCTGCCACCAGCCGGATATTCTTGATCTTGGTGCCCGCCTT
>Ga0105240_10010718_pt1 | contig 12862 bp, 10 predicted proteins | sample KBSC54metaG_FD_80426 | JGI IMG/M metagenome (GOLD analysis project Ga0105240, IMG submission 80426) | Corn rhizosphere microbial communities from Kellogg Biological Station, Michigan, USA - KBS C5-4 metaG | ecosystem: Host-associated > Plants > Roots > Rhizosphere > Soil | place: Michigan, USA... | reverse complement strand
GTCCAACGTGGTCTCGAAGGCGCCGTTGGCGGATAGCAGGTAGATGTTCCCGGCGCTGTCGGCGCCAGGGCCGTCGCCCGCCATCCAGATCGACGGACCCGCATCGCTGTTGGGTGCGATATTGAGAACAGTCGTTTGTGTCAGCGTAGTCTGGTTGTAACCAATGACCCAGCCCGAGTAGGGGGGGCGGTCACAGTGCGAGGTCCAGCTCGTGTAGATGATACCGCGGGACAGTAGCAAAGCTGCACGCTCCGCGTATTGTCCGGGCTGAAAGGTTGCGGTTGTGCCGTTCGCAGACGGATAGTTCGCGGTGATTTCCACCGGCCCGTTGAAGAGCTCGGCTCCGGTCGTCACGTCCAGAGCATGAAGGCGCTGATGGTAGGCGGAGGATGCGTCCTTGGACATCGCCACCACATAAAGGGCACCGTGCGGCCCCGCGCTCCGGTCGATAACGGGGGTGGATGTAATCCCGATCTGGGGCGTGATCTGGCCGCAGCCGTGATTGTCACTCAGCGTCTCGCCCGAACCGAGCAAGGAGACCTGCCACACTGGCAGACCGCTATCCACATCGAAGGCATATACGGAATCCGCTTCGGTCGCGACGAATACGACGTTGTGGGTGCCGTTTCCGGTCGTCAGCCCCGAAAGATAGAGGGGCTGCGCGTCTACCTTGCCGTCCACGGGCAGATTGCGGAGCAACCCGAAGCTCGCCGAGTTGACGTTGGTCAGCGTCAAGACGCTCTCGGTCAGATTCTGTCCGGTGCGGCCAACATCATTCTTGAACGTCACCACATCGGTGGGGGCGGTCGGCGTGGTCACAGCCCCCGAGCTGCCGCTGGGAGGAGGTTGCGAGCCGTTGGTCGGATCGCCTGCGGCGACGGTCTTTTCACCACCACCGCCGCCGCAGCCGCCGAGAGCCAGAAGCGCCGCGCCCAGGACACCCAAAGGAGCTCGATATTGGAGCATGGCAGAGATCCCAACCGCCTGCACAGGCGGAGCCATTATCCCCGTGTAGCAAGCTCTGTGCCAATCCGGGTCTATTTTTTCACGGGGCTGTTGAAGTTGTAGACCAGATTCACGGTGGTGAGCTGATCGGTCGTCTTGGTGCCCACCGGAGGATTGCTGTTATAGCGGATGCCGTAGCCGACGCTGAGTGCCAACGATGCGTTCACATTCACGACCACGGCAAAATCATTGGCCACTGCGGTGTTTTGCCCGCCCGATTGCACCTGGAACTTGTCTGTCAGTTTGGTGGTTTGCGTGACCTGCTGCAGATATTCCAGGCCGGCGCTGACAACGCCGTCACTGGTGGATTCGCCGGGAACGCGGGCATACACGCGCCCGTCGGGCGTTTTGAACAACTCTTCCGACTGCAGACGGCGGTATCCCATGCCGAGGGTACCGGAGAGCTTGGTCGTGTCCGAATCGACGAACTTGTAGCCCAGCCCCGTGGCGAAGGTCACCTGGTATACGAAGCCGTCGAAACGATCATTCTCGCCGGCCACCGAGCCAAACACGAAGGCTTGCTTGCCGAAGTTGTAATCCGTCTGCCAGGCGCCCTCCAGGCGTTGCGCGGTCGCAAAGCTCACATTCCTCCCGTAAAGGAAACCTACATGGACTGTGTGCTTCCAGTCGTTGACGATGTCCATCGCATCGAGCTTCGCATTGGCCGAGGTGGTGTCAGCATTGCCGCGCGCTAAAACGAGGCCTGCCTCGCCCTTGCCGCTCCAACCCATCGGCGCTGTCACATTGTCGGCATAGGTCATGGAGGTGGCGAGCGCCATCGCAGCTCCAGCGGTGCACAGCGAGGGCAGCCGGGTCCTTCTCATCATCAACGGGTCTCCTGATCTGTATTGGTTGTTGTTCGCGCACGACGGTGCGCAAAAACGGTCGGCCCAGAACGTGGGCCCAGACGGGCCCCCCGGGGGGTGACCGGGGCGCGCCAAATTAGGGAGCCGTCAGTGAACGCCGGCTGAACGCCGCGTCAGGATTTGTCGCCGGCGCGTTTGAGATCTGAAAGAATTTCGTTGCCGGGCAGGTTCGCGGCCGACTCCATCGACCGCATGCCGCGCGGGCTTTTGATGACGAGCCTGGGTGGAACCGAAAACGATTCATCACGACGGGATTCGGTCACCGTCGTCTGAACAATCGTCCATGATCGGGGCAAGAGATGTTTACGGGCGATGGCCACCCAGTCGCTCGGGTCCGACTGGTCGAGTGAATCGTCAGTAGTCGTCCAACGGTGCACGAATCGCGCGCGCGCCTCGAGTTGTCTCTTCAGACTTGCCGCGTAGGTCTCGTCCGTGCCGAGTGTTGCTTCCGCGGCTTTGTCCGCGCTCATGACCAACTCATCCATGCAGCTTGGCGATAGAGGCGCCGTGACGCCCAGATCGCGTAACTGCTCGCGCAGCCAGCGCGAGCCACGGCTGCGCGTGGGGAAAAGCAAGCGGGGCAATGAGTCTATGAGGGACATGGCGTTAGGTTATGCAGCGTATAATGCATCTTCGCGGCATTTTATGACACTGCACGTGATTGGCGTCACATCCACGTGAGGCAGCAGAGTCGGGGTGGCCCTGCCGTCGGGACTGTTGAGCCAACCAGTGTCGCTGTTGTTATGCAGCGGCCACCTGCCGGAGCACCTCAGGCAGGGGCACCGCTTTAGTAGGCCGCTGTCATCTGGCCACGCACGTGCCCGGGCTTTTCCAACTCGCTCACCAGCGCATCCGCGTAGTCTTCGGCGCTGATCCGACTCTGGCCTTTGTCATCTGTCAGCAACACAGTCGTGCCGAGGCGATATTTGCCCGTGTGCGTGCCAGGCGAGATCGACATCGGCGGGCTGAAGAAGGTCCAATCGATATCGGTCGTCTGCAAGGTATCGAGAACACCCCGCATCGCGAGTGCTTCCGCTTGGTAGTTCTGGGGCAGCGTGTCGACCACGCGTCGGCCGTCAGTCAAGTTCAAACTCCCGGCCCCGCCGACGACCACCAGACGTTTGTGTGTAGCGCGCGCGGTCGCGATTGCTGCGTTGGCAACGGCCATTGCTTGCGGCACCGGATCGCCGCCTCCTCTCGGGCTCGTGGCGAGGACGATGACATCTGCGTGCTTGGCTTCGTCCGCGAACGCTTTCGCGTCCGTTGCATCCAATTTCACCGGCTCGATGTTGGGTCCGCTCGCGATTTTCTCCGGGTGGCGCGCCGCTGCGAGCACGTGGTGACCGCGGGAGGTTGCCTCCTTCAGGATGCGCGAGCCGATCATGCCGCTCGCACCTATGAGCAGAATCGTGGGCGGCTTGTGCTCAGGTTTTCCGGTCGTCGGCGTCTGCGCTGCGGCTGTTTGAGCCGCGATGACGACCGTTGCAAACAACGTGAGCAGAATTCCGCTTCGCATGATTCCCCAACTTCGGTGTTCGAACTACGCTGCAGCGCTAGGTGACGAGAGATCATACAAGGGTTAGGGTGATCTCGCGGCGTAATCGTTTCCTGGCACTGATGTTGGCACACGCAGAGATAACGCCGCCTTTGTGGGGACAATGCCGGACCGGGTGACCGATCCGGCATTGTCTTTTTCAGGAACCGTCTGCAGCAGCTTCGCTGTAAACGCCGCCAGGGCCCCCCGCCCACGAAAGTGGGGCCCTCATGTGCCCCGGAACGCGACAAACCGACGCCGAATGCGCACAATAGCTGCGCAGTTGTTCCAGAAAGACTCAACGCCTATGACGCCACCGTTGTCTCGGTCCGTGACCATCCAGGAGGTTGCCGACCTCGCCGCGGTGTCCGCCAAAACTGTCTCGCGCGTTATCAATAACGAGCCCGGGGTTCACGTCGATACGCGCAACCGGATCCTCAAGGCCATCGAGCAGCTCGACTATCAGCCGAACGTCAATGCTCGCGGACTGGCCGGCGATCGTTCTTTCCTGATCGGCCTTTTCTGTGACAAGCCGGGCGACTATCTGAGCGAATTCCAGGCGGGGGCTGTGCAGCGCTGCCGGGAGTCCGATTTCCACCTCATGGTGGAGCCCTGGGATGGGGACAGCGCCGAAGTCGGCCGGCAGGTGAACACCTTGCTGCGCCAGCTACGCCTGGAAGGGGTCATTCTGCTGCCGCCGCTGAGCGATCATCCCATCATCCTGGAGAAGTTGACCGAGAAAGCGATTCCGACGGTCCGCGTCGCTCCCCGGGTGAAACCCACCGACTCTCCGTGGGTCGGCATCGACGACTACGCCGCAGCGCGCTGCATTACCCGTCATCTGCTGGAGCTAGGGCATCGTCGAATAGGCTTTGTTCTGGGGCGGCCGGGACATGGCGCCACCGATGAGCGCTCGCGCGGTTTTCGGGAGGAGATGCAAGCGTGGAGCGTCCCCGTCGACGAAGGTCTGGTGAAGGCTGGCAACTTCCTGTTTGCGGATGGTCTGGCCTGTGGCGAGCAGCTGCTGCGCGTGCAGCCGCCGCCGACCGCCATCTTCGCCAGCAATGACGACACGGCCGCGGCGGTCATTTCCGTCGCGCACCGCATGGGCTTGGTACTCCCGGACGAACTGTCCGTCGCGGGGTTCGACGATGCCTCGATCGCCACGATGATCTGGCCCGAGCTGACCACCATCCGGCAGCCGGTCGCTGCGCTCGCGCGCGCGGCGGCGGATCTGATCATCGAGTATTCACCCCGGCGCCGCGGCTGGCCTCAGCCCGTACCCCATCGGTTGCTGGAGTTCGAGCTGATAGTCCGCTGCTCGACTCGCCCACCCAAGGAGCCCGTCCTCAAAGCATCGGACAAGTAGGCGACCTGCCACCAGCGCGGCAGGAGCCGCCGCACTTCGGGCTGCGCGAAGCGCTCGTCCATGAGATAGACCGCTCCCTGATCTTCGGTCGTACGGATCACACGCCCGGCGGCCTGCACGACCTTCTGCAAGCCGGGATAGAGATACGTGTAGGCATATCCGGCGCCGAACCGGAGCTCCATCCTGCGTTGCATCTCCTCGTTGACGGGGCTGACTTGCGGCAATCCCAAGGTCGCGATGAATGCGCCGATCAGGCGCGTTCCCGGCAGATCGATCCCCTCGCCAAAAGCCCCACCCAACACCGCAAAACCAACGCCACGCCCGCCCGGCGAGAAGCGGCGCAAAAAGCTGTCTCGCTCGGGCTCCGACATGCCCCGTTCCTGACACCAGATCGGAACTTCCGGATGGCACTGCGCGAAGCGGCTGGCTACTTGCTGCAGATAATCGAAGCTGCTGAAGAAGGCCAGGTAGTTGCCCGGGTGCGAGGCACAGCGCGTTGCAATCAGGTGTGTGATCGGGTCCACGGAGGCGGCTCTGTCACGCCAACGAGTGGAGATCGCGCGCGCGATGTGCACGCTGAGCTGTTCCGCCGTGAAAGGGGACTGCACATCGATACGCCGGCTGTCGGCGGGCAAGCCGAGCATGTCGAGATGAAATTCCGGCGGGCTCAAGGTGGCTGAAAACAATACCGCGGCGTGGGCGGATGTCCAGCGTGGTGTGAGGAAGCGGCGCGGTATGACGTTGCGCAGACACAGCGTGCTGATTTGCGCTGCGGCGGCTTCCTGCGTGACATCGAACAGGGTGTCGCTCTCGAGAACGGTGGCAAGTGAGCAGAATTGCAGGGCCTCGAAGTAGAAGTCCTCGATTTCGGGGGCGAGCAGGCCGGGCTGCTCGGCGAGCAACTCTGTCACCGTCGCGATCATCCGTTCCAGCGCACCCAAGAGTCCTTCCGGCACTTCGTCATAGACTCGATAGGGCTCGGTCTGGCTTCCCAACAGGGCATCCCAGGCTCGAGCGACTCGATCGAGGGTGGCCTTCAGCGCCATGGGCGCGGCAAACTGCACGGCATCGAGCTTGGCGCGCTCGAGTGAGGCCGTGTACATCTTGCGTGCCCGCTCGATCAGGTTATGCGCTTCGTCGACGAGAAGGCACACCTTCCATTGGTTGGTGCCCGTGAGCGTGTGCAGCGGGGCGACGGCGTCGAAATAGTAGTTGTAGTCGCCGATGACCACGTCACACCAGCGCATGAGCTCCTGCCCGAGATAGTAGGGACAGACATGGTGTGTGGCAGCGACCTCGCGGACTGTGGAGTGGTCGAGGAAGCCACGTTCAACGGCGGCGGCGCGCGCCGCGGGCAGCCGGTCATAAAAACCGCGTGCCAGTGGGCAAGAGTCGCCAGCGCACTCCTTGTCAGGATGCTCACAGGCTTTGTCGCGCGCCACGAGCTCGAGAACGCGCAGTGGGTTCCCCGGAGAGCTGCAATTGATATGGGTGAGGGCGTCGAGTGCCAGCCGGCGTCCGGGGGTCTTGGCGGACAGATAGAACAGACGGTCGAGCCCGGTACTCGGCATGGCTTTCAACGCCGGGAAAACGGTGCCGATCGTCTTGCCTATGCCCGTCGGCGCTTGTGCGAGCAATGCGCCGCCACGCCGGATGGTCTTGTAGACGGCCTCGGCGAGGTCACGCTGGCCGGCGTGAAAGCTCGGAAACGGGAAGCGTAAAGTTTCGAGTGCCGCGTTCCGCGCAATGCGGTGGGCGGTCTCCTGCCGTGCCCAGCCGATAAACCGCTCGCACTGGGCAACGAAGTCGCCCTCCAATGCGGTCGCGCTGTACTGCTCCAGCAGACTGGTCTCTGTTTCGGTGGCGATGTTGAAATAAACCAGGGCAAGTTTGATTTCCCGCAGCCCCCGTTGGCGGCACAGGAGCGCGCCGTACATGCGCAGCTGCGCCCAATGCAAGGCTCGCTGGTTTTCGGGCATGCGCTCCAGCCGGCCACGATAGGTCTTGAATTCCTCCAGTTGGTTGCTCGCGCCGTCATAACCATCCGCCCGGCCGCGCACGTGCAGCTCGCCGTGTTCCGCCTCCAGCACGATTTCCTTTTCATAGCCGGCGCGCCGCCGCGCAACCAGGAGAGCATGCCCTTCAATACCCTCCTGTGCGGTCGGCGCGGGTGTGAAACGCCGGTCGAGATCGCCGCGCCGCGCGGTGAACTCGCACAGCGCGCGTACCGAGATGGTATAGCTCACTGCCAGGCCACTTTGCAGACGCAAACCGGAATTTCTTGCGATACACAGAAGCTCAGCCAGCGAGTCTGGTTGTCCTGCAGCCGATCACCCGGACCTTTGACCTCGATGAGCCGGTAACGCTGTTGGTCGGGCCACAGTTGGATGAGGTCCGGCAAGCCGCTGCGGTTGGCGCGCAGGTCGTCCAGCAGCCGGCGGAAAATCCGTTGCAAGTGGGTCGCGGGTATGCAGTCGAGGGCCAGCTCGAGAGCGGCGCGCGTCAGCCCGTTCCAGGCCACGAAGGGAGTTTGCAGGCCCTCCTTGCGCTCGAACGTTGCCAGGATCGCGGCGCGATAGGTGCCGTTTTCGAGCCGCTCGAAGCAGGCGGAGAATTGCGCGGCGCGCCGCTCGAAGAACCCGGCGTCCAACAGGTCCGCGGGGGCCGAGTGAAAGGGATGGAAGAAGGCGCCGGGAAGGGGAGCAAAAATGGCATCCCAACACAACAAACCGAACAGGGCATTGAGCAGGGTGTTCTCGACATAGAGCACCGGGGCTGCGGGTGTGCCGAGGTGCTCGCTCACCGCCACCTCCACGCGCCGCGGAGGATCGGGATAAGGAAGCTGCAGCTCCAAAGTGTCCCAACTGCGGTGATCGCGGTGCCGTTGTGAGTGGCAATCCCGCACACCGAGCTTGCGGTTCAGGCGGCGCAGAATACGTGCCGAGAGTTGTGTCTCTCGCTCGTTTGCGGGCTGCTGCCGCACGCGATCGAGAAGCGCCGCGGCCTCGTCCAGGCGCTCGAGCTTCTCCAGAACCCGGACAGTGCGGATACGGGCCTCGGGATGAGTACAGTCCGAATAGACCGCCAGCGCGTGCGGCAATTCATGGGCCTTCTCGTAGAGCTGCCCGATGACAAACAGGAGCTTGGCGCGCTTGGCGTCGATCCAGGCACCCGTTCCGTCCTCGCCGAGAACCGGTGGCACGGCGGCGAGCACTTCTTCGAGCGGAGCTTCAGCGTGCAGCAGCTCGCGGCAACGGTAGATGGCGTAGAAGTGGTCGATCTGCCGCCGTGTTCGAAAGGCCCGCGCCGATTCCTCGAGGCTGACGCTCTCGTAACGAAAGATGCCGAGGTCCGCGAGCACGAATTCCGACCAGGTCTGATGGAAATTGCCAAAGAACATCAGCTTCAGGCGCGCGCACAGCGGCGCGATGCGCACCTGGAAAATCTCATCGGGAGCTTCCGGCCACCAGGCTCGCAGGGGTCGGGTCTGGGTCGCCAACTCGCCGGCACATTCGAGCAGCTCTGCCTTGCGCATCGAGCCTGCTTTACCTTTCAGGCCGAGCACCCTGCAGATCTCGGCCTTGCGCAGCAGCCGCCAGAGGGCCGGGAAGTCGACCGCGGGCATTGGATCGACCCACCCCGACTCGATCAGAGGATGCGCCGCCTGCCTCGGGCAGCCGATTTCCGTGTAGCTCAGCTTGCTCGTGCGGAACAGGTCGCCCTGGCGCATGACCATGCGGACCATGAGCGCCGCGGAGCCCAGCGGCATGAGGGCGAAGTCGCTGATGAAGCGCTGCTCTTCTGCGGACAAGAGGTCATGGTAGCGGCTACGGAGCCACTCCAGGGCCACCGTGAAGTTTTCGAGGTAGTAAAAAGGGCGCGGGTGCGCGTTCACATCGACATTGTTCAAGACGGAAGGGTGCCGCGTCCATCCAGCACGATCGAGTGGCCCATACTGTATAGATCCCCGTTCGGCCGCACACTCAGGACGCTGCTGGTTGCTTGGCAAACGGATTGATAACCGGGACACCGAAGCGTTTGAAATCATCCACATTGCGAGTGACTACACTCATGCCACGTACCAGAGCCGTAGCAGCAATCAAGGCATCTTCGAGATGATGATCAGGTTGACGGTGCAGCAGTTGCGCCCAGCGACGGAAGACGTGCGCGTCCACAGGAATGATGTTGTATGTGTCCGCGATGCTGTCTAGCCATGTCTCGATCTCGTGGGCCTTTTGGGCATCCTGCTCGCGGGTGATTTCGATACCGGCCTGGATCTCACCGATGGTTACGGCAGATAAATGCAACGTTTCTTCCAAGGCGTTTTGTACCCATACCACTACGCCCTGATGGGGCTTCGGTTTGCGCAGCTCGGAAACAACGTTCGTGTCCAGCAAGTACACGGCTAACCAATCGGTTTGGGTGTGCGACGCTGACGTCGGCCTCGCGCTGGAATATTCAGATCGCCGCGCGGCCCGGGTGCAAGCAGCAAGGATTTCAGGCTAGGGCGCGCGCGTTCTCGCAAGTCGTGCCACTCGCTCATCGGCAGAAGAACCGCTGCCTCGACCCCGCGCAATGTCACAATCTGAGGTCCCTCAGTAAGGCTCGCTTTCAGGAACTCGCTGAAACGGGCTTTCGCGTCCTGCACCTGCCATACCTTCTTCGTTGCCATAAGTTCCTCGATAACTAGTCAGAAGTCTAGTCAGAAGCGGGAGGCCGATCAAGCCGACTTTCGAAGCAGGGTTGCCATTAGCGTGACCTGTGCTATCTAAACAACTGAATTTGAAGCAGTTTTTCGGCAGGGGACACGACTCGAACTGGCGAGGGTTTGGTTCTTGGCCAATAAGGGCAAGCGGCCTCAGCGTTCTGGCGTGGGTACTACGGGCAGGCTTCGATGGCCTGCCTTATCTACGGCCCGCACGGCGAAGACGACGTTGTCCTTCGAAATCTGAAGCGTCTTGGTCGTCGTGTCGCCGACGTTTTGCACGTGCTCCCAGGTGGGTGCGGTCGTGGCGCGCCAGATGACCTCGTAGCTACTCGCGCCCGGCGAGGGTCGCCACTTTAACGTCGAGTCGTTGTCCAGTTTGGCGGCAACCAGTTTCACGTCGGCTGGTGGAGCTGGCGCCGCGGCGAGAGCCGCGAGCGTGAGCGCGTTCAGGCGGCCGACGCGCGCGACGTAGTCGAAGTTCACGAACTTGAGCAAGTCGCCGTACTCGATGCCATTTTCGGTACGGACGGTCTGATGCTGGTGATTGAAGTTCTCGCGGTACTCGGTGAAGCGCACGGCCGCGTACCCCTGTGCGTTGAATGCCGAGTGGTCGCCGCCGCGCAGGTAACGGTCCGGGCGGAAGATGAGCATCGGCTCGATCCCCGGGGAATATGCGCGGCCCACCTCCAGGATGTACCGCGCCACCTCGCGGGAAGGGGAGTCATTCTCTCCCCCGATAGCGCGGACCTGCTGCAGTCCCTTTTCGTCGGCTGCGACGGGAAGGCCTTCGGAGAAAACGCGCACCACGCGTGGATCCTGCCCGGGACTACGGTCGCCGCCGACGATGTCATCATCCAATGCCGCTTCGATGTTCCAACCGGCCTGGCGCGCCATTTGCGCGAAGTGTTTCGCTCCGTTGAGCCCTTGCTCTTCACCGGCGACGGTGAGAAAGACAACCGTGGCCCGCAGTTTCAACTTGCTGAGCGCCCGTGCGCTCTCCAAGCTGACTGCCGTGCCGCTGGCATCATCGTTTGCGCCCGGGGCGTCGTCGGTGATGTCGAGGTTCTCGCTGTTACGCGAGTCATAGTGGCCGGTCACGAGCACGATGCGCTTTGCATTCTCGGGGTCCGAGCCCTTCAAGATCGCGTAGACGTTGGTCAGGGGTGTTGGTTTGGGAACGCGGTCGGCAGGCTCCTGCACGAACGAGTCGGTTTTCACCTCCAGGCAGCCGCCACATTCTTTCGAGTAGCGCTCGAGCTCGGACTCGAGCCACTCGCGGGCGGCGCCGACGCCGCGGCCCGCTTTGATGGCGGCGGGGTCCTGTGCCGAGAGCGTCGAGCGTGTTCCGAAGCTGACGAGCTTTTCGATATCCGCTTGCACCCGCGCGGCCGAAATTTCTTTGACCGCGGCCGCGATAGCCGGATCGGGTGTCTGCGTGACCTTTTCAGCCGCTCCGGCCCAGACGGCCGCGGCTCCGAAGGCCACTGCCGTGGTGAGCAACTGCCGCGCAATGATACGACTCATGACTGTGTCACGAAATCCACGAAGCCCTGCATGAATTGCTCGAGACGCTCGCGGGTCGAGGCATCTTGCAAGGTTCCTGCCGCATCGAACACTGTAGCGGCGCGCGGTATCATCAACCGGCCGCCGAACCAAGCGCGGGTTCCCAGGGTGCGCAGCACCGGCAGCCACGCGGCCTGACTCAAAGTGGTTCCGAAGTTTCCCGGCGAAGCGCCCATCAATGCGAACGGCCTGTCGGTAAACACGCGCTTGACGTCCGCGGGAGGGCGGGAAAGCCAATCGATGGCGTTCTTGAATACCCCCGGAATTCCATTGTTGTATTCCGGGGTGACCAACAGGACACCATCCGAGGCGGCGATCTGCTCCTTCAGATCGGCGACCGCCTGCGGGATGCCGGTGGCCTCGACATCGCCATCATAGAGCGGGATGCCATGGAGAGTCTTGACGACGAGCTCGGAGCCGCTGGGCAGCACTTGCGCAGCGGCCCGCAACAAGGCGGTGTTGTAGGAGCCGCGCCGCAAGCTGCCGGAAAGACCGATCAATTTCGCCATGATGCCTCCCTCGGGCCGGCTAGCTGCTGGTCAGCGTTGCGGCCGGGATTGCCGCCGCTTGTGCGCTGTGCCCGAGAATGTTGACCGCAGTCTTGTACAAGCGGGCGCGCAGATCGAAACGATCGCTGGCGCGGGTTACGTAGCGGACTGCAATTTCCACGCCGCCGACCGCGGGGCGTATGCTGAGGCCGGGCGTCGCCGAGATTTGCGGACCGCGCCGGGTCTGCGCGGTGGTCTTCCACTCGTGCTCCGCCTGCTGGCCGCTGTCGCGGGTTGCCTTGACCACCTCATCATACAGGGTATCGGCTATCGGAGTCGGATCGCGCTCGTAAGGCACCAACACCAACACTTCGTCCCAGAGCCACTGTCCCGAAGTCGAGAAATTGAAATAGTGGCCGCTGATGGCAAAGCCGTTGGAAAAGGTCACGCGCCGTCCGGTTGGATGGCCGGCGTCGGTCCAGTTGCCGGTCTCCAGCAACACGGTGTGGAACATTCCCAGCTCGATGACTTCGCCGCCCACGCCATTGATCTCGACCCAATCCCCCAGGCGCATGCCGTTCTTGCCCATGAGCACCAGCCAGCCCAGGAAGGCCACGATGAAGTCCTTCAATGCCACCGTGAGGCCGGCACCGACGATGCCCAACATAGTCCCCAGCTGGGTTGGCATACCGATGAGCACCAACAGAATCACCACGACGCCCAGGATCTGCAGGACCATCCGCGCGAGGCTGCGTAGTGTCTCCACTTGCCGCCGGTCGAGCTTCATGCGGCCGACCAGCCGCTCGAGCCATTGGTCGATGAACAGCAGCAGCAACAGGACGATAATCACCGTGAGCACGCTCGTCAGGCCGGAGTGCAGGACTGCCGTGGCTTGCGAGGCGACCACGTCTTCCCACTTGCCGTAGATTTCCGCGAGCTGTTTGCGGTCGGCGATGCGTTGGTCGAGGGAGGTCAGGAGCTTCTGGTCCGCGGCGCGCGAACGGGTGGTGGCGAGGAGGGAAGTCGTGGAGGTTGGCGGCGGCGGGTTGGTCGCATCGGCTGGTATGGCAGCCGCGGAGGTGTCCGCTGGCTGTAGCGCGGTGCCGTGCGCCGGCTGCGGTGCGGTGCTGTGCGTCGGTTGCGCGGGCGCGCCGGGCGCTGCTGTCGGCCCTGCATCGCTAGGGGCTGCATGGTTGGCGCTCTTGCCCGCCAGCTGTGCTGCCAACTCCTGACGTTGTTGACTCAATATCGTCGCGGTGGTCACGGCTGCCGCCGCGGCGTGTTGCAGAAAACGCTGTTTCTTGCGCACCGCCAGCCATTGCCGGAACT
>Ga0105240_10010717_pt1 | contig 12862 bp, 10 predicted proteins | sample KBSC54metaG_FD_80426 | JGI IMG/M metagenome (GOLD analysis project Ga0105240, IMG submission 80426) | Corn rhizosphere microbial communities from Kellogg Biological Station, Michigan, USA - KBS C5-4 metaG | ecosystem: Host-associated > Plants > Roots > Rhizosphere > Soil | place: Michigan, USA... | reverse complement strand
GACGAGGACGAGGCGCGCGACATCCTGCGCGAGAGCCCCGGCCTGATCGTCATCGATAAGCGCGACGACACCGGCTACATGACGCCCAAGGAGGCCCAGGGCGAGTTCCCGGTCTTCGTCAGCCGCATCCGCAACGACCCGACCGTCGCGCACGGGCTGAACCTGTGGGTGGTGGCCGACAACCTGCGAAAAGGCGCCGCGCTCAACGCCGTGCAGATCGCCGAGCTGCTCCACGAGCGCGGCCTGATCCGCCAGAAGGCCCTCGCCTGACGCCATGACCTCGTCCGCGCCGGGCGGCGAGTCCCGCCCTCCGGCCGGAAGCGGCCCGGCCCTGAGCGCGGCGCTCGCCTGCTACCTCATCTGGGGGATCGTGCCCCTGGTGTTCCAGGCCATGGGACACCTGGGCGTCTCCTCCTGGGAGATCCTCGCCAACCGCACCGTCTGGGCGGTTCCGGTGGCGCTGGCCTTCGTGCTGATGGCGCGCCAGGGGGCCGAGGTGATGGCCCTGCTGCGCACCCCCAGGACGCTGGCCTGGCTGGGTCTCTCCTCGGTGCTGATCGCCGCCAACTGGTCGATCTACATCTGGGCGGTGAACTCCGGCCGGGTGCTGGAGACCGCGCTCGGCTACTACATCACCCCGCTGATCGGCATGGCCGCCGGCGCGCTCATGTTCCACGAGCGCATCGGGCGGCTGGGGGTCCTGGCCATCGGGCTGGCGGCGCTCGGCGTGACGGTGCAGGCGCTCGCGGTCGGCGGCCTGCCGGTGGTCTCCCTGGCGCTCGCCGTCAGCTTCGGGGGCTACGGGATCGTCCGCAAGCGGGTGGCCGCCTCGGCCCAGGCCGGCCTGCTGATCGAGTGCCTGCTGCTGGCGGGGTTCGGCCTGGCCTATGTGGCCTGGCTGCAGGCGACCGGCTTAGGCCACCTGGGCGCGAACTGGCCGGCCACCGCCTGGCTGCTCTCCTGCGGCCCGTTCACGGCCGTCCCGCTGGTGCTGTTCTCCTGGGCCGCGCGGCGCATCCCGCTGTCGTCGCTGGCTTTCCTGCAGTTCATCGGCCCGACCACCGGCTTCATCATCGGGGTCGCCCAGGGCGAGGCCTTCACGCCGCTCAGGGCGCTGTCCTTCATCTTCATCTGGGGCGGGGCGGCCGTCTTCGCCTATGGCGCCTGGCGCCAATCGCGCCGCGTGGCTCAGGCCCTGGCGCAGGTCTGAGGCCTCGGCTCGCCGGCTTGCGCGCACCCTCGGCGCAACCCATCTGACGACCGGCTCGCGACGGGTCGGTCAGGTCGCGCGCGCGTAAGGTCATCGCCATGAAGGTGTTCATCGTTCACGCCCATCCAGAGCCGCGGAGCTTCAACGGCGCGATGACCGAAATCGCGATTGAGGCCCTGCGCGGAGCCGGGCACGAGGTCGTCGTCTCGGACCTCTGGGCCATGGACTTCGATCCGGTGTCGGGCCGGCGCAATTTCACCACCGTCCAGAACCCCGACGTCTTCCGTCAGCAGGCCGAGGAGGCGCACGCCGCGGCCCACGACGGGTTCGCGTCCGACATCCAGGCCGAGATGGACAAGCTCTTCTGGTGCGACGTCCTGATCCTGCAATTTCCGCTCTGGTGGTTCGGTCTGCCGGCGATCCTGAAGGGCTGGGTGGATCGGGTGTTCGCCTCGGGCGGCCGCATCTATGGCGGCGGGAAGTGGTACGACCGCGGGGTGTTCGCGGGTAAGCGGGCCATGTGCGCGCTCACCATTGGCGGCCCCGAGACCATGTACGCCGAGGACGGGCTGAACGGCGCGCTCGGTGCGATCCTGTTTCCGATCCATCACGGCATGCTTTACTTCACGGGCTTCTCGGTGATCGAGCCGTTCCAGGTGCATGCGCCGGCGCGGATGGACGACGCGGCGAGAACGGCCGCGCTCGCCGCCTATCGCGAGCGGATCCTCGGCTTGGCCACGGCCCCGACGATCAGCTACCCGCCTCTGGCGGCCTATGACGAGGCCTACCGGTTGAAAGGCTTGTCCGGGGAATAAACCCGATCCGGCCGCGGTCTAGTCAGCGCCCTTCGCGACGGATCCAGGCTCCCTCATGACAACCACCCTCGCCCGCCATGCGACGGCGCCTTCGATCGCCATGCGGCGCCCGCCGTTCGACGCCGTCACCATCGGCCTGCACTGGACGACGGTGCTGCTGGTCGCGGGCCTGTTCGTCCTGGGATTGTCGATGGGGCTGGCGGCCGACGCCCGGACCGCGGGCCTGCTGCTGACCGCGCACCGCTCGCTGGGCGTCACCGTCTGGGGCCTGACCCTGGGGCGCGCCGTCTGGCGGCGCACCGGCGCCTATCTGCCGCCCTTCCCGCCCGCCATGCCGCCGGTGCAGCGGCTGGCCGCGCGCCTCAACGAATACGGCCTCTACGCCCTCCTGCTGACCCAGCCGGTCACGGGGGTGCTGCAGAGCGTCTATCGCGGCAAGCCCTTCGCCCTGTTTCTCTGGCAGGTTCCGGCTCTCGTCAGCCGCGACAAGGCGATGGTCCGCCTGTTCCACGAGGTCCACGAGTGGGGCGCCTGGGCGTTCGCCGCCGTGATCGGCCTGCACGCCGCGGCGGCCCTCTTCCATGCCTTCGTGCTGCGCGACGGGGTGTTCGAGAGCATGGCGCCGATCCGCCGTCCGCGACCGTAGCGGACACCGCGAGCCGCGGGCCTTCATCAAGCCTTCGCAATCGAGCCGCACACCAGGGCGTTCGCCGACCCAAGTTGCGCAATGGCCGCGCTACGCCCAAGGTTGGCGCGAAGATCGCAGGTCCAAGGCTGGAGCTCCGCATGCGCCCCTTTCGTCCGTTGCTGTTGGCGTGCCTCGCCGCAGGACTCGGGATCGCCACCCTGGGAGCCACGCCGGCGCCCAAGCCGCGCCCGATCGGCGAAGCCACCCAGGCCCTGCCGGGCCCGACGCCGGGCGGCGGCTTCGACCTGCCCAACGGCTGGCGGATCACCCCGGCCGGCAAGCCGATCGCCGAGCTCGGCGACCTGGTGCTGAAGATGGTCCGCTCGCCGGACGGCAAGGTGATCGTGGCCGGCCACGGCGGCTACCTGCCGCATGGGCTGAGCGTCATCGACGCCAAGACCCACAGGCTGGTCCAGGAGGTCCCGCTGAAGACCGCCTGGCTGGGCCTCTCCTGGTCGGGCGACGGCCACACCCTCTATGTCTCCGGCGGCAATGCCAACGGCGAGAAGAAGATCGAGGCCTCGCTGGCGCCGATCTATGCGCTCGCCTACGCCAATGGCCGGCTGGATCCCAAGCCCAAGGCGGAGTTTCGCGACACCCTGCCGACCGACCAGACCTGGTGGTCGGGGGTGCTGGCCGATCCCAGGCGCGGGGTGGTCTGGGCGGCCAACCGCGGGACCTCGATGGAGGCCACCGACGTGGTGCAGTTCGACGCCAAATCGGGCGCGATCAAGGGCCGGGTGCGGGTCGGCGTCAGCCCCTATGAGCTCGCCCTCACCGCGGACGGCAGGCGGCTCTTCGTCTCCAACTGGGGCGACAGGTCGGTGAGCGTCGTCGACGCCGCCAGCCTGAAGGTCGTCAAGACCATCCCGGTGGGCTTCAACCCCAACGACATGGCGCTCAGCGCCGACGGGCGGCTGTTCGTCGCCTGCTCCAACGAGAACACCGTCTATGTGATCGACACCCGCACGCTGGAGGTGCTGGAGACCGTCTCCATCTCGCTCTATCCGAAGGCGCCGCTGGGTTCGACGCCCAACGCCCTGGCGCTCGACGCCCGCCGCAAGCTGCTGTTCGTGGCGAACGCCGACAACAACGACATCGCCGTGGTCGACATCCACGCACGCGAGCACAGCAGCGTCGAGGGCTTCATCCCGGCCGGCTGGTACCCCTCGGCGCTGGCGCTCGGCGAGGCTGGCCAGGCGCTCTACATCGGCTCCAGCAAGGGCGAGTCGGGGCATCCGACGCTGAAGGGCCCCACCAGCCCGCTGGCCTCGAAGTACAACGGCGACGAGACGATCAAGACCCTGCAGACATCCAGCGTCGAGCGCCTGGCGCTGGCGGACCTGAAGCCGCGGCTGGCCGGCTGGACGAAGCAGGTGCTCGCCAACACCCCCTACAACGACGGCCTGCTGAAGGCCGCGCGGCCGTCGGCCAGCGCCTCGATCCTGCCCAGCCGCGTGGGCCAGGGCTCGCCGATCAAGCACGTCATCTACATCATCAAGGAGAACCGCACCTACGATCAGGTCTACGGCGACCTGGCCCACACCAACGGCGACCCGCGGCTGGCGATCTTCGGCCGCCAGATCACGCCCAACCAGCACGCCATGGCCGAGCAGTTCGCGGCCTTCGACAACTGCTACGCCGACGGGGACGTGAGCAAGGACGGCCACTCCTGGGCCAACGCCGCCTACGCCACCGACCAGAACGAGAAGTCCTGGCCCACCGAATACGGCGGCCACAGCCAGCCGGTCTGGCGCTCGATGGCCTACATGCCGTCCGGCGGCTACCTCTGGGACGCCGCCCGCCGCAAGGGGCTGACCTACCGCAGCTATGGCGAATATGCGACGCGGGCCTCGACGGGCGAGCCGATGCTGCAGATCTCCGGCGCCAACGGCCTCGTCGGCCACGTGTCGCCCAACTACCTGCAGAACCGGGTGCGCGACACCGAGAACGCCAAGGTCTTCCTGGACGAGTTCGCGGGATACGAGGCCAACTTCGACTCCAAGGACCCGGACAAGCGCCTGCCCAACTACGTCGTCATGTCGATGCAGGAGAACCACACCCACGGGACCGACCCGAAGTCCTTCAGCCCGCGCGCCATGGTCGCCAACCAGGACTATGCGCTGGGCCAGATGCTCGAGCGGCTGACCCACAGCCGCTACTGGCCGCAGATGGCGGTGTTCATCATGGAGGACGACGCCCAGGACGGTCCCGACCACGTGGATGCGCGCCGCACCGCCTGCCTGGTGATCAGTCCCTACGTCAAGCGCGGGATCGTCGATTCGACGCTCTACACGACCAGCTCGATGGTGCGCTCCATCGAGCTCCTGCTCGGCATGCCGCCGCTCAGCCAGTACGACGCCGCCGCGACGCCGTTCTACGCGGCCTTCGGCGTGACGGCCGACCTGACGCCGTTCAAGGGCCTGCCCGCCCAGTACGACGTCAACGAGATGAACTCGCCCAAGGCCTATGGCGCACGGGAGAGCGCGAAGATGAACTTCGCCGAGGCCGACGAGGCGCCGATGCACCGGCTGAACGAGATCATCTGGAAGAGCGTCAGGGGCGCGGCCTCGCCGATGCCGCCGCCGGTGCACCGCTATCGCGCGGTGGCGGGGCCGGAGGCGGGCGGCAGGGACTAGGGCGGCGAGTCGCGGTGGCGCTGCACGCCATCTCACCTCCCCAGCGCAGCGGCGGGAGGGGGAGGTAGGCTAGAGACTCGCGTAGGCCGCTTCGATCAGCCGGCGCGGGCGGCGGTCGCCCAGGAGGTCGGTGGACTGCTTGTTCATGACATAGGCCCCGGCGAGCCTGCGCTCGGGGTCGGCGAAGGCGCAGGAGCCGCCCCAGCCGGCGTGGCCGAAGGTCTGGTTTCCCGGCCCCCAGGGATGCACGGTCTCGTTGCGCATGAAGCCCGCGCCCCAGCTGATCTCGAAGGGCAGGACCAGGTCCTGGCCGCGGATGCGCTGGCGGGCGGCCTCGGCGATCAGCGCCGGCGACAGGATGTCCTCGCCGTCCAGCCAGCCGTCATTGGCCAGGGCCCCCATGATGCGGGCGAGCGCCAGCGCCGTGGCGTAGCCGGTGGCCGAGGGCAGCTCGAAGCGGCGAAGCGCGTCCGCGCCGCGCCCGCCGGGCTGCGACCAGGGCGTCAGGAAGGCGGCCCTGGTGGCGGGATTGACGTGGCCGAAGTCCGGCAGGGCGTTGGGCCGCTGCAGGTCGGCGATGCGGGGGGATTCCGCGTCGCCCACGCCGATGAACAGGTCGAGGCCGAAGGGCCTGGCCAGGTCCTCGCGCAGCGCCGTCCCCAGGGTGCGGCCGTCGACCCGGCGGAAGATCTCGCCGGCCAGGTAGCCGAAGGTGATCGGGTGGTAGCCGCTGGCCGTGCCCGGCGGCCAGAGCGGGGCCATGGCCGCGAGCCTGGCGCAGATCGCGTCCCAGTCGAACCACGCCGACGGCTCCATCGGCTCGGGCAGGCCGGAGAGGCCGGCCTGGTGGCTCATCGCCTGCTCGACGGTGATCGCGCCCTTGCCGGCCTGGGCGAACTCCGGCCAGACCGAGGCGACCGTCTGGGCGTAGTCGAGCTTCCCCTGGTCCACCAGGCGCGCGACCATCAGGGCGGCGATCGCCTTGGTGGTCGAGAAGATGGCGGTGAGCGTCGTCTCGTCGAAGGGCCTGGTCCGCGCGCGGTCGGCGTGGCCCGCCCAGAGGTCGAGGACGACCTCGCCGGCCTCGACCAGGGTGAAGCGCGCGCCCAGCTCCTCGCCGGCGGCGAAAGCGCCGGCGAAGGCGTCCTTCACGGCGGCGAAGCGGGCGGGCGCGAGGCCGGCGATCTCGACCATCAGGAACTCCAGGACAATCGCCTCGCCTATACCGCGCGCGGCGGCGTTCGCCACCGGCGCATCGCGCTGGCGCCCGGGGAACCGCGTGGCTAAGCTTTGCGCATGAGAGGCCGCGCCGCATGACGCCCGTCCCCGGAGCCTTGGCCGCGACGCCGCGCCCGGCGGCCGGCGTGGCCCTGGTCGTCGCCTTCTGCTTCGCGGCCGCCATGTGCGAGGGGCTCGACGTGCAGGCGGCCGGCATCGCGGCCGGCGGCGTCAGGCTGGACCTCAGGCCGACGCCCGGACAACTGGGCCTGTTCTTCGCCGCGGCGAACCTCGGATTGCTGGCAGGGGCGGTGCTCGGCGGGCGCCTCGCCGACCGCATCGGCCGCAAGGTGGTGCTGACCGCGTCCATCGCCGCCTTCGGGATCTGTTCGATCCTGACGGCGCTGGCCTGGGACATGACCTCGCTGACCGCCGCGCGCCTGCTGACCGGCCTCGGCCTCGGCGGCGCCATGCCCAACCTGATCGCCATGGTCGCCGACGCCAGCCACGTGAAGTCGCGCAATGCGGTGATCGCGCTGACCTATGTGGGCATGCCGCTGGGCGGGGCGCTGGCCAGCGTCGTGGTGCTGGCGCTCGCGCCCGGACAGTGGCGCGGACTGTTCCTGATCGGCGGCGCCGCGCCTCTGCTGATCGCCCCCCTGATGGCCCTGCTGCTGCCGAACCCCGGGCCGGAGCGCACGCCGGCGGAGGACAGCCCGCCGGGCCGCGTCGCGGAGCTCTTCGCCCACAGGCGGCTGGCGCGGACGGTGGCGCTCTGGCTGGGATTCTTCGTGGCCACGCTCACCTTGCACCTGCTGCTGAGCTGGCTGCCGCTGCTCCTGCAGGACCGGGGTCTCACCAAGGGCGAGGCGGCGGTCGCGCAGTTCGCCTTCAACGCCGGCGGCGCGGCGGCGGCGCTGGCCGCGGGCCTGGTGCTCGACACCCGCTGGCGCGGCGCCAGCATCGCCTTCAGCGTCGTCGCCATCCCGCTGGCCCTGCTGCTGGTGGCGGGCGCGCCGGCCCAGGTGGCGGGCCTGTCGGCCTTGGCGCTGATCCTGGGCGGCGGCATCCTGACGGCGCAGGTGATCCTCTACAGCGTGGCGGGCGGGCTCTATCCGGCGGCCGTTCGCGGGACCGGCATCGGCTCGGCCATCGGGGTGGGGCGGCTGGGCTCGCTGGCCGGCCCGACGCTGGCGGCCCTGTTGCTGAACGCCGGCCAGACCTCCGCCCAGGTGCTGCTGAGCCTGCTGCCGGTGGTGCTGGCCTGCGGGCTCTGCGTCGCCTGGCTGGGCTGGCCGCGGCGCGCCGCCGAGGCCTGAGGCCGCTCAGGGCGTCTCACGCGGCGCGAAGTCCGAACTGCCGTCGTCGGCGCCGGCGCGCCTCTCCACCGAGCGCACCTCGGCCGCAGGCGGTCCCGTCCGACAGACCTGGGCGAGCTGGCCGATGGCGTCCTCGTCGCCGATCGCCAGGATCTCGACGGACCCGTCGCGGCGGTTGCGCACCCAGCCCGACAGTCCCAGGGCCCGGGCGGCCTGCACCGTCCACCAGCGATAGCCGACCCCTTGGACCCGTCCCTCGACCAGCAGTCTCGCCGCGCTTCGGGTCATCACGGGCGAGGGGTCAGAGGCGCTCGATGCGCACGGCCGCGGTGGGCCGCACCAGCCGCTGGCCGAGCGTCACGATCGGCAGCTCCGGCGCGCGCCAGTCCTGGGCGGCCTGGACGGCTTCGCTGGCGGCGCGGGCGGCGCGCTCGGCGGCGGCCTGCGGAGCCAGGCCCTCCACCAGGCCCGCGCCGAAGCTGGCGGTGACCAGGTCGCCGGTGCCGTTCGGGGCCAGGGCCAGGCGCGGATGGGCGAACAGGGTCGCGGCGTCCGCCTCGACCAGCAGCACCCCGATCTCGCCGGCGCCGGCCGGCGCGGAGGTGACCAGCGCGGGCTTGCCCAGGCGGCGCGCGGCGGCCACGGCGGCGGCGGTGTCGGCGAGCTTGCCGCCGGTCAGGTGGCCGAGCTCCCAGAGGTTGGGGGTGATCCAGTCGGCCAGCGGCACCAGCCGTTCGCCCACCGCCTGGGCCACCTCGGGCCGCACATAGAGGCCGCCCGGCTCGTCGCCGAGGATCGGGTCGACCAGCACCACCGGCGCGCGCTCGGAGGCGGCCTGCACGCGGGCCAGCGCGTCGGCGGCGATCTCCACCTGCTCGGAGGAGGAGAAGTGGCCGGTGATCACCAGGTCGACCAGGCCGAAGAGGGCGTCGGCCTCGACGTCGGCCAGCATGCGCGCGAACAGTTCCGGCGGCGTCGCCTGGCCGCCCGAGCCGCGCGCCGGATTGCGGCCGAGCATCACGGTGGGCACCAGCACGGGATCGATCTTGTGGGCCGCCAGCACGTACTGCTGCGCCGCCCCGCCGATCCGGCTGGCCGCCACGAAGGAGGAAAGGACGAGCGCCAGGGGCATGGGAGTGCCTTAGCCGCGCGGCGAAGCGGAAGAAAGAATAACCACGGAAAGCGCGGAAAACGCGGAAAGGGGATTGGCCCGCCTTCCGCGTCGTTCCGCGTCTTCCGTGGTTCCGATATTGTCCGGGCCGCTGGCGCGGCCTTGGGGGAACCTGGCGCCTAGTAGCGGTAGTGGTCCGGCTTGAACGGGCCTTCGGTCGGGACCCCGATATAGTCCGCCTGGTCCTTGGAGAGCTTGGTCAGCTTCGCGCCCAGCTTGCCCAGGTGCAGCATGGCGACCTTCTCGTCGAGGTGCTTGGGCAGGGTGTAGACCTGGGTCTGGTAGCGGCCGCCGTTGGTCCACAGTTCGATCTGGGCCAGCGTCTGGTTGGTGAAGGAGGCGCTCATCACGAAGCTCGGATGGCCGGTGGCGTTGCCGAGGTTCACCAGGCGGCCTTCCGACAGGAGGATGATCTTCTTACCGTCCGGGAATTCCACGTGGTGGACCTGGTCCTTGATCTTGTCCCACTTGAAGTTCTTGAGGCCCGCGACCTGGATCTCCGAGTCGAAGTGGCCGATGTTGCAGACGATGGCGTTGTTCTTCATCGCCCGCATGTGGTCGACCGTCAGCACGTCCTTGTTGCCGGTGGCGGTGACGAAGATGTCGGCCTTGCCGGCCACGTCGTCCATGGTCTGGACCTCATAGCCCTCCATGGCCGCCTGCAGGGCGCAGATCGGGTCGATCTCGGTGACCACCACCCGCGCGCCGCCGTTGCGCAGGGACGCCGCCGAGCCCTTGCCCACGTCGCCGTAGCCCAGGACCACCGCCACCTTGCCGGCCAGCATCACGTCGGTGCCGCGGCGGATGGCGTCCACCAGGCTCTCGCGGCAGCCGTAGAGGTTGTCGAACTTGGACTTGGTCACGCTGTCGTTGACGTTGATGGCGGGGAAGGGCAGCTCGCCGCGCTCGGCCATCTGGTAGAGGCGGTGGACCCCCGTGGTGGTCTCCTCCGACACGCCCTTGATGGCGTCGCGGATCGCCGAATAGAAGCCGGGCTTCTCCTTCAGGTAGCGCTTCATCACCGCGAAGAGGGCTTCCTCCTCCTCGTTCTGCGGCTTGTCGAGCAGGCTGAGGTCCTTCTCCGCCTTGGGCCCAAGCACGCAGAGCAGGGTGGCGTCGCCGCCGTCGTCGAGGATCAGGTTCGGATAGCCGCCGTCCGACCACTCGAAGATCTTGTGGGCGTACTCCCAGTACTCGACCAGGGTCTCGCCCTTGATGGCGAAGACGGGCGTGCCCCTCACCGCGATGGCGGCGGCCGCGTGGTCCTGGGTGGAGAAGATGTTGCACGACGCCCAGCGCACGTCGGCGCCCAGGGCCTGCAGGGTCTCGATCAGGACGCCGGTCTGGATGGTCATGTGCAGGGAGCCGGCGATCCGCGCCCCTTTCAGCGGCTGGTCCTTGCCGAACTCGGCGCGCACCGCCATCAGGCCCGGCATCTCGGTCTCGGCGATGTCCAGTTCCTTGCGGCCCCAGTCGGCGAGCGCGATGTCCCTGACGATGTAGTCGGTCATTTCAGTCCTCTGGCGGATTTGGGGAGCTTGGCGGGCTCTATAGCGACGGCTCGGCGGCCGCGCAAGAAATCATATAAAGATTTCTTTATGTGCCAATTCGAGAGGCGTCAGCCCCAGAAGGGCTCGGCCGCTTCGAGCCCCTTGAACGCCTTCTGCGCCGCGTGGATCAGCCGCGGCTTGTGCGCCGCCTTGCCGCCGACCAGCTCGCCGGCCGCGAAGGCGGCTTCCGGCGGCAGATCGAGCCCGGCCAGCAGCGGCTCGGCGGTGACCAGGTCGTTGAGCTCGCCCAGCACCTCCTGCAGGTCCTTGAGCGCGCCGAGGTAGCGACGCACCGGCTTGCGCCCATAGAGGCTGGTGAAGGCCTCGGCGGCGTAGCGCAGCTTCTTGGCCTCGATGCGCAGGTGGTGGCGGGCTTCGTCGTCGCCGCCGCCCGCGGCACGGCCCCGTTTCGCGAGCTTCTTAAGGTGGCGCTTCAGGGCCTTGTCCGCAAAGCCGCCGATGGGCGCCCCGGCGCCGGGCGCCTCGCGCCAGGGCCCGGTCTCGACCCAGGCCGCCGCGTCGATCATCAGCGCCCGGAACCGCTCGGAGCCCGCGGTCTCGCGGGCCCGTTCCCAGGCCTCGCGCCGGGCCGCGTCGAGCCCCTTGCGCAGGGCGTAGGCGCCCGGCGGCGGCTCGACTCCCGCCTCCGCGGGCTTCAGGGTCTCCTCGGCGAAGGCGTCCAGGTTGCGCGCGGCGTCGCAGCTGTGGCCGAGCCATTTGAAGTCGGCCTTGACGGCCTCCAACGCCTCGCCCTGCAGCGCCGGCTTGAAGGTGGCCAGCGCGCTGCGGAAGCGGCGCGCGCCGACCCGCATCTGGTGCACCGCCTCGGGATTCGGCTGCAGCCGCAGCGCTGCGGCGTTGGCGGCGATCTGCGCCAGCGCCGCGCCGGCCACCGTCCGGAAGGCCTCGGCGACCGTCGCGTCTTCGTCCAGGTCCACCGGCTGGCTCTTGCGGGCCTTCTGGTCGTCGCCAGCGACCAGCGCCTGACCGCGCGCGGCCTTGCCGTCGAAGGCCAGGTAGAGCGGCGCGGCGGCGGAGAGCTCGCGGGCCAGGGCGAAGAGGGCGGCCGGCTCGCCGGACTTGAGCTCCAGCTCCACCTCGCAGATCGGCCGCTGGCGGTCGCCGCCGGAGACCTCGCCCTGGTCGAGCGCGAGCTCGATCTCCGCGCCCCGGTAGCGGAAGGTCCGCTGGCGCCGGCTGACCCGCACGTTGAAGGCGGGCCTGAGCGTCGCGCCCTGCGGCAGCAGCGAAGGCAGGGGCTCCAGGTCGGGGTCGGGGGCCAGGCCCTCGATCGCCGCCTCGTGCTCCTCGCGCACCAGGCCCTGGCCGCGCTTCAGGGTCTGCACCCGGCGGCCCTTGTGCTCGCGCACCCTAAGCGAGGCGCCGGCCTTCTGCAGCGCCAGGTCGGGGGTGTCGAAATAGACGCTGATCAGCTCGCGGGTCTCGTCGTCGCCGGCCGGCGCGGCGGCCAGCACCGCGGCCAGGTCCTCCGGCCCGCAGGCGAACTTGAGCTCGATTTCGCGGTCGCCGGCCATCCTGCGCTCTCCGCCGTCCATGCGACCGATAACATCCGAGGCCCCCGCGCGTCTCCCGCCGGCCGAAAAATCCGCCGGCGCGGGCCGGGCGGTCGGCTGCGGCCTAGCCCGCGCGTCCTTGGGCCACTATCTCCTGCCCTTCGGGGGACGCCGCTTGCAGCCGATCATTTCCGTAGAGGGTCTTTCGAAGACCTACGCCGGCGGGTTCCAGGCCTTGAAGGCCGTCGACCTGGCCATCGAGAAGGGCGAGATCTTCGCCCTGCTGGGGCCGAACGGCGCGGGCAAGACCACCCTGATCGGCATCGTCTGCGGGATCGTCAATCCGACGAAAGGCCGGGTGGTCGCCGACGGCCACGACGTGGTCCGCGACTACCGCGCCGCGCGGATGAAGATCGGGCTGGTGCCCCAGGAGCTCTCCACCGACGCCTTCGAGACGGTCTGGGCGACGGTGAACTTCAGCCGCGGCCTGTTCGGCAAGGCGCCGGACAAGGCCTACCTGGAGAAGGTGCTGCGCGACCTGTCGCTTTGGGACAAGAAGGACTCCAAGATCATGACCCTCTCCGGCGGGATGAAGCGCCGGGTGATGATCGCCAAGGCGCTGAGCCACGAGCCGCAGATCCTGTTCCTCGACGAACCCACCGCCGGCGTCGACGTCGAGCTGCGCCGCGACATGTGGCAGATGGTCCGGGGCCTTCGGGAAAACGGCGTCACCATCAT
>Ga0105240_10010716_pt1 | contig 12862 bp, 12 predicted proteins | sample KBSC54metaG_FD_80426 | JGI IMG/M metagenome (GOLD analysis project Ga0105240, IMG submission 80426) | Corn rhizosphere microbial communities from Kellogg Biological Station, Michigan, USA - KBS C5-4 metaG | ecosystem: Host-associated > Plants > Roots > Rhizosphere > Soil | place: Michigan, USA... | reverse complement strand
ATTTTCAACGCAGACCAGCCGAATGCGGGACCTATTACACTTACCGGCCTGACGGTTTCCTTCTATAGCCCAACTGGAATGCTTTTGTATCAAAGCAGTGGCGTAAGCTGCGCGGCTGCCGGCGTCTCCGGATGCGATTTCCCCGCTACGGTTCACGGGGTGGGCGGATCGGGATTCGCATTTCAATTAGATTCAGCTCAGGGTGCTGCGGCAACGGCCGCAGGGGCATTTTCCAACCAGAACAATGTCGTCGGCTTGAGCGCTTCAACCTCCGGTGCTTCGGGTGGACCGGAAGCCTTCTTCCTGGGGGAAACTTCTACGGCCACGTCCGCGACCGTGCCCGAGCCGAGCAGCATGAGTATGCTCTTTATGGGAGCCGGCTTGCTAGGGCTTGCAGCATTTTCGCGGCGTCGTCCGTCCAACCGCAAGCGCTAGCCGGGAGGGCATAGCGCCCCAACCAAGTTGTCGAGCGAAAGGGGCAGGCATCCTGCCCCTCACTTTTTTAGGTCAAGATTCTAAGGACCTTACGTTTTTTGGTTTCGTGCAGCAATGGACTCCTAGTAGAAGTCCTTAGTACTGCAGGAATCGAATCCGAATGTATATGAAAATAAAACCAATAATTCACTAGTACTAATGCGTTCAAGAAAGCCTTGTCTAGGGCTCTGCCCTAAGCCATACTTAGATGACTAGAGATAAGGGATATCTGAGTTTCCCGAGATGAAATTCGTAGCAATCAGGAGGACGGAAGAGAGATGAAAAGAGAAGGCAGAATGAACCGAATACTTCGTATCGGGCTTCCGGTGTTGGTCTGTGCAATGGCAGCCCACGCCAATTCGATAACGTATCAAACCCCGACCGGCAGCACCACCGGCGGCGGAGCGGTGAACGCCAGTGCGGCGTTTACAACCGGCGCCGGTACCGTCAGCATTACGTTGACTGATTTGCAGGCCAACCCAACGGATGTGGCGCAGCTTGTTAGCGACCTTGATTTCACGTTGAGCAACGGCGCTACGGTGGGAACGCTGACGTCAAGTTCTGGCCAGCTGGTCACCATCTCCAACCATACGGCCACACTAGGCGCCACGGTGGCTACCGGATGGGGTGTGAATAACAATGTTTCCGGAGGCATACAGTTGGATGCACTGGGATTCATCGGGCCGGCGAACTTGATCATTGGACCGGGTCCTTATACGAATGCAAATGGTTCAATTAACGACAACAGCGCTCATAATCCCTTTCTCAACGGAAGCGCCACCTTTTTACTTTCCGTTGCTGGCGTGACTGCCGATACCAACATCACTAGCGCCACGTTTTCCTTCGGGACGACTGAGGGCGCGGAACTGGTGACCGGTTGCGCCGTGGGAGCCGCAAGGTGCACCAGCACCACGGTTCCTGAGCCGATTTCTCTGGCGTTGACGGGAAGCGGCCTGTTGGGGCTCTTTTTCCTTCGCCGACGCTCGGCCCGCTAATCGCGGCACCGAAGTTGGCATAGGTTGCAGCACAATTCTGAGGGGGGCAGGCTTTGGCCTGCCCTCATTTTCGTTTTATACCCCAGAGTTTTTATTCCCCCTATACGCACCCGAAGTTCCCGCCGCCAAAAGGCGCATCCGCTTTCCAGGCTGAGTTGATATACTTAAACCGGAGGCTTGAATGCCATCTCGTCGCCGTACGTATTTCTTGGTGCCGCTTTTTATCGCACTGTGTGCGCTTACCGTCGTTCTTTTAACCGATAGTCACGTTTCAGCTGCGTCCCCAGCCGATGATGCCGTTGGCCAGAGCATGAAATCCTTCACCTCCGTCTATGACGTGGTGGAGCAGAATTTCGCCGACAAAGTCGATGCGGACAAGGCCATCTACAACGGGGCCATTCCGGGCATGTTGCGTACGCTCGATCCGCACTCCAATTTTTTCGATCCCAAGGCCTACGCGGCTCTGCGCGAAGATCAGCGCGGCCAGTATTACGGCGTCGGCATGCAGGTAGGCCCGCGCAACGGCAAGACCATGGTGATGTGGCCGTTTGAGACTTCGCCAGCCTATCGAGCGGGCTTGCGCCCCGGCGACATGATCGTCCAGGTGAATGACAAAAAGACGGATGGCCTCAACACTTCAGAGATCGCGGAATTGCTGAAGGGCCCGCGGGGCACCAAAGTCCAGGTCACCGTCAACCGCGACGGCAACCCCAAACCTCTCACTTTCGAAATTGTTCGCGACGCCATCGCGCGTCCCAGTGTGCCGGAGGCTATCTGGCTGAAGCCCGGGATTGCCTACATCAACGTCACCCAGTTCGGCGAAAACACCAGCAAGGAATTCGAAGAGCAATTCCGCAAGCTGGGCGAGAACAACATCAAAGGTCTGGTTCTCGACCTCCGCGGGAATCCCGGCGGTCTGCTGAATGAAGGCGTCGAGGTGGCCGGCCATTTCCTCAAGAAGAACGACCTGGTGGTGAGCCACCGCGGCCGCGCCCAACCCAATAAGAATTACTATGCCCGTTCCGATAACGGCGGCAAGAGCTACCCGGTTGTCGTGGTAGTGAACCGTTCCTCCGCTTCGGCGGCCGAAATCGTCACCGGCGCTTTGCAGGATCATGACCGCGCCTGGGTTTTGGGCGAGCCGACCTTCGGCAAGGGTTTGGTGCAGACCGTCTTCCCTTTGAGTGAGAACACCGGATTGGCGCTTACCACCGCGCACTACTATACCCCCAGCGGCCGTTTGATCCAGCGCGATTATTCAAACATATCGTTCCTCGATTATTACTACCGTACCCGTACCGAGCAGAAGGATATGAGCGACGTGAAAATGACCGATAGCGGCCGTACGGTCTACGGCGGCGGCGGCATCACGCCGGATGAAAAATACGAAGCCGCCAAGCTCAATAAGTTCCAGATCGAAGTGCTGCGCAAGTTCGGCTTCTTCAACTTCTCGGCGGCTTACTTCGGCCCCAAGGCCGATGCCCACCTCCCCAAAGGCTGGGAGCCCGACGAGAAACTGGTCAACGAATTCCACGACTATTTAATGAAGAATGGCTTCCAGTTTACCGAGGCCGACTTCACCGCCAATCATCAGTGGGTCAAGGAACAGCTCAAGCGCGAAATGTACATCACCGCGTTTAGCTGGGAGCAGTCGGTTCGCGTGGGCATCCAACAGGATCCGGAAATCGCCCAAGCCGTCGACGCCATGCCCAAGGCCGTAACGCTGATCGAAACCGCCAAGAAGCTATTGGTACAGCGCATCAACCAGCAGGAACACCTGCCGCGCTAAGGTTTCTCTAGACTGACCTCCTCTGCCGCGCCGGGCCTCCGGGTCCGGCGTCGCAGCGCGCTAAGATAATACCTTGCCCCCCCAGATCACCGTCCTTGACGCCGGAGGACAATACTGCCATCTCATCGCCCGCAAAGTTCGCGAACTCGGCGTCTATGCGGAAGTCGCGCCCAGCGAAACCCCCGTTTCCGCGCTAACTGGCCGTAGAGGCATCATCATTTCGGGCGGGCCCTCCAGCGTCTACGACCCCGGCAGCCCTACCATAGACCCTGCCCTGCTCTCCTCCGGCACTCCCGTCCTCGGCATATGTTACGGCCAGCAACTGATGGCGCATTTGCTGCGCGGCGGCGTCGAAAAAGGGGACAAGGGCGAATACGGAATCGCTCAGCTCGATCCGGCCGCTTCGGCTGGCCTGTTCCGCGGCGTCAGCGGCCGCCAGCAAGTGTGGATGAGCCATCGCGACCTGGTAGTACAGCCTCCCGACGGTTTCGACGTGCTGGCCACCACTCCCACCTGCCCGGTAGCCGCGATGGGATCGCCCGCGCTGGGCCTCTATGGCGTCCAATTCCATCCCGAAGTCGCCCACACGCCCTGCGGCAAAAGCATCTTGTCTAACTTCCTGTTCGACGTCTGTGGATGCGCCACCGACTGGGACCCCGCCGGTCAGTTGCGCTCCCTCGAAGAACATATCCGCCAGGTCACCGCCGGCCGCAACGTCTTCTTCTTCGTCAGCGGCGGAGTCGACTCAACCGTCGCCTACTCGTTGTGCCTCCGCGCCCTGGGCCCTGACCGGGTCCACGGCACCTACGTCGACACCGGCATGATGCGTGAAGGCGAAACCGAGTTCGTGCGCGGCCACTTCGCAGCCCTCGGCGCGCGCTCTTTCTTCGTCGAAGACGCGCGTGAGCTATTCCTCTCTGCCTTGGCCGGTGTCACCGAGCCGGAGCAGAAGCGCCACGTCATCGGCGAAAAGTTCGTCGAAGTGCAGCAGCGCATCCTTGAAAGCGAACACTACCTCGACGGGCGCTGGATCCTGGGCCAGGGGACCATCTATCCGGACACCATTGAATCCGGCGGTAGCGCCAAAGCTGATTTGATCAAGACCCATCACAACCGCGTCGCTGGCATCCAGAAACTCATCGACGAAGGCCGCATCCTGGAGCCGCTCTCGTCGTTCTACAAGGATGAAGTCCGCGTTATCGGCCGCGAACTGAGCCTCGCTCCCGAACTGCTTGACCGCCATCCCTTCCCCGGCCCGGGGCTCGCTATCCGCTGTCTTTGCGCCAGTTCCGAAGCGCAACCCCAGCGGGTGGAGGAAGGCTGGATTCTTCCCGTCCGCTCCGTCGGCGTGCAAGGCGATTCGCGAACCTATCGCCCGGTGCTTGCGGTTGAAGCGGTCCCCCCCAGCGAAGACCAAGTCGCCGACCTCACCAATCGCCGTCCCGATGTAAACCGCATCATCGGCGTCGCGTTCACCTGCCGGGCGATCGCGAGCCTCAAGGTGATGCCGGCTTATCTCACCGCCGAGCGCATGGGGCGACTCCGCCGCGCCGACGCGATTGTGCGCCGGCTCTCGCACGAGTCCGCTTTCGACCAGACCGTTTGGCAATTTCCGGTGGTTTTGATTCCGCTGGGCACCCATGAACGCCCCGATTCGGTGGTGCTACGGCCCATCGATTCCGTGGATGGCATGACGGCGCGCGCCGTGCGCCTGCCTGAGGGCCTGCTGGGACAAATGGTACAGGAATTAATGGAAGTGGAAGGTGTGGCCGGCGTGTTCTACGATCTCACCAACAAGCCGCCGGCCACTATCGAGTGGGAATAAACTATTCTTTCTTCTTGCCCGCGCCGCGTCCCGCGCTCGATGGCGGAACCCTATTCTTGGCGCGCAAGTACACCGCTAAGGTCCCATACATTTCGTTCGAATGGATCACGCCAAAGTCCAGCACTCCAAACACGGTCTTGTCGCGCCCGAACATTTTGACCATCTTCGTCGCATCGGCGTCGGTCGCGGCCGCGTAGATCGGATCGCAAAAGCCGAAAGCCGTCTTCAGCGCGGCCTCGGCGTCAGCTTTCGAGGTCTTGCTGGCGTCGATCTTGGGAGCCGCCTCGCCCTTCGCCATCCCGCACAGACCGGCCTGCACTTCGGCAATGTGCACCACCGCCGCACCATAAGTGCGGCTGCCCGGCCCCGGGACAAATCCGTAGTCGCTCTCGGGCATGTCTGCGGCCGCCTTCATCACAGTTCCCTTGATCTGCGCGTAATTCTGCTTCAGTTCCGTGGTCAGCGGATTCTGGGCATATAAAGCAGTCGTGCCCGCTAACGCCGCGAGCATTATCAGCTTGGATTTCATGCTTTGCAATATCTCCCTTGGATGATATGAGTCACTACTTTTAATTTTACTCCGCAACCGTCTGATGACGCACCGCTGAGGGCAGGTCCGTTCTCTCCAGGGAGCTGGAGTTCGGGCCGCAAGATGCCGTCAGTCCCCATCTGGCGCTGTTGAGCCCGGACTGCTCGGCGGAGCCTTCCGCCGGGAGCGAATCTCCGCCAGACGCTGCGCGATGCGCTGCTCGATACCGCGCTCGGTGGGTTGGTAGAACTCCATCCCGCGCAGGTTGTCCGGCAGGCACTCCATGGTGTTCATCGCGTCCTCGAAGGCGTGCGCGTGCTGATAATCCGCGCCGTAGCCCCATTCCTTCATCGGCTTGGTGGGAGCATTCCGCAATTGCATGGGCACCGGCAGCGCGGTGGTCTTCGCCACGGTTTCGCGAGCCGCATTCAGGGCGCGGTAGGCCGCGTCGGATTTAGGCGCCACTGCCAGATACAGAGCAATCTGCGCCAGCGCCTGATCGCCCTCCGGAACCCCCAAGAAGTGGACCGCCTGCTGTGCCGCCACCGCCTGCTCCAACGCTCGCGGGTCGGCCAGGCCGATGTCCTCGATCGCCATGCGCATCAGGCGGCGCGCCAGGTACAGACGGTCTTCGCCCGCTTCGAGCATGCGGGCCAGCCAGTATAAAGCCGCGTCCGCATCGGACGACCGCACGCTCTTGTGCAGCGCCGAAATCAGGTTGAAGTGTTCCTCGCCGCTCTTGTCATAGAGCAACATTTTGCGGCCGAGCACCGACTCCACCGCTTCGCGGTCGAGCACGCCTGCTTGCGCCACTGCCGACGCCAGTTCCAGCAGATTGTACGCCGCCCGCGCGTCGCCATTCGAGTACACCGCAATCTGCTCCAGCAACTCGCGCGGCGCAGCCAGCGCTAGCACCTTCAGCGCCCGCTCCAGCAACGTGACGATTTCGTCTGCCGCCAGCGCCCGCAGCGCGTACACTTTGGCGCGCGACAGCAGCGCCGACACTACTTCGAACGACGGGTTCTCGGTGGTGGCGCCGATCAAAATGATGTCGCCGCGCTCTACATACGGCAGGAACGCATCCTGCTGGGCCCGGTTGAAGCGGTGGATTTCATCCACGAACAAAACCGTGCGCCGGCCCATCCGCCGGCTCCGCTCCGCGTCCGCCATCACGCTCTTGATCTCTTTGATTCCGCTCAGTACCGCGCTGAATGGCACAAAATCGGCTTTGGTCAGGCGCGCGATCACCCGCGCCAGCGTGGTCTTCCCCACCCCCGGCGGCCCCCACAAGATCAGCGACTGCAATTCATCTTTCTCGATTTGCACCCGCAGCGGCTTGCCTGCGCCCAGGATGTGCTCCTGTCCGACGAAGTCCTCGAACTTCTCCGGGCGCATGCGCTCCGCCAACGGACGTTTAGCATCTCCTTCGGAACCCGCGGACCCCGGCGGTGCTATGTCGAAGAGACTCATTCCACCCGCGCCCCTCTCTGCCGGCGCGCCTCATAGAGTAGAATCCCCGCAGCCACGGCAGCGTTCAAAGATTCGACGCCGGCTGTCGGAATTCGCAAACCGACAGCCCGCCCGGACAACTCGGCGCTTACCCCGTGTCCCTCGCTGCCGATGATGATCCCGCATGGAGCGCTCAAATCGGCATCCCGCACCAGTTTCTGCGCCCGCGGCATAGCGGCATACCAGGCCAGTTCCAGCCGCAGAATTTCCTCCGCCTCGACCGCAGCGGCTAACGGCACCCGGAACGCCGATCCCGCCGAGCCGCGCAAGCACTTCGGATTATAAGGATTCACCGTTCCCTTTAGAAACACCACTCCCGTGGCGCCAAACGCCTCGGCGGCCCGCACAATCGCTCCAGCATTTCCAGGGTCCTGGACGCCATCGAGCACCACTACCAACGCCTCGCCGCGCATCATCTGCTCCAGCGTCGCCAGCGCCGGCCGGACCAGCGCCATCACCCCCTGTGGCGTCTCTGTCGAAGCCAGTTCGCGAAAGGTCTTGTCGCTGACAATCCTCGCTTGCGGATAATGCAGGTGCGCCGACTCCGCCACAATCACCGCGCCCACCTCGCACTTTGCCGCCAGCGCCTCTTCAAGCAGATGCGCTCCTTCGGCCACCGCGTAGCCGTCTTCGGTGAGGGTTCCCTTCGAGACGGCGCGGCGGATTTGTTTGACTAACGGGTTCTTGTCGCTGAGAGAGTCCACTACAATGATTCTGAACGCCCAGCATAACGCAGATGAGACGGCCCCTGACATGGATTGCGGTAGTTCTTGTGTGCATAGGCGCCGCCGTCTCACTGACCAAGGTGCTGTCAGTGGCTCGCGCGATCCGCCGCCAATCGACCGTTGACGAAGTACGGCCCGCCGACGTCATCCTGGTTCTGGGCGCGGCCGAGTATCGGGGGAAACCGTCACCGGTACTGGAAGCCCGTCTCAACCACGCCTTGTTTCTCTACCGCCAGCAGTGGGCCCCGCGCATCCTCACCACCGGCGGTGCCGGCGGCGACCCCACTTTCACCGAAGGCGAAGTAGGCCGCGCTTACTTGAGTAGCCACGGCATTCCGTCGGAAGCCATTATCAGCGAAACGCAAGGATCAAGCACCGTCGAAAGCACCGTCGCAGCCGCCGAAATCATGCGGCGCATGAACTTAAAGTCGTGCATCGTGGTGAGCGACGGTTATCACATCTACCGCGTCAAGAAGATGCTCGAATCCCAGGGAATGAATGTGTTCGGCTCCCCGCGCCCGTCCGCGCCCCACGATACCTGGCGCGAACGCTGGCTATACTTCCGCCAAGCCATCGCCTATGGCCTCTGGCGCGTCGGCATCGCGGTTTGACCCGGATTCCCGGACCCGGCATTCGCTAAATCGGGACGGCGCCAAAGCTTTGGGACGCTCAATACTTTCGCAGAACCGCTAGCAGTTTCCCTTGCAGATGAACCGCGGCTTTAGGCACATAAATCGGCTGCATCGCGGCATTCGCCGGCTGCAAACGCACCCGATCCCCGGATTCGTTGTAGAAGCGCTTGAGCGTGGTCTCCATGCCGTTAACCAGCGCCACCACGATATCGCCGTTACGAGCGTCGCTGGTCTTTTCAATCAGCACGTAATCGCCGTCGCAGATATGATCCTCAATCATCGAATCCCCGCGCACTTTCAGCGCGAATGTATCCGGATCGCCGACGAAATCGGCGAAGTTAAGCGTGTCCTCGCCCGCAATCGCCTCCACCGGCTGCCCGGCTGCGATACGCCCCAGCAAGGGGACCTCAACGCGCGCCGGCGTCTGCCGATGCTGGCGCTGCTCCTCGTAATACTTCGGAGCAACCTCGAGCGATCGGCTTTGATTGAAACCGCGCTTCAAATACTCTTTGTTTTCAAGAGCTAAGATATGCTTGTGAACCGTAGCCAGCGAGGCCAGATCCAGCCCCTCCGCGATCTCTTCATAGCTGGGGCTATAGCCGCGCTTCTCCAGGAATCCCGCTAGGAATTCCAGGAATTCTTTCTGGCGTTTCGTGAGGGCCATGCAAACATAATAGGCGAAGAAAAGGGGAATTTGCAAGGGAAAAATTTATTCGGCTGGGCCCGTGGACGTCACGCGCCAAGTGTGTTGACGAGCCGCTGGGCCCAAGCGGTTGCATCCAGGTAGGCCTCTCCGATTGCCGCGGTTGAAGTTCCGCACCGCTGCGAGAATCGCTCCACCGCCTCCCAGTCGCCCGCCTCGTAGCAGCGAGTCAACCGATAAACGCGGGTCAAGAAGTCCTCTGCGGGGCCATTCCCGAGCAGAGCCTCGGTGATATCTCTTCCCAAGTCTACCCCGCGAAGAGCTTCTTCGAGCGGTTGATCGATCAACGCGCCGAGTAGCGAGAACATACCCACAAGGAAAGCTTCATTGGAATTTTCGTTGTGTGATTGCTCCGCTAGCCGCTCGCAAAAGCGGGCACGTACCAGCGCGAGCTTCACCAACTCGCCCGGCTTATTCGTCGCGAGTTTGGGCAGGGTTGCCAGCGTGGCCCAGCGCCGAATGTTGTCCTCGCCAAGCGCCGTGAGCGCATTATCGATCGAGCGGATGGCGCCACGCTGGAACAGAGCCGAGTTGGCATAGCGCAACAGCTTATAGGTAAGAGAGACATCCTCTCGAATGAGCCGTCCTAAGCTCCGAAAATCCAAATCTGCCCGCCGCACTTCGCGCAGAAGCCGTAAGCAGACGGTGATGACGGTCGGGATTTCCTGGCTGCGCACTATTACGGGCCGCGCAAAAAAGTAGCCTTGAAACAGATCGTAACCCGCGCCCAGCGCCCATTCGAATTCGGTATAGCTCTCGACTTTTTCCGCCAGCATAAGGACGCCCCGCGGTTTATAAATGTGCAGCATGCGTTTTTGCTCTTCGAGAGAACTCGAGCGCATGTCTACCTTAATCACGCTGGCGATGCGCGCCAGAGGTGCAAATTCGGGCTGATCGGTGAAGTCGTCTAGAGCCAGGGAATAGCCCTGTCGCCGGATACCTTGGCATAAAGCCACCAGATCCGCCGTGGGCACAACGGTTTCCAGAACTTCGATGACCAAAGATCCCCGCGGCAGAGTCAAATGCATGTTCTCCGCCAGGAGCCGATGGTCGAAATTGACGAATGCCTTCTTGCCGCCTAGCAGGGTTTCCGCGCCGACCGACATCAAGGTATTAGAGAGTACCTGCATCGTCGCCGCGGCGGCCTCGGTGCCATCGAACGCATCGCTTCCCGCATTCGACCGGAACAGTAACTCATAGCCATAGACGTTACGTCGGCGATCGAAAATAGCTTGTCGGGCGACTAACGCTTCCATCTTCCACTATCGGATGACTTCATCGAAAGAATAATGGAAGATCTTCTTATAACGCCATTCGAGCGACTTATCGAATTCAGGCGCCTCAGTGCGCGGAGGTTACTTTGCGCGGCCCTTGGGGCCCTGGGCGATCATTTGGATGCCGATGATCCAATCCTTATTCTGAGCATTGTCGCGGGATACGGCGTATAATGTCTTTCGATCCGGCCCGCTGAAGGCCACGCTAATGATGCCACGCGGCGTTGGAATCAGCCCGAGATATTTGCCGTCCGGTGCGATGACCTGCACGCCGGCATTCGTCGTCACGTACAATCGTCCGGCGGAATCAAACGTGCTGCCATCGCCATTACCCCCGCCCTCCAGCTTCGCGAACTCGTGTTGGTTGGTGAGCGAGCCATCCTTTTGCACGTCAAATACCGCCACCGTCGGCCCATTGGTGACATACAGCTTCTTTTCATCCGCGCTCAGCACGATGCCGTTGGTGGTTAGATTTTGGCCGTAACGAGTAATTGTGCCTTTCGAGTCCGCGTAAAAGACGCCGCCCATGGTGAAGTACACACCGCCTTTGCTGTCGGCGGATACATCGTTGAGAACTCCGCCGATGCAATCCAGCGGATCGCCATTGTATTTATTGGCCAGCATTTTACGCCGCGGCGCAAGCTCCTCGATCGATGGGTTCAGCCCGCGGTTCGCGATAAACAGCGCGCCCTTCGAATTCATCGCCAGCGATCCGCCGGTGTTGGTCCCGGTGTAGGCAACCGAGGTGTTTCCCTTGCTATCGAGCTTCAAGACGTCGCTCTTGTCGTTCTGCGCCGTCAGAAGACCGCCGTCTTTGGTGGCGATGATACCGTCGGCATTGTTGCCATCCACCTCCCAAAGATCTTTCCATTGCTGCCCCGCTCCAATAACGCCGGAGATTTCGGTCACCTTATATTCCCTGGGGCCGGCTGCTGGCGCCGGGCCGCGCCCGGGTCCGCCGCGGCCGCCTCTTCCGGGAGGAGGCACCTTGCAGGTCTTCAGCACATCTGGTTCTCTGGAGTCGAGCGCGGCTTGCACCCCGGGGCCCGATTTCAGCCCGGCAGGCGCCTGAATCTGGCCCCATGCCGTCATCGCCCCCATGACGCCCATCGTAATCGCGAGCATTCCTGTCGATTTCATCAAACCCTCCTTAAGCCTCCGCGTTCCAGAATATCAATACGGAACACCCGGCTGGAATCCAGTCGGCACCCGAGGACGCTGACCGCGCTACTTCGCCGGTGTCCGCTTGATCTTCGCTCCAATCATCTCCACCAACCCGATCGCTCCCAAGCCAAACAGAAAATGCACTACTCGAATCACCTCGTGAGCCCGCCCCGGCAGCAAGAGCCCCATTCTGAGGGCAAACGCCACCACAATCACGCCGTAGAACATCGCCCCCAGAACCAATCCCGGTTTGATACCAGCCCGCAAGCCTATCGCCGCCAGAATCCACAGCAGGCCCACAAGGATCTCCCCGATCCGCATATGCACGGGCACCAGTTCGAACGAATGGCCGGACCAGAACATGAACCCGAGCACCAGCAAAATCACACCCAAAACGCGCACGGCATTCTGGATCACCAGGGTTGCGACTCTCATATGGGCTTAGGATCGCACGCCCGCAGCTCCTATGCCGTGCCCCGCCTTGGCCGGTCTTCCATGCGTCTAAATTGTTATCCTGCGGGTATGGAGATCCGGCACTCGGTCTGTGCGCTTGATTGCCCCGACGCCTGTTCCCTCCTGGTCCACATCGAAGACGGCCGCGCCACACGCCTGCGCGGGGACCCCGAGCATCCGGTCACTCGCGGATTCCTGTGCGGCAAAGTCGCGCAATATCTGGAGCGCGAATACTCGCCGCAACGCCTGCTCTATCCTCAAAAGCGCACCGGTGCAAAAGGCGAAGGCCGCTTTGCACGCATCTCCTGGGACGAAGCACTCGCGACCATCGCCCAGCGCCTCGCTGCCATTGCGCGGGAGCACGGGCCGGAGTCAATCCTTCCCTACAGCTACGCCGGAACCATGGGCCTGCTGAACGGCGCCGGCATGGACCGCCGCTTTTTCCATCGCCTGGGTGCCTCGCGCCTCGATCGGACCATCTGCTCCTCGACGGGCGGCGCCGCGCTCACGGCCACGCTCGGCCTGCGCTATGCCACCGAGCCCGAACAATTCCGCCATTCCAAGCTAATCATCGCCTGGGGCGCCAACATCCACGGCACCAACGTGCATCTATGGCCCTTCATCGTCGAAGCCCGGCGCAATGGCGCGAAGCTGGTGGTGATTGATCCTGTCAAGACACGCACCGCGGCCCAGGCCGACCGTCATTTCTCGATCAATCCCGGCAGTGATCTGGCGCTGGCGCTGGGCCTGATGCATGTGATTATCGGCGAAAAACTTCACGATACAGACT